>WNFV01006185.1_pt1 | contig 17582 bp, 21 predicted proteins | sample 5400101 | NCBI WGS metagenome assembly WNFV01 (sample SAMN13153361, study PRJNA577476) | soil metagenome | isolation source: 115 cm soil or saprolite under grassland replicate 1 | place: USA:California | collected 2016-06-15
TCAATAATTGTAAAGCGGAGAAATCCATGCCTTCAAAGATCAACCAAACTCCTCTGGCAGAGCTTGTTGTAGGCGAGCATGCGACAGTAAGGTCTTTTGCCGTTGAACGTGCGGTCACAAACCGTCTGGCCTCGCTTGGATTTACGCCCGGAGCGGTGGTAGATATGAACCACAACTATGGTCGAGGGCCGCTGATCGTGATCGTACGCGGGACTCGCGTAGCTCTTGGGCGTGGTGAGGCCGCCCAGATATTCGTTGAGCGGAGCACAGCGTGAGCGATTGTCATTCCACGGTTACTGCTACTCCGCGTCAATTTGTTGCCCGCGAAAAGCTGCCATTGATCGCGCTGGCTGGTCAACCAAATGTAGGTAAATCTACATTATTCAATCTACTCACCGGCTTGAACCAGCATGTAGGCAACTGGCCGGGCAAAACCGTCGAACGCCGTGAGGGGAATTTTGTTTTTGAAGAGCGCGAGTATGGAATCGTAGACTTGCCTGGCACATACAGCCTCACCGCTAATTCGCCAGAAGAAGTCATCGCTCGTGAGTTCATCTTACGTGAACAGCCAGACCTTGTAGTCGCGGTTGTCAATGCGGCCAATCTAGAACGCAGCCTCTATCTGGTGGCTGAGTTGGTTGCACTACCAACTCCTATAGTGGTGGCTCTAAATATGATGGATGTGGCCACGCAGGAAGGTGTGCACGTTGAACCCGAAGTGTTGGAAGCTGCCTTGGGCATACCTGTGATACCGGTTACTGCCACACGTGCCACTGGGATACAAAATTTGCTAGATGTTGTGCAGGGAGCGCTAAGCGGAGAGCGCAATGCAATACCACATCTCCCGGAAATCCGTGCTGACCACCGTCAGGCATTAGCTGAAATCTCTCACTATATCGCCGGGCATGTTCCTGATCCTTACCCCACCGACTGGGTAGCGCTCAAGCTATTGGAAGGCGACATTGAAATCACGCAAACCATGCAAAACGTGTTGCCAGCAGAAAAATGGGAAGCTGTCTATCTTTTATTGCGGCAGCATGATGATGCGCTTCTAGCAGTGGCCTCCGGGCGTTACGAGTGGATCGGGCGCATGGTTCGAGCAGCCGTCGTACGACCTAAAATGGGACAGATTTCCTGGACACAACAACTTGATCACTGGGCAACTCATCCAATTTGGGGCTTGGCCATTTTGGCAGGTATTCTTGCAATAGTTTTCTGGTTGACGTTCACTATAGGTTCACCAATTCAAGGTTGGCTGGATTTACAGATAATATCGAGACTCTCAAGTCTGGCAAATGCAGCGCTGATCAACGCACCGTTCTGGCTAAGAGGCATAATCGTAGATGGAGTTATCGGTGGGGTGGGTGCGGTCATCACATTTCTTCCAATTATGGCTATTTTCTTTGCAGTTTTCGCATTACTGGAAGATATCGGCTATATGGCTCGAGCAGCCTTCGTGATGGATAATCTAATGCACATGATGGGCTTACACGGCAAATCGTTTTTGCCTTTGTTCCTTGGCTTCGGTTGCAACGTTCCTGCTATCATGGGAACCCGGGTCATTGATTCGTGGCCAGCTCGTCTGTTAACCATTTTGATCGCGCCCTTAGTGCCTTGTACAGCTCGTATGGCCGTCGTGGCCTTTTTAGCTCCAGCCTTCTTCGGGTCAAAGGCATTGCTCGTCTCCTGGTCCCTGATTCTTCTCTCCATGACTGTTCTTGTATTGAGCGGTTCTCTGCTTAACAAAATTATCTTCAAAGGACAACGCTCAGCATTCATCATGGAAATGCCGCTCTATCATTTGCCTAATGGACGTACCGTTGGTCTCTTGGTATGGCAGCGTTCCCTATCGTTCCTAAAAAAAGCAGGCACGAATATTCTTGCCATGTCATTAGTCGTCTGGGCACTGTCAGTACTCCCTGGTGGCAATTTAAACAATAGCTACTTGGCGCAGCTAGGTAAGTTGATCGAACCTGTAGGTCACTTAATGGGAATGGATTGGCGATTAACTGTCGCTTTGATTACCAGCTTCCCAGCAAAAGAAAATGCGATCGCCACCCTGGGAGTCCTTTTCGGCAGCAGCCCCAATATTGGCTTAGCCCAAACTCTTACAACTACATTCTCATCCGCTTCGGCTTTGTCCTTCCTAGTTGTCACAATGCTCTTTATCCCCTGTATGGCGACTGTTGCCGTAATCCGCCAGGAAACGAATTCGTGGCGCTGGACCCTATTTAATATTGGCTTGTTTACGGTAATCTCAGTCGCTGCGGGTAGTGGCGTTTATCACCTTGCAAGACTTCTAGGGATGTAATTATGCTTGAACAACTTGTCAATGAGATTAAATTGGGCGGGACACTGGAGACCAGGACGCTTGCCATCCGGCTGGGCACCTCGCCTCAAATCATTGAGGCGATGCTGGAACATCTGGAACGGATTGGACAGATAAAAACCTACTCCAACTGTGGGGATAGCTGCCAGGGATGCAGCCTAAGTGAGGCTTGTGTCAAACCAAGACAAAATATGCTTCGTCTTTGGCAGAGCGTAACACAATCTTAACTTTTTATCGTTTTAATTGTTATAATAACCTATCAAAATGAGCCATGGATGGCCCATTTTTTGCTATTAAAGATAAAATCAAAATGAACCATCAAATGACAAAACAACAATGCAATGCCTCGCTTCTTTTACTGACCTTGATCCTGGGCGCATGCTCGAGCACTGCTCCTACGCCTCAAGCAAATCCAACTGATACTCCCACAAAGATGCACACGATTCCAATATCAACCCAAACAGCAACCGCAACCCTGACCGAAACCCCTGTGCCTGCGCGGGATGGCATTATTTCAGAAGTTGAAAATCAAGTAACCGCGCGCAAAACGGAGAGTGAAGATTTCGCGCCTGCCTCAATTGGTATGACCCTGCTTCCCAGCGGAGGCGTCGAAACCGGCGATGATGGCCGTACACGGATTGATTTGCGGCCAGATGGTACGATCATCCGAGTTGGGCCTAGTTCGTCATTCACCATATTAGTTATCTCGGAGGAGGACGGCCAGCCCAAAACGACTCTAGAATTACTCTTGGGGAAAATATTTATTCTATTAAGTGGTGGTTCCCTTGATGTGGAAACTCCCTCTGGAGTCGCTTCTGTGCGCGGAAGCCTATTGAGTGTGACATATTATCCTGAACTTGGCCGCCTTGAAGCCGCTTGCCTGGAAGGGTATTGCTCACTAAAAAGTAAAGATGGAGAGGAAGTGGAGCTAACTGCAGGTCTGACATCTTTTATCCAAGGTAATACCCCCCCTGTTGCACCTGGATTAATGACTCGTGAACAAGTGCAAGGCTGGCTGAATGAAAACCCGAATCTCAAAGACTTTTTGAATGAGCTTCCCAGACCCGAAAATTTCCCACCAGCACCTGGAATCCCGAACCGTAATAACCCGCCTGTCACTCTTCCACCGCAAGTTCCATCACAGCTACCGCCAATATTGCCAACACAGAAGACAAAAGATTTACCTGGAAATCCTCTGATTACCCCGCCAGGTCGGCGCCAATAATAGAATAAGGCTCACCGGGTTATGGCGTTCCGTTTGGTTCACGAGACACCCATCATCTAACACCAACATAATCACTGCCTTCGGGCAGTTTTTTAATTCTTGACAAAAGAAAAACTTCATTATATACTACGTTTAGTATTTACTAAACGTTCTAAACAAATATGGAAACTAAACTTAAGCAACTAAAACAGGATTTCATTGAAGGTCTCAGCCAGATAAGCCGGTTTTGGGGATTTCCAAAAGGTATGGGCGCGATCTTTGCCGTGCTTTACTTGTCCCCTTCTCCTCTCTCGTTGGATGAAATCGTCCAGCAAACAGGTCTGACCAAAGGAGCAGTGAGTACAGAGGTGCGCTCGCTGGCGCGGCTAGGATTAGTACACCGTTCGTCCAAACTCGCTGACCGCAAGGATTACTATGAGGCTGAGACAGATTTCTATAAGTCGATTCGCGCGATATTAAAGGAACGGCAGAATAATGAGTTTGACAGTGCCGTGCGTTCGGTGCGGGAAACGCTCGAGAAACTGGAATCAGGCGCGGTGTCCGGAGATGAAGCGGAGAAACAATTCATCCATGAACGTGTGCTCGCTTTGCAGGAATTCTTCGATGCACTGGATAGTCTCACCCGCGCGGTTTCCAAATTGAACAGCCTAGGATTATCCACTGTGAATAAGGTGTTGTCCATTTTAAGATAAGGAGTTTCCGATGAATTCAATCATATCGTATTTGCTTGAAGTCCTTGTAACGCTTGTCATCTGTCTAGGGCTCGTTCGGTATTTAAATCCATTCCTCAAAAGAATTCTGGTAGATTTGTGTGCTACTGAAGAACGAGCTCAATTTTGGACGATTTTCTCAAATATTTTGCTGGTGGGTCTGCCTATGGTTTTCGCCATCGCGTACACGCCGGAAGCAATCGGCGCGGAAGAATTGTTTTTCGAGATCACACAAAAACTGAGCAGCAATCTGGGCGGCTTTTTGATTGCGATGGTTGGCACAGGATTAATGATCTCCTTTTTTGCGCTCTTCGTCCCAAAATCAACCAAGAGTGAGACAAAATGAAAATAGCGGTCACAGGAGCATTTTCCTATTCGGGCAAATATATTACGAAACGTTTGCTGGCTTGTGGCGAAGAGGTGACCACACTCACTAATCATCCAAATAGGTCTGATCCGTTTGAAGGAAAAGTAAAAGCATATCCGCTTGATTTTTCAAATGCGCCAGAGTTGATTACAAATCTGCGCGGCGCGGAAGTTTTAGTCAACACGTATTGGGTACGTTTTGATAGAGGGAGAAATACGCAACCACGCGCCGTTGAAAATACGCGCGTGCTGGTCCATGCTGCGGTGAAAGCAGGTGTAAAAAGGATTGTACATATCAGCATTACAAATTCTTCGGCGGAATCCCCTCTCCCCTATTTCTGGGGTAAAGCTGCAAACGAAAAAACGGTAATGGAGTCGGGCTTGAGTTATGCAATCTTGCGCCCAACTGTCTTGTTCGGTAAAGAAGATATTCTAATCAACAATATCGCCTGGCTGTTACGGCACTTCCCCGTTTTCGGCTTACCGGGCGACGGTTCATATCGCCTGCAACCAATCTACGTGGACGATCTGGCCCAATTGGCTGTCGAAGCGCTATACAAAAGGGAGAACATTCTTTGGGATGCGGTCGGTCCAGATATTTTCACTTTTCGAGAAATAGTGAAGTTGATCGGAAGAACTATCGGTCATGAACGACCGTTGATCCCAATTCCGCCGGGCTTAGCATTGCTGGCCGCACAATTCCTCAGCCTGTTCGTGCGCGACGTGATGCTTACCCCCGAAGAAGTGGATGGACTGATGGCAAACCTACTTATCTCGAAAGAACCGCCGCGCTGTAAAACCAGCCTGCGCGATTGGCTATACCAGAACAGGAATACCGTCGGGAGACAATACGCATCAGAAATTATTCGTCATTATTAGATAACCGGTATCTCTCGAGGACGAAACAAACATACCTTAAATGAATTGCCTCTCGGTTTTGAACATCCGAGAGGCAATGCCTTGTTTTCTGATAACCCATAAAAAGTTAATCAATTGGTACCACCCCATTGCACTTCGGTGCATCCATACAGCCGTAATACTTCTTGAAAGCTTTTGGCCCATTGCGATGAATGCGCAATACCATCATTTTTCCACACACAGGGCATTGAGGCACAGAATCTGTTGGCCGATCTATGCGCAGAGAGACTGTGTCTCCAATTTTTGTCATAGCGAGCTGAAATAGGTGCACGAGATCAGCTATCTCATAACGATCACTTGCAGTTACGTGCACCAGCGGCAGACCTGCACTGGTGAATAACTCATCCATAAATTTGTCACTATCACGTGTCTCAGTCTTGAAGAAGGGTTTTACTATTTCTGCTCCAAATGCTGGGACCATGTTAGACGGGTCGCACAACAAAAAGTCAACATGCTTTCGAAAAAACTTGTTAAAGAAATGCACATTCTCATTTGGCCGGACGATAAAGAATATGTCATTTAATGCTACTTTAGGGCAAATTAAATAACGCGCTCCTACCATCTCTTGCAGGGCGCGCAGCAAAGCCATTTCCGGAGATGAGAGAAATGGCTCCCTCAACCTGTATGGCAACCGTTCAACCTCTACTTTAATTACCATGATATCACCGGGGAGCATTATAAATAAGACAGGGTAGGTTTACAAGATATGGAATTTTAACAAGCCTCTGTCTATTTTAGGTTATTCATCCGCACTTAGAAGAATGTGCATAGTCACACTTTTTGCATATATCCTGGCTAATATTGCAATCCGCCCGGAACCCTGTATGCTTTCTGCGGGAATTCGGGCGGGGCAACTCTATATATTAAAATATGGAGCTAAACTGTATTTTTCCTTGGAAATAAGGTAATTTATCTAGCAAATAAAGGCGGCTGTGGCGTTAAAATGGCAATACGACACCTATCAGTTTCAAGCCTGCATAAATCATCAGAAGACCCACTGCTGCTGGCCAAGGAGCCCGTCTCAGCAATTCAAGTAACACATCCCAAAAAGTCGCGGCGCGTAGGGTTTTACTACTGGCTGCGGGTTTCAGCACACCCAGCCATACTAGCACAGAGACAACCTCCATGCCAGCGCCGATAATGATCAATAAATAACCAACAATCATTTGCATTAAGCACCTCCATTAATCAGAATATTACTTTGATAGTATAGGTCATTCTTGGTTAGATTACAACTCCTGAGCAAATGTAGTTGAAAATCTTTCTTGGGAGTTGTATACTCATAATGTCGTGTTGCCCATTTTATCAAGGAGAAAAACATGCATAGACCACACCCAGTTTTGTGTATTATCCCGCCACATATGTTGGAAGAAATCATCAAACGTGGTACTCCGGAGCAGCGCAGATTAGCACTAGCAACCGTCAGTACATCGAACGCAATCCGAAGTCAGCGTTTCACAAGGGAGATGATTCAACGTGCTGCACTCAAAGCCGTGCAACACAAGGAACGCCAGGTGTACGATGCCAAACAAGGATCAAGCTTACCAGGCACACTAGTCCGTAAAGAAGGCGATCCACCCGTGGAGGATGTCACAGTAAATGAGGCGTATGATGGCTCGGGTGACACTTACGAGTTGTACTATCAAGTCTTCAACCGGAACTCAATCGACAACAATGGCATGAGGATAGATTCGACTGTCCATTATCAAAAAGGATACGATAACGCCTTTTGGAATGGGCAACAAATGGTTTATGGAGATGGAGACGAGGATCTTCCTGCCGATCAACGATTATTTAACCGCTTCACGGCCTCACTCGATGTAATTGGTCATGAACTGACTCATGGCGTCACGCAATTCGAAGCCAACCTAGTCTATTCAAACCAGCCTGGCGCCCTCAATGAATCGCTGTCCGATGTATTTGGTTCACTTGTCAAACAGCGCGTGCGCGGACAACTCGCTACGGATGCTGACTGGATTATCGGCGAAGGATTATTCACGCTCAACGTTAAAGGAGTAGGTATTCGCTCGATGAAAGCACCGGGCACGGCTTATGATGATCCCGTTCTCGGTAAGGATCCGCAACCGGCGCATATGAAGGATTACGTCAACACACTTGAGGATAACGGCGGTGTACATATAAATTCAGGCATTCCAAATCACGCTTTCTACGTCGCGGCGGTTGAAATAGGCGGCTTCGCTTGGGAGAAGACGGGTCAAATCTGGTATAAAACGTTGACAGATAAGCTCACCGCAAATTCAAAGTTTCAGGATGCTGCCAACCTGACCTATCAAACAGCAGGTGAAATTTTCGGCGCGAATAGTCTAGAACAAATGGCAGTTCAGAAGGGATGGGCTGAAGTCGGCATCACGGTGGGCACAACACAGCCACCAGGTGATGGATGTTTTACTGCGGTCCTACGCGCGGTCGGGCTGGCAAAATGACAAAGATTGAGTTCGAGCGTACAGGCGGCTTCATGGGGCGTAAAGTCAGCCTAACTCTTAATCTGGATGACTTGCCTGCCAATCAAGCACAGACCCTCAAGCTGCTCCTCGACGAGGCAGATTTTTTCAACCTCCCGGCATCACCCGAGAAACCGCCCGCGCCCGATGCATTCTCTTATACTATTACGGTGACCACTGACAAACGTAAACATACCGTTCAGACCAGTGACACAACCGCGCCGGATAAACTGCGTCCTTTACTCACCGACCTTTCCGCCCGGGCGCGGGCAAGATAAGTAAACCACCACCGCCAAAGGCGGTGGCTTTAGGACCATGCGCCTGGAAGGCGCGCGCTTTCAGGATAGATTCTTAATCAAACAACTTTCCTTGCACTGCCTCGACTTGCTTTTCCTGCTGCTCCTGCCACTGGACATATTTCCTGATCTTTTCTTCATCCAGTCCAATGGTGCTTACACAGTATCCTCGCGCCCACAGATGACGCCCCCAATATCGTCGCCCAAGACTTTCGTATTGTTGGAACAATCGGATCGCCATTTTGCCCTTCAAGTATCCCATGAATGCTGAGACCGCATATTTCGGCGCGATGGACACGATCAGATGTATATGGTCCGGCAGCACATTCAATTCCATTACTTCTATCTGTTCCTTTTGCTTACACAGTTGATACACTTGTTGCTTGGCATATTCTCCAATTCCATCCTGGAAGATTCGATATCGATACTTCGGACAGAATACAATATGGTACTTGCACTCGTAGAGCGAATGTGATAGCCTTTTGAATCGTTGGGTCATGGTGAGTTCTCCTTTTGGTCGGTTGCACGCCTTCCAGGAGGCTCATCATACCCAACTCCTCAACTACTCTTCACGGTATAACCTTCTCACTCTACTCACTGCCATAGGCAGTGGTTTTACACGCTAATAAAAGGAGCGGCTGATCCAGTCGCTCCTTTTTCTGGTTTAATAATTTATGCAGCATTCTGTAGAAGAGTTTCCAATAACTTAATCTCCTCTTCCGTCGATCTCACTTCCCCATCTAACCACGCGGCGCGCAGGCGGCGCAGAACTTCTCCGTATTTCGGGCCTGGTGGAATCCCGCGTTCTTTCAGGTCACTGCCTGTTGTGTGAGGCTTAATGTGTTTCCACTTCGTGAGGTAAGTTTCCAGCATCTCCCGCGGCTTACCATGTGGTATTGATCTGGATACAGCAAATATAGCTTCGTCAGGCAGGTTTTCGAGCTGCTCTACGCATTGACTTGGTTTCATCCCCGCAAATGAATCCAAATCATGAAATATAGAAGAAGCTGCCAGGACATTCCTTAAAGTGTCTGCCGTAAAATGCAATCGTTTCCCCAGCGACTTGATCTCAGACTGTGACAAACTCATTAACCAGATTATCCAAAAGTAAGCCCGACTTGCTGGCAAATTGTTTTCGGAAACTCGAGAAAATCGCGCCTGAATTTCCTTATTCCACGTCAATGTGGCATGAATGTGTCTCAATAATCCCAGCTCTGCCACACGGGCGAGCATGGACGAGCTGCTTGTATCGTCGAACATCAAATCGAATTCATGTCGAATCCGTTCGCCGCTGAGTTGAGATAGTACGGAGGCAGCTTCATCATTGAAGAGGTGAAGTGTTTTCGCCTCAATCTGAAAATCATAGCGCTTTTCGTAACGGATCGCACGCAGCATGCGCGTAGGGTCATCCAAAAACGACCGCATATGCAATACACGGATCAGACCTTTTGCCAGATCTTCTTGTCCATTCAGTGGATCAATCAATTCGCCAAAATGGTCGGGATCAATCTGCATGGCTATGGCATTGATCGTGAAATCGCGACGGTGTAGATCGTCATCGATGGTTGAAGGGGTAATGGTAGGCAAAGCACCCGGATGAGAATATGTTTCAGAGCGCGCGGTAATGAGATCAAGAAATTCCACCCCAGCAATAGGAGTAACTAAAAACCAGGTTGCAGTTTTGAATTTCGCGTGTTTGGTCAACTTGCCACCAAAATCTTTGAGAAGGGACTTTCCTAACTTGATCGCATCTCCTTCAACAACAATGTCAAAGTCAATGATGCGCTGCTTCAGTAATAGATCACGTACAAATCCACCAACGAGATAAGACGTCATACCTAGCTCATTAGATTGTATTGAAACGCGTCGGATCAGATCCTGCAGAGGGTATGGAATCAGGTTTGGGTCCGAAAAGAGGTGGAGCAAGTCCTGATTTGGCATATGGTTAATCCATCTTTTATTTTACTTCACGAACGCTAGAAGAATCGTGTATAATGTGCGCCATGAAATTGAACCCACTCCCGTCCCCTTGCATGACAAAACCTGCCTGGTCTGGATAAGGTTCAGTTCAACGTGCCAATGAACGGCTCCCAGACTCTGGTGAGCCGTTTTTGTTTGTTTTTTTACCACGAAGTCCAGTGCTATGAGGAGCACAAAGGTTTTATTATGAAAGTTTCTGTTTTTGGTGGATCACAACCAAAAGAAGGATCTTCTGCATACGAAGAAGCCCGCTTGCTTGGCAAATTGCTCGCGCAACGTGGACATATAATCCTCAATGGTGGTTACATCGGTACAATGGAAGCTGTCTCACGCGGCGCATGTGAAGCCGGTGGGCATGTTATTGGTGTGACATGCGAAGATATCGAAACTTGGAGAAATCTTCCTAAGAATCAATGGATCAAAGAAGAATGGCGCAAGAAAACACTGATTGAGCGGTTAAGGTGTCTCGTCGAAGAATCCGACGCGGCAATTGCCCTGCCCGGTGGAACCGGCACTTTGACGGAAATTGCTCTCACTTGGAATCTGATGATCGTGGAGTCCCTGCCCCGGAGGCCGTTGATCCTGGTTGGAGATGGTTGGCAGTCCCTCTTCGATCAGTTTCTCAAAACATTTGATACGTACATTCCTGCAAAGCAACGTGAGTTGGTCAGTTTTACGAAGGATGTGCATACTGCTGTTGAATTAATGGAGTCCAACGTCTCCCCTGGCCCTACCATCGTGACGGGTTGACGTTGGTGTATAAAACAAAAATAAGTCCAAAGTCTCCCGACTTTGGACTCCGAAGCGAAGAGGAAAAATGGCAGAGGATAAATTACCTACAAGAGCAGAAAACTTTGCAGAGTGGTACAACCAACTCGTACTTAAATCCGAGTTAGCAGACTATGCTCCGGTACGTGGATGCATGGTAGTGCGCCCTTATGGCTGGACACTTTGGGAAAACATGACCGCCGCTCTCGACCATCGTTTCAAAGAGACCGGTCATGTGAACGCGGCATTTCCTATGTTGATACCATTGTCATTCTTTGAAAAAGAGAAAGACCACGTGGAAGGCTTCTCGCCACAACTCGCAGTGGTCACACATGGTGGTGGTGAAAAGCTTGAAGAGCCTTTGGTTGTGCGCCCTACATCCGAAACTATCATTGGCTACATGTACTCGAAGTGGATCAAATCCTGGCGCGATTTGCCTGTGCTCATTAACCAATGGGGTAGCGTTTTGCGTTGGGAAATCCGCACAAAACTCTTCCTGCGAACGGCTGAGTTTTACTGGCAAGAAGGCCATACGGCACATAGCAGCAAAGAGGAAGCGATGGAAGAAATGTATCGTATCCTTGATGTCTATGCGGACTTTGCTATTAACGAAGCTGCCTTGCCAGTCATCAAAGGCCGCAAAAGCGAAAGCGAAAAATTTGCTGGTGCCCAGATAACAACCTCTATTGAAGGCATGATGCAGGATAAACGTGCTTTACAGTCGGCTACCTCGCACTACTTCGGCCAAAACTTCGCCAAAGCCTTTGAAATCCAATATCTCGACCAGAACAACACATTGCAGTTTTGCGAAACCACGTCTTGGGGTTTGTCCACACGTATGGTTGGCGCTATCATTATGACTCATGGTGACGACCAAGGGCTTGTCCTGCCTCCGCGGCTTGCACCTATTCAGGCAGTCATTGTGCCTATTTACAAAAACGACGAAGAGAAAAGCAATGTCATGACAGTAGCCGACCGCATATTCCAAGAGCTTAAAGCCGCGGGGATTCGTCTCAAAGTAGACGACCGCGAAGAAGTGACACCAGGTTTCAAATTCAATGACTGGGAACTGCGCGGGGTTCCTCTTCGCATCGAGATTGGGCCAAAGGATATTGAGAAAAATAGTGTCGCACTAGCCAGGCGCGATACCGTTCGTGCCGCGAGTAGCGGCGGCACGCCGGTACGAGACGGTAAACCCAGCAAAGGGGGCAAGTCCTTCGTTCAGCAAACGGATCTTGCGTCGACCATCAGCGGGTTGCTCTCCGAAATACAGGATGTACTGCTCAAGCGTGCAACCGAGTTTCGGGATGCCAACATACACGATCCCAAAGATTACGAGGAATTCAAGAAGGTTGTACAAGATGGTTGGGCTTTCTCGTATTGGTGCGAAAGCAAGGAATGCGAAGCGAAGGTCAAAGAGGATACAAAAGCAACTACACGTAACATGCCTCTTGAGGGGCAACCCACAGAGGCTGGCAAGTGTATCGTCTGTGGTGAAAGAGCCGTGAAGAAGATTTACTTTGCAAAAGCGTATTAGCAAGTTGCGTATTGTGTACTCTACCTCAGGTAGAATACACAATACGCGCTAAACAGCTGCAATCCGTTTATAATGGTAACGGAGGCTACAATGGATTGGAAACAATACATTACCACCGATCCGACAATACATCATGGAAAAGCTTGTATCAAAGGCACACGTATTCCTGTCGCTGTCGTTCTCGATAACCTAGCCGCGGGCTTAGGCACAGAAGAAATATTGAAGAGCTACCCTTCTCTCGACTCAAAATCAATTCAGGCTGCCATTGCTTATGCGGCAGAACTAGCGCGTGAGGAATTTATTGCACTGCCTGCTTCATAATCCATGCGCTTTAAAATTGACGAAAACCTTCCTATAGAATCCGCAGAAATACTGCAGCAGGCGGGATATGAATCTGATACTGTGCACTCGGAAAAAATCACTGGCGCAGACGATAGAACCATTTCCCAAATCTGCAAGAGGGAAGGACAGATTCTATTGACTCTTGACTTGGGATTTTCAGATATCCGAACTTACCCGCCAAGCGATTTTCCAGGCATCCTTATTCTGAGGCTTGCACGACAAGATAAGATTCATGTTATGGAAATTATACAGAAAGTTATAACTGCTATGGGTAAGCAGGAAATAGCGGGAAAACTGTGGATCGTAGAAGAAAACCGTATTCGTATTCGCGGTTAATATGCCTGCTATTGACCTCGCCCGCCTCCGCAAGCAAGCCAATCGTCTGGCTGATTTCTTCTTTCTGCCGGATGAATTCATGAAGCATGTGCGCGAGATGCTTGATTTTTACGTAAACTACACGTTGCGCACCAAAGAAAAAGTAGCCCCCGGCTCCAATCTCAAAACATATCGAACACCATCCGTGGTCTTACGCCAAATCGAAAATGAATTACGCACACTAGCGGAAGCCAATCCGCAAAATGCGCTCGAACTCGCGGATATTCTCTGGGATGAAGGCGCGCTCGAGACACGCCTGCTCGCAGCTTTCCTGCTTGGACGAATTCCCCCGCAAGAGGAACGCCTCCTCGCCCGTCTCACTGCCTGGACACAACAAATCCGTGACCCATCCGTGCGCGCCGCATTGCTCTCAACAAGTTTATATAGGATGCGCAAGGAGACACCCGATCAGTTTTTTGTGCTTATTAAGGAATATTTACATCCAGCGCGCCCACGGACATGGTCAAATGGAATCCAGGCACTCCTGCCAATGATCGCGGATTCGACCTTTGTAAACTTTCCAACTATCCTCGATATTGTCGAGCCGATCATCATGGCCGCTCCAACTACGCTACAACTAGACCTTGAGGAGTTGATCATTGCTCTCTATCGCGCCTCGCCCACCGAGACAACCTTTCTACTTAAACAAGTCATCAGCACTACCGAAAACCCAATGACAGCCGTTACTCTGCGGCGTATATCTTCATCTTTTCCTCTGGATCTACAGAATGAAGTACGCGATTATATACGCGCCCAACCAATCTCACCCCCGGTCCAAAAAATTGAAGAAGATGAATCGCCTTCTACACAGGCAACACCAGACCAGTTCTCTTCGGATGAAGAATCGGTAAGTAAAGTCTCAGAAAACAAACCTGCTGATTCAAATTTAGAGGAAAATCCAAACCCAACACCCACTTCTAAAACAAAAGGGCAAAGAAAAAAGTAAAGTTAATAAAAAGCCATCAAAACAACCAAGAACCGTAAAAAACAACTGTAATGAATCATCAAGATAATATCGCATGATTTGTGATTTATTATTCAGAAATATAAGTGCCTGACTTTAAACTGGAGGTAGATATGTTAGCGATCATCAACTTTCTTTTGGGTGCAGCTTTGCTCGTGCTTGGCCGTAAACTGTTCTGGCTCTTTGTTGCTGCAGGAGGATTTGTGGCTGGTGTCCTATTCGCAACACGTATCATACACGCTCCCGAATGGTTGACACTTATCATAGGTATCGTAACCGGCATTCTATTTGCGGTGTTAGCTATTTTCCTTAGGGTCATAGCGATTGGACTTGCGGGCTTCTTTCTTGGTGGTTCAATCCTTACTACGTTTGCAACGGCACTCGGTATCAATACAGGTGGACTGGATTGGGCTGTTTATGTAATTGGTGGCGTGATTGGTATTATTCTTGTTGCTCTTTTGTTCGACTGGGCACTTATTACTCTATCTTCTTTTGCAGGCGCATCGCTTATTGTGCAGGCCCTCAATCTTAGCGGGACAATATCAAATCTCATTTTTGTTGTGCTTTTCATTATTGGCGTAGTAATTCAAGGAACAATCCTGCGTAACGATAGGAGAGCCATTGCCGCTTGATCATTCAAAAATTATCTACCTACATGGTCTAGAAAGCACGAGTCAGAGTGGCAAGGCACGCCAGTTTGCACAGAAATTTCCTGGCATGCTTACCCCGGATTTCACCGGTTCATTCGAAGAACGGATGAACCAACTCCGGCCGATTTTGACCGACAAAAAGGATTGGACGATTATTGGTTCATCATTTGGTGGTTTGATGGGCGCCATTTTTACCCTTGACCATCCGACTCAAGTCTGCAAGTTGATTTTGCTCACCCCGGCTTTGATGCTCGAGCCATTCGTTTCACGTCCAGAAATCCTACCTGTTTCTGTTCCAACGGTGCTTATCCACGGGACCCTGGATGATGTGGTACGGATGAATCCGGTCCGTGAATTGGCAAAAAAGGCGTTTTCAAACATCACATATTATGTTATTGATGATAATCATCGATTGCACAAGGCATTTAATGAGTTGGATTGGGAAGAGATACTTTCGTCCTGGGCGCAGTCTTCGAGTATAAGCCGAGAAGCCGCAGTCGAAGGACGTGTTTCAAGAAAACTTTAAAATCGCAAGTCGCTCGCGCTTCGACTGCGGCTCTTCGAAGGACACTTAGAGCCTCCACTCACCTGTGCCGACACCAGGTGCCCCGTCCTGGCGCGGACGGGACAGGGCAGGCAGCGTGGATAAAAGGATGATTATGAATCAACAAATCTACTGGCACACTACTACAGAAATGCCGTCCGATAAAGATCTCACACCGATTCCTGAAAAGGTAGATGTAGCAATCATCGGTGGCGGTTATACAGGCCTCAGCGCGGCTCGCACACTAGCGAATCATGGATTAAAGGTCGTAGTGCTCGAAGCAGAAACAATGGGATGGGGTGCAAGCTCACGGAACGGGGGTATGGTCCTTACAGGACTTAAACTACCCATGCAAACAATCATGAAACGCTACGGCCGGGATTTAGCGAAGCAATTATTCCAATACTCGATTGAAGCAGTCAATACTGTTGAAGAAATTGTCAAAGAGGAAAATATAGATTGTGGGTTTGCGCGCACAGGTCATTTGCTCATGGTGAATAAACCAAAGCAGTATCACGCGCTGATCGAAGAAGTCGAATTCATGGCAGAAGAATTCGACCACACCGTGCATTTGATCTCACGTCAAATACAACGCCAGGAAATTGGCACGGACCTGTATTATGGCGGACTTGTAGATGAGCTCAGTGGTGGGTTAAATCCTGCTCAGTACGTTGCAGGTCTTGCAAGAGCAGCGGAAATAGCTAGGGCGGTATTGTGTGCCCGAGCACGGGTAACCAGTTTAGTACGGGAAGAGGGGCATTTTATCGTTGAAACAGAAAGAGGTAAGGTCAGTGCGGAATCTGTTTTAGTGGCAACATCTGGTTATACAGGAAATGTCACAAAGAAACTTCAAAAGAAGATTGTCCCGATCGGATCATACATTATCGCAACGGAAAGGTTGCCGGATAATCTGGTACACAGACTCAGCCCGAAGAATAGAATGATTTTTGATTACAAGAATTATTTGAATTATTTCCGCATGTGGGATAACCGCCTGATCTTTGGCGGGCGTGCAGCCTTCTTCCCTGAAACCAAAAACACGATCCGTCGAAGCGCTCAGATTTTACAGCGCGACATGGTTCAAGTGTTTCCACAATTGAAGACTATCAAGATTGAATATGTTTGGGGCGGCACGCTCGATTTTGCGTTTGATATGATGACGCATGTGGGCGAAATGGATGGAATTTATTATTCGCTCGGTTATGCAGGCCATGGTGTTGCACTGGGAACCCATTTGGGCAAGACAGTTGCCGAAGCGATCTTGGTGGGAGATATCAAGGAACATCCTTTTGCGAATTTTGATTTTCCCAACGCTCCATGGGGATTGTATAATGGGTTTCCATGGTTCCTGCCATTCGTCGGAGCATGGTACAAGATTTTAGATCGGATCGAATAAAAAATAAACACGACAGATTCATTATGGCATTTTCAATCAAAGCAGATTAAAATAGCCATCAATATCACAATAAAATATAAATTTCGCTCAGAGGAGGTACGCGTATGGCAACGACCGTGAAGCCAGTCGAAATGGAGAGTGAGGTCTATTACCCGTCTGAAGAAGTGGTGGCCCAGGCGCGTTTGAAAGATTGGGACGCGCTCGCAGAAAAAGCCCACAAGGATTTGGAGGGTTTTTGGGCGGATGAAGCCTCGGAACTTGAATGGTTCAAAAAATGGGATAAAGTATTGGACGATTCAAAAAAGCCCTTCTTCAAGTGGTTCGTAGGGGCTAAAACAAACATTGTTCATAACGCTATCGACCGGCACCTCAAGACATATCGCAAAAACAAACTTGCCCTGATCTGGGAAAGTGAAGATGGGAAATTGCACCAGACTTATTCATATTACGCTATGAACCGTGAGGTTTGCCGGTGGGCAAATATTATCAAAGCTATGGGTGTGACAAAAGGTGACCGGGTTACGATTTACATGGGTCGCATCCCAGAGATTGCCTTTGCTATGCTTGCGTGCGCGAAGATCGGCGCGATTCACTCGGTAGTCTTTGGCGGTTTCTCCGTCGATTCGCTTCAAGGCCGCATCGATGACAGCCAATCAAAGCTGGTTATCACCGCCGACGGTTCTTATCAGAATGGGAAAGTTGTCGAGCTAAAACGCACGG
>WNFV01007528.1_pt1 | contig 17577 bp, 16 predicted proteins | sample 5400101 | NCBI WGS metagenome assembly WNFV01 (sample SAMN13153361, study PRJNA577476) | soil metagenome | isolation source: 115 cm soil or saprolite under grassland replicate 1 | place: USA:California | collected 2016-06-15
ACTGCGTTTGGGCGAGTCCGAATCGGTTACGATGACCAAAGAGACGTTCAGCCGGACACACGACGCGCCAGGTACCTGGCCTGCCAAACGAACCCGGCTGCGGCGAGATTGCCATCATAGGCTGCGGCGCTAGAAAGGAGCATACGGTATGCGTGAACGCGTTGACATCACCATTCAGATCCCACGCGCAACTTGGGAGACGATCCAACGCTACACGCTGGAGCTCCAGGGACTGGCACGTGATCAAGGGGCCTCGGATGCACTATTCGATCCGTATCTGCATGCCGCGATGATACTGGAACAGGCTGTAGATATCGAGGAGTCACATCGGAAGCGGCGATTGAGAGCGAGCTAAGGTGCACGCCGATGAACGGCACCGGCAAGCCGCAGCGTGTCGGCAGTGATTACACAGAAAGCGAGCAGCGGTATGGCATCCGACATGACCACCAACGACAACAGCATCCTGAACCAGAGGCCGTATCTTGATGTCATGCGCTTGGGTGATGGGCGCTACTGCGTCCAGTTCGTGAAACATGGCGCGGTTCCTCGCACCAGTTACACCGGACACGCAGAGGATGTTGTGAAGCAGGCGAAACGGGCTGGCAATATTCCCATTCACACCAGCGATGCCGAGTTACGGCACATGTGCCGCGACCAACTGGTGGAACTCATCTAAGGACGGCGAGCTTGGCTCGGCATATCGAGCCAATTGACGTATGACCAGGATGACTTATCCATAGTTGATGGTTCATTCATCCCTTGTACGATCCGACCCGTTCACCCTGCGGCCTTGGAAGATCCTGGACCGCGTCCGAGAGACGCTCGGCAGTCGCAGGTTGATGCGACGCCGCTACCTGATAGCGACCCATAAGGATACATGCGATGACTACCCTTTCCATTAGCGAGTCAGGCGAACTGTACCTGACCTTACGCGGTGCGGCGGAGGATCGTATTCTCACGACCGTGCGGCGCTGGCCTCATTGGCGACGTGTCGATATTGAGCGCGACCCGGTGAACGTTGCGCACTGCCTCTCGGTGACGTTGGTCACCGACCAGGTATATGAATCAACCGTACGGGATATTCTGAAGCGGAGCTTCGGTATGACGTTTCCGGAAGCGGGCGGCAACCGCGAGATCGCCCCGGAACCCCCAGCGCGCCCCAGTCGGCGCGGTCGGTAGTCATAGCGGCGCGATGCAGAGGAGGAACGACCATGCGCTGGTTCCGTTCGTTATGGTTACGTATCATCCCGATGACGCCCGCCGAGGCCCAGAAGCGCGTCGATGCCGTTGACCACGCACTCGCCGACCTGCGAGCAGAGGTCGCGGCGCTGCCGGCGCATGAGCGGGCAGCGCGGGCACCGGATGTCCACGCGCTGATCGTCGAGCAAGCCCATGTACGGAACATACTGTCGGACACACTGGACGACCGGTCTAAACGATAGATTATTGTATTCTGGCAATGGCGCGCAACGCATTATCAGCGCAGCCATGAGCATAACCCAATGAGAAAGTCGCTCACAGCGGTTCAACGTCAGCGCTGGCGATTCGAACGTCTTGTCGCTGTTGCGCAGTCCGCATACCTCGACGGGCAGGGCGAGATCGCAACGTGGGCGCTCCAGGTCGCCTGGCTTGCCGCTGAAGACGAGTCGCAGTGCGGCAACGTCATCGCGGGCGCACAGTTCATGCTTGATAACCCGATCGATGGCATTGACCGGACGATCTTGCACGATCTCGTCAACGATACCACGCGGATGGATATAACCCTGAGCGCCTAATATTACAACATGGGTTCGCTTTACCACAGAGACGCAGAGCGCACAGAGATGGGTGCCCGTCAGAGTTTTGCTTTTGTGAGTTGCAGTTGCATCTTATCTGCGGTAGCATCATCTGACTATTTGCATAGATCAGGAGAGGCCGATGGACAGTGAACCACAGGACACCGATTGGGAGGTGCTGAGTCACGAAGTCTTGCGTGGCATACGCGAGTGGCGCTTGCAGCATCCAAAGGCGACCCTTCGCGAGATTGAACTCGTGCTGGATGAGCGTCTTGCCCCACTGCGCGCCCGTATGTTACAAGACGTGGCCTTGCAGAGCCACGCCGCTGGCGCCAACGCAGTGGCATCCTCCGATAGGCATCTGTGAGAATCTGTGTCCTTAACCAGCATCGGACGGCGTTAGCAGATTCCAGCTCCCAGTCTGCTTGGATTCGGCCAGTGATGAGTATTAGCGCAGGCTGAATGGCGGATAGCGGTCAGTCACCAGCAGGAATGCGTAGGCGTTAACCCGCAGGCCCCAGCGACCTACTCCCACCACAAAGTCAAACAAACCTCTCGGGTAGTGACCGGTCGCTAGAATCGCGAACCAGGCAATCACCACGGCGAAGACAGCGGCGATTGCGAGAAACGCCAGGACAATGTAATGCGGGATCGCCAGAAGCCATTTAACCAGCGGCATCCACCGATTGAGGTCATGCGTCACGTCTGGGTAGTCGATTTCCAGGTGGACAGCCTGCTCTTCGACGGTCGACGGATATTGGTCGGTGAGGAGCGCCAAGTAGGCGCCGACTCTGTACCCGAAGCGGGTCAGTTCGCGAGAAAAGTCGAACCACCAGCGCGGATACCGCTGACGAAAGATGATCATCAAGGCCGTGGCTGCAGCGAGACCACTCGCCAGCCCACCAGCCGTGTCCCGCGTTCTCCTCACAACCTCACCGGCTTCATTGAGGACAACCGTGATAGTAACCGTATGGCCAGCGCCCGAGATGAGTCCCAGGATGATGGCGATGGGAATGACCCAGATAAGTCGGAAGAAGGTTGTCAGCCGTTCCAGTTGCGGCGGATAGTCGATTTCTAGACGAGCAGCATATTCAGGATAATCAGCCATTGGGCGCTCTCCTTTGCAAGTATATAGAACATGTCATAGTGGGAAATTGGCTGGTTATCTGCAAGCGAAACCAGCCCAGGCACCTATCGCTTCGTAACGAACAGACGACGGGACTCGTTGCGACACGGATGTGTTCGCCGTGGTATATGCTGAGCATAGCCGGTGCAGGGAGGGCAGCACGTAAAGGTTTGGCCACTGCGGGGAAAGAAATGATCGTGTGAAATAGTCCGACTTGGGCGAAACGGAAGCGGCGGAGTGGCATGTAACTCTATTTCTCATCTTCTTGTTTCTCTCGCTTGTCAGCATACCAGGGTGCGTTGCAAACCGGTAGACGATTACACATGATACGCACGCCATCTAAAAAAGTAGCACTCTTGAGTACCCGTCAGGCATTTCAGTATGATATGCCTGTGCGAGAGCGCTTTGATCCCACCGGCTATGTACAGGGAACGTTTGATATTGAGGAGTTGGAAGAAACCAAGGAGACAAGCAAAACTCTGACGGGCACCCCACAGAGATGGGAAAAGGTTTGTGAGCCTCGGTGTCCTTGGCACCTTTGTGGTGTGCGTTCGTCGCGAAGGCTCGTTGTAGTACTAACTGGTTAGCGAACCGTGGCGGCAGAAAGAACCAGCCAATGCATTCGATCGATCCAGATTTGGTATCATCCCCTCTTCGGCGACGAGGGCAACGAGCCGCTCAGGGGCGGTCTGCTGCCCGGGTTATGTGGTCGGCTAGTGCGGACAGGATCCGCGATTCCTGATCGGCTTGGTCGCCCCTTGCGCTCTTTCGCATCCATAGGTTACACTATGAGCGCGGAACGGTATATGGTAGAGGAAAACCGACCTATGAGCCAGATATCGCTGACCCAACGCCCAGCCTGGAAAGCGCTTGAGGCGCATTACCGGAAGATTCATGACCTGCATCTGCGCACGCTCTTCGCCGAGGATCCCCAGCGCGGCGCGCGCTTCACGGCTGAGGCGGCCGGAATCTACCTGGACTACTCGAAGAACCGCGTCACCGACGAGACGCTGCGGCTGCTCGTGGCGCTGGCCGAGGAATGCGGCCTGCGCGAGCGCATCGACGCCATGTTTCGCGGCGAGAAGATCAACGTCACCGAAGGGCGCGCCGTGCTGCATGTGGCGCTGCGCGCGCCGCCTGGCCAGTCGATCGTTGTGGACGGCGCGGACGTGGAGCCCGAGGTTCATGCGGTGCTGGACAAGATGGCCGGTTTCGCCGATCGAGTGCGCGGCGGCGCCTGGAAGGGGCACACGGGCAAGCGCATCCGCAACGTCGTCAACATCGGCATCGGCGGCTCGGATCTCGGCCCGGTGATGGCTTATGAGGCGCTGAAATACTACAGCGACCGCGGCATGACCTTCCGGTTCGTCTCGAATATCGACGGCACTGATTTCGTCGAGGCGACCCGCGACCTCGACCCGGCCGAGACGCTCTTCATTGTCTCATCTAAGACCTTCACCACGCTGGAGACGATGACCAACGCCCGCACGGCCCGCGCGTGGTGTCTGCGCGGCCTCGGCGATGAGCAGGCGGTAGCGAAGCACTTCGTCGCCGTCTCGACCAACGCCGCCGAGGTCGCGAAGTTCGGGATCGACACCGCGAACATGTTCGAGTTCTGGGACTGGGTCGGCGGGCGCTACTCGATGGACTCGGCGATCGGCCTCTCGACGATGATCGCGATCGGCCCCGAACACTTCCGCGCGATGCTGGCCGGCTTCCACGCGATGGATGAGCATTTCCGCACCGCTCCCTTCGAGCGCAACTTGCCGGTACTGCTGGGGCTGCTGACCGTCTGGTACAACAACTTCTTCGGCACGCAGACGGTCGCGGTGCTGCCGTACGACCAGTATCTCAAGCGCTTCCCGGCCTACCTGCAGCAGCTCACGATGGAGAGCAATGGCAAGTCCGTCACGTTAGACGGCGCGCGCGTCAGCTATGAGACCGGCCCGATCTATTGGGGTGAGCCTGGCACCAACGGCCAGCACTCGTTCTACCAGCTCATCCACCAGGGGACTAGACTTATCCCGTGCGACTTCATCGGATTCTGTCAGACGCTGAACCCGCTGGGGCGCCACCACGACGTGCTGATGGCGAACCTCTTCGCCCAGACCGAGGCGCTGGCCTTCGGGAAGACCGCCGACGAGGTCAAAGCCGACGGGACGCCGGACTGGCTCGTACCGCACCGCACCTTCGAGGGCAACCGGCCGACGAACACGATCCTGGCCGAGCGGCTGACGCCGGAGACACTCGGCAAGCTGATCGCGCTCTACGAGCACAGCGTCTTCACGCAAGGCACGATCTGGCAGATCGACTCATTCGACCAGTGGGGCGTCGAGCTCGGCAAGGTTCTGGCGAACCGAATCATCCCCGAGCTAGAGAGCGCCGATGAGCCGCAGCTCGACCACGACAGCTCGACGAACACGCTCATCCGACGCTACCGGGAGCGCCGGAACGCGCGATGAAAATCCTTTTCACCCGCCCGTACGGCGCGCTTTGATCGTCACCCGATCGCGAAATCGGTAGATGCACTCGATCGCATCGAAGCCCGCGCGCCCGAACTCGTCCAATAATTCGGGCAGGTTCAGGCGCCGCACCGGATCGCCGAGCGCGCCACGCGCCCATGGCGGCGCCAGCGTCTCTACGTCATACACCCAGGCGCCGGGCTGGAGCATCCCGAATACATCCACCAGGGCCGCGTGCAGCCACGCCAGCCCGTCCGCCAGCGTGCCGCCGTTAAACTCCATGGTGGGCATCAGCACGCTCCCGATCGTGCTGATCGTCGCCGCCGCTTGCGGCAGCGCCGCGCCCGTGCCGACGCCCAGAGCCAGCGCCTGAACCTCCGCCGCAGGCAGCGCGCTCGTCAAGCGCGCCAGCGCGCGCTCGAGCTTTACCGCGTTCGGCTCCAGCAACGTGACCCGACCCAGCCGCGGGTAGCTCTTCGCGATCTGTAGCGCCAGCTTGCCGGTGCCGGCACCAACATCGATCAGGTGGTCCGGCGTATCCAGCGGCGGCAGTGCCAGGATCGCCTCGCGGTAGTGCTCAGGCTCGCGCTCCGATCCGGCCACCAACGCGGTATCGTGCAGGTCATACCAGTCGGGGTGCTCCCAGGGCTGTTCCATATGCCACCTCTTGCTAGTGCAATTGCAGATTGCAGATTCGCCCAAAAGGGCACCCGATTGTAGATTTCGTCTAGCGCATACCAATGCGATCGCTTCATATCTGAAGTCCCAAAAAGGCTGCTTGATTATGCACTAGGTCGTCTATCAGTTTCGATTGCAAACTGCGCAGGTCACAGGTCGCAGGTCGCAGGGTGCCTAATTCCGATGCTCTGCGACCTGCTGCATGATACTCGATAGAATTCAAATTCGCGATCAAGCATATACCAAACCGCCAAGAACGGAAAGGAGGCGAAGGCTGATCTGCTATACTATGCTTGAGATTCTTCATATCCTTCGCGGATCCAGCTGCGACGGGCAAAGCAGATCACTTGCAAGCGGAAAGGGAACGACGATGACCGCCACACCATCCGAGGCCGAACCGGGCGGGCGGTACGTGGGAATCGGCGACACGCGCCTGTACGTCGTCGAGCGCGGCGGCGGCTATCCCGTGCTGTTGCTGCACGGCGGCCCCGGCGACGACCATCACGAGTTCGGCGATTACCTCGACCCGCTCGGCGATCGCTACCGGCTGATCCTGGTCGATCTGCGCAGCCAGGGCCGCTCCGACCAGGCGCCCGAATCGACTTGGACGTTGGAACAGATGGCAGCCGATGTAAGCACGCTCGCGCGGGCGCTCGGCCTGGGCCGCTACGCGGTCCTGGGCCACTCCTACGGGGCGTTCGTCGCGCTCCAGCACGCGGTCATGTTCTCCGGCCAGGCCGCCCAGACGATCATATCGAGCGGGATTCCGTCGGCGCGCTACCTAGCGCATGTCGAGCGCAACCTCCGGACGTTCGAGCCGATCGAGCTGCGCGCTCAGGTCGCCGACTCGTGGGCGCGCGAAAGCAGCGCGCGGACACAGGAGGATTTCGCGTCGATCATGCGCGACCAGATGCCGTTCCACTTCGCCGACCCGCGCGACCCGCGCATCGCTGATTACGAAGCGCGCACCGCTGGGACGATCTATGCGCCGCGGGTACTCCAGCACTTCGCGAAGCAGGAGTACGGCGGGATCGAGGTCGAGGATCGGCTGGGCGCCGTGACCCAGCCCACACTGGTGCTGGCCGGCCGGCACGACCGGGCCTGCTCGGTCGAGGCTGCCGAGGCGATCGCAGCCGGGATACAGGACGCCGAGCTGGTGGTCTTCGAACAGAGCGCCCATATGACCTTCGTCGAGGAGCCGGAACACTATCTCGACGCGGTGCGAAGCTTCCTGGATCGGCACACGAACTGACCAAGTCGCAAGTCGCAGGTCGCAAGGCATCGTGTAGCATCTGCGACCTGCGACATGAGCTAGAGGAGTCCCGCCATGTTGCCCTCGATCAGCATCAGCCCCGCCGAGTTCCATGCGCGCGCCGCGCGGCTGCTCGACCACATCCGGTCCAGCAATTTGAGCGGCGTCGTGCTCTTCGATAACTACTACATCCTCTATTTTACCGGCTTTGCCTTCATCCCGACCGAGCGCCCGATCGCCTTTGTCATGAACGCGCGCGGCGACAAGTCGATATTCGTCCCGCGCCTGGAGGTCGAGCACGCGCGGGCGCAGACTGGCTTCGACCGCGTCGATCATTATGTCGAGTACCCTGACGACCCGCACCCGATGGAGCTCCTGAAGCGCACACTCGACGATATGAGCGTCGGCAGCACGCTCGGCGCGGACTCGGATGGCTACCCCTGGATCCTCGGCTACCGCGGCCCAACGCTGAGCGAGCTGACCGGCGGCAGTGTGACGCGCGTCAACAGCTACGTCGAAGATCTGATGACGATCAAGAGCACCGCCGAGGTCGCGCTGATCCGCGAGAGCGTCAAGTGGGGCAACCTAGCGCACCGGCTGCTGCAACGCTATACCCGCGCCGGCGCGACCGAGACGGAGGTGAGCATGCGCGCCGGCCACGAGGCCACGCTGGCGATGCTCGACACGCTCGGGCCGCTGTACCGGGCGCAGAGCATGTTCGCCGACGGGGCGACGGCCGGTTATCGCGGGCAGATCGGGCGCAACGCCGCGATCCCGCATGCGCTGGCGAACAACATCACCTTTCAAGATGGCGACGTACTGGTCACTGGGGCGACGGCGCCGATGTGGGGCTACAACTCCGAGCTGGAGCGGACGATGATCGTCGGACAGCCTTCGGACGAGCAGCGCCGCATGTTCGAGCATATGAAGCGGGCGCAGGAGGTCGCGTTCGCGGCGCTGCGGCCCGGCGCGGCCTGCGCCGACGTAGATCGGGCGGTGCGGAAGTACTACGAGGAGAACGACCTGATGCGCTACTGGAAGCATCACAGCGGCCACGCGATCGGGCTGCGCTACCACGAGGGGCCGTTCCTCGACCTGGGCGACCGCACCGAGATCAGGCCGGGCATGATCTTCACCGTCGAGCCGGGACTATACGCGCCGGAACTGGGTGGCTTTCGTCACTCTGACACCGTCCTGATCACCGATGATGGCATTGAGATGCTGACCTACTACCCGCGAGACCTGGACAACTTGATCATCCCAATATGATGCGTGATAGCGAATCCGGATGGATCTTGTGCATCCGCCGGTTATGCAGTTTACTCGACGCGGAACCGCGGAACCGCGGAACCGCAGAACCACGGAACCGCAGAACCGCAGAACCATGCACAGCATGTTGCCAGATTTGGTGTGAAACGTAATTCGTAACTTGTGCTCAGATTGCGCACGAGGGACATCATCTGAAGCGCCAGCACTCGAGCGGCGTGTTACTGTTGCATGCTTTGTATGTCCTGCGGCAATGACTCGTGACGCGCCGCGGGCCGCAGCGCCGTCCAGAGCTTCTGCACCATGATCTTCGCCATGCCGCCGATCCCCAGGATGCGGAGTAGGTTGTGAGGCGCGAAGAATTCTTGCATCGGCACCACACCGGTCAAAGCGCCGAAGAACTGATCCGTCGCGGCTTGGTTCCTGCGCAGCGCCGCGAACAGCTGGCGCTGTTCCGGCGCGAGCGGCGCGAACGACGCCAGTTGGGTGGTGAGGTCGTACATGGGCTTCGATGCGGCGTTGCGCTGTTCTTCGTAACCGGCCATCGCCTCAGCCAGCGGCTTGTGCCCGGAGAAGCCGGCGTCGATCGCCTCGGCCAGCAGCTCGGCATCGCGGAAGGCGTCGCTGATGCCCCATGCGGTGATCGGATCCTTGTGGTACCCCGCGTCGCCGAGCAGCGCCCAGCCGTGGCCGTAAGGCTTTCGGTAGAAGTTGGGCAGATCGGCGGTGCCCATGAACCGCTCGGCGCGCTTGCCCTGGCGCACGCGCTCAGCGAGCGATGGCGCTAGGGCAAGCGTCTTCAGAAAGTTCCCCTCGATATCCGCGCGATACTGGTGGAACTCCGCGACCGGCCAGGCCGTGTAAATCATCGTCAGCCCATCGTTGGTCGGGAACGCTCCGATGGCGCGACGGTCGCGCGAGTATATTTCACCACCATCCAGCGGCACTCCACCATAGTATGTGTAGTACGCGCACGACAACGGCGGCTTGGCGTGGTAAGTGGCCGCCTGGACCGTGCGCGCGACGATCGAGTGCAAGCCATCCGCGCCCACGACGATATGCGCTTTCTCTGTCACCGATGCGCTGCCTTTGGCTGCACCGCGGATGCCGATGACGCGGCCATCGTCTATGAGAATCTCTTCTATGCTGAAACCCTCGCGCACTTCCGCCCCAGCGTCTCTGGCTGCGTCCACCAGGATCTTGTCCAGCATGGTGCGCCGCGGGCTATAGACGGCATCTACGTCTTCCAGTGCCGGAAACGCGCCGTGGAGAGCGAATGGCCCGAGATCAAACGTGAGCTGGTGGGCCGGCGGGCAGTTCGTCGCGCGAACCTTATCCAGCAAACCCCAGCGCCTCAACCGCACACCACCGGAAACTTGAATCTGATGGGTGGAGAGCGTGTCGCTGGGGAACGTGGCCCGATCGACCACCAGCACCTTGTACCCTTTGCGGGCCAATAACATCGCCGACGGCGAACCAGCCACGCGCGCACCGATAATAATGATGTCGTACATCGTCAGCCTCCTGTGTTTGAACCGCGCTCACTTAGCCGAGCGGGTATATAATGCAGCACATCACGGTCACAAGTATTGCACCCTGTCGAAACAAACACGTGAAATGCAGCGTGAAATGAACCAGCTCAACCTGGCTTTGCTTGGCTCGCCCGAAGTGCGCCAGCACGGGAAGCTATTATCTTTTGCCACGCGTAAGGCGCTGGCCCTGCTTCTTTACCTGGTGGCCGAAGGCGGCCAGCACCGGCGTGAGAAGATCACGGCTTTATTCTGGCCCGACAGCGACAGCGAGCGTGGACGAGCGGCGTTGCGCCGGACGCTCGTGCTTCTGCGCCAGGCCCTGCCCTCGGCAGACGACTACCTCCTGATCGAACGCGACCGCCTGGGCTTCAACCCCGAATCCGATTTCGACCTCGACTTGCACCTGCTCGATACCGCAGTGCGCGCCGGCCCGTCGCGAGAAGCGCTGGCCCAGCTGCAAGCAGCCGTAGAGGCGTACCGCGGCGATCTCCTCGAAGGCTTTTCGCTGGACGATGCCCCGGACTTTGACGATTGGGCCAGCCTGCAGCGCGAATACTGGCATCGCCAGATGGAGAGCATTTTCGATTGGCTTTCCCAACTCCATGCCGAAAGCGGGGCGACCGGGTCTGCGATCGACGTGGCGGTGCGCTGGGTCGCACATTCACCGCTCAACGAGGCCGCCCATCGGCGGCTGATGATGTGCTTTTTCATCGCCGGAAATCGAACATCGGCACTGCAAGCATATGAGACGTGCCGGACACTACTGCGCGACGAACTCGGTGTGGAGCCGGCCCCGGAGACGGAGGCACTGGCCGAGCGCATCCGAGCGGAAGCGATGCCCCGCCAACCAGCGGCCCGCCGACCGTCATCCCTCAGCGCATCCACTGAGTTGGAAAGTCCGCTCGTCGGTCGGGCTGCGGAGTTTGGTCACCTCGTGGAGGCGTATCACGCCGCTGCACAAGGTCATCCACAGATTGTGACGTTGGAGGGCGAAGCTGGTATCGGCAAGACACGCCTGGCGCTGGAATTCTTGGGCTGGGCCAGGGCACAGGGTGCGCGGGTGCTTCACGGGCGAGCGTTTGAGGCGGGCGATCGCGTGCCCTATCAACCGATCGTCGAAGCGCTGCGACAGGCTAATCTCCAATTACCCATGGCTAATCTCTCCCGCACCTGGCTGGCGGAATTGAGCCAGCTGCTCCCCGAACTGCGAGAGGTTCTGCCGGATCTGAGACCTCTGTCCACCGGCGACGCCACGACGGCGCGCACGCGCCTGCTCGAAGCCGTAGCGCGCCTGATTCAGGCCTTGGCCGAAACAGCGCCACTGATCCTGTTTTTGGACGACGCACAGTGGGCCGATGCAGCTTCGCTCGATGTCTTGCGTTATGCACTGCGACTCTGGAACGCACGCGGCACACCCGCCATGCTGCTGCTCACGCTCCGCTCTGAGTCACTCGCATCTCCGCTCATCGCGTGGTTATCGGGCGTCGAGCGTGAGGCGCATCCAACCCAAGTCGTGTTGAACGCGCTCAGCGCCGAAGACACACGGCAGCTTGTAGAAGCAATGGCTGGGCGCTCGCCGGTCTCCGATCTTCAACCATTCAGTCAGTGGCTCTACGCAGAAACCGGCGGGCAGCCGTTTTTCATTGTCGAAACACTCAAAACATTGATGGAGCGTGGCGTGTTGGTTATGCGGCCCGCAGCAACCGGCGGATGGAGAATCGTACTCCAAGGAGTTGGCCACGAAGCCGACCTGAGTCGTATGACCCTCCTGCCGCATGGCGTCCAGACGCTCATCCGCGCCCGTCTCGCTCGCTTGACGCCTCCGGCACTGGCTCTGCTCACCGCCGGGGCAGTGCTTGGGCATGACTTTGATTTTGAGACGGTGTGCGCCGTGGCTGGCCTGAAAGAAGACGAGGGCTTGGCGGCGCTGGACGAACTGCGACACACCCAGCTCCTACGCGAAGGCGAGAATAATAGCTCGCCGCGGCGCCTGGCTATCACCCATGATAAGATTCGCGATCTGGTGTACGCCGGCGCGGGTCAAGCTCGACGGCGCGTTTTTCACCACCGCGCTTTTGAAGCCTTGCAGCAGGCCACGACCCCGCCCGGCGAACTCGCTCATCACGCACTGGCCGCCGACCTGACCGAGCCCGCCTTCCGCTTCAGCCTCGCCGCTGGAGATGACGCTTTGCGGGTGTTCGCGGTGCATAGCGCCATCCGGCATTACGAACAGGCACGCGCACTTGCGGCATCGCTCCAAGTACCGATCTCCGATCTTCGTTCGCTCTACCTGCAACTGGGCCGAGCCTATGAGCTAGAGAGCGATTTTGCCAACGTGCGGGCGGTGTATGAGGCACTGCTAGGAGCTGCACGGCAGGCCAATCAGCCCGAAGCAGAGTGCGCGGCCCTGAACCGCCTGGCAACATTGGCTGCTCAATCCGCGATGGATTTTGAGTCGGCCCTGGCGCACTTACGTGAGGCGCTGAGCGTCGCCGAGCAGAGCGGTGACACGGCCGGGCTGGTCGAAACTGAGTGGAACCTGGCGCAAATCGGCTACTATATGTTCGACCCGAATGCGCTGCCACATGGCGAGCGCGCGCTGGCCTTGGCGCGCGAACTCGGGCGTCCGGAACTGCTCGCGCGCAGCTTGAACGGGCTTGCCTGGGTGAAAGGAGATCTCGCAGCCGATTGGCCGCAAGCCGTGGCGTATGCAGAGGAGGCGCGGGCACTGTATATCTCGCTAGGGAACCGGGCGATGGAGGCGGACTGCCTGTGCCTGCTGGCGAATGCTCGTCTGTATCTCGGCCAGCCACAGGCGGCGATGGGCGCTGCACGTGCAGCGCAAGTCACTACTCGTGAGATCGAAAATCCGTGGGGGCAGGCGCACAGCGCCTTTCAACTGGCAAAATGCGCGCTGGAGGTCGGCGCATATGCCGAGGCGCTGGCGCAAGCGCAGCAAGGCGCGGCTCTGGCACAGGCGCGGCAGATGCCGATGTTGAGCCTGTTGTGTCTCGATCTGCAAGGTGTGGTTCAGCGAACTTTGGGGATGTTCGATGCCGCCTGCGAGACGCATCAAGCAGCGGCGGCGCAGGTAGCGGCGGCTCCGGCCCTGGCACCACCCCTGGCGCCGATGATCATCGTCGAGCTGATCGCCGATCACGCCGCGGCCGGAGATTGGCGTACCGCCTGCGTCGAGGCGCAGCGCTTGAAGGATGTGACGTTCGACGGCGCTGCACCCTATACGCTGATGCTCTCGTTCGGGCTGTTGATCGAAACGTTCCTTCGCGCCGGCGAGGTTGAGGCCGCCGCCGCTTTTGTTCAGCGTATCGGCGAGCGTATGCGGGAGAGTCGGCGCTCTCGCGTTCCCTACCTGCGCGCGTTGGCGCTGTTGGCCCAAGGGCGGCGCGAGATCGAGCAGGCCATCGCCCATTTGCAAGAGGCGGCCGCACTGGCCGAAGCTATTGGTCTCCCAGGCGAGCTTTGGCAAATCGATACCGCGCTGGGCGAACTGCATCGCAAACGGGGTGATCAGCCCCAGGCGCAAGCCGTTTTCGCGCGCGCTTGCGAGATCGTGCGCGCACTCGCCCTCAAGCTTGACGACGAACGACTGCGGCAGGGATTCCTTGCAGCGGAGCCAGCGCGAAGGCTGTTGGCAGAGCAGTGTTAAAGCGATATATGGCTAGCCGAGCACAAGTTTTCGCTACCATAGTCAGTTAATCCTTAGGAGACCCGATGACTCGCTCGACCCTGACCCACCTGGAATGTGGCGCGTGCGGCGCGACCTACGTGCCCGACCAGTTGATGAACCTGTGCCCGGCCTGCGGCAAGCCGCTAGTGGCGCGCTATGACCTACGCAAGGCCGCCGAGACACTGACGCGCGAGTCGTTGGCGGCGCGCCGGGCCGATCTGTGGCGTTACGAAGAGGTGTTGCCGGTGCGGGATGACGCGGCGATCATCGGCCTGGGCGAGGGCTGGACGCCGCTGCTCCACGCCGGCCGCCTGGGCGAGCGCATCGGCTGCTGCGCGACCTATATCAAAGACGAATCGCTCAACCCGACCGGCAGCTTCAAGGCGCGCGGCCTGTGCATGGCCGTCAGCCGGGCCTACGAACTGGGTGCGAAAGAGCTCGCCATCCCCAGCGCCGGCAACGCCGCCGGGGCGCTGTGCGCCTACGCCGCCGCTGTCGGGCTGCCGGCGCACGTCTTCATGCCCGCCGACGTGCCGCTGCCCTTCCGCGCCGAGTGTGCCGCGCTCGGCGCACAGGTCACGCTGGTGGATGGGCTGATCACCGACTGCGGCGTGAAGGTGCGCGAGGGGGTCGCGAAGTACGGCTGGTTCGACGTGAGCACCCTGAAGGAGCCGTACCGCATCGAGGGCAAAAAGACAATGGGCTACGAGCTGTCTGAGCAGCTCGGCTGGGCGCTTCCCGACGTAGTCATCTACCCGACCGGCGGCGGCACCGGGCTGATCGGCATGTGGAAGGCGTTCGACGAGCTTGAGCGGATGGGGTTGATCGGCGCGAAACGGCCGCGCATGGTCAGCGTCCAGAGCGATGGCTGCGCGCCGATCGTGCGGGCATTCGAGACCGATCAGGAGTACGCCGAGCCGTGGCAGGGCGCGAAGACGATCGCCGACGGGCTGCGCGTCCCCGCGGCGGTCGGCGATTTCCTGATCCTGCGGGCGCTGCGCGAGAGCCATGGCGCGGCCCTCGCCGTCCCCGACGCCGAGATGCTAGAGTACGCGCAGGTGATGGGCGCGATGGCCGGGGTATTTCCCGCGCCCGAAGGGGCGGCCTGCCTGGCCGCGCAGGTGCGCCTGCTCAAGGCCGGCTGGATCAAAGCCGATGAGACGGTCGTGCTGTTCAACACTGGGACGGGGCTGAAGTACGCGCATTTGTGGGCCAACTAATAGCGGCTTCCTGGCTAAGCTGCTGGAGCATCTCCTGCGGGCTGATCGGGCGGCTATGGTCATGCCGTTTACCGACCGAGGTAGGCGATGATCAGGCCAAGCGCATCTCGTCTATTGATGAGTTCGCTCCGCGCGTCGCCGATCAGGTGATCGGCGCTTCGGCGGCGTCATCCACCGCCTCAGCGATGGCTTGTTCTACTGTCAGCGCACGACCTGCCTCCCAGGCCGTAGCGAAGGCTTCCTCGCCAAGCTGGGCGCGCGCCACAGCCATCGCCCGCTCATAGGTTGCGCGAGCGGCGGGCGGCGGCCGGCAGCCGATCGCCTGCCGCAGCCGCTCGGCGGCCCCCCACAGGCGCGCCGCCCGTTCCGGCGCTGCGTCCAGCGCCGCCACACTGCCCAAACCGGCCAGACACCATGCAAGACTGGCCTGGTCGCCCAGTGTCTGACTCAACGCCAACCCCTGCGCCAACCAGCGCCCCGCCTCGTCCAAGCGACCTTGGCCCAACGCTGTCTCGCCCAGGCCGTGATAGGCCCAGGGTAACCCAAAATGTTGATCACCGAATGCTTGGAAGCATTCCAGGCTCTCATGATGGAGCTGCGCCGCATGGTCATAGGCCCCGCGCAGCTGCGCGGCGTGCCCAAGACCGTTCAGCGTCCAGCCGATCACATTGGGGTCGGCATGCTCCCGCTGCTCGATCGCGCGACTCTCCGCCAGCAACGGCGAAAGAGTGCGAGGCTCTCGGTGAGCCGCGCCCATGCGGCGGCGCTATCACCTTGATCCCCCGCCAGATTGCCCAGGTGTGCCACTGCCATGGCATACCACCATGGGTCGCCTACCTCGCACGCAAGCTGTAATGCCTGCTCAAACTGGATCCGCGCGGCCGTATAGTCTCCCGTCCACTTGAGAAATTGACCCAGCTCAAAGCGTGCGGTGGCGTGGGCGAGCGTGCGCCCGACCCCGCGCGGGTGATTGAGGGCGCGCTCCAGCGCAGCGATCGCCTGGCGTTGCATGCCGCGGCGGAACCAGAGGACGCGCAGCGCGCCGGTGAGCCGTAACCCGACCTCTGGATCGCCCGCTGACGTCTGACTCCAGGCCAACGCCGACCACAAGTTATCGTAGTCGGGATCCAGGTGCGCCGTCTGCGCTGAGCGCCATGCGCCTGGATCTGGAAAGACCACCTCGCCCAGCGTGAGGTAGTAGCGGGCGTGTTGTCGGCGTAGCCGCTCTGCTTCGACGCTCACTTCAAGGCGCTCCAAAGCGTACTCTCGAATCTTCTCCAGCATCACAAAGCGCGGGTCGCCGTCCGGCCCCGCCACCTGCCGCAACAGGCTTTTGTCCACCAGCGCGGCCAACCCCTCAAGCGTTTTGAGTTCTGAGTTCTGAGTTTTGAGCTGGTCCACCTCTTCATTCATAACTCTTACCTCAAAACTCAAAACTTCGCTGGCCGCCTCCAGCGTGCAGCTACCGACAAACACACCCAGCCGCCGGAACAGCGTCTGCTCAGCGAAGCTGAGCAGGTCGTAGCTCCAGGCGCTCGTATTGCGGATCGTCTGCTGGCGCGCCGGCAGGTCGCGCGCCCCGCCGGTCAGCAGCGCCAGCCGGCTGCTCAAGCGCGCCAACAGCGCCTCGGGCGCGAACAGTTTACTGCGTGCCGCTGCCAGCTCGATCGCCAGCGGCAGGCCATCCAGGCGCGCACAGATCGTCGCGACGGCGCGGGCGTTCGCGCTCGTCACCTGAAATTCCGGCTGGCTGGCCTGGGCGCGCTGGATGAACAGCACTATCGCGGCGTACTGCGACACATGATCGAGCGCGGGCAGGTCGGCGGGGTCGGGCAGCGCCAGCGGCTGCACCGCGACCTCCTGTTCGCCGCGCAGGTGTAGATGCTCACGACTCGTAACGAGCAGCTTCAGCCGCGCCGTGGCCGCCAATAACTCCGCGATCTGTCCTGCCGCGTCGAGCACCTGTTCGAAGTTGTCGAGCAGCAGCAGCATGTGCTTGTCGCGCAGCTCGTCCTTGAGGCGCTCCAGCAGCGGCTGGCTGCCGCTATCGCGCACCCCGAGAGTCTGCGCGATAGCGCCGCTGACGAGGGTGGGATCACGAATCGGCGCCAGGTCGACGAAATACACGCCGTGGGGAAAGTGGCCCTCACCCCCCGACCCCCTCTCCCGCTGCGGCAGGCGAGGGGGAGAAGGTAGCTTGCTCCCCTCTCCCATTGCCATGGGAGAAGGGCCGGGGGTGAGGGCCAACTGGGCGGCGACCTGAAGCGCGAGCCGCGTCTTGCCGACGCCGCCCGGCCCAGTCAGCGTGAGCAGGCGAATGTCCGTGCCCTTCCCTTCGGCAGGATTCCGGCATAAGAGCGCACAGATGGATGCAACCTCCTGTTCGCGCCCGATCAGCGGGGTGAGCGGAACAGGCACGTTCGTAGGTGTATCAGGCGATATTTGTGACCGTAGCGCAGAGCGTGGCACGAGCGCGTGGGTGCGCGCCAAGCGGAGGAATGCCCCACGCTGATCAACGGGGATTTCGAGATGGCTGGCCAGGAGTTCCGCTATCTGCATTGATGGTCGTCGGCGCTCG
>WNFV01012580.1_pt1 | contig 17574 bp, 15 predicted proteins | sample 5400101 | NCBI WGS metagenome assembly WNFV01 (sample SAMN13153361, study PRJNA577476) | soil metagenome | isolation source: 115 cm soil or saprolite under grassland replicate 1 | place: USA:California | collected 2016-06-15
AGCGTCCGCATGGCCGCCAACCGATGGTTGCCATTGGGCGTCCAATAGCGTGTATTGCTCTCTTTGCTTTCTCTGCGCACGACGATGATCGGATCGAGGAAACGCCCGAGCTTGGCGATCACGCCCTCCAGTTTTCGGCCATGGGCGTCGGATAGATTGCGCTGATAGGGAGTCGGCTCGACTTGGTCGATGGGCAATGCCGCCAGGACCAACCACTGTCCGCCGAAAGGTTCCCGATAATTGGCGAGAACTTTGCCGCCGTCCTCATTGATGGCTCGCTGAAGTTCTTCAACAGCGGTTGGCGACTCCGTCGTCAGCAATTCCTTGGCAGTGAGTCCGATGGACTTACCCGCGAGTTTGCGCCGCTTGCGCGGTGCGCCGGGTTTTTTCTTTGGTTTTTTTTCCGCCATTCGACACTGCCCGTGGCTCCTGATTAGCACGGGACGCGTTACTGTTCCAAGCGGCGAATGTTAGGTCGGCACACCATGACGGCGACTGCAATGCCGGCCACCATGAAACCGCCGACGCCGACCGCCATCGGGGCGCCGGCGAACTCGGCAATAGCACCGGCGATCATGCCGCCGACAGGCATTAAGTCCCAGGTGAGGCCGTAGATTCCCATCACTCGCCCGCGCAGTTGGTTCGGCAAGTTCATTTGCAGGATGGCGCTGATGATCGTCATGTAAAACTGGCTGGTGACGCCGAGCGCGAGCGCAAGCATTAGCGACAACGGGAAGGATACTGAAAATGCGAATGCGATCAGCAAGAGACCGAATGCGATCGCGCCGAGAATCGCCTGGCGGCCTTTGCCGCGGGCATGCGAGAACCATGCGACCAGGAGCACGCCGATGAGCGCGCCTGCGCCCCCCGCGCTCTGCAGAAAGCCGAAGCCTTTAGAGCCAACGTCGAGCACGCTGCGCGCGAATACCGGCATTAGGATCGAGTAGGACATACCGAAGACACTGTTGAAAAATGTCATGCCAATGAACGTATAAAAAACTTCGTTCTTGCGGATGAAGTTCAGGCCCTCGGCCATATGCTGCACGACTCCGGCAGAGGAGGGTGCAGGCAAGGATGACTCGAGACGAATAGCTAGCCACAAGCCAACGGCGATGAGCGAAGCGCAAAAGCAGAAGTAATAGGTAGCACCGATGCCAAGCAAATAAATCAACATGCCGGCGACCGCCGGGCCGAGAAGACGGTTGAACTGCCAAATTGTGCCGCCGACGGCGACGGCGTTTGGAATATCTTCCTTGGGAACCATTTGCGGCAACAGTGCCATTCGGCTCGGCCGGTCGAAGGCGCGCACGCAGCCGGAAAGGAATGTGAGACTCATGACGTGCCACAGCGCTACTCGCTCGATAATGATCAGAGTGCCGAGCAAAAAAAACATCGAAGCGGAGGCACTCTGGGAGAGAATCATGATGCGGCGGCGGTCAGCGCGGTCGGCGATCACGCCGCCGACAAGAGTCAACGCAATGGTTGGCGCGGCAAAGGTCAAGCCGGTGAGGCCAAGCAGCAGCGGCGAATCGGTTAGCTCTAAAACTAGCCAGCTTTGCGCCACGCCCTCCATATTTTGCGCCAGAACCGAGGAGAGCTGGCCGAACCAGTAGAGACGGTAATTGCGATGCTGCAGAGCGCTCAGCGCCTGGAGCAAACGTTGCCTTCCGGAAATAGTATCGACGGCGGTTTTTGACATGGTGATCTTGGGCAAATTGCGGAGAGTTTCGCCATTGTTCATGAATCCATCGGTTGTGTCAAAGAGCACGCGAGACTTTTAGCGAGGCCGATGCTACTTTTAATTTCGCGAGGCTATCTGAGTGAGAGGTGATGAAACGTGGCCCAATACGACTATGATCTTTTTACCATAGGCGCCGGCTCCGGCGGTGTGCGCGCGAGCCGAATGTCGGCATCATTCGGCGCCAAAGTAGCGGTCGCCGAGGAGCGCTATCTCGGTGGGACTTGCGTGAATGTCGGCTGTATTCCCAAAAAACTGCTGGTTTATGCATCGCACTATGCGGAAGATTTCAGGGATGCCGCAGGCTACGGCTGGACGGCAGGGGAGAGCCGCTTTGATTGGGCCACATTAATTGCCAATAAGAATAAAGAGATTCAGCGGCTGAACGACGTGTATCGAAAGATCCTCATCGATGCGGGTGTCGAGGTGATCGAAGCACATGCCGAAGTCATCGATCCACACACGGTTATAGTCAGCGGCAAGAAGGTCACCGCGAAGTACATACTCGCCGCCGTCGGCAGCTGGCCGATGGTGCCAAAGTTTCCCGGGTCGGAATATGCTATCACTTCTAACGAGGCCTTTTGTCTTCCCACATTGCCGGAAAGGGTGGTTATCGTCGGCGGCGGTTACGTCGGCGTCGAGTTTGCCGGGATTTTTCACGGCTTGGGCGCGCGGACTACGCAGCTTTACTGGGGTGAGCTTTTCCTGCGCGGCTTCGATGGCGATATTCGCACTATCCTGGCGGAAGAGATGCGTAAGCGCGGCATCGACCTGCGCTTCAAGAGCGACATCGTCAAGATCGAAAAGGTCGCGAAAACATTGAGGGCGACGTTAACCGATAGCAGCGTAGTCGAGGCTGATCAGATTCTTTATGCCACGGGCAGGGTTTCCAACACACCGAAACTGGGCCTCGAAAATGTCGGGGTTAATCTGAAATACAACGGCGCGGTGGTCGTCGATGAATACTCGAAGTCGAGCGTAGATAGCATTTATGCCATCGGCGACTGCACTGACCGCATGATGCTGACTCCCGTCGCCATCGCCGAAGGCGTGGCGGTGGCCAATACACTGTTCAATGATAAGCCGACCAAGCCTGGTTATCTAAACGTGCCCACAGCGGTCTTCAGCACACCCAACTGCGGCACGGTCGGTCTTACCGAGGAAGAAGCGCGCGAGCAAAATTATCGAGTCGATATTTATCGGACAGCGTTTCGGCCGCTTAGGCACACGCTGACCGGTTCCGACCAGCGCACGATGATGAAGCTGGTGGTCGATCAGACGACGGACAAAGTATTGGGTTGTCACATGGTCGGGCCCGAGGCCGGTGAGATCATCCAGGGTCTTGCCGTGGCGCTCAACTGCGGCGCCACTAAGGCGCAGTTCGACGCTACCATCGGCATTCACCCGACGGCGGCGGAAGAGTTCGTGACCATGCGGACCAAAGCAGCCCCGACGGCGGCGGAAGAGTTCGTGACCATGCGGACCAAAGCAGCTTAGGCCAGTACCGCTCGCGGGTTCCAGAAAATCCCGCCGTGGGCGTGACAAGTGCGGCAGGCGCTTGCCCGGGTCCACGTCATGACTTGGCAGTCGTGCTACCGTAGACTCACGCCGGAAGAATTTTTAGCACAACTGTCGATCCAAGGCTGTCAGCCACATTCCCCCCAAACGCGGTAGTCGATACTTTGCCTTGCCAGCTTCCGAAGCACCGGCAACGCAGCCCGATTTTTACTGACATAATGAAAGAGTAACCATTCTGCCGGTGGTCCGATGGTACGACAAGCTATGAAGATCAAGCTCTTAGGTTTTGGCATCTTCATTGCTCTGTAAATTCATCAAAATACCGCGGTTGCGAGGGAGTCGATGGATCGGGAAAGGTTTCGAGAGCAAATGCTCGCTGTGATGGAGCGGAAGAAGCACTGGGCCTGGCCCGCATTCACCTCCGGCCGAGTGCCTAAAGATCGGCTCCACTATCACTTTGAGCAGGAGTATGGAACTTATGTCCGCGACTTCCCGGTGATGGTTGGACGCGCGTATGTCCGTTGTCCGATTGCCGCTATTCGCAGAAGCCTTGCCGAAAATCTCTACGAAGAGGAAACCGGCGGACTTGTCGCCGGCAGCCCGCATCCGTTGCTGTTCTTGGAATACCCGCGCGGGCTCGGAATGGATTTGACCCGCTTCGAGCATGTGGAGCTTCTCCCTGCGGCGCAACGCTATCGAAACTTTCTCGACGAGGCGACCCAGCATTACGGGTGGGATATCGCGGCGGCGATCGTGACAATCTTTGTCGAAGGTTCCTGTGACGAACGGTCCGCGTTGAATCCCTCCAATCACAAGCCCCCGGTGCCATTGGAGGAACATCCGCTGGTCAAGTATTACGGTTTGTCGGTGGATCGGCTCGCACTCACCAAGGCACACCGCCAGGTTGAAGGAAACCATCGTGCCTCAGCATGGAAAGCGATCCTGGATTATGTCGTGCCGATGAGACGGGGGGCGATTATTAGGGCGATGGAAGAAGCGCTGCGCAGCTGGTCACTCTATAGGGACGAAGTGGCCTTGATGTGCGGCTTGAAACCGGATAATCGAGCTTATGCCGGAGCCCTCGCCTGTAACGCCACTGAATTGCCTTGAGCTGATTGATAGCAGCGATAAGACCCGCCAAAAACGAGCTCAACCGATCGGTTCACCGCGATAACTTCTGGCCAGAATCTGCATCGGATTGAGCGGCCGGCGCCCATTGCCCTGCTCGATCTGAATCGCCGCGAGCGGACAGTCCGAGCAAGTCACTTTGGGATTGCCCTCGGCCATCTCCCTAAATGCCCGGCTGCCCCACTTCAGTGACTGCTCGAAATTTTCCTTTTTCATTGCCCAGGTGCCGTCGTGGCCCGAGCAGTCTTCGACGACCTTCACGGTAGTATTCGGCAACAGTGCCAGAACGTCGCGCGTTTTGTAGCCGATGCCCTGCGCGCGCAGGTGGCAGGGCATGTGACAACTAATACTACCTGCGCCTGTCTTGAAGTCCGTTTTGAGCTTTCCTTCTTGCGCGAGTCGCGCGAGAAACTCCATCGGGTCCATGGTCCGTGCGGCGACCTTTCTCGCGTCATCAGTGCCTAAGAGCCGGGGATATTCTACGCGGATCATCTGCGAGCAAGTCGGGTTGGTGGCAACGATGGATCTGCCGTCATCGACAAAACTGAGTAGGTCCGCGACGTTTTGTTTGGCCGCTTCGATAGCACCGTCCATGTCGCCGTTATGCCAAAGCGGCATGCCGCAACAGCGTTCATAAGCAAAGACGACGTCGATATCGTTATGGGCCATGACTGCCAAAGTATCGATACCTATCTCCGGTTGATTGTAGTTCACGTAGCAGGTCGAGAAGAATGCGATCCTGCCGGCCGCCTCTACCTGAGGGGTTTTGACATGTCGGTCGAACTGTGACGCAAAAGTCTTGGACGCGAACGACGGAAGTTTTTTATCTTTGTGAATCCCCACGGTGCTGTGCATGAGCTGACGATTGAGCGCATTTTCATTGCCCCAATTTGCCAGAGGCGCCGTCGCCGTACCAATTTTACCGATCAGATCGGGGTTGCCGAGTAGCTTGTCGACAAGCGGGACGCCATTTTTCTTAACCTCTTTGGCTTTAGCGCGGGCGATCAGGCGCGGAAAATCGATCGCCCAGTCGTGATCACCGGGCGTATAAGGACACTTGATGTAGCAAAGTTTACACTGGAAGCAGAGATCGACGATTTTACTGACGTCCGCCGCTTTGAGTTTTTTGGTATCAACTTCGGCGTATTTATCTTCCGTGCAGTAATCGTCGATGGCATTGAACATCGTCGGAAAACTGCCGCAAAACTTAACGCACATGCGGCAATCAGCGCACAGGCCGAAAATTCGCTCGACTTCGGAACGCAAGTCCTTTTCATCATAGTATCGCGGGTCCGTCGGATCGTATGCTGGTTGATGGGGCAAGTTTATGCTCCTGGGTCGCTGATAATTTTCGAAGCAACCATTATCATACTATCGGTTACCGACAACTATGCAAGAAACAGCCTACCTGATGACACATCTCACTCCGGACAACCGCTAGGATTCGACTATCGTCGGTTTGGCAAAATCTCGCGAGTAGCAAGAGGTTGGGCTAAGAACCGACCACAATAACAACCGTTTGCTCCAGCTGTACGTGACACGTAAACCGGCTCCATCAAGAAGTTAACTTGTGCCAAGATGGTGCGTCTAATCACACATAAGGAGGCCTTTTATGACTTGGAAAACTTCAATCGCTTTAATTGCCGCGGGAATTGTCTCGCTGCTTTCTCTTGCCATCCCGAATCCAGCACAGGCGGATTATTATGGGCGTTCCAGATATGAGACACGACGCCAAGCGGCGCGCCAAGAAATCCAGCAGAACTGGCGTGAGATTTACAACGACAGAGCCGAGCTACGACGAGACGTCCAAGAATTCGGCCAGGACCGCGAGGCTCTGCGTCGGGCGTACCGACGACGTGGCGCGAGTCCAGCGGAAATCGCGCGATTGCGCGGCGAAGTTCGGGACAGTGCGCGCGAGGTCGCGCAAGATCGCCGGGAGCTGAGGGATGACTACTGGGAACTTCGCCGGGACCTCGACAAATATGGCTACGGCAATTATAGCTACGGCAATTATGATCGGTATGGGAACCGGGGCTGGTGGGGATGGAACAACTCAGATTGGTGGGGACGGCGCTACGACCGCCGGGACAATCGTTGGGATTACGGCCGAGACTAACGGTTAAAACGCACACGACAATTTCCCTTATGTCCTTACTGGCGGGAGTCGAACAATAGTTCGCCTCCCGTTTCTTTGCAGATTCTTGACTTCACAATTGTCCCGGCTCTATAAGATTGTAGTTTTGTATGGCAATCCCTGAACGGTACAACTCAGGCTACAACATCGGTGTCGGAGGCGCTGTGGTGCGTGACGGCCAGCTCCTGCTCGTGCGCCGAGCTTCGCGCCACGGAAGAGGCAACTGGCAGCTGCCTGGCGGATTTATCGAGCCGGACGAAACCATCGAACAAGCGGTGGTACGTGAAGTTTTAGAAGAGGCCGGCGTGACGGCTGAAGTAGAAGCCGTCCTGGGGCTTCGAAGTCGCTACGATCCTGACAGTGGCAACGGAATCTACGTCGTGCTGCTCTTACGACCGATTAGCGGTGAACCCGATGCGGATGGTCATGAGGTCGACCACGCGGGCTATTTCACTCTCGAGCAGATTCGTAATCTGAGCCCGCTGCCGCCGGTGAATTGGGAAATTGCCCAAAGAGTACTTTCTGCCGACCGGCGTTTGCTGTCGCCGATGCCCCTGGCCAACCTAAACGGTGCCAAGTTCACTCTGTTCGTTGGCTGAATTTTTCCGATTTGTCCGTGACGATTGTGCTTTGACCGCGCGATGTTTTTAGAACCGTCCGGTCTTCGATTTCCTCTTTCATCACCATTCCTACGGCGAGATGATATTGACTTTTATCAGCAGCTCTCGACCGGTTTTTTGGGCAAAATCATTTTCCATAACTCCCGGTGTCCTTTCGGACTCGATGGTTGCTTCGGCTGCTAGCTCTTTCTTGAATTGTTCAAAATGATCGATGGGTACAGTGAACCATCGGATTTCGGTTAGGGAACTGGTTTTAGGAGCCGCTGATGCTGGGGAGGTTCGTTTAGCTTCGGCGTTTTGGCTGACAGCATCGAAGCTCGCGGCGTCCTTTTGCTCGCGTCGCTCTCGAAGCCGGCGTCTAACGACGAACTCGACGTCGGCGCTCGGCTCACTCAGCGGCGATAACGATCTTTCCACAAGGAAGGGACCGGGGCGAAGCGAAGGTTGGCGTAGCGCTTCGACGGCTGCGCCAAGTCCGAAGGCGTCGCCGCGGGAACGCTGAACTTCTCCGCTCGTCGACACTTCCTGTGCTGGTATGGCCGCCCGTCGCGGCGCTTCCTTTTTGTCTTCTTGGCGGGTCTCGTCTGCGAGCTGTGTAGCAGCCGGCGGCGCAGGCTGCGCTTTCGCGGGTGCCGGAGTTGCCGCGGCTGCTTTGTTGAACTGGTTTTGCTGGCTAAATTGTTTTGCCGACTCTGTGGTTGGCGTTACTGATTGGCTTGTCTTCTCGTCCCGAGCCGATGGTTCGACGACAATAGGGGAGTCTTTCGACGGTTCATTTTTCTTCTCTGACGGTGTCGGTGAAGCAATGGTCGCGACGCCGCGCTCGGAAGATTCTTGCGTATTGAAAGGCTCTTCCTTTTGGAAAAGTACGATCGCGAGTGCTCCAACCAATACCACCGCCGTTGCCTGAAGCGGGATCTTAACTCGCAATGGAAAAAACAGCCGTTCCCAAAGGGTCGGCGTTTTATCGATATCGCGGACATGAGCCATGACGCGCTGGACAAACCCCAAAGGGGGGTCGACCATTGGCAAACCAGCGACTTGTTGCATGCACTCAGCCAAACTTTCGGCTTCAACACGACAGCGCGAACATGACAAAACGTGAAGCTCGATGCCTTTCGCGCTGATTGCGTCCAGGGATTTCTCCACATATTCCGAAAGACGCGTTTGGATTTCGTCGCAGTTCATATTGCTTTCCTCCCCGCGTAGAAATACGTGGCGAGCAACGACTTGAGCGCTTGCCGCGCGCGATGAAGGCGGGATTTTACGGTTCCGACGGGAATTTCTAACAGCCGAGCCACTTCGTCGTACGGCACATCTTGAAGGTCTCGTAGTAAGATAACCGCGGCATCCTCCGGGGCCAGTTTATTCAAGGCTAATTGCACTCGTTCCTGCATCTCCTTTTTCTCTAGTGTTTCCGCGGGTCCGGGTTGCGAATCACGGATAAGCTCCATGTCCCCGATCGGCGCGGTGCGATGCTGCCGCGAGTTATTGCTGCGACGCCGAGTGGTGGCGTGGTTAAGCGCGATGCGGTATAGCCAAGTTGAAAAATTGGCATCGCCGCGAAACTGGCCGATGGCGCGATACGCCGATAAGAACACTTCTTGGGAAACCTCAATGGCGTCATCATAATCGCCTAGCATGCGGTACACGAGATTGAAAATGGTCTTTTCGTGACGACGCACGAGGACTTCGAAGGCATCCGGCTCTCTCAAGAAAAGGTTCCCCGATAGGTTCCGCCGCTGGGGGGCGTCCGCTACTGAAGTGTATACTGGTCTCCCCTCTGTAGTCGCAAGCCAATCTTGCCATTGGATGCGTCGAGCCGTCGATTCAAGTGGCCGGCCAGGTTCTTTAGCCGGTTGATCTCGCTGTCGCCGAGCAATCGGATGACGAAGGCGGTCTTATTGTGCCAAAGCGGCTCGTCCACGTCGACCCAGCCGTGGCAAGATTCGCCATCGGGCGTTCCCGGAATAGGCGAAAATTCCGAAACCATGACTTTGATACCGAGGCTGCTTGCGAACTGCATGGACTCCTCCACGGATTGCTCGTCGCCGCGAGGATGCCCGACGATCAAGTAGGCATGGAGGCGGCTCGGATCGGCACCGGCTGCAAGCAAATGGTCCACTGCCCTCGCCAGTTCGTCTGAATAAACCTTGCCCCCGGTCTTCTTTTGCCACGCGTAGGCGCTGCTTTCAAATCCGAGATAGAGATTCTTAAAACCAGTATCGATCATTAGCTGGGCCAGCTCGCGGCTGATAAAGCGAGCGTTAAGGGCGTTGGGCGTGTGAAAATAGACAGGGAGATTCCTTTTAAGCACTTCTTTCAGAAATGGCTCGAGAATCTGCTCGGATTGGTAAAGTAGGGCATCGTCGTAAAACGCTACGTCCGTCGCGCCGCAGCGAAGCAGGAACTCTAACTCAGCCAACGAACGATCGACAGAACGTGGATGAAATTTCGGATAGACCTGCGGCACGGAGCAATAGGTGCAGCGAAACGGACAACCATCCGCTAGTTTCACTACCCCGGTCTTCGGGTGAGGGTAGAGATCCCAGAGCGGCAGCTGATCATCGTCCGGTGAGAGTTCGACAAACTGCCAAAGCGGACTCATATCGAGTCTTTCCACGACCAGATCAGCGCCGAGAGAACGGGCGTGCGATGGACAAATCGTCGCGTAGACTCCGCCGAGTATGAGCTTTGTTTGCGGTGATAGGGTTCGCAGATCGCCGATGACTTCTTCTACGCCGGGATACCAGTACGTCATGCCGGTTTGGATGAAGGCGAAGTCGAACGGCTCCTCAATGCCGAGAAAATTTCGAAATTCCCGGCGCGGGATGCCGAAGCGGCGAAATTGCCGGCGAATTTCGCCGAAGATCTGCGGCTTTTCAACCCGCTGTGAATAAAACTCGCCGCGCCCCCACGGATCACTGCGATAGCGACCCGGCGGCACGCGAGGATCAAACCGGTCCAGATAATCGAAAAGACAAAAGTCAGCCTGCGCGCGTAAGAATCCTGCGACCCTGAGCAGGCCGTAGGGCTTCAACCAAAAATCGTAGGCCGAAAAATCATAGATCGGCGGGTTGACAAGAAGAATGCGCGGTTTCATTCGTTTTCGGTGCGTGCAGATCTAAACTGCCTCGTTCCACAAATGGCTGAACTGCGTCGCCACGACGTCTTCGTAAGACACCGAACCGGAGAGTAGCCCGATATCCTGGGCAAAGCGATTCATACTCTCAACTTTTTCCCGCGGAATCGTCGGATCGTAGTAGGGCAGGTCGCGGCGGACCAGTTCGGCGATGAGTTCCGCTTCGGACGGCGGAAAGCGTTTCTTGCCGACTTCGGTGGCACGGCTGACGTCGTCGCGCAGCGCCTTATGCGCTCTCATCAGCGCGCGGATTGCGGCGACAGCCGACTGCGGGTCGTCGTAGATGCGCTTTTCAGTTGCCACTAAGGCTGAGAAAGTGTAGTGGCGCGCAGCGGCTGGACCGTCGCCGCGCCGCACATCGAGAACCATGGTGCCGACACCCCGGCGCACTGCAACTTCGCAACCCATGCCATTCGCCCAAAAGCCGTCGAGGTTACCGTCTTCGAGCGCTTTCGCCGCTGAGAGACCGAAAGAGACATTCGGGCCGGCCGCGCCGGGGATCGGCATAATTTGCACGTTGTTCTTTTCCGGATCGATGCCGGCCTCGACGAGCATTCTATGCAAGCTCAGGTTAACGCCGGGAGCCGCCCCGATGCGGAGCCCTTTGACAATGCTCAAATCACCGCGCTTGGGGTTCAGATCGCTGCGAATCACTAGAAACCAGTAGGTGTGTTGCCCGACTGTGGCGAGAAGCTTCGCGCCTTTCCATTGCGGAAACGCGAGCAGCGTGGCATGGGCCGAGCCGACGACGAAGTCGAGCTGACCATCACGCAACGCTTCGAAAGTTTTGGGTACAGGGAAAAGCAGATCGATGCTCGCATCATACCCCTCGGATTTAAAAAAGCCCAACTCCACCGCGGCGATGGCGGGAAAATAAGAATTCGATACTAGATCGGGGACGGCGATGCGTAGCATAATTTCTCCTGGACGACAGCCCTAAGTATTTTTAAACGGCCTGAACGATTGGATCTGCTGGAACGACTTGAACTGTTCCAATCGTTTACGCTCACAGCGGAATCTGCCGCTTGTCCATCGCTTCGCGCCATTTCTCGTCGGCCTCTTTACCGAAGACTAACGATTTGTCACCAGGAATGACGAACCAAGAATCTGCCTTTAACTCCATCTCCAATTGTCCGGGCGCCCAGCCCACGTAGCCGAGCATCACGAGCGACTGCCTTGGTCCTTTGCCTCGCGCCATCGCTTCTATCATCTTGACGTCCGCCGTCATAGCTATTCCGTCTGCCACTTTCATCGAGCTTTCGATCGTGATGTCATCGCTGTGAAGCACGAAGCCCTGTTGCATGCCGACCGGGCCGCCATAATGGATGACGACCTCGCCCTTGGCATCGTTGATCTCCGTGCCAAAACCCTTGAGAAGGTCCTCAAAAGGGCCCTTCGCCATCGGACGATTGATGACCAGGCCGAAGGCGCCGTCCGCATCATGTTTCACCATATAAATGACGGTTTCGGCGAACCTCGAATCTTTCATTTCAGGTGTAGCGACGAGCAACTGACCGGTGATGAAACGATCCTGATCGGCGGCAGCCGTAATGTCGATTCCAGCGCAGGCGACAGCTACGATCATCAACCCGTACAGCACAACTGGCTGCCGCAGTCTTATGCACGTCCTGATTAAACGATCGCGTTTCATGTGCTGGCAATAATCGTTCTAGCCGCGCACCTTCGGACCGACGCTTTCAATCGTGATACGAATGATCACACGTTTTTCGCGCACCATTCTTTCGTGAAACTGGGGCCAGCTTTTGTGCTCGCCATAGGCTTGGCGCTGCAGATGGACGAGCGTGTCCAGAGCGCGCGGCAGAGAAATGATCTCGGCACTGCCGTTGACTTGTACCCATCCTTCGCCGTGAAAGCTGTCGGTGAAGGCGCATATCGACGCCCGCGGGTCGCGGCGCAAGTTATTCACTTTGTAAGCGGTTTCGCGACTGCTGATGATCGCATGCCCTCGGCTATCCAACCCAACTGTGATCGGCGACATTTGTAGTTGGCCATCTTTCCGCCGAGTCGCTAAGACGCCCCAGTGGTTGTTCTTGAGGAACTCTGCCGCTCTATCGATCTCCATCGGCATAAATTCCGCCATCGTTTGCTTACCTCAACTGTGAGATTGGATTTTCCAAATCGACCTGATTCTTGCTAAAAGTAAATACGCACTGAGAAGATTGCAAGAGCCTTTCACGCAGGTAATTCCTGCCTTTTCGGATGTCACCTTGACCGGTCAGATCGGTTGCCCTATAACAAATCCATGACAAGGAAATCATCATGGCGATGACTGTTCCAGAGATGGCACTGCCGGAGATCCTGCCGGTATTTCCATTGACTGGCGTAATGCTTTTGCCCGGCACTGTGCTGCCGCTGAATATTTTCGAGCCGCGTTATCGTGCGATGGTTGAGGACGCGCTGGAGGCGAATAAAATTTTCGGCATGATCCAGCCGTACGTGCCGCAAGACGATAATCGTGGTCCTGGACCCGGCGGCGAAAATCTTGCTCCGGATTTATACAAAGTGGGCTGTGCGGGTTACATTGACAAGTGGGAAAAGCTTCCGGATGGACGGTTTTTTGTCGAGCTGAAGGGCGTTAACCGGTTCCGTCTGACGGAAGAGCTTGGTCTCCTTCGTGGTTACCGGCGCGTTAGAGCGGAATATCGCGAGTTTGCGGATACAACGCTGGAACAAGGCTGGAACTGCGACCGGCACGCGCTTCTCGAAGCGCTGGCGACTTACGGCAAAGCCCGCGGCATGCAAGTGAAAACCGAGCAAGCCAAAAAGTTTTCCGACCTTGAATTAGTCAATCTGCTGGGGGTGTCATTGCCATTTCATCCGGCGGAAAAGCAAGCACTGCTGGAAGCGCCGAAGCTCGAAGATCGGGAAGAGATGCTGGTCAATTTACTTCGGTTGGGGGCCGGACCGATAGACTCAGACGATGAGATCTCACCACGCAAGCTGAATTGACAAAAGCAACCTGGATAATTTCCCTTCAATAGAGTCTTATCTCGTGATGTGCTTTCGCGAGATTGATATTTAGTTCGGCGTTTCGTCTCGCCCCAAAACGCCACACCTGCAAAGATCTAGTTATCATCGTATCTTCACGTGGTGCGTCACCGCCGTTCTCGGCCTATGAATAACTCCGGCCGTGAGCGAGCGGCATTTCGGTAATCTCCGAGAGCCCTAACGCCTTTGATTACGCATTGCATTTAGAACTTTTTCCGAGGTGATGGGCAAATCGCGGATGCGCACGCCGGTGGCGTCGTAGACCGCGTTGGCGATGGCCGCGGCCACCGGCACGAGCGGCGGTTCGCCGAGTGCTTTGGCGCCGTAGGGCCCGATGGGATCGGGGTGCTCGATCAATACCGCTTCGATGGGCGGAGTATCAAGGAGGTTGGGAATCTTAAACGAATCGAGATTCAAGGTCAGCGGTGCGCCGGTGTCGGGATCCATCGGGATCTCTTCCATCAGCGCGTAGCCGAGGCCTTGGACGACCCCGCCGATGATCTGGCCGCGCGCGGCTTCTGGGTGGATGATGCGGCCGGAGTCGTGCACCGCGACGTAGCGTAAGACCCGAACGGCACCAGTGTCTGGGTCGACTTCGACCTCGCTAAAATGGGCGGCAAAGGAATTGATGATATGCGTCTTGCTGCCGGCGCGCAGTTTCGCTTCGCCGACAATCGTTTGGTTCGGTTGGCGTCGGATAACATGACTCACGGGGATTTTTATGTCGGGCGTATCGGCGATTGCGACGAATCCATCGCCCAATGCCAAGCGCGTCGGCTCCACTTCTAGCAGTTTCGCGGCGCTTTCCAGCAAGCGCTGTTTGGCGTCGGCCGCGGCCTGGTGCGCCGCTAATCCCGATGTAAAAGTCGTCGTGCTGCCGGACGTGCTGTGCGCAAACGGCGTCATCGCGGTGTCGGCAAAAATCGCGTGAACGTTTTCAAAATTAACGCCGAGAGTTTCGGCGACGATCTGTCGCAGAATTGTCCAGGCGCCCTGACCGATCTCGGTGATGCTCATCAACAATTCCGCACTGCCATCCGGTTTCATTTTAACGACGGCGGAGGACTGCGATTGACCCGTCTTGTAAATACACGCAGCCATGCCCATGCCGCGGTATTTGCCATCGACCATGCGCTTGCGCGGGCCGTCGGGACGCGGCTTCCAGCCGATTCGCGCGGCGCCTTCTTTGAGGCATTCGGCCAAGTAATTGCTGGAGAAGGGGACGCCGCCTTCGATGGGTTGTGCCGGGATGAGACTATCAAGCGGCGTCGTGCGCGCGCCGGGTTGACCTGCAGGGCGAACGCAATTGCGCAGGCGAAATTCCAGCGGGTCCATGCCGAGCTTTTCGGTGACTTCGTCGGCGAATGACTCCAGCGCAAAGTGTGCCTGTGGCGCGCCGAGCCCTCGGTACGAACCGGCGACCGGGCTGTTGGTATAAGCGACCTTGCCGACGAAGCGAGCATTCGGGCAGGTGTAAAGATATGTGAGACCGTGTCCCAGCCGGGAGGCGACGCCGTAGCCCGGAGCGTAGGGGCCGGTGTTGAGCGCGCTGGTGGCGTCGATGGCCGTGATGGCGCCGTCGCGTTTGAGTCCCATGCGGATGCGGGTGGTCGTCGCGTGGCGCCATTTGCCGTAACCCAATTCTTCCTCGCGCGTATAGCCCATGCGCACGGGCTTGCTGGCTTTACGCGCAAGCAGGGCCGTGATCGGTCCCAAACGTGTCTCGTCTTTACTGCCGAATCCCCCGCCCAAATACGCCGCGATCACCCGCACCTGATCGTGCGGCAGGGCGAAGATTTTGCCGAGTTTTTCGCGGTCGCCGTAAACATTGCGGCTGGCTTTCCAAACCGTGAGTTTATCGCCATCCCACGAGGCGAGGCTGTAGCGCGGCTCCAGGGCAAGCGGGCTGGTGGATTGCGTGCGGTAGGTCTCCTCGACGATTATTTCGGCTTCCCTCATGCCGCGATCGATGTCGCCGCGGAAAAATTCAATCGGTACTTTGCCGGCGAGATTTGTCCCGCCGCGAACGGACGGCGCGTCGGGTTCGAGAGCGCACTCCGCATCCAGTACAAAGGGCAGGGAACGATACTCAACCTGAATCAAACGTAACGCTTCGTCGGCGATTTCTTCGGTGTCGGCGGCAACGGCCGCCACCTCATCGCCGACATGCCGTAATGTTCGATTGAGCAGGTAAACCGGTGCGATGGGTTCCTGAGTTGGCGTGGAATCGCCAGCCTCAAAAGGAATTGCCGGAGCATCGCGGTGCGTCATCACAGCGCGCACCCCTGGCAGCGCCTCGGCCTTCGACGTGTCGATGCTTATGATCTCGGCGTGAGCATAGGGACTGCGCAGCGTTTTTCCATGCAAAAGATGTTTTGACGATAACCGGTCGGCGGAAAACTCGGCCGCGCCGGCGATCTTGGCGTGTGCGTCGACCCGCGTCACGGAATGACCAATGACCCGAAGCGCAGATTGCATGTGGGGTCTATCTTTAGGCATAGTGCTACGGATAATAGAAAAATTTTACTTTTGGATAGCAGAGAGTCAGGTTAGCGACAAGCAGAAATCGTGATATCGCAAAACCGCAATTCCATCGCCGGACGTTGACAAGATCAACGACAAAATGGATGTTGCACGGGAGAAGGGATTTCAACGGGTTCAAAGTCAATGCAACGTACCCAACTGATCATCGTCCGTCATGGTGAGACGGAATGGAATATCAAGGGCATTCGCCAGGGCAACCTCGACAGCACGCTGACGGAGAAGGGGATGCTCCAGGCCAAAGCCTTGGCACAACGGCTGGCGCGGGAGAGTTTCACGACGCTTTACAGCAGCGATCTCGGTCGCGCCGTTCAAACAGCGCAAGAGATTTCAAACTTGACCGAGCACGAGATCATCACCGACGCGCGCTTGCGCGAGCGGCACCTGGGCATCTTCCAAGGATTGAGCGGCGAGGAAATCAAGACGAAGCATCCGGAGGAATACAAGCTTCACCGGACCCTTGGACCGGATTACGTTATTCCCGGCGGAGAAAGTGTGAAGCAGCAGGTGGCGCGCAATATCGGTTACCTAAACGAGATTGGCGAAAAGCATATCGGAGAGACCGTCGTCGTCGTGACTCATGGCGGAGTCATAAGCGGCCTTTTCCGTCATACTTTTTCGATACCGTTCAGTGCGCCACGCCGTTTCGAATTCACCAATGCCGGACTGAACGTCTTTGCCTACGAAGAGGGAAATTGGTTCCTACTGACGTGGGGTGACGTGAGTCACCTTGCTCCGAATGGACGGACGGACGGGGAAGATCCATAGCCGCTGCGCTGCGCAGCGGCAGTTTCGAGATTCGCGTTCCGAGTGCGTTAACCGAAACCCGAGACCCGAAACGGAACGCTCAAACGCTAGCGCTTGAGCGTTTCTCCATCCTGATCGTGTAGCCCGGCCGCAGAATATAGACCTGATTCGAGTCATTGCGCTTTGCTAGTTGCTCGATGATTTTCACTAACGGTTGGGTCGCGTCGATGTATTCGCGTGGCTTGCCGTGATCGGGCAGCGCGTTTACGTAATCTTCCCCGGCGAAGTAATGCAGGATGAGATCTTCATCGGACAAATGCACGCCGTATTTCTGGCGGATTTCGTGCAACGTCGGCTCCGGTTGTTCCCAGTGGGTCCAGTCTTTGGCGCGAGGCCGGCTGAGAATTTTATCCCGCACATTCGGGTCCATGAATCGTACCGCTTCTTTGCCCCAAATCCCTAACGCATACTGAATATTTTGGTCGGGAACTTCTTTGTAGCGTTCGCCGACGATAACGTTGATCGCTGCTTGGGTCCCGACAAACTGAGACAGTGGTGTGACCATGATTGGGTAGCCGAACTCGGCGCGGACACGACCGGATTCCTCCAACGCTGCTTCCATCTTGTGTTCCAGGCCGACGATCTTGAGCTGGTGGCGCATGTTGGAAATCATGCCGCCGGGAACTTGGTGCTGGTATAAGGAGTAATCATACTCAACGGGCCTGCCAATGGGCAGCCCATCCTTTTTGGCGACGTAGGTGAAATGTTTCTCCACGGCTGCGAGCGGCTTCAAGTCGATTGCAGGCGTATATCCGAGAGCCTTTAAATTACTGGCTACGTTAAAAATCGACGGCTGAGCAGAGCCGTTCGCCAGGGGCGGTGTGGCCGTGTGCAAGATACGCATGCCGAGCTTGACGCCTTCGAGATAATTGAGCGGGGCCAGACCGCTGTTACAGTGGGCGTGAAACTCGACCGGGATATCGCCGGCGGCTTTTAG
>WNFV01004365.1_pt1 | contig 17566 bp, 19 predicted proteins | sample 5400101 | NCBI WGS metagenome assembly WNFV01 (sample SAMN13153361, study PRJNA577476) | soil metagenome | isolation source: 115 cm soil or saprolite under grassland replicate 1 | place: USA:California | collected 2016-06-15
CACGGCTTGGCCTCCACATGCCGCGTAGCGCGTTTCCTGAGGGCTTGGCGCTTGTCCGCGTGGCGATGGGCACCGACCTCGAGGTCGTCGTCGGGAAGGGCCTCGTAGGGCCCTGAGGCGCCGTTCTCGGGCCGTTGGTACGAAAGGTCGAGGGCCATCTCGTACAGCGCGTGGCCGATCCCCGAGGCCGCGTATGGCGATGAGCGGGCACGATGTCGCTCGTTCGGTTCAGCGGTCAAAGCCCCGAGCCTCGCCGTTTCCACCGTGTTCCCCCGGCGGTCTCGGATCCACGTGCCCGGTCCGTCGGAACGGGCGATGGAGAGGATGGTCGGCAAACGACCGGCGAACGGCGTCTCGGAGGACATCCTCGAGCCAATCCACCCCTCGCTCCCGGAATTGCGCTCGGGCTCCCTGAGTGAGCGTCACGAGGAGACGGACCAGGTCGTCGTCCTCGTGCAACACGCGAACGTAGATGTCCGGACCCTTCACGTCGTGCGGATCCCCCTTCCCGTCGCCGTCTCCATCGCCTCCTCCGTTGCCGGGATCGTCCGGGTCGGTGTCAACCGGAACGACGAACGCGAGGCCGGGAATCATGGACGTGATCGGCGCCCACGGGATCGGGATAAAGACGGATCCGCCCGCCAAGTGCACGATGAGGGCGACCAAGAGGGTCGACGACAACGGGATCAGGATGAAACCCGAGATGAGTTTCGCCTTGCGGGGCCAGCGGTGGATCCGTCGGCCCAGCTTGCCCCGGTACGTGAAACCCCATCCGCCCCAAGAGATGCCGAGGACGATCACGCTGATGAGCCACAGCGTGAACGGAATCGGGACGCCCCACGCATGGAGCGTGTAGTAGCTTTGGAACAAGTCGATTCCGTGCGGGGCCGACATCAGGTTTCCGATCGCGTACGTGGAGCCGCGGGTCAGGTTCGTGGTTTCCCAGTTCCCGTTCTGATTCATGGAAATCTGCGAGAGTGTCGTGCCGTTGACGATGAAACTGAGTTTCGTGCCCATCGTCCGGATGATGTTGATCGTCGCGATTGCGTTGAAGTTCGCGTCCAAGATAGTGAAATTGAGCCAGTACGCGACCTGCGATTTCAGGGGCAAGGCCCACCAAGCTCGAGGCGGGATGTCGATGACCATGGCCGTCCCACCAGCTGGCTTGATCGAGAGGGACGTGAACGTGTCCCGCATCGAGTAGACTTGGAAGATCCCGTAGGGGATCGCGACGATCCAAACGAACGTCGTCGATGTAACGACCTTCGAGGCGTTGTAGAGGAAATTGCCGAAGAAATCGCTCACTCGCAGGGTGTAGTAGGTCGACAGATTCGTCAAGAGGAGATCAGGCCGCGGGGCTCGTCGGAAGGTCGAGTTATTCTCCGCGTAAGTGACATTGAAAAGGGTCGGCGGGAGGCCCGATCCGCTGAGGATCCCGGTCTCGCACGGCCCGCCCGTGCAGTAGTACGCCGGATAGATCGTGGCGGCCGGCATCTGGTACACAATTAGCATCTTCGGCGCGTTCACGCCTCCGAGGGTTGCCTCTCTCGAGATGAAGGAGGCCTCCCCGCCCATCGCGATCTCGATACCGTTGTTCGTGGTCGCGCCCGAGAACCAATTCTTCACTTGGCCCGTGATCTGGATCGAAATGTATTGACCAAGTTGGTACTGAGAGATGGTTCCGGAGTCGCAGATCACGATGACGCCAGCGGGCCCGGTGCAACTCCAACTCTGGAGGGACGGCTGATTGTTCCAGGTAACTGTGCCCTCGGCCCAAGAGCCGGTGATGTTGTTCAGCACGTAGAACTGGCTCGCGTTGTTCTGAGATCCGCCCCGGTACTCCTCCAGATAGAGGAACATCTCCGCATCGACGACCGTAGCACCCGCTGGAATCGCGGCGATGTTCGGTCGAATGAGGGTCTTGCATTGTCCCCCCGCACCGAGTGGGCAGTTCGCTCCGTTATAGCTGATGTACAGTTGCTGGAAGGACCCGTAGTTCGTCGTCGGATTCGCGGAGTTAACCAAGGCATCGTCGCTGACCGCGTCCCTCCCATAAAGCCAGAGATTCTGGATCGGATTCGCATTCGTTGCGGCTCGACCGAACCCCGGGACCGTGAAGGCCGAGAGCAGCACGGCCAAGAGCATTCCTATCGCGAGTACACGAGCTAGGTTCTTGTGTTTCATCATGGACGATTTCCCCTTAGTTTGGCCGGCTCCACCTCGAGGAGGATGAGGCGGATCGCGGCGAGAATCAGGATTGCCCCGCCGATGAGGATGACCGTTTCCGGCCATCCCTCCCCGATCGAGTTGATGTCCAGGACCACGTAGCCGTTGTACGCGGGCCGGAGCATTGCGACGAGGAACTGCCACGCCAGGAACACGGAGAGCGAAAGGCCAAAGCTGAGAGCCAGCGCGATCAGGAATTGCTTGGCGAATCGGTTACGAGACGAGGGAAGGGGCCCGCTCATGAAACCCTCCTTCGAGGATCCTTTCGGCCGCCGAGGACGCGTTCGACCGACTCGAGGGGGATGCCGAGCTTAGCCGCTATCGAGTCGTGATTCATGCCCGACGCGCGCAGCTTGCGGACAAGCGCGGCGACCTCTCTCGGAACATTCGCGACGGGGTCGACCCGAGATCCGAGTCGCGTCATGCCCCACCCCGTGCGAGGCAAGGGGAAAGGGGCCCGCCCTCAACGGGCGGGCGTTGGCGGGGAACGGGGGCGACGACGTAAGACGGACGTAAGGGGGCGTACGGCGGTCACCTGGCCCTCGTCTGTCGACGGGTCCAGATGCTAAGGATGTCGACCACCGCCTAGACGAGTTCTGGCAAGCGAGGGCGAGCTATGCCGTGCCGCTCTCGTCCAATGGAAAGCATTGGACTTTTCGCCCGGTCCGCTGCGTGCGGAGAAGTCCCTCACGGGCCATCCCCTTGACGTTGTAGGCGACCGCGGCGTGGTGACGATCCAAGCTCCGAGCGAGTTCCCGAATGCCGATGCCGGGATCCTGGGCCACCTTCTCGAGGACCGATTTCTGGAGCGGGCTCAGGGGCATGTCGCGCCAGAGAGACACATCGCCGTTCGGGTAGTACCAGCGGTGGCGGCGACCCTTCTCCGAATGGATGAGTCCTTGTTTCTCCAAGACCCGCAGATGGTACGCCGCGACGCCGTTCTGAAGGCCGATCGCGTTCCTGACTTCCGTGAAGGAGGACCCGGGATGCTCGCGGACGGCCTCGTAGATCAGGAGGCGGACTTTCCTCTGGAGGACCTCCTCCCGGGTGAGGCGCGTGTGCTGAAGCGCCACGACGAACGCCGTCGCCGCGACGAGGACGGCTCCGCCCACTTCGGCCACCGCGATCCAGGGGAATGGATGCGAGCCCGGGCTGCCCAGGCGGACGGTGAACGCGGTGCTCTTCCACGTCCGCACGGGAATCGCTCCCGCGAGGGCGGATGCATTGCCCACATGGATCCACACATCGTAGAGGCTCCTAGGCAGCTCGGCGAACACCAAGGGGGATCCGGTCCAAGTCGCCCCGGCTTCGACGGTCCCTGTGGCCGGGTCCCGGAGTTCGACGTCAACGTTCGCGCCGGGCACGAGCTGAGTCTGAAGAGCCACGTCGCCGGAGGCTTCTCCGGAGACGCTCCGGAAGAGAGCTCCACCTCCTATCGACACGTCGTACCATGTCAGATACACGTGGTCATCCGGACCAGCGGACAAGCGTTGGTAGGACGACCCGTTCGCACCGCCTCCTTGCAGGCTGGCGCTAAACGATGCGCTCGTGAAGTTTTGGCCCATGTCCGCGGAGCTCGCCACGTAGATCGAACTACCCGTGAACGTCTCGTTGAACGATTGCCACGCTACGAACATCCGCGATTGGCCGTCGAACGCGAGGCTGCCGCCCAGTTCAAGTTCGTACATGCCTCGATATCGGCTCACTTCGATCGGCGGGGAAAAGCTGTCCCCCCGGTCACGAGAGACGGACACGAACGTGGCTTCCGGGCCGGAAGCCACCAACGAATTCCAAGAGATCGCGAAGGTTCCGTCGGGTGAGACGGCCACGGAGGGCGCCGAGGCACTCGACACGTCTGGCGGAGAGACCGCGGTCACGGATGGCCATGTGACCCCGCCGTCGTGGGATGCACCGACGGTCACGTACGCGCACGTTCCGATGCCGCACGATCCGTTGCTCGCCGTCAGGAAGACGACCGTGACGTTTTCCTGCAACACCGCGACGCTCGGGGTGGTTGCGGTCGCGCCGGAAGAAACGGTCACGGGTGGACTCCATGTGCTGCCTCCGTCCGCGGACCGGACGACGAGGAGAGTACCTGAGGGATCGACGACCCCCACGTAGACAGTGCCCGTGGCGGCGTCCGTCGCAATCGATACGCTTCCTCCGAAATCGATGAACGACACAACCGGCAGCCAAGAAACCCCCTGGTCGACCGATCGCAAGACCGCGACTTCACCCGTCGCCTGGTTCGGGTCGACGATGTAGGCGGCCCCACCGCTCCCGACGGCAATGCCGGGCCGTCCGACATCGCAGTTCGTGTTGTTGAAGCCGGAGCACAGGTCGACGGGGATGGGATCTCCGAAGGTCCGGCCCCCGTCGAGCGAGCGCCGGATCTTGAAGTCTGCCGGCGGCGAACTGTAACCCCGGAGGACGTAGATCGTTTCGTAATAGGGGCTGGACAGGTCTCGGTCGACGGCGATTCCCGTGTCGAGAGTTCCCGTGATGTTCAGGTGAACTGAATTCTGGTAGGGCGCGGCTCGGATCGAATAGTCGAGCGAGGCAACGAGGGGCTCCGCCGCGTTCGTAGGCAGCGGGGCGATGAGCGACGCCAAGACGACGCACGCGACGGCGGCCACGGAGAGCCATCGGACCGATTCAGACGACCTCGTTCCCTTCGACCTCGTCCGCCAATCGAACGGATTTGGTATCAATTCATTGGTAACAACTTAGCCACGACAAAGCCATGGCGGGATCTGGTGAGTACGGAGCGCCACCGGGCGACGATCGCCGCGGCGCCCGGAATTCGAATTCGCCGGGCGAACCGGGAGGACATTCCGGCGATCGTGACCATCTCGAATTCTTCCGTAAGCCCGGAGGAGGACGTCGGGTTTGGCACGCCGCAATCCGAATCCCCTTTTACCGACGCCGGGCGGCTCTCCGCGGCGTGGAAGGACCCAAACCTCGTGCGGGGAGCGGAGGCGAGGAAATTGAGGAAGCGATGCTCGAACTCGTTGTGAACGACGAATCCGGTGTGTGACGATCACCCTGCGCGCTTCTCGGGGGCATCGAGCTCGAACCACAGCTCGACTTCGTATCCGTCCGGATCCGACACGAACACATACGGCTCTCCAGGGACGAACTCCCCTCGACGCAGGATCGTGCCACCGGCGGCCCTCACGTCCCCCACCGCGGCCTCGATGTCTCGGGCATCGCGGAGTCGGAATCCGATGTGGGAGATCCCGCCTGCCACGCCCGCCTTCCGGCGATCCTGCTCGAAGACGATGACGTCGTGGCTCCCCGGCGTCTGGACCTGAATGCTGTGCTCGTCCCGATACAAGACCGCGACGCCGAGGAGGCGTTCGTAGAACCGGAGCGAGCGCTCCATGTCGCGAACGGCGAGGCCGATATGGGTGAGCCCGTACGTACGGACCATGCGTCACGCTCCCGGCTTGCGTTCCGCCGGTGCGAAGAACACGAGAGCGGTGAGATCCTCCGTGATATCGTGGAACCGATGTTCCACGCGGGCCGGGACAAACACGACGGATCCGGGCTGCACGTCCCGGTCTTCGGAACCCACCCGAATCCGCGCGCGCCCTCCTGTAACGACGTAGACCTCATCCTCGGCGTGTGGCGATTGCGGATCCTTGGCTGCCTTCGGAAGGGAGTACAGCCCGCCGCTCATCGTCGGAACGCGAAGGAACTCCAAGTACGCCCGCCCCTGTCGCTTTCGGCGGGCTGACAACTCGGCGATTTCGAACGCGTCCATCGAGTCCTCCGGCCGGGGATGATTACGACGGATATAGACGTCACGTCGGCCACTCAGTGTAAGCCGCAACATTAAGTATCATCAACCTGCTTGCGAAGTCGTTCCGATGTCATCCGAGCCGACCGAAGACCAGCGGAGGCGCGATTCTCCACCACCCGTGGAGTTCGTGCGGCCGAATGAGGAGCAAGCACCGCTCCCGGCGCGGGACCAGCCCGCCGCATGGGTGCCTCGTCCGGAGGACTACCGGCCGCCGGATCAGTGGACGCCGCCGGCCCGCCCGCCTCCCGGACGCTCGAACCTGCCGAAGCTGGCGGGCCTCCTCCTCATCCTCGCAGGGGTCGTCGGCATGGCGGGGGCGATCTACAGCGCGTTAACCGTCTCCGTGGCGGACTACGTGGAGTTCGTCAACAGCACTCCGCCGGAAATCGTCACAATCCTCTCGATCTGTAGCCTCATCTCCGTCTGGTCGCAGGCGCTTGCGATCCTTGGCGGCGTCATGGCGTTCCAACGCATGAACTGGCGACTGACGCTCGTGTGCGCGGTCTTCTCCCTGTTCACACTCGGCATCGTCTACTTCGAGGCCTCTGCAATCGGGTTGCTCGGCCTCATCGTGACCGTGCTCGCAAGGCCATACTTCGTAACGTGAGCACGGGGTTCAGCCGGTCGCGTCCGGTCCTCAGGCCTGGACGTCCTCTCGCTTTCGGATCAGGAAGCGACAGACGGGATCACCGGCGACGACCCGGTGGGATGTCTCGACGTCGGCGTGGAGCAGTTTCTGGAAGAGCTCGCGTTCGACGCCGCACGCGTCGGGATAGACTTCGGCCACCGCCATGATCGGACAGTTGTGCTCCATCATCTCGATCGACGTCCGACCGGCGCGGCCGAGCTCCGCCATATACCCGCCCTCGTCCCGAATCTTGACGAGCTCCTCGACCCGCCCCCGCAGCGGGCCGTCGGGCATCCGATCGCGGTTCGCCTCGAGGACCTCCTGCGCCCGCTGCTTCAGCAACCGCACGACGGCGTCGTGTCCGAGCCGCTCCTCGATGAACTGCAGCGCGCAGAGCGTCATGTGCGTGTACGCCTCCGGGAAGAGGGACGCGGACCGGCCGCTGAGACGGAAGTACGCACGGGGTCGCCCGCGGCCTCCGGCTCTGGAGGACCGCTCGATGAGGCCTTTGCCCTCGAGCGCGGTGAGATGCTTCAACGCCGCCATCTTCGACATGCGCAACTCCTGCGAGAGATCCGTCAGGGAGACGGAGCCCTGGCGCTTCAGGGACAGCAGGATCTGCCGCTTCGCCGAGGAGAACCCGGCGTCGAGCGCGCCCACATCGACTTCGCTCGCAGGCGTCATCGCCGCAGAAAGACGTCCCGAGATAATATACCTGATGATTTACAAAATAGACGTCGGCCGATGCCGTCGACGAGAGGACCGCCGCGGCGACGTCGAGCGGTCTCTCGCAAGATTCTTCCAGCGCCGGACATTCGTCCCGCCGATGCACACACGGACATTGGGCCGCACCCGGCTGCAGGTCTCCGAAATTGGGTTCGGAGCTTGGGGCGTCGGCGGGAACGCCCACGGAAATTCGTACGGTCCGACGGACGACGGCGAGTCAGTTGCCGCAATCCGCCGAGCGCTCGATCTCGGAGTGAATTTCTTCGACACGGCGGACGTCTACGGCTGGGGGCATAGCGAGGAGATCCTCGGGCAAGCCCTCGAGGGCCGCCGGGACGAGGTCTTCCTCGCGACGAAGGTCGGCGGAGACTTCTACCACGGTGGCGTCCGCCTCAACCTCGAGCCGGGGTACATCGCCTTCGCGCTCGAACGGTCCCTTCAGCGGCTCCGCACGGACCACGTGGACCTGTACCAGTTGCACAATCCGCCCGCCGAGATGATGGGCGACCCCGCGACCTACGATACCCTCGACGCCCTGAAGGCGGAACACCGGATCCATCACTACGGCGTCTCGATCCATGAGCCGTACGAGGGCACGTTGTGCCTGGAGGCGGGGAAGCCGGAGGTGCTGCAAGTCCCGTTCAGCCTCTTCCGGCAGGAGTGGATCGACGAGCTGTTCGCCGGGGCCCGGAAGGCGGGCGTCGGGATCATCGCCCGAGAACCGCTCGGCAACGGATTCCTGACCGGGAAGATCGCACCCGACGCTCGGTTTCCTTCCGGTGACATCCGTCATCACTGGCCGCCGTCGATGATCGCCGGCCGCGCGATGGCGGCGGAGCGACTCCGGTTCCTCGAGCGTCCCGGTCGGACGATGGCCCAGGCCGCGGTGCGGTTCGTCCTCGCCTTCCCGGAGGTCTCCGTCGCGATTCCTGGTGCCAAGACGCCGGCGCAGGTCGAGGAGAACGCAGCCGAGACTCCGCCCCTCACCGACGCCGAAATCCAGCGAGCGCGTGCCCTGCACGCGAAGGACTTCGGCCTCTGAGCCCGGGTCTGAAAGCTTTTAGCCAACCCTCCGCTTAGCCCTCCATGGGAGCGCGCAGGCGGATGTGGGGCCGGGACGACCTCCTCGCCGAACTCAAGGGCCTTGGCCTTCTGCGCGACCGAGCGCTCGAACGCTCGTTCCTCCGGGTGCGGCAGGAGGATTTCCTCCCCGACGTGTTCGGCCCCCTCGCGTACTCCGACATGCCGCTGCCCATCCACGCCACCCCGAGTCCGCCTACGATGCCTTCCCCGAGGTGCCTCATCGCGGCGCTTGATCTCCTCGAGCCGGCACCGGGCCAGCGAATCCTGATCGCCGGATGCCGCGGCGGGTACGTCGCGGGCCTCCTCGCGGAGATCGTCGGCGCCGAGATGATCGTGGTCGCCGAGTCCGATCCGGTGCGGCTCTCCCGGGCCGCCGATCGACTCCAGGACGCGGGGCTCGACCGGGTGCGCGTCGTGTCGACGCCTCCGGAGGAACGGTTCGACCGAATCCTCGTCCTCGACGCGACCTCCCCGCGGCAACTCGTCCCGAGGCTCGCCGATCCCGGGTTCCTGATCGCCCGCGGTCGGGGCGTCCACGACCTCGCGTTCCTCAAGCTCGTCCACAACGCGGGCGAGACGATGCAGATGACGTTCAACGAGGCGCCGTCCGCCGTGATCGCAGGAGGGCGTGACGCCGAGCCGATGTCCGCGGTGGACTTCGGTCGGCTCTTCGCCGTCGAGGACCTTCTCGTCCATGCATGGGAGGGTCGCGTTACGGGCCACTACGACCAGCACTTCCGGGACATCGCGGACGAAACGTTCGCGGGGGGACCGCTCGACCTGAGTGCATTCGACGCCCGCGAGGAGCCCTGCAAGGACGCCGCGCGTAGGGCGTTCCAGGCCGCCTACATCCTGCAGAGCGCGGGCGAGTTGGAACGGGCCGCGGACGCATACGAGCGTTCCATCCGGCTCGTCCCGTCGGCCGAGGCGCACACGTTCCATGGCTGGACGTTGAGTTTCATGGGCCGGTACGACGACGCGATCGAGGCATGCAAGCGCGCGATCAAAGTCGACGCCGCGTTCGGCAATCCGTACAACGACATCGGCGCGTACCTGATTGAGATTGGCCGCCTGGACGACGCGATCCCGTGGCTCGAACGGGCCACCGCCGCGCCGCGCTACTGCTGCTACTTCTACGCACACACGAACCTCGCTCGGATCTACTTGCAAAAGGGCATGCGCGAGAAGGCGCGGAAGTGCCTGCTCGAGGCGCTTCGTGTGAACCCGGAGTACGAACCCGCTCGGGAGCTGCTGCGCCGCATCGACGGACACGGCGGCTATCACGCGTGAGGCGCGAGGATCGCATCGCGAACGGCGAGGTACTCACGGTGGGAGAGCGTCGCCTCCGGACCTCGAGATACGAGGATCTCCGCGCGGCCTTCCGCGGTCGTTAGGATCAGGTTGTCGGCGACGACCCGGGAACCCGAGGACACGTCGGCGGGCTCGACAACATGGCTGACGTCGCTGACCGACTTCCGTTCCATCTCCCTTTGGATGACGTATCCTTGGAATTCCTTGACGTTCCAGGCGCCGTGCACCTCGAGATGCGCGCGAAACTCGAGGATGCGCCGGTCCGTGACGAGGAGCGTACCTCCCTGAATCGAGAGCAGCACAAGGGGCCACTCCTCGTCGCCAAGATGCTGGCCGAACAACGAAAGGCGGTACGGATCCCTCTTCGCGCCGCGACCGAGACCAAGCATTGCCGTCCTTTCGAACGCGTCGGCGTCGCGCATCGCGCGACCGATGGGACCGCGGGAGATGAAGGTTCCCTCGGAGGTCGCACGACGAGCACCCTTAAGTTAGCCGTTCGATTGACTTGGGGCGGCTGTGTCGACGACGAAAACGGGCGAGGCAAAGGACGCCCTGGAACGAGGGGATTTCGAGCGCGCGTTCCGCATCGTCGAAGAGGCGGTGGCCGCCGCTCCGGACGACCCGGAGGCACGTGAGCTCTACGCGGTCACGCACCTCGCGAAGGCGATCCGGCTCTCCGACCGCGCCCGAGAGGCCAGGCGACAGGAGTTGATCCGCCGCGCAATCGATTACGACGTCGAGTTCGAGGACACCCAAGACGTGTCTCGGATGTTCGACGAGGCCCTCGCGGTGATCGAGGATGTTTTGCGCGTACAACCGGGGCACTGGAAGGCGCTCCTCCTCAAGGCGAGCCTGCTGTTCCGGAAAGACCGGACGGCGGGACGTCCGCAGGCCCTCGAGATCCTCGCGAAACTCGCGGAGGCGGACCCGACGAACCGACAAGTGCCCTTCACGATCCGGAAGATCGAGCGGTCGTGCGCACGATGCGAGGACACCGGCTTCTGTCCGTATTGCAAGGGCCGTGGGACAAAGCGATTCCTTCGGATGGAATCGAAATGTGAAAAGTGCTACGGCCGGGGCATCTGTCCCGCGTGCGGGATCCTCTAGTCACTCGTCCTCGGCGTCCTCGAGGTCCGCGACGGCCGGGTCCTTCCCTTCGATCCACTCCACGCGGTCCGCGTGGCCGAGCTCGCCGCAGGCGAGGCACTCCCACCCGAGCGCGTAGTCCTCGAACATCACGAGGCCCCGCTCCTCCTTGCCGCACTTCGAGCATGGGCCCGGCACGTAGCCGCTCACCCGGAAGGCGCGGATGACGATCTCGCCCATCGCCCGACCCCGCGCGCCTCATTTGTCCGGGGCGTCGTCCTCGCCGGTCGGGTGGACGTACCAGTCCGGGACGCCCTCGTCGCCCCCGAGGTCGCACTTCGGGCAGACGTAATCGAGGATCGGATAGTTGCCGTGCGAGTGTTGCACGAAGAAGATCTTCTCGGAGCCGCACTTCTCGCACTTCTGTGGCTCCCCGCCGATGTTCTTCCGGCTGAACATCGCGCGTCCGAGACGACGGGCGACCATAAACTTGCCGGTGTCCGCAAGGTCTTTCGGACCGAGGTCGATGGCCGTCCGTGTTCCTGCGGTTCTCCCGCTTCCGGTTCCGCGACGGCAAGGAGTCGGACGGGATCGAGATCCTCCGGAGGCACACGGCCGCGATCCGGGCGACGCCGGGCTGCCGGGACGCATGGCTTGGGCAAGGTCAGCATCCCGCCACCGAATGCGTCGTCGTGGCCCTGTTCGATGACGAGGATTCCCTGCGGAAGCTCGAGGGGCGCCTGCGCTCGGACCCGGCCCGAGGTGGCGATTTCTTCTCCCTCCTCTCGTTGACGACGCAGCCTCCGGAGGTCACGCAGTACGAGATCCGGTAGTCGGGACTCCGGGAGCTTTTTAGGGCGGTGTGCCAATCCGGACTGGGACAGACGATGGCGGTTTCCTTCGCGACGCTCGACCAGCGGCTGTCGCGCGATTTGCGTCAGCTGCACGACTTTCTCTGGGACCCCCTGTGGACGGGGAGCGAGGAACGGCTTCGGAAGGACCTGCTGAAGGGAGCCGCTTCGCTCGACACGTTCCTGAAAGCTGGAGGCCGCCTCCGCAAGCACGCGGCGGTGCTCGCGAAGCCCTGGAGCCGGGAGCATCAGGGGAGCGCGTTGTACGAACTGCTCGATGATGTGCTCGGGCTGACTGCGGCCACCGAGCTGGTCGGGAAATCAAAGTTCCGGGAAGCCGTGGTGCGGGCCGAGGCGGTAATCGAGAGCACGAGCATCGGAGTGTGCACGACCGCGAAGTGCTTCGAAATCGTCGAGGAATGGGAGGCTCGGAAGATCGATTTCGAGACGTACACCCGACGTCTCGCGGACGCCCTCGCGTTGAAGCTCGTCCCGCAATCGGACCAGTTCAGGCGAGTCCTGAACGCCATCCATGACCTCGGATCCGAGTGGGACGTGTCCGCATCGAAGACGGAGCAGACGCTGGCGGCGCGGGCCGCGACCGAGGGTGCGGCGTGGTGCGTGATCCGCAGCATCGCAATCCGCACGATCCTCGGCGAGCCTCCAAAGGTTCCCGAGAAAGACTTCGGAGACCTACTTGAACGGATCGTCCGTAGGCTGTGACGGGTCTCGGTCAGACTTTTGAACGGAGTTGGGGGCGATACGACTTCGTGCCGTCAGGCAGATCCGTTGCGGTGAAGTCGCCGTACAGGTACGGATAGTCTCGGATGCAAATTTCGGCAATCTGATTGAAGACCATTCGGATTTCGACCTCGGCCGACGGATCCGTTCGCATCTCGATCACCCATCGGAGCGTGCGGTGGTTCGCGGACCAGATCAGATTCGTCGCCAGTCCATCCGGGAGGATCCGTCGAAGCGCCGACGTGAGCCGCTTCTTGTGGTCCATCGACAGCTTGTCCCACGGCACGCCCCTTTCGAGGTCACGGTATGCGCGCTCCGAGTCCTCGACCGCTTTCTGCATAGCGCGACGCTGCTCTTCGTTGAGCTCGTCGGGAATCCAGAACCTAATCTCTGGCGGACGGACATACCGCAACGACTCCTGGCTGATCGCCGTCCCAACGCGATGGCGGACGATTTCATGACTGCATACTCGGCTCACGTGGAGGATGGCCCAATGCGTATAGCCGTGCTCCAGGATCGATCCGTCTCCTTTCATCATGATGTTCTTGTAATAATCGGCCGGATCCTCGCGAATCCGCGTCACGTTCGGGTTCAAGCCGGGTTCGTATGATTCGTAGCAGATCCGTCCTGCGAATTCGATCAGCGCCTGGCCGTCCCGTCCCCGAGATGCCATAAATCGATCCTGGGCCTCCTGGCCGACGCCGATGCTCGCCATGGCCGCCCGCATGGCCTCTGGATTGACGACGGTCTCTCCAATTTTGATGACGACGGGTTTCACGGGCTTCATGGAATCCTTCTCCTAGCCGCGTATCTGAAAGGCAACGCAATTTTGCAGATAAGGACTTCCGCGGGTCGGGCGAATCCGGCTATAGCCACCTGAAAAGGACCTTCCAGAACTCGGCCTTCTCGGGTTTCTTCCCTCCCGCGAGGACGGTCTGGAGGACGTACTTCTTCTGCGCGTCCTGGTTTTCGAATCCGGCCGACATCGCATCGTAGAGCGACAGCCGCTCGAGGTTCGTCTTCTCGACGAGGATCGCCTGTCCCTCGCCGACGACCTCGTCCTTGAACTTCACGACGAGCCGGTTGCCCGGGACGAGGCCGATTCGATCGTGCTCCTGCAGCGACAGGTACGTCTGGTAGACGTACTGCTTGCGGACCTTCTCCTCGGCGCCGGGATACGAGATGACGATCGTCTTCGGGGGCGCGGCGTTCGGAGGGATCATCGGACTCGTCCGCGGACGAATCCGCGAGCGGGGATGAAGCTTTCTCCGTCAGAGTGCCGCGAGGACCTCGTCGGTGTGGCCCTCGACCTTCACCTTCGGCCAGATCCGCGCGATCATGCCCCGCTCGTCGACGAGGAACGTCGTCCGCTCGATCCCGAAGTACTCCCTCCCGTACAGGTTTTTCTTCTTCCAGACCCCGTACGCCTCGGTCACGCGGCCGTCCACGTCGCTGAGCAGCGGGAAATTCAGGTGGTACTTGTCCTTGAACTTCACATGGCTCTTCGAGTCGTCCCGGCTCACCCCGAGGACGATCGCCCCCTTCCCGGTCACGCGGCCCAAGTTGTCGCGGAAGGAGCAGGCCTCCTTCGTGCACCCGGGCGTGTCGTCCTTGGGATAGAAGTACAGGACGACTTTCTTGCCGCGAAGGTCCTTCAGGGCGATCCGGCGTCCGTCGTCGGCCGGCAATGTGAAGTCCGGCGCAGGGCCGCCGACCGCCATCATCGATTCACCGACGGTCTGCAGGCGTCGCCTCGATTTAACGTCACCGATTCGGTCCACGAGGCCCGGCGGCGCGGAATGCGCGGGTTCCTCCCATATAGTATCAAGTTTGGGATTTCGGGTCGCATCCTTTATGTAAACGGACCCGGTTCGTTTTCGTTAGCCTCCCCAGCCGCAGGTGCCAAAGGGACACAATGCCTCGGAGCTCGACGCCTCGGAAGCCGGCGAGCGGCCTCAAGCCGGTCCTCAAATCGGCCATCGCCAGGGCGAAGCCGTCCAGAGGTCCCCCGCCGTCCGAGGCGGCGGCGTCCGCCCAGCAGGGCCTCCTCCAGCTCACCTTTGCTCGTCACGCCCACGGCTATGGGATCCTCGCGGCGGCGGCCTTCCTGCTCAACGCGATCCTCCTGCTCACGCTCGCCCCGCAGCTCGGATCGCAACAGCCGCTCCCGCTGCCGCCCGGGTTCCAAATCGAGTTCCTCCTCTGGCTCCTGCCGGCCGTGGCGGGCGCCCTCGCCTCGTGGGACGCGGTGCGGCTGAAGCGCGAGCCGTACCGGAGGCACTACCTCTCCGGGCACTTCGGCACCTCGGCCGCGGGGATGGCCCTGTTCTTCGTCGTGGCTCTCGCGATCATCCTCCGTCAGACCCTGCCCCCGTTCATCGCCCCATGGATCTTCCCGATGGCCGTCGCGGGCCTCCCGCTCACGATCATCTCGATCGGGCTGACGTGGCAGGGCTTGGGCATCCGGAAGCTCGGCAGCTTCGTCTCCGCCCTCGTGTTTCCGATCCTCATGGTCTTCCTCGTCATCGGTCAGGTCACGCTCACGACGCCGCTCGGCCCGCTCCTCTTCATGATCGCCTTCCTCACCGGGGCCGTGACCACGGAGGTCTCCGGCTCCCTGTTGCACATCATCGCTTCCTCGACGTCGGTCTACCAGCGGGAGATCCTGAAGGCGGACAACACGAAGGTCGCGATGGTCCAGCAGGACTACCAAAAGAAGCGGGAGGCGCTCGACTACAAGGAACGGGCGCTCCGCGGACGAGAGGCTCACCTCGAGGCCTTGCAGCAAGAGCTCGAGGACCAGGCGAAAGACCTGAAGACGAAGATTTCGGACACGACGAGCCGCGAAGTCGCGATCGACAAAGCCACGAAGGATTTGCGCGACCTGGACCGCAAGGTCGCGTCGACTCGAGCGGAGATCGAGGCGAAGGCCGAGGAGATGCGGCTCCGAGATTCCGATCAGTCCACGCACAAGTCCGAGCTGGAGAAGGTTCGGCAGGCCCTGAACGCCCGCGAAGCCTCGCTGGCCGAGCGGGAGAAGGAGGTCAAGCGCACGTCGATCGAGATCACCTCCCAGGTCCGCGGCGCCGAGACAAAGGTTAAGTCGATCGAGGAGCGCGAGGCCCGCATCCAGGAGCTCGAGAAGTCATTCGACTCCAAGCGAACGTCCATGATGAAGAAGGAGAAGGAGCTCGAGCTGAAGGAGTCCGAATTGCGGCTGAAGCTCGAGCACGCGCAGGCCACCACCTCGTCCGGAGACGCGACCCGCATCCGGGAGCTGAAGGACTGGGAGACCAAGATCCTCGCCAAGGAGAAGGAACTCGGGAAGCAGGAGGTCGAGCTGCGCACGATGGAGAGCCAGCTCCGCGAGCGCTACGAGAACGCGACCCGGATCGACAAGCAGGCCCAAGGGCAGCGCAAGATGTTCGAGGACCGGGAATCGGAGCTCGTCGCCCGCGAAAAGTCCATCTCGGACAAGGAAGCGGCCCTGCGTGGCCGGGCCGCGGAGATTCAGCGGCAGGGAGCGGCCGTCGAAGACGCCCAGCACGAGCTCGACGGCAAGACGAAGAAGTACGCCGAGTTGTTCAAGGACGCGAAGATGAAGGAGGCCGTGGCCGGGTCGAACGAGCAGGACATCCGCCGGCAAAAGGAGACCCTTGACTCGAGGGAACGGAAGCTCGCGGAGATGCAGGCGAACCTCCAATCCGAGATCAAGAGGCTGAACGAAGAGAACCGGAACATCCTGGAGAAGTCGAAGGAGCTCGAGGAGCGGGAGTCCGATTTGCAGCTGCAGTCCTTGGAGCTCGAGACGAAGTCGCGCGAGACGCGCGCGACGGGATCGACACCGGGCATGCGGGACATGGGTCGCGACGCCCAGCTCGAGGAGTGGGAGCGCCGGCTGCGGGAACGCGAGGAAGAGTTCAAGCGCCGACTGTACCAGAAGGAAAAGGAGTTCGAGATGCGGGAAGGCGCCCTCAAGGCGCGCATCACGACGCCCGCCGGGGAAGCGGAAGCCGAGGAAGCCGTCGCTGTCGAGAAGAAGGCGGAACGCGTCAAGACCGGCACCCCGCGCCTCGATGATCTCCTGTACGGAGGCATTCCGTTCAACTCGAACGTCCTCTTCGTCGGCCCGGCGTTCGTGGGGAAGGAGGTCGCGCTCCTGAACTTCGTCGCGGAGGGCCTGAAGAAAGGCGTCCCGGCGATCATCATCACGACGACGAAGCTCCCGATCGATGTCGCGAAGGACATCGCCCCGATCCTACCGACTTTCGTGGAGTACGACCAGCTCGGCCTGGTGCGGTGGATCGACTGCACGTCGCCGATGCAGGGCGGCAAGGCGGTCCGGGAGAAGAACGTCTGGCGCGTGAACGGCCCGACGGATTTCGACAACATCCACCAGATCGTGGACCAGCTCGATGAAGAGTTCAAGAAGAAGTACCCCTACTTCCGGCTCGCATTCCTCACGCTGAGCTCGGCGATCACGCAGGCCGACGAGCGGGAGGCGATGAACTTCTTCCAACGGCTCGTGAACCGTCTGCGGCAGACGAAGGCGGTCTCCGTCATCACCGTGGAGCGCGGCATGCACACGGACCAGACGCTCGAAGCGCTCGAGCACACGGTCGACGGCGCGATCCACTTCAAGTCGGACAAGCAGAAGACGATGCTCCAGGTCGTCGGCCTCGGCGAGGTGCAGACGCACGACTGGGTCCCCTACAAGTTCACGAACAAGGCGCTCATGATAGGGTCGTTCCAGCTCGAACGAATCCGCTGACGACCGGTCACGCAAGCCTATTTCCCAATACTCGCCAATCGCTCGGCCGGAGAAAGCTCTCATGGCCGAGGATTGCGCCGTGCACAAGCTCATCGCGGATGTCGCATTGTTCGCCGGGGATCGGGTCCTGCTCGTGAAGTACCGCGACGTCCGGAGGTACGACGGTCAGCGGGGCTGGTTCCTCCCGGATGACTACCTGCGGTTCGCCGAGCATCCCGAAGAGGCCGCCAAGCGGATTGCCCGCGAACAGGCGGGAATCGACGTCGACCGCGTCCGGCTCGCCCAGATCGAGTCGTTCGGGGACGGCGCGTGGCACATGACCTTCCATTACCGGGCCG
>WNFV01004375.1_pt1 | contig 17555 bp, 21 predicted proteins | sample 5400101 | NCBI WGS metagenome assembly WNFV01 (sample SAMN13153361, study PRJNA577476) | soil metagenome | isolation source: 115 cm soil or saprolite under grassland replicate 1 | place: USA:California | collected 2016-06-15
CGCGTAACGAACGCGACGATGGCTCCGACAGGATTGCAACTTAGGTGGTGTTGGTGCGGTCTGTGTCCGCGGAGTTCGTAGAAGGGACAACGGTGGCGAGCCTGGACATTCGAGCTTCTCCACTCTCCTGTGCGGGTTGTTTCGCAGGGGACGTCGAGGACGGTCCGTCGTTTCGACATGGCGGCGGCGCGCCAGCACCCTTCGGACCGCGCGTTCGTAGTCGGCGCGTGCACCATGGCGGGATCTATTGCTAGAGCCCGATCCTGGTTCTGACCACGGACGGCCGTTCGTCTCGTACGTTCGGAGGCGCATACGAGCACGTGTTGGACGGCATGGGCCTTGCGGAAGCCGTCGTGCTCACCGCAACTGCGTCCGCACCTGCGCGGGGAACGCAAAACGCTTTTCTGCGGTCGCCAACGAGTGCGACGCACCACAGTCAAAAAGGAGAAATCCGATGAGCGAGCTGCCCACCGCGCGCGCCCGGCCCGATCCACGGGAGCGCTTCGCCAGGCTGTTCTTCCGCATGGTCAACCCGCTCGCCCGCTGGATGATGTCCGTAGGGATCCCAACCGGAAGCCGGAACATTCTCCTGACCGTGCGCGGTCGGCGGTCCGGCATTCCTCGAACGACACCCCTGAGCATGCTCGAGCTCGAGGGTCGCAGGTTTGTGCAGGCGTCCTACAGCGAGGACGGCTGGGTTCGAAACCTGCGCGCCGCCGGCGAGGCGACCCTGACCGATCACGGCCGTCGCCTCGCGGTGCAGACCGTCGAGCTCCCGCCCGAGAATGCGGCAGCCATCATTCGGCGCGCACTCGAGCCGTACCGGCGCTCGCGGCTGCTTCGCGCGTTGCTTGGGCCGCGCGTGAGGCCACCCGTCGCTGTCCTACGGTGGGTCCGGATGCGCGTCGATGACACGCCCGAGGAGTACCTGGCCGAGGCTCGGCGGCATCCGCTCTTCGAGCTCCGACCGATGGTCAAGTCCGCTGGTTAGCGGTTTCAAATTCGGCGTCCGCGGGCCGCCCACCGCCCCGCTGCTGGTCGACTGTTCTGCTACGCAAGCGCGTTCGGCTGTCAGCGTGTGGTCACCCAAATGCAGCCTGCAGAGCAAGAACGTTTGTGCAGATGCTCGTTCGGCTGGGAAGTGGTAACGATAAAGGATGACTTCTACGACGGATTTCGATGAATTCTTCAACGCGAGAAGGCGCCCAGCGGCAGAGGCATATACCAATGGTGAGCCGCAACCGCTTGACGCGCTGGTGACAAAAGACGGCGCGGCAACGTTTCACAGTCCACGCGGCGACACCGTCTCAGGGGCCGACGCCGTCGCGACACGCTACTGTTCGGACGCCGCCTCATTTGCGCCTGGTGGCGAAACAAAATCTGGAGGTTCTGCAAATGGACGCTAGCGGCGACCTCGCCTTCTGGACCGGTTTTCAACACGCCACTGTCCACTTCGGCGATCGCGACCAGCCGGTACCGATGCATCCGCGTGACCGAAGTCTTCCGGCGTGAGAACGGTAAGTGGAAACTTATTCACCGTCACGCGGACGTGCCATCGAGCTGAGCTCGGAGAAATGGTCAGTAGTTGACGCGTGGCCCGCCGCATGCGACAGGACCATGCACGCCACTGGGCGGACCCTCATCCATTCGCAGGAGCCGCACGTCTTATTTCCATCCGGGCCGACGCAACAGTTAGTGGCTGAAGCTCGAGCCGCACGCGCGCGCAAGGGATTCGCCATGTTTGTGGGCCGCATTCCCAAAGGACTAATTGCGGATTGATCGTCGGCGACAGTCCCGCACTCCTGGTGGACGTCGGGATCATGCGTGTCGACCACCGCGGTGGGCCGATGCGGGCAGGCTCATCTTCGCGCGGGTTGGCGGCGGGAACGCAACGCTTCAAGCACATGATCGACCAGAGTGGCGGCATAGCCCTCTCCCAGTTCTCGATGCGCGATGAAGCGTCCATAGAAAAGGGGAGCGGTCAGCATGTCGATCGCCAGCTCCAGGTCCACTGTCGGTGGGATCTCGCCGCGCAAGCGGGCCTGAACGAGTACGTGGCGCACGGGCTGGCGGCGACGTTCGGTGATCGTGGCATGCAGTTGCTGCAACGCGGGCTCGCGTTCGGCGGCATCGATGAAGGCGGCCATTAGTCGAGGGAAAGGCTGCTCATGAAGTAACGCTTCCGCCTTGCGGACCAGCTCGATCAGGTCGGAACGGAGCTGGCCAGTCGCGGGCACAGAGAACGGGCGGGAGGCGAACTCATCCATGGCCTCGATGAGCAGCTCTGACCGTGAGGTCCAGCGTCGATACAGCGTGGCCTTGCTGGCACCGGCGCGGTTGGCGACGGCTTCGATGGTGAAGCCTGGCATGCCATGCTCGGCGAGAATCTCGAGAGCGGCCCGCAAGACACGTCGACGAGCATTCTCACCTCGCAGGATCGGCGATTGTTGCGCCACGTGAGATACGCTACCATATCGTTATCGATACGTAATCGGTTCGATACTGGGTAGTGTAGGGCTTGGCATGTCGGCGCGTATCAACTCCAGGAGCGTTCCCCGGTGGGTACCGTGGTTCAATCATTTCGCAGGACATCTGTTGGCGGCCGGTGTGCCGATGGGGCCGAATGCGCTGATCACGGTCCGCGGCCGACGCAGCGGATTGCCTCGGACCACGCCTGTTACCGTCATCGAGTGTTCGGGCCGGCGCTGGGTGCTGGCACCCTTCGGTGAAGTCAACTGGGTGCGCAATCTGCGAGCCGCCGGCAGCGCCACAATCACCCAACGACGCCGGTCGGAACAGGTCATCGCTGTCGAGCTGGCGACCGACGAAGCCATCGTCTTCTTCCGCGACGTGCTGGCTCCACTCGCGCGGCGCTACGGCAGACTCGTGATGTGGATCCTGCGCAACTTGGACAAGATTGACATCGAAAACCCGATCGAAGCCGCCCAGGGGCGACCGGTATTTGAGCTCCGCCATCGGGATGTTCCGGGTGAGGAAAGTTCGTCAGGGAATTGAGCGCCAACCCGGTTCCGTCTGGCGCAACTGCACCGGGTTATCCGTGGCAGCCCCGGCGGTGGTGGCCGACATGCACCAGTGTGTGAACCTATGCTCTGGCGCACCTGAACCATTGTGGACGCAGGCTGACACGCTGGTGAGCGTCGAATCTGAGGATGGAGTGACGGGCTGCTGCTTGAGAGCCGAATTGAGAAAGGAGCGGTGGTGATGAAAATACGACCAATAGCCTATTGGACGGTCACCGCGATCATCGCTGGTGAGACCCTCGCCGGCGGCATCACGGACTTGATCCAGGGACGCGAAAGCCTTGTAGCAGGTAGGCCGGTCGTTGATGTCGTGGCGCAACTCGGCTACCCCGTATACGTGCTCAAGAATCTCGGAGCGCTGAAGGTCGCCGGAGCGGCGGTTCTGTTCGCTCCTGGCGTTCCACGTTTGAAGGAGTGGGCGTACGCCGGAGTAACGTTCGAGCTCACGGGTGCGGCGGCATCCCATACGCTCAGAGGGAACGGTCCCGGAGAGGTCATCGGATGTCTGATTCTGGCGACATTCGCACTCGTATCGTGGGCGCTTCGCCCGCCCAGCCGGACACTTGGGGTCATCGTTGTGGATAATGCAAGGCCGCTGCGGCCATTCGTCAACGGTTCGGACCTACAGCCGTCCGCACGCCGCGCTGATCTGGTAAGCCCTGCAGGGGCGCGACTTGCTGTTTACTATGGGGCCGCAACACGATGAAGGGATGGAACTGACCGGTAGCCCGAGGCGAGTGCAGCTCGAGTGCTCGGGCGAGCCCTGGCGTCGCTTACCCGGCCGGGAGCACCGCCGGTTCCTGGCCTGTGAGCACAGGGCGGCTGCCGCAACACGCGCGGCACAGCAAATGCCGCCCCGCCGATGGCCCAACTCGGAGGTAACGATGGCAACACAACGTGCGATCGACGAGGCCGACATCCGACACCGGATAGAGAGACGGCGGTAGCGGCACTCGAGCACATCATCCGGCGCGGGCACGGGTGCGGTCGGCGGCAGAACCTGATACCTTGTCGACACGGCGTAACTCTCCTCAAATTGGCTCGGGTGACCGAGCCGGTTGATCTTCAAAGGGAGGTTACGCCGCTCCTTCCACCCTTCCAGACCGCTCGCCGGCGCCCAATTTCCACAGGTTTCTACAGTAGCTCGGCCGCAATACGGCGAGACCCACGCATTCGTGGGTCTCTCGTTGCGGCAGTAATACAAATTTTGAATCACGATGTTGAGTTCAATGTACAGAGGTCTGAAAATTAGAACTCAGCACACTTCCGGGTGTCGAGAATGTGGCGCTGGCTCCGTCATACGGATGCCAGCGGCCGCGACGGGCCGGCGACGAAGAAGGAGAACCACCATGCTCCAGCGGATGGACAACGTCGGCATCGTTGTTGACGACCTCAAGGCTGCTACCGCGTTCTTTATCGAACTCGGTCTTGAGCTGGAGGGCGAGATGACAACCGCGTTCTTTATCGAACTCGGTCTGGAGCTGGAGGTCGGAGATGACAGTCGAGGGACAAGGGGTGGACCGCGTCGTCGGGTTGGACGGTGTCCGAAACGACATCGCAATGATGCGGACCTCGGACGGCCACGGCCGGCTCGAGCTGATCAAGTCTCACGCGCCGCCGGCTACCACCGCTGAGCCGAACGCACCCGTGAACACGCTGGGCATACGCCGCATCATGTTCGCCGTGGAGGACATCGAGGCCGTCCTTGCCCGCCTGCAGGCCCACGGCGCTGAACTCGTCGGCGAGGTGCTGCAGTGCAGTACGAGGACAAATACCCGCTCTGCTACGTCCGCGGCCCCGATGGCATCATCGTCGCGCTGGCCGAGCAGATCAGCTAACGGTCCGTCGCGGACCACGAAACGCCAACAGGAGGGATAATCGTGCAACCGACTATCCCCGGCCCGAATGCTGCGCCACGTCAAACCTGACCGTAACCCGCGACGCAACTAGCGAGTACGAGTACGGAAGCAATGATCTTCAGCGTCGTGCCCGACCCGAGGCTCGTCACGATCCGTCGCGGCGGAACCCTCGCGGATGCCGATCATCACCTGCTCGCCGTGTGGGCCGCGGATTGCGCGGAGCACGTGCTGCACTATTTCGAGCAAGTGCGACCGGGCGATGAGCGTCCGCGCCGAGCGATCGAACTGGCGCGCGCCTGGGCGCGGGGCGAGATCAGGATGACGCCAGCCCGCACAGCCGCCGGCCACGCCAATGCCGCGGCCAGAGACCTGTTCGGCGCCGCGCGGGAAGCAGCACACGCCGCCGGCCAGGCCGGGGCGGTGGCGCATGTGGCCGCCCACGAACTGGGTGCAGCGGCCTACGCGATCAGGGCTGCGCGCGCGGCGGCGGCAGCCGGCGAGCGTGACGCGGCCGGTCACCGCGAGTGCCAGTGGCAGCGCGCTCAGCTTCCCCGTCAGATACGGGAACTCGTCCTCGACGACCAGCGCCTGCGCAACGACAAATGCTGGTCCGTGTTCGATTGCTGACCTGACCGGTCGGATCGAACATCATCGCCGTACTTTATTCATTACGTCTGCGCCGCGCGCTGGGAGGCAGCATTCTGCTGCGCCTGACGCGCTTTGAGCAACGCCACCTCCTCCGGCGGCCGCACGTTGCGGAACGCGGCGTAGATCCAGTCCGTCGTAAACCAGCTTGAATTCCGGCAGCGAAAAGAAGCGGTAATCCGAGCGCGGCCGCGCCGAATTCTCGGCCGATCACTGACACATTTGACGCCAGATTTGACGCCGAACTACCTGGTACCGCCGGCCGACCCGCGTGTCAAACGGGTGGGCTCTTTGTGTGCCGTGCCACAAGACGACGTGGCGCAGGGGTTGGTAACCACAGCGGCTCAGGAGTAGCCGCAAGCCCAAGCGATAATCGAACCCGATGCCGCGTGTTGGACGTTCGAAGTTGCGAAGAGCGCTCGTCGGGCCAGCCGGCGAGCACTACGTGCTGTTCAGGGTATACCATCAAGGCACCCTGGCCTCGCCGGCCCGGCTTGTTCGCCGTTGGCGACCTCAGGTCAGGCTCGGTGAAGTGCGTCGCCGCCGCGGTTGGCGAAGGCTCCGCCGCCGTGCGCTCTGTCCACCAATACCTCGCATTCGATCACTGAGCCACCTCAGACGGTGTCGCGGAGCCAGATGAGGCCCGCGTATAGACTAATAGACTAACGACAACCGTTCCCAATGTGATGAGCACCCCCCAACTCGTCCCCAGCGTCGGAATGATCGGGAAAAAACAGCCAATCCCACCCTGGCGGGAACCAAGTGCCCACCAACCGATGCATGCAACGGGGAGAGTGCAACCATCGACTATGCTTGTAAGCGTCGGCCCTGACTGAAGTCGCTCCGACAGCGACATGGCATTGAACCCCGACGACCAGACGGACCTGCCAGTGGAGCACGCCGTGCGATGGGATCCGATGAAACGCGACTTCCAACCGGCCACCGCGCGATGAACGCGATGAACTTACCGGCAAGCGCTGACCAGACTATTCGGCGCGCGACTCCGATGGGGTGACGGCTAGCTGCAGGCGCTCCGTGCCTCGGATCGCGGTGACCGGCACCGGCGTACCGACGCGGTCCTCGGTCAGGAGCCGCAACAAGTCGTCGATGCCGCGCACCGGTAACTCGCCGAAGCCGACAATGAGATCGCCTTCCTTGAGCCCGGCGCGCTGCGCTGGACTGCCTGGCTCGACCGCGACGACGAACACCGCCGTCTCCGTCCCCAGGCCGAAATAGCGCACGACGCGGGTCAGCAGCGGCACCGTCTGGCCAGCGATCCCGACGTAGCTGCGTCGCACCCGGCCATCGCGGATGAGCCGTGCGGCGATCAGCTTGGCGGTATTGATGGCGATGGCGAAACAGATGCCCTGGGCGGCCTGGATGATCGCGGTGTTGACGCCGATGACATCGCCACGCGAGTTGATGAGCGGACCGCCGGAGTTGCCCGGATTGAGGGCGGCGTCCGTTTGAATCACATCCTCGATCTGCCGTCCAGACCGGGCTTGCAACGAGCGGCCCAGGGCGCTCACCACGCCCGCGGTGACGGTTGTCTGAAAGCCATACGGATTCCCGATGGCGATGGCGATCTGGCCAGGCCGGATAGCCTGGGAGTCACCCAGTCGGGCAGCGCTGAGATTGGGCGCGTCCAGGCGAATAACCGCCAGGTCGGTGTGCGGGTCATCGCCGACGAGTGCGGCGCTGACGCGGCGGCCATCGCTCAGCGAAACGTCGATCTTGTTTGCGCCGTGTACGACGTGGCTGTTGGTGAGCGCGAAACCGTCGGGCGTGAAGATGAAGCCCGATCCACTGCCCTGGTGAGCGGGCTGGCGGCCTCGGGCGGGCAGGCGAACGTCGATCTTGAAGACCGATGCGCTGACCTCGTCGACTGCGCGGGTGACAACTTGCGAATAGGTATCGAGCAATTCGTCGTCGCCGTCGGGCTCGGGCGAATCTGCAGTTGAAAGGAGTCGAAGAGAAGTGGCCACGCTGGGAATACCTCGGGATGATTGTCCCTCAACTCGGTCGCGCCAGTTTGAATTCCCGCGCACCGAATGCTTGAGCGAACACCAAACTCGTTCGGGTGAGTTCGATCCCTCGCGCAAGGATCCGGCGGCCGATGCTGAGTGCAGCCTGCAATGGCTCGGAACCGACCCGAGTCGAGTGGGACAGCGACACTAGCCAGATCGTCGAGAACGGCGGCGGCCTCACGCTCATCGTCACTGGTGCGTTCGCTTTCAAGCTGCCGGAAACAGAACCCTGGCGCCCCAGAACCACAACGCTGTCGGATTGAGCCGCGAGGGGTAGCGTTCCAGCATGGCGTTGTAGAACTCGAGTGCACTGTGACTGGTCTGCGCCAGACGCTCGGCGTCCTCGAGATAGCCCCGCGTTTCATCGATCGCCTTCGGTTCATCGTCGAGCGCGGGATTCTTGTGACTCGCAACAACCTTGTTTGGCTGGAGTGTGGCAATGGTAGCCAGAGCTTCGATCCATTTCTGAATTCCACCGTTCCGGCTTTCCACCAGGTACTGGTGCACGCCGTTGTAGACGGCATCACCCGCGACGACCAACCCAATCGACGGCACGTGGAGCACTGTCGTCTTGTCGGTATCAGTGTGTCCCACCTCGACAATGCGAAGCTCGCTGCCCTCCAGTTCGAAGGTGTTGGCCGGAGGCGTCGCCGCGACTACCGAGGCCTCCGGAATTTGACCAGGGAAACTCTTGTCCCAGACCGCGGCACGCACCTCGGGTGAGGCGTGGTAGTGCATGACCTCGATCGTGCCCGGCGCGCAGCAACGCAGCATAGACTTCGTTTCGCAGCAAAGACTTCGTTTCATGAACGTGCGGCTGTCACCGGGTCGTACTTGATTTATCCTCCGGCCCCGTGGTCGCTGCGCCGACACCGATGCTGGCAAAGCTCGAGTCGATGTTGCCGGTCGGCCCGGCCTGGCGATACGAGCCCGAACTGGATGGTTTTCGCGGCCTAGTCTGGCACGCAATTGACGAGCACGTCCGCCTCCTCAGCCGCAACGCCCGTGACCTCGCACCGTGGTTTCCCGAGCTCACTCGAGCGGCCAAGAGCTTGCCTCCAGGAACCCTGCTGGACGGTGAGATCGTCATCGGCGATGAGCGCGGCTATCCCGATTTCGCGGCCTTACAGCATCGGCTTGCGGTCGCCAGGAAGCACACGGAGCAGGCAGCGGCAGCTCACCCAGCCGTGCTCGTCGCCTTCGACCTGCTCGAGCTCGCAGCAACCGACTTGACCCGGCAAGAGCTGGACCGACGCCGCATGCAACTGGAAGGTGTGCTCTCGGCGCAACGACCCTGCCTGCAACTGGTGCTGCAGACGGCGGACGTCGAGCTGGCTCGCGATTGGCTGAGGTTTTTGCCGAGTATCGAAGGAGTCGTCGCCAAGCGCGGCGACGGCCGCTACGAATCAGGTCGCCTGCGCGATTGGGTGAAAGTCAAGCGCTACCGAACCGTGGACTGCGTGGTCATTGGCGTAACGGGTGACAGCGCGGCGCCCGGGCTCGTGCTTGGGCTGCGCCACAGCGACGACATGATCCACCACCTCGGCTTATGCCGACCGGTTCCGCCCGCTATAGCCGCGCCGATACTCGCCCTGCTCGAGCAAGCTGGCCCCCTCGAGCGGCCGATTCCGTCGCGCTGGCAGCAGGACGCCGTTCCACCCTGGCGCCGCGTGCCAACTGAGCTCGTCTGTGAGATCCGGGCCGGCAATCTTGATCGCGGTCGCTGGCTGCGTCAGCCCGCAACATTCCTACGCTGGCGCCCTGATCGTTCGCCGAGCGACTGTGGGCTCGAGCAGCTACAGACGATGTAGAACATACGTACTAGAATTTAGCCCGTGGCCTCCTCCTCGGATTCTGAGACCACCGATCCGAGGGTCGCCCAGTTCGGCAGGACTGCTGGCGAGTACTTCGCGCGCTGGCACTGGGCTCTGAAGCTCCTGTCGGCGATGCCTCAGCAGCGCACCCTCGAAGTCCTGCCGCGCGGTCGCAACGCCGCCCAGGTGTAGCAGGTCGTAAGCCATACCATCGATGGTGCCGGTCACCTGGTACAGACGCAGGCTCTCGTCCAGCAGCGCGGTAGCAGCATCCAGGTCGCCCTCTCCTCGCCGCAGCGTTCCAAGCCAGCTCAGGACGGCCGCGCTGCCGGCGGTGTCGCCCTGGGCCTGATACACGGCCAGGCTCTGGCGGAACAGCGCCTCCTGGCGCGGCCGGTCACCCTCGAGGCCGGCCACATAGGCCAGGGTATTGAGTGCCACTGGGGACTGTTGCCCACCTGGCCGAGTGCGCGCCACTGGGCCAGGCTCTGCTTAGCGTATGGGGCGGCAGCCTGGTAGTCCCCCTGCAGGAACGCAGTCCAGCCCGTGATGGCCAGCGCCCCCACTTGCAGCCCGAGCAGATACGGCGTCTCGGGCTGCGCCAGTTCTCCCAAGAGCGTTTCCAGCCACTCACGCGCCTCACGCAGGTAGCCCCGGTTTTCCCAGAACGCCGCGAGCGCGACGGCGAGCCGCAGCCCTGACTCCACGTGGTTGCTGGACCGCGCCCACGCGAGTACAGCGCGCATATTGTCGAGCTCCGCGTCCAGCCGATCGAACCAGATCCGCTGGTCCGCGCCCCTGAGGCGCGGTTCGGCTTGCTCCGCCAGAGCCAAGAAGTACGTGGCGTGGCGCCGACGCTGGTCGTGCTCCTCACCCCGCGTGTCCAGCATCTCCTCCGCGAACTCGCGGACCGCCGCGAACATGCCGAAGCGCGCCTCATCGGCTATGGCCTCCAGCCGTCGCACCAGGTTGCTGTCCACCAGTACCTGCAGCCGATCGAGCACCTCTTCAGCCGGCCGCTCGGCATCCGCGCATACCGCCTCGGCCGCTTCGAGCGTCCAGCCGCCGGCAAACACGGCAAGCCGCCGGAACAGCACCTGAGCGCCAGGGTCGAGCAGGTCGTGGCTCCAGGCCAGGGTCTTGCGCAGCGTCTGCTGGCGCGCGGGTAGGTCCCGCGCCCCACCGGTCAGCAGCGGCAGCCGTCGCTCCAACCGCCGCAGCAATGCGTCCGGTCGCAACAGCCCGGCCCGCGCCGCGGCCAGTTCGATGGCCAGCGGGATGCCGTCCAGCTTGCGGCAGATCTCCGCGATAACGGGCGCATGCTGCTCGTCGACTGCAAAGTCAGCGGCCACCGCCCGAGCCCGATCGACGAACAGCTGCGCGGCTGGCGAGGTGCTGATGGTCTGCTCGGCGGTCCTGGCCTCAGCGCTGGACGTGGCCAGCGGCGCCACCACGAAGCGCTGCTCGCCCTGCGTGTGCAGCGCCGTGCGGCTGGTGACCAGCACGGCCACGTGCGGGCATTGCCGCAGCAGCTCCGGCACGAGCGGCGCCGCCTCCAGCAGGTGCTCGAAGTTGTCCAGCATGAGCAACACGCGTCGCTGGCGCAGATACTCGAGCAACTGCTCACGCGCGCTACGCCCGCCGCTTTCCCGCAAACCTAGCGCCCGCGCGATGCTGGCCGGCACCAGGCGCGCGTCCTGAAATGGCGCCAGGTCCACGAACACGATGCCATCGGGGTAGGCCGGGCCGAGGGCCGCGGCCGCGGCCACCGCCAGGCGCGTCTTGCCCACCCCGCCTGGCCCGACCAGCGTCAGCAGGCGCTCCGCCGCCTCGTCCGGGGCGAGCCGAGACCGAACGGCCTCGACCTCGAGCTCGCGGCCGACGAACGACGTCAACCACACCGGAAGTGGTAGCGTCGCCTGGGTGAGTGGCTCATCCAGGACGCTCGCAGGTGGCTGTCGCGACCGTGCCGAGCGATGGGCCGCGGCGACCAGGTCGGCGTGCTCAGCCGCCGACAGGCCCAGCGCCTCGGACAGCGCCTGCACCGTCCTGGGGTAGGGCAGGCTGCGCACGCCGCGCTCGAGCGTGGTCACCGCGGCAGGGGACAGGTTGGCCCGCTCGGCCAGTTCCGCCTGGCTCAGACCAGCCCGCGCCAGTGGAACGGTCAAGACCTCTGGATTGGCGTGACATGAGTGAGTTGGCAAGATCAGTTGCAGCAAGGGGCGTCACACGTCGCGGCCGTGAAGATCAGCACGACCCTTGGTGCCGTACTCAGCTGAGGTGTATGGCGCGAGACGCGATATTGACCCTATGGCCGCCTTCCCTTGTTGCTGGCAACCCGGGCTCGGGAAACTCGACGTTCGCCCAGGAGCTGAACAGTAGAGGACTGGCAACTATCGATCAGACCCGGGCTGTTTGTGGTGGAGACGCGCAGTGTTTCGCGAAGCGCCGTAAAGTGTTCGGCTAGCCGCGCAGCCACGCATTCGTCGGGGACACCGGCTGGACGGCGTCAGCGTCCGGTCGCGCGCGGCGCTCACGCTCGGCTAGCAGTCCGACCACCGAGGAAGCTTCCCAGAGCTCGGGCAGGAGGAGAAGCCCGAGACAGTTCGCCCGCGGCCGAACGTGCCAGCGTGTGCTGGATGAGGTGAAGGCGCAGGCCCGCGACCAGGGTGCCGCCGGCTGAATGCGGCACCCTGGATTGAGCGACTGGCATTCATGGGGGCGATGTGTCGCGGCCGGCACGTTGCGCTCCGGCTACGCCAAAGCGCTAAGCTGCGCCGTGCGACCAGTGGCCAGCGCAGATGGTGCGTTTGAGGAATGCGTTGGGCATCCGTGCGACCGGTGCCGGACCTGCAGCGCCGGACGCTGCTGTCGGCGGGACCAGCCCGACTTCGCGTTACCGGAACTGAGCGAATGGGGTGGGCCGATCTTCGGAGAATTTGGCGTGCTCAATGACGAGGGCGAGCGGGTCGAAGCGTCGAAGCGACTCCCGTCCGAACACCAACCTCCTGGAAATGCCACGGGGGGTCAGCTACCTCACGCCCCGCCAGCGCCGAATCTCTGCGCTCCGGCGGCTCTTCGGGTCAGCGGGTTCCACACTCCGGCACGCGGTGCATGGGCGGGAGCGGGTCGGGGCCGACCGCATAGCAGGTCGGCACTAGCTCGCAAGTTGCCAATGCCCAAGTGACACTCCCTCCAGACAAGACCTCGTTCTCGATTGGCGAGCCGGCGTTTGCCCTTGCCAAGGAGCGGATACGATTCGCTTCCCCATGCATACTACTTTCTTAAGAGCATGCAGGCTGTCGCGCGGCGCGAAGAAGGCCGCCTTCCGTCATTCCTCCCGAGGTAAAGCCCACCGTGTACACCTTTGCGCAGAAGCGCCCGCCAATCGGGCAGTTCGGGACCGCAGGAAAGGCCGCCCGTGCGCCGCACGTGGAACCCGCTAGGCGGGAGGGTGAAGCCCTGCCGCCCGAGGTGCGCCGCTACTTTGAGCCGCGTTTCGGCTTCGACTTCAGCAAGGTGCGCATTCACGCGGACACTGATGCGGCCCCCGGTGCACAGGCGATCCAAGCCCGCGCGTACACGCTGGGACGCGACATCGTCTTCGGCGCCGGCGAGTACGCGCCCGCGACCAGCGAAGGCCGGCGCCTGATTGCGCATGAGCTGGCCCACGTCGTACAGCAGGACGGTGGCTTTGCCGTTGGCCAGGCATCGGGCGCGACAATTCGCCGCCAGCCTCTGACGAAGCCCACCAGGCACACGGTCACTCAGGACGAAGTCGTGCGGACGATGACTGGCCTGGGCGGGCCCTACGCCGACACGGCCGCCTGGGAGGCGAGCATGCAGTCAGCCACATTCCTCGGCCATGCCATTTCCCAGGGCGTGCGGCCGGAGTTTAAGACGATGCTGGCCACGGCGGAGACCAAGGTCAAGGATGAGTACAAGAAATCCGGCAATACGCCCCCGCCTGGACACGGCATCAAGTTCATCGGCGGCTACCGCAGGGAGATCAGCCCGCACGGCTCGGGTGTAGCCATCGACATTGACGGGGGCGACAACCCGTACATCATGCACGAAGGCGAGCAGCTCGCAGCAATCACCGACCCGAGCAAACAAACGGCGCTCAGCAAGGAGCTGGGGCCGGTGTATACACGCATCGCGCAATTTATTCTCAACAGCCCGATTGACGGCGAGCAGTCGATTATTCCGAAGCTGATTACGACCGGGGAAACGCTCCCGAAGGGACAGAAGTCGTCGCGGCGCGACCGGGTGGGACAGTATTACGACCGTCTCACGCAGGAAAGCGACGCCATGAAGAAATACTTCACGCTGATGCAGGATGACGCCGCGTTGCAAGCCTTTCTGACCAATGATTGGCCCAAGCTGCATCCTGGAGAACCCACCCTGAGCCTGGATGCCGTGAAGACGCAGATGTGGAACGACTACGCGCTGCTCGGCGGCCCCATTCCGAAGGGCGGGCCCGCGGGCGTAACGGGCTTTACGCAGCCTCGCACCGCGGGCCGGCCGTTTCATCCCTTGAGCGGCGGCCAGAAGGATCCTGCGTCCGGCTTCCTTACCATGCCGCGCGAAGTGGTGCTGGGGCTTGGGCAGGCGGTGCCACGTTGGGGCGCAATTGATTTCAGCATCCAGAGCGGCGACGTGATGCACTTTGACGACCGGTATGGTCTTGGCAAGCCCTTCTTTGATGCATTTGCGGCACTCACTGCCACGGCAGACGCGGACTACGCCAGGGCCAAAGCCGACTACGAGGCCGCGGTAAAGGCGGAGGCGGGGAAGCGCGCACAGCAACAGGGCAGCGGCAGCGGATCAGGCACGCCCACGCAGCAGCCGGGCAGCGGATCAGCGGCTCCCACGCCGCAACGCAAGGCAATCCTTGGAGCGGTGAATGACCCGCTGGAGCGGCAAGCCGATGCCATTGCCGAGCGCGTCACGCGAATGGAACAGCCTGCGCCCGCCTTCGTTCCGGGGCTGGCCCAAGCGCACCTCTTATGGCCGGTCGGCAGCGATCGCGTCGGCGCCGTGCGAAGGGCGCCGAAGAATATTCAGCCCGAAGACGTGGCCGTCGAAATGGTCGGGCAGAAGTTCCGTTTGCGGCAGCCCTTCACCGTCGGCACGGTGAAAGTGCCCGTGGGCGAAGCCGTCACCGCAACGTCCTGGGACAATGCCAGCAATACGGTCGAGGTCAACAGCCAGTCCGTCACGGGCCCGTATCACGTCCCAAAATACCTGCTCGATCCGGAGCGCGTGACGCCGCAAGGGATCGCACCTTATGGCGCGGGGCTGGAAAAAGTGGAATCCAGCGTTGAGCGCGGCGCGGCAGATGTGGCAGCGTTTCACGCGACGGCATCCGACTACAAGACCCCGAAGGGAAAGGCGTTTTTTGCCAGAGAGCTCAGCGAGCGCCAGGGAGCGCAGGCCAGCCGGGAACGTTTGCTGAACAAACGCCTAATTCAGACAACGATGCTGAATCGCTTTGACGCAAGCATCCAGACGTGGGTGGCTTTTCTACAACAACCAGTTCGGCTTCAAGGACAAGGACGCGCTCGATCCCAACCTGATTAAATCCGTGGCGTATCAAGAATCGCAGATGGGCACGAGCGTCGACATCGACGATGATCCGACGACAGGACTCATTTTTAACCGCTTCAACATTCTGCAGGCGGTGGACACTCTGGCGGAGGAGCAGATTCCGGTGATTCAGGAGATTATGCCGGCCCTGGTGACGAAATATCATCTGGACGATGTCGTGAAGGATTGGCAGAAGAAGGAGAACGAACTGGACGACCTGAGGAAGAAGCAGAAGGCCCGCCGCCGGCTCTCCGCGGGCGAAACGGCGCGGTTGACCGAATTGATGCGGCTGTCCAATCCCGGCGATAACTGGAGACCTTCTTTTGGGAAAATAAGAACTTTATGGACGCCCTGAAGGAATTTCTCAAAGACACCAGCAGCGGGAACAAGCGGAGCGAAGACTACGACTTCTGGATTCATACCGGCGTGCGCGCGGTCTTTGAGAAACACAAGCACCACAGTGACTGGGCGAACGCGGCGCGCGCTTTACACGGCGGCGGGAGGGGTGCGGAGAACTATCGCGAATCGGTCGAGGTCCGAGTCAAAGAGGCCGTGAAGGCGGAAAAGGCTGGAAAGGAATACGAGCCCCATAGCCCCAAACTCTGAGTCCCGCCCGGCTTTGTTGAGTATCCGACAACTTCCTTACCGGTCGCTTACGAGAAAAGACTGGTATTAGAGGACTTGACAAAAACGAATCTTCTCGACGGTTGCTTCCACGGTGGCTCCGGCAGTGACCAGTCTAACTGCGGTGTGGCTGGACCAGTTGCCGCTGCCGTCTCGCCTGGGCAAGACGCGCGTCGGCGACGTCGATCTCAACAACGAGCGGATGCGGCGGGCGCTGAGCGATGTGCTCGCCCTCGCCCCGTCACCGACCGGCTTCACCACGGCCCACTTCAGGGCCAAAGTCCAGGCAATGACCGGACTGCCTAGCGGCGACTACACCCACCGCCAAGCGGCTTACGATCTGAAGAAACTCCGTGCCAAAGACTTGATCACTCGAGTGCGCCGGTCTCGGCGCTACCAACCCTCGCCGCCGAGCATGCGCGCCAGCACCGCTCTCCTGGTGCTGCGCGACCACGGGGTGAGTGGCCGGAGGGAGTCTCACCCTCCGGCTCTCTCAGAACTGAGCGTGAGCCTCTCGACTCACTCAGCTCCCATTGTCCAGCCGTCGGGCCGCACGAGCCGCCAGTGAGCAAACAGAGTTGGTGAGCGTCGCGCGGCGCCGACCAACCAGCGCTTTGCCCGCGTCGTATGGCCGCGCAGCCGTTTGTACTTCCGCTTGGCCCAGCGCACGAGATACGTGTTGATGCGCCTGAGCAGTGGAACCAACCCGGACCGGTAGAAGCGTCCGTAATAGTTGATCCAGCCTTGCACAACCTTGTTGAACACGTGTGCAAAGTCGTCCAGCGACTTGTCACTGCGACAGTTGAGTCGCCAGCTTCGCAGCTCTCGACCCATCTCCTTCAAGGCATCGTTGCTCACCGCGGGTAGGAAGCTGACAAAGAGCTTGCCAGCCTTTGCCTTCGCACGGCGCGGACGAAACGTGTACCCCAGGAAATCGAATCGTTCGTTGGCGTAGCGCCCCGAGCGATTCTCATCCTTGCAGTACACAATGCGCGTCTTGTCTGGATGGAGCTCCAGGCCACATTGCGCTAGCCTTCGGGCGACCGCAGCTCGTACAAACTGAGCTTGCTTCTCGGTCTTGCAGTGAACAACTGCATCATCGCAGTACCGTTCGAAGTGCACATTGGGGAATCGCTTCTCCAGCCACACGTCGAACGTGTAATGCAGGAACAGGTTCGCTAATAACGGTGAGATCGATGAACCTTGCGGCGTACCTCGATCTCTTGGCACGAGTGTGCCATCCTCCTGCTGGAGCGGGGCTTTCAGCCAGCGTTCCACATACAGTAGGATCCACCGCTCGTCGGTGTGCCGTCGTACCGCGCGTAGCACGAGATCGTGTGGAACAGAGTCGAACGAACCATCGCCACACTACCCACCTCGATGGCTTTCCGCCGACGGTCAAGGTCGTATTGGAGCGGCACCCGTTCGAAGGCCAAGCCCTGCCGCTGCTGGGCTGGATGCATCGTCACGGCGTACTTGAGCTCGTCCTGGTCTTGCCAGATGGGACTCGCCGTCTGGTCCCAGCTACGTGGACGGACCTGGAGCCCGTCAAACAACCTGAGGCCCACTCCGCCGCAACGTTGGGAGCGCTCACTGATCTGCTGAGTGCCGGCCGGGTAGTTGCCGCGCTCTCCCAGCAGCTGACGCCTGGAGCGGATGATGGGGACCATCCGACCGAGGAGGATGGGCATGCAACTGCCGCTGGATCTGCTGGAAGCTCCGGCACCGCTGGAGCACGTGTTCGACGGGCTCCCCATCGAGGAGCAGACCCTACTGGTGGTCGCCCTGGCGCGGTTGATGGCTCAGGTCGCCGTTCCCCAGGAGCTTGACCTCGATGAGTGAGTCGCCTGCCCGCCACGGCATGCCGTCGGGTGACGCGAGCGTTACGGCTGAGTGTCAGTTCTGCGGTCGGCGTCCAGCAGCGGCGACGCCCAATCCGTGACGATCGGCTCAGGG
>WNFV01004377.1_pt1 | contig 17553 bp, 10 predicted proteins | sample 5400101 | NCBI WGS metagenome assembly WNFV01 (sample SAMN13153361, study PRJNA577476) | soil metagenome | isolation source: 115 cm soil or saprolite under grassland replicate 1 | place: USA:California | collected 2016-06-15
CAGTCCCCGCGCGGTAATCAGGACGTCCAGTCGCCCCGCGGTAACCAGGATGTCCAGTCGCCGCGTGGTAACCAGGACGTCCAGTCCCCCCGTGGCAACCAGGATGTCCAGTCGCCTCGCGGCAACCAGGATGTCCAGTCGCCTCGCGGCAACCAGGATGTCCAGTCGCCGCGTGGTAACCAGGACGTGCAGTCGCCACGTGGCAACCAGAACGTCCAGTCCCCGCGCGGCAACCAGGATGTCCAGTCTCCTCGCGGCAATCAGGATGTTCAGTCCCCGCGTGGCAACCAGAACGTCCAGTCCCCACGCGGCAACCAGGACGTGCAGTCGCCTCGGGCTGGTGCCGGATCTACCACTACGGCCCAGGCTCCTCGCGCGGACATGACGAAGGCTACGTCGCTGGTGAAAGAGGCCGAGGCCGCGTGCAAGGCCGGCAACATGACGATGGCCTCCGACAAGGCGAAGGCCGCGATGGCGATCCTCAAGTAGCAGCAACATAGACACCGAAACACCGAGGCCCCGGAGAAGCTCTCTCCGGGGCCTCTTCTTGTTCCCGGGAAACCCTACCCAACGGAATCAGCTGGAGGCACTCCTCGAGGCGCAGCTCGGGACGCTGCGCCTGGTGGTCCCGCTGAGAACCGGCAAAGTAACGGCAAAGTCAGGGGGCGGCGAGACGTTGCGCCTGCGTGTGAGCGTCGTGGAACTGACTGAAAGAATTGTGAGTGAAATGGTGGGCAGGGACGGGATTGAACCTCCGACACCAGCTTCTATCTTCCCCGGCTCCGCTATGTGGATCCCGCCCCCTACACGCGGGAAGAGTTCGAGCGGGCACATCGCAGGATGCTCACCTGGGACCTCGCGCCCTAGGATGCGTCCTACGCGAAGCTGGCCTCCAACTCCATCCAGGAAGGCGTTACTTCGCCAGCCAGGCGGTCGTGACGTTGGGCACTTGGAAGTTGAACCTCAGCCCGTGCACCTCCTTGCGATAGGCCATGAGCAGGGGCATGACGATCCCGGTGCCCAGGTAGGCGCGCTCCTGGATGAGTCGCAGCACACCGCGGTAGATCTCGTGACGCTTCCTGGGATCCATGTTCGCCCCCCCCTCGTCCATCAGCCGGTCGATGTCGGGGTCACAGACCTGCGCCCAGTTCGCCGGGGCGCCGCACTTGATACGCGTCTTGAGCACGTCGGGGTCCACCACCGTCTGGAAGACGCCTCGCCAGAACGCGGCCTGGAAGTTGTTGGCCCGCACGGCATCGATCCACGCCAGCCGCTCCAGGCTGACCAGCTTGGTCTTGATGCCCACCGCCGACCACATCTGTTGCGCGAACTCGCCGATCGTGTTCTCGGGCTCGCGGCTGATCACCTTGAGCTCGATGGAAACGCCATTGGGATAGCCGGCGGCGGTCAGTAGCTCCTTCACCTTCGCCGGATTGTACTCGTTCTTGGTGATGCTCTCGTCATAGCCCAGGGTTCGAGGCAGCCAGAAGGGATAGTAGTGGGGAACGCCTACCCCGAAGCCGAGGGCCTTGGCCATGCCCGCCCGATCGATGCCCATCAGTGCCGCCTGGCGGACCCGCACGTCACTGAAGGGGGAGGCCTTGGCATTGAAGCCGACCTTGAAGTAGTTCTGGCCGGCCCACGGCAGCTCGTACAGCACCAGGTTGGGGTCGGCTCGGATGGCGGCAGCGTCCTTCGTGGGTACCCACTCCACCAGCTGAACGGCGCCGGCCCGCATATCCACCAGCGCCACGGTGGGATCGGGAACGAACCGGCCCACGAAGCCGTCCAGGTAGGGCAGCGGCTTGCCGTCGGCCCCGGTCTCGAAATAGCTCGGGTTGCGCTCTAGGACCAGGCGGTCGTCGGTGACCCACTGCTTGAACCTGAATGGGCCTGTTCCCACCGGGCTGCGGGCAAAGCCATCCTCGCCGAGCTTGTCCATCGCTGTCTTCGAGTTCATGTAGACCCGGGCGCCGGACGCGTAGGCCAGGCTGCGTAGAAACCCCGGGCTGGGCGTCTTGAGCTTCAGCCGGAGGGTGCTCTTGTTCAGCGCCTCCGCGGCCTCCAGAACCCCGAGCTGCGTCTTCCACTGCGACTTGGGGTGATCGCGGACGCGCAACATGTTCCACGCGGCCACCTCGGCGTCGAAGCTGCTGCCGTCGTGGAAGGCCACCCCCTGCCGGAGCTTGAAGATCATCGTCTTGGCGTCGGGTTGCTCCCACGACTCGGCCAGGTCACCCACGACCTTTTGCTCCCCCGTCCTGGGGTCGGCCAGCTCGAAGCGCACCAGCGTGTTGTACATGGCCTCGAAGCCGGCCATGAACGGTTGGCTGGAAAGGTGGGAATCCAAGCTCGGGTAGGTCCAGTTGATAGACTCGACGAAGGTCCCACCGCGCTTGATGGTCGGTGCGGGCTGCGCCAGCGCGGCGGGCGCGCGGGGCGCCAGCAGCGCCACGGCCGCGCCACCCATGGCGGTGAGGAGCGAGCGTCGGCTCAATGGTGGAAGGCTCGATCTCTCGTTCATTGGGCGGCCGCCTTCTTGAAGTAGGAGCGGGTTGCGCCGGCCTGGTTCTCGTAGATCGATCCCTCCCGCGCGGCCGGGGGCAGGGGCAGCCGCACGGGAACGGACGTCAACCGCGGCTCCAGGGTCGGCTTGCCGCTCAGAAGCTCGCGGTTGAACTCGTCGAGATCTCGGACGCCGAGGAGAGGCCAGGCATCGGCGGCAGCTATCCCGTAGAGCAACAGGTTGCGGTTGCGGTCGGACGTGTTGAGCGCGGACCCGTGCAACGCACGTACGTGGTGGAACGACATGCTGCCCGCGCGCCCGGTTAGCGGCACCGCGTTCGCGATCTGGGTCCTGATCTCGGCGGGATCGATCAGACCGCAGAAGCGGCCGTCGTCCCCGTGATGGTTCCAGACCGGGCCCTTGTGCGTGCCCGGCGTCACGAGCAGCGGACCGTTCTCGAGGTCCATGTCGTCGAGCATCACGCCGATCGCGAGGACGTCGTCGTTCGTGTGGGGATAGAACGCCCAGTCCTGATGCCACTCGACCGGGGATCCGTACCTGGCCGCCTTCATGTTGAGCTTGGAGCTATGCAGGCGCAGGTCGGGGCCGAGCAGGCGCGCGAGCACCTCCATCACCTCCGGGCGACGGACGACGGCATGGAAAGCGGGATGCACTTTGTGGGGCGTCTTGATGCGGCGGACCTTCGGCTCGGCCCGAGTGTGCCCGGGCTCGAGATCGTAGACCGCGGTGTGGGTGTCGACCATGGCGGCGCCTGCCACCAGCTCGGCGATGATCTGACGCAGTGTGGACAGCTCTGCGGGCCCGAGAAGGTCGGGAACCACAATGAACCCGTCACGATGGTAAGCGTCTCGCTGGGCGTCGCTGATCATATTGTTCCCGTTCTCGATGCGCTGGTGGGCCCCGCGCATCGGTGACATTGTCAGCGCGCCATCCTAGCGCTTGCATCGGGCCTGTGCAACCAAAAGCCTTCGGCCGCCCGACCACTCGAACGTGGAACATTGGGTCCCCTCCTGTGGTCATCCTCGGCACGTGCATTCGCCAACGGTTCAGCACACAATCGGGGTCGCCTGACTCACCTTCGGATCGAGGCCGGGCGAGCGGCTCACCGCGGCTGCTGGGGGGTAACGTGAGCGAGTATCTCTTGCGTCGGATCGTCTACTTCGTGCCGGTGCTCTTCCTGGTCACGGTGGTGACCTTTTCGGTGGCCTTGCTCTTGCCTGGCGATCCCGCGCTGGCCTACATCGGCGAAGCCAACATGCGTGACAGGGTGATGTACGAGACCATGCGCAAGGAGCTTGGACTGGATCAGCCGATCCCCGTGCAGTATGCCAAGTGGCTGGGCCGTGTGTTGCGAGGGGATTTCGGGCGATCCATTCGGACGCGCGAGCCCGCGCTGGAGGGACTGCTGGCCCGCTTTCCCGTGACGCTTCAGCTCACCGCGATGGCCATGGTCATTGCCCTGCTGATCGCGGTGCCCGTAGGCATTCTCTCCGCCGCTCGTCCCAACTCCAATGCCGACAAGGCGGGCACCGTGCTGGCCATGAGTGGAGTGGCGATTCCAGATTTCTGGCTGGGCATCATGCTCATCTACATCTTCTCCGTCTGGTTCAAGGTGTTGCCCCCATCCGGCTACGTGCCGATTTCGCAGGGTCTGTGGCCCAGCCTGCAGGCGATGCTGCTGCCCGCGCTCTCTCTGGGAATGGCCCTTTCGGCCGTGGTGATGCGCCAGCTTCGGTCCGCGCTGATCGAGGTTCTACAGCAAGACTACATCATGGTGGCCAGGGCCAAAGGGCTGCGGGAAACGCTCGTCGTCGGACGGCACGCCTTGAAGAACGCGCTGATTCCTGTGGTCACCGTCATCGGCCTTCAGACGGGTCGACTGTTCGGCGGCGCGGTTGTCGTGGAGACCATCTTCGCGCTCCCAGGGCTGGGCCGCCTGGCCGCTGATTCCATCTTCTTCCGGGACTTTCCCATGCTGCAGGGGGTGGTGCTCATCCTGGCTCTGGCCGTGTTACTGGCCAACCTGCTCACCGATCTCCTCTACGCCTTCCTAGATCCGCGCATCCGCTATCGGTAGCGGGAGACGAATGGTGGGCTGGCTCAGCGCGGTCTTGGGCAGGGCTCTCCAGACCCGTGGGGCGGGCTTTGGGCTGGTGGTCGTCGCTCTCGTGCTCTTCGTCGCCCTGAGCGCGGACGTGATCGCTCCCTACAATCCCGATCAGGCCCAACAAGCCGGGGTCCTTACCGCACCCGCTCTCGCTCATTGGCTCGGCACCGACCAGCTGGGCCGGGATGTGCTGAGCCGCATCATCCATGGGACGCGCACGTCCGTGCAGGCCGGTGTTGTCTCAGTGGGGTTCGCGCTCATCGCGGGCGTGTCCATCGGCCTGCTCGCCGGATACCACGGTGGTCGGATCGACGACGTGCTCGTTCTCCTCGTCGACGCTATGTGGTCGTTTCCCACCTTGGTGCTGGCGCTGGCCATCGCGGCCAGCCTGGGGCCGGGCCTGACCAACGCCATGCTGGCCATCGGTGTCGTGTTCACCCCCGTCTTTGCACGGCTGGTGCGCGGGCAGACCCTCTCCGTGCGCGAGCGCGACTTCGTCATGGCGGCGCGGGCGCTCGGCGCCGGGCCGGGGCGCATCATGCTCCGCCACATCTGGCCGAATGTGACCGCGCCGATCATCGTGCAGACATCGCTGCTGGTAGCGTCCGCCATCGTCGTCGAGGCCGCCCTCAGCTTCCTCGGCCTCGGCACAGAGCCACCCACTTCGAGCTGGGGGTCGATGCTCAAGGCGGGCTATCAATACATGCAGCAGGCGCCGTGGCTCTCCTTCGCGCCGGGAACTGCCATCTTTGTCACCGTCCTCGCCTTCAATCTGCTGGGAGACGGTTTGGGTCGCGGCCTCGATCCTCGGCTGCGACAGCAGGGCAGGAGCTAGCCTAGGCGACGCGGTAGCGCTGGATCATGGCTTCGTCGAGGACGAGGCCGAAATATCCGCGATCGTCGCGTCGGGATTGAAGGCGCGCCCTACCGCCCTCCGATGAGGATGAAAGAGGCCCAGTAGTACGGGTGCCGATCGTCCGGCGTACGCATCATGGCGAGCTGGGCCCGCTGAAGCGCGGCCGCGCGGTCCAAGGTTCGCAAGGAGCGATGGAAGTCCACCATGAGATCGGCCGTCGCCGAATCGTTCACCTTCCACAGCGACGCGACGATCGACTTCGAGCCCGCCTGGCTGAACGCGGCCGCCAGCGTGATGAGCGCCGCGCCGGGGACCCGCTCTCCCACGGCCGTCTCGCACGCCGACAGGATCGCCAGCCCGCCCCGGAACGTGAGCGCGGCGATCTGTTCGATGCCGAGTCGCTTCTCTCCGTCGTCGTTCCCGGCCATCAGGAGATATGAGCGCTCCGGCCTCGACGGGTCCAGCACCCCGTGGGTGGCAAAATGCAGGTCCTGGAATTGCGAGGCAAGGCCCAAGAAGCGGCCCTTCGTGGCCTGCTGTCCTTCGAGCATCGTCACGGCGGGGCGAAGAGCCTTCACCCGCTGGATCTCACGGCTCGCCCAGGGCAGGCTGCCGTCGGGGTTGCCCACCGCCAGCAACGGGGCATAGGCAGGGCGACGACCGGGACTCAGGAGATCCATCAGCTCGAGTTGCGTCACGTAGCTGACTAGGTGCGTCTCGGCCAAGAAATGCGGTGTCCCGTCCTTCGCGGGTCGCATGAGCGCGTGGATGGGCAGATGAAGGAGCAGGTCGTTGGGAATCAGGATCAGCTGCCGATACGCCGACAGCTCGACCTCGATCGGGCCCAGCAGATGCTCTGAGAGCGTTCGCGTGAGCGCTTTGAGCGGAGCCACCTCACTCAGGTAGATCTCCGATCCATTGTCCTCCCACGCGAGGTGGACGCGGGCTCCCCGGTCGAGATGCTGGCGATAGCGCGTGATCATCGCGTAGAGGTCCGCCTGCGCCACCGCCTGACGTTTCACCTCGAAGCGGCCGCCCGCCGCCACCACGAAGATGTACAGGGCGTCCGGTGCCGCGAAGTACTGGACCGCAAGCGTTCCCGCGGGAAGCCGATCGGCGAACTTCGCGAGAGAGCGAGGATCCACGATCTGCTGGTCGACGAAGAGTGTCTTGTACTGCGGATACCGCTCCAGCATGGCATGGACCTGGCCGAGGTATTCGCCCTTGGTGCGGGCCAGGAGCGTGGTGAGGCTCTGGATCCTCTCGGGGCGCTGATCGCTCGGGCTCCTGGCCAGCTCCTCGAGCAGGGAGCGCTCCAGCGCCAGCGCTTCATCCTGTTTGGCCCTCGCGCCATCCGCCCGGGCGCGGGCTTGAGGGTTCTGGAGCTTCGGCCGCGCTTTAGACAGCGCCTCCGCGGCTACCCTACCTTTCTTGGCTTCCAGCACGGCCCACGACCGTCGATCGTATCCCTGAGTGGGATCCTCCTGGTGCAGCTTCAGCAGCAATGCGGCCAGCGCATCGTAGGCCTCGAGCCGACGGTCAGCCTCCAGGTACTGCTGACGTGGGACCTCGCCGGCAAATTGTGCCGCGACCCCCTCCGATGTGGTCACAGCCTCTTCATACAGGGCAAGCGCGTCCGTGATGTGCCCCTCGCTCTCGTCCATCCGCCCGAGACCCAGCGCCGCGCGTCGATGCCACTCTGGCGCCGGGACGGCCCTGACGATATGCAGGCCCCGCTCATAGAGCAGGCGGGCGGCCGCGGCGTCGCCGGTCGAAAAGAGAATCTCGGCGTAGGTGATGGCGCTCGCGGCCACGGCAGGATGCTGGAGGCCGAAGGCCCGCTCCCTGATCCGGAGCCCTCGCTCCGCAAGCTGTCCGGCGGTGGCGCGGTCGCCATCCAGATAGAGCAGATAGGCGAGCGAGTTGAGGGTGGCGGCCATATCCGGATGCTCGGGTCCCAGAGCTTGCTCGCGTATCACGAGGGCCCGCTCGAAGAGCGGGCGGGCAGTGGGATGATCCCCCATGTCCCGCACGAGTTGGCCAAGGGCGTGGAGGCTATTGGCCACGTCTGGATGCGCAGGCCCGAGTACGTCTGTTCGGATCTGGAGCGCTCGTTCATGAAGGGTGCGCGCGGCCGCGTAGTCTCCGGCCGAGTGCAGCAGCTGGGCAAGCAGGGCGTAGGCCGTGGCCACGTCGGGATGACTGGGGCCATACACCTGCTCCGACATCACGAGAGACTCTTCGAGGAGAGGTCGCGCACCCGCATAGTCGCCCGTTGCCCCTAGGAGCAGGCCAAGGTTGTTCAGACTGGCTGCCACAGCCGGATGAATTGGTCCAAGGACCTGGTTGCGGATCTGGAGGGAGCGTTCGAGCATCGGCCGAGCGGCGCTGAAATCACCCAAGGTTTCCCGTAACAACCCCAGATTGTTGAGCCCGGTGGCCACATCGGCGTGGACAGGCCCAAGCGCCCGCTCCCAGATCGCGAGCGCGCGCTCGTAGAGAGGCCGTGCCGCCTGATACTCGCCCACGGCTTCATGGAGCACCGCCAGATTGTTCAGGCTTTCGGCGACGCTGGGGTGTACGGGGCCCAGCGCAGATTCGCGGATCTGGAGGGCACGCTCGTACAGCGGCCGTGCGGACGCGTAGTCGCCGGTCCGCCGGTAGAGACCGGCCAGGTTGTTGAGCCCCGTGGCCACGTCCAAATGGCTCGGACCCTGCGCGGTCTCCCAGATGGCAATCGCCCGTTCGAACAGGGGTCGCGCACCCGCGTAGTCACCGGTGACCTGGAGAAGCACGGCGAGATTGTTCAGGCTCTCGGCCACGTCGCGATGCACGGGACCGAGCGCCTGCTCGCGGACTCTGAGCGCTTCTCGTGCCTTGGGGATGCCGTCTCGAGCCTCACCGGCACCGATGTGCTGCACGACCTCCGTGTTGAGTTCACCAGCCCGCTTCAGCGGATCCTGCCCCGCCTCAGCAGTGTCACCGATCGCGTGGGTCGCGGATACCATCGCGAGTGAGAGCCCGGCGGCAAGCGCCACGAACCATGTAGTCATTGCTCGGGCACCAGCTGAATCGGTCGCCGAAGACTCATTCCGAGCCCGGGCGGGTCACACCAAGCCCACTACTTCGATTTCGCGAACGGGTACTTGATAGAGCTGTCAGGGGTCGCGGTCTTGCCAACCTTGCTGTCAACCGTGGAGACGGTTCCCGGTAAGCCGGGAGGCGCCGCGCCCATGATGGATTGGCCACCGCTACCAGAGGTTACGGCAACCTTGTTGTCCACCGTAGAGATGCCTCTAGCTCCAACGTCCGTGCCAACGGAGTTCAGTCCCACCTTTGGTCCGCTCTCCGGGCCGGCCCCCTTGTCCCCAGTGAGATTGCTCCCTGTCTCGGGCCGCTGGCCTGACCCACTCGCTTGCTTTACTTGCTTGGCCACCAACTTTGCCTGCTTGGCCGCTTCGGTTCTCCCGTGCCGCACGATGGCACGCTCTATCTCCGGAGGCGCGGCCGCATGCTGCGGGGAAGTGGCTCGCAATTGTGCCAGAAGCTGAGTGGACTCGGCGGCGGAAAGGGTCCGGGAGTTTCCCAGGGACTTGTCCGTCACCGTCAACTTGCGGGGCGCCTCCATCTTGACGGACCGCCGTGTCACCGTGCCAGGCACGGAGACCTCGACGGAGCCATCCACCACGTAGACTGTCGTCTGGAGGCGGCCGGAGATCTTGCTTGTATTTACGATGACGTTGCCGGGGCCCAGGGCCGCTTTTACGTTGAGTGTCTGCACCTGCAGAGTGCCGCCCACCCGTTGCTGCCGATCGGCCACGCTCACGCCTATCTGGCCCGCCTCGAGCGCTACCGTCGGGGTTCCCTGTTCGTCACGCAGGGTCAGGACGGACCGTTGCTGAATCGTGATCAGAGCCTTCTCGCGGAGCAGCAGCCGCGCGGCGGACTGGTCGGCGGTCTTGATGGTGTCATCGGGGAAGACTTCATCCCTGAATTTGAGGGGAATCGAGCCGCCGGCCCTGCCCACGGTAACGTCTCCCGACAGTGTCGAGACAACTGCCACAGGTTGACGAGGGGCAGCAGCGGCGACGTTGCCGAAGATCACGAGCATCAGGAATGCCGCCATCGCGCTACTACTTGCCCGCTTCACGCGGAACCCTCCAGGCTCGAGCCCGAACCCGCAACCTCGCCGCTCGCCGGAGGCAACGTCGAGAGGCACCCCGTATGGGCCTCTGGAAGTTGCTGGCCGCCTGTGCTGGTGCACCGGGAATGCATTTCGATTGCCAGACGCAATCTATGCGATATCAAGGGGTTTCGATCAGCACAACCATTGGCAAGGTGGGCAAAATGGCGGGACGCCCATCAGTGCTTGGCCCAGAACGGGGTGTGGGTACTGCGGACTGGGAGCCGATCCTGGTGAGGTCATGCGCAATGTGGGAGCAGTATGCTGTTTGGGGCTCCCTCCGCTTATCTCGGTCGATCATTCCCCATATCGGTCGATCATTCCCCATGGAGGACAGCCGCGGCAGCCGTCGGCGGGCGGCTTCGTTCAACGCGCCTTTTTCGCGCATCGCGCTGTCGCGCGACGACACGAAAAAGCCCTATTCATTCTCAGACCTGACCCGCCTCACCCGAGGGCCTTGCCCGTGTCACCGCCGGGTTCTCAATCGTGGCGATGAGCTGCATCCGCCCGGCGCAGGATGGGCCCTCCGCAAGCGCAGGAATGGCCCGTACAAAAGAAACTTGCACACCGGAATCGTTATGCTCGTGACAGCTCTAACTATGTAAAAGATGGCATAAGAAACAGTTCTGACCCTTTCCACGTCCGGATCACTTGTGTCGCGCGTGTCAAACTCAGCTGCTCCGGGCTGAATGCGGGGATCGAAGCGCGTCACTCCGTCAGCGGGGCCGCGAGGGCCGACCACCAACGATGATGATCGCTCGCTCGCTGAGGATGCCGCCGATTCCATCCGGGACGGTGACCGTCAGCGCGTGTTCCCCTTCAACGAGCTCAACGGTCAGATCATAGCCGGCCCCGATCTCCCCCTGGACACTCGAAGTCCAACGGATCTCGTGCGGAGCCACCGCGCCGCGCCCGCGCGTATCGATAAGCGCGCTGAGCGCCACCGGTCCGGGGGGGATTCCACATTCGTCGCTTGGCGTGATGACGTGAAGGCGACGGGTGGAAGGCGCGAGCCCAAAAGGCTCGGTGTCCGCCACCGCCGACTGCAGCTCGGCCCCGGCGATCGCGCGAAAACGGCACCGTTCGCCGCCCGGCAGGCGCGCCGCCTGGACTGACAACTCGCCACCCTGTGGGTCGAACCCGACCGGCTGCCATGTAACGCCGTCGTCTCCGCTGAATAGTACCGCGACCGCAGGCGTTTCCCTCGGATGCGCCACCCGCACCCGAACCACGAGTTTTTCCTGCCGGCGCTCCGGGCCTTCGATTTCGATGCGCGGGGGTTCGCCGACTTCAACTGTCGCGAGCGGCGCTTCGCCCCGGTGAAACGACAGCGCAGTGACGTGCTCCCCTGGCCATTCAATCACTTCGAACATGTCTATATACGGCTCGCGCTCCAGCGGCACCAGACTTTGACCACCGCAGCCGCAGCCCCCAGAGGGCTGCGATCGAACGTAGAAGCAATGATGCGTCACGACGATCCGGCGCTCGGAATCGAGCAGATCGATGGAGAGGGGCGACGTCGCGCCCTCGAGGTCGCGCGGCACGAACCCCGGCGCTTCGATGCGAAAGGCCCGCTTCAGCTCGACGCCGGTCAGCCCCCGCTCCGTGCGGCGCACGCGCACTTCGACAAATAGCACCGGCCGCACGCGGCTCGGATCGGCCGGCGCACTTTGATGCCTGTCGCGCGCATCGAGGATTTTGCGATAGATATAGGGCGAGATCCACTGGTTGGGCTCGTACGACATGATGTCGTTGGACGTCCGGGGATCGAAAATTGCTGGCACAAAGCCGCCCGTGTCGATACCCACCTCGCCGATGGAGGTCTTCTTGCCCCCGTAGTTGGGATAGTTTGGATCGTTGTTGGCGTCGTCGGGTACCCAGACATGCTGGCAGCCGTAGATGTGGCCGAGCTCGTGCGCGAACGACGAGCTCATGATAGAGCCAGCCGTCGTGCCGTCGTCAACGAAACAGCCGCCAACACCATCTTCGCGATGGCCACAGCCACTGTTGACGCCCTTGCTGCCGGACTGAGCCAGGAGAGATCGGCTCCCCGGGATTGCTGCCATCGGCACCATGCCGAAGACGATGTCACCGAGCTGGAAGAGCGCGCTGAAGATGCGCCAGAACGCCAGCCCGGCGAGCAGACCGTCCCAAGCAGGGTTGCATTTGCCGCCGGAGACCCACTTCGCAAAGGGCGCGGAACTCGGCACTGCGAAGTCGAGAATGCGCGCGTCAAAATATGGAAACGGCAACATTCGCTCGGCGAGGCGAATCGTCCGCAGCATCTCGACGTCACTGGGACTCGTGACCGTTCCCCTGCTGTTGTCCCAGTTCACTCGGACCAGCGCGATGCGCGGCGGCCGCACATCAAGAAACTCGACGTATTGGGCCGCGGCGGCGGAATCCTGGGAACCCTGCAACGCGCCGGCTCCCACGCGCCAGATGCGAACCGCCACGTGCATTCGGCCTCGCCGACAGTAGTAGGCCGGCACCTAGAAATTCAGCGAGCAGTTGAGGCGACTAAGACCGACCGCGATCCCTCCAGGACCTGGCAAAGCAGCGACCAACTCCTGGTCCCACAGCGTGCGCGAAAGCTCGCTCACGGGCCCGACACGCACGCCGTCGGCGCGCGTCGGGCCTGTGCGATAGACGACGTGGTGTCCGATAGACAAAACGAGTTCGCCGGTCACCCGCTGGCCGGTAAGCGTATCCGGCCAGGCCAGGCCCGAACGCACGTGAGGATATACGCGCACGACCAATGTCTTCAGGGCCACGAGCGGCACCGAGTTGTCCGGCCCGAAACCCTCGCCGACTGCACCGTGATGCTGGATCGACTGCGTCAGCTCCATTCCGGCAATCTGCAGGCTGCGCCGGCGCAGAGATGGGACGGGCCCCTCATCGAGGGGATCCCACGGTAGTTGCGACCGCTCGAGATCAGGTTCCCCTTTTGGGATCGGCATCGGAATGCCGCCACCGAAGCCGCTTTGCAGACGCTTTACCACAGCATCGACCACCGCCTCGAACTCGGGACCTTCGGGATTTCTCATTGTCATCTCCGGTGCTCATGTCCGCTCAGCTGGCGAAAACTCGCGGTCATTGTTTACCGTGCTGGAGGATAGTCAACACCGAGGACCTGCGACGGGAGTCCCCTATCCTCCGGGCCCGCCTCCACCTCCGTCAACGGGACCTCCGTCGCCAGGCGCGAACGTCGTCCGCGCCAGGAGCCGTCGCCACAGCGCACCCAAAGCCCTCCGCAAGAGCCAGGAGACCCGGGCCTCCGATCGGGCGGCAGCGTAGCCGGGCACAGCGCCGCCGTCAAGGGCCCGTATCGCGCCCGTACCGCGCCATGTAGGGAGCACATGATCTGTCCGCTCCCGAGAGCAAATGAAATGTCCGCTTTTCGGGTAGGCAGGGGTACAGCCGGAGCAGCAAGGGAGGTGCCCATGGTGTTTGCCGCGGCCACGGTCCGCGACGATGGATCTCCTCCGTCTTGAACGACCCGATCACAGTCTCCGCCAGCGCGTTGTCGTACGAGTCACCCGTGCCGCCGACCGACGGCTCGATACCAGCTTGGGCCAACCGTTCCGTGTACCGGATCGACAGGTACTGCACGGCCCGATCGCTGTGGTGCACCAGCGGCTCCGCCTGGGTGATGGGGCGATCGGCAGCACCGCGGAGATCGGCTCGACCCCGAACGTCTCCCGGTAGTCGTCGATGAACCCGACCATCACTTGGCTCGGCGGTCGAGCTCCGCCTTCGCGAGATACGCCGACGCCAGCCGCAGGATCTCGTTCGCGCGCCGCAGCTCGACGTTCTCGCGTTCAAACTGCTTGAACCGCGCGTTCGTCCGTGGTCAGCCCGGGCCGCCGGCCGCCATCACGCTCGGCCTGCCGCACCCAGCTCCGCAGCGTCTCGGCCGCACACCCGATCTTCTCGGCGATCGAGGTGATCGCCGCCCACTGCGACGCGTGTTCCTGGGCGTGCTCGAACACCATCCGCGCTGCTCGCTCCCGCACCTCCGGTGAAAACCTGCTTGGTCTCGCCGTGACCCCATCCTCTCAAGGTATGGAGCCTCCGGGAAACCCGGCGCGGCTCAATACTGATCCGCGCCTACGATCTCGGAGACTAGGGGCAGGCGGCTCTAGCGGCGGAGTCGATCCTGGGCCTGCGCGGCGAGCGGGTGCGCGGCGGGTCTGGCCACGACGTCGTGCGGCGCGCGGGCGCTGATCTGGGGTGCGAGGAGCCTCAGTACGGTCACCGGTAGCGCGCTCGTGAACTGGTACTGCGCGGCTTCCTTGCCCGCGACGGACGCGGTGATGATACCGAAGTACCGGTCGCCAATGTAGAAGGCGAAGGCGGCCGTGCGGCTCACGGGGCGCGAGGAGATGAGCCGCCCGCGGCCCGCGAACGTATCGAAGCGATTGTCGCCCGAGCCTGTCTTGCCGCCCACCACGATGGGCTTGCCTCCGGGCTCCTGGAAGGCGCCGGCCACGCGGCGGGCCGTGCCGCTCTCGACCACCTCGGCCAGCACCCGGCGTAATGCCTGCGCCACTGGCACGGGCAGCACACGCTCCCCCGAGCCCGGCGCGGGCTGGAAGACGGTGTGGTACGGCGTGTCAGACGCGAAGCGGAGCCCCTGGATGGACGAAGTGGGCCGGCGGACGCCGTCGTTGGCGATGATGCCCATGAGCTCGGCCAGCGCGGCGGGGCGATCGGCCGAGCTGCCGATGGCCGTGGCGTACGAGGGCACGAGCTGCTCGAAGGGGAAACCCAGCCGCCGCCAGTAGGCTGTCATGCGGGCGAACGCGTCCTGCTCCATCTGGATCCGCACCCTGAGATCCTGCGGGTGGCGCTGGCGCTCCTGGAGCAGCCACGTCGAGGCGAGCCGCCGCGGCTCGCTGCTTCGCGCCATGAGTTCGGCCCACGTGACCGACGGCGTCCGGCTCATCTCGCCGGCGCACCACACCTCGAGCGAATGGCGCCCGAGGAGGTAGCCGTAGTCGAGGAGAGTGAGCTTCGGACTGCCATAGGCTCGCACGAGCTTCGCGGCGTCCTCGGCCGTCACCGGGTGGCCCAGCGCATCCGACCAGTGCTGAAGACCCTCGGTAGCGCCGCCCGGGTGCCAGGCAAAGAACACCATGGCCAGGTGACGGGGCGAGTTCACGCGCTCGCCGAGGAGGCGCTTGAGCACGAGGCGGGGCTCGAGCCCCTGGTACTTCGCGTGGGCGCGCGCGAGGTACTGCCGCGACTCCTTGTCGGCCATCTCCTCGAGCATGCGGCGGCGCTCCGGATGGTGGGGATCCTCGAGCACGGCCTGCTTGTCGTAGGGCAGACGCGCCTCGTGGAAACGCACCAGGTCACGCATTAGCCGGATGAAGACGAGGTTGGTCGAGTGCGCGAGCGCCTCGTGCACCTGGAGCACGCGGCCGTTGTCGTCGGGATCGAAGTTCTCGAAGCTGTGCACCCCGCCCCCCGTGAAGAAGGCCTCGTAGGGATGGGCGGAATACTTGCGGGCGAGCGCCTCGGCCAGGAAGGCATCGAGATCCAGAGCGGGCGTCTTACCGAGCGTCTCGGCGGCCCAGCGGGACAGGGGGTCCCGCGCCTCCGCGGCCCTCCGGCCGACAGCGTCACGGTCGAGACCCGCGAGCTCCTGATGCAGACCCGCCACCACCTCGAGGTAGTGCGCGAGGGTACGGAGTTTGGCCGTGCTACCCAGGTCGAGCTTCATCCCCGAGTTGATGTCGAAGGGACGGTCGAGGTTGTCGGCTTGGACGCGCAGCAGGTTGGCCGACGGCGTCCGCTCGAAGAGCAGGAGACTGTAGACCACGCGCTGCGGGTCGCCGGTCAGGAGCAGGTGCTCGGCGCGGAGGCCGCGGGCGTCCACGAAGGCCTTGTCCCCGAGCTGACGGAAGAGCCGGGTGACGGTCTCCTGCAGCGAGCCGTCGATGGTGCTCTCGATCTCGAGATGAAGGTGATCCATCTCGTAGAGACTCCGCACCCCGAGGAGACGTCGCACGTCCTCGCGGATGGCGGTGGAGGCGCGGCGCTCGGCGAAGTCAATTGGGGGCTGATCGACGCGGCCGCCGAAGCGCAGGGGGACGTCGCGGAGAGTGCGGTGGAGCTCGCGATCGATCACCCCTGCCTTCAGGAGCAGATCGCCGTAGGCGCCGATCTTCTTCTCGAGGAGCGTCTGATCCTCCACGAGGTAGCGGGTAGGGGCACGGACGGCGTAGAGGAGCGCCAGCACGTGCTTGTAGGCATCGGCCCTCGCGCTGCTCGCACTGGGAGCGGCAAGCGCTTCTTCCAGGATGTCGAGATCGAGGTCGAACCACGCGCGAAGCCCGTTGCCGAGCCCGTGCACCTCGCCGTAGCCCGGGGCGGCGGCCAGGGGCATGGTGTTCAGGTAATCGAGCACGATTTCGCGGCGGCTCGCGGTGCTGTCGGGGCCGTCGCGGTACGCTCGCAGGCTCGCCGCCGTGAGCTGGCGCAGCTTGTCGAGCGGCGATGCCGTACGGCCGCTCTCCGAATGACGGTACTTTTCGAGCTGCACGGCCAGGGTGCTGCCGCCCTCCGAGCGGACGGGCAGCCCCATGCCGCGCACCACGTAGAGGCCGCCCGCCTTCCCGAGGCGCCGCCAATCGATGGCGGGATTGCTACCAGGGTCCGTCGGGCTCGTGAGCTCGCGGTTCTCCAGGAACAGGAGCGTGTTCACGATCAGGGGTGGGATGTCCTCGAAGTCCCGGAAGAGCACGTCTCGAGGCCGAGCGTCGTAGAGCGACTCGCCTCTGAAGTCACGGACGACCAGTCCTGCCACGGCCGGCTCGCGGTAAGGCGGCGTCACACCCCATCGCACGAAGCGGATCGTTCGTGCGCTCTGGCGCGCCTGCTCAGCCACCGTGTATCCGGCGGTGGCGAGTCGCCGGCTGAAATCGCCGAGTCGGCGATAGCCCCGCTGGGCGTCGAAGGGACCGCCGCGCGGGAAGGCGATGCTCGGGCTCGGCCCGGGCTCGATCTCGTACGAGAGGCTCGCCGCGTAGCGCGAGAGGAGCCAGGACTGGATGGCCGACGTGCGGAGCTCGTGGTACGCGACGGAGGTGAGGCCGCCTACGCAGAGCGCAACGACGACGGCCAGTTTGAGCCCGCGCGCCGACTGACGAGGCGGGCCCTCCAGGCTCTGCGAAGAGACGACGTCGTTCATATGGCTACCTGATCTCAAGACGGGGGGCCGCCACCAAGGTCCAGGCCGGGGCTCGCGTCAGCTACTGCTTCGCCGGTGAATGCTCTTTTATAACACGCCGCGGCGGGACGTCAATCGACGTGGCGGGCAGCTCGGCGTGTGCATCAGTGTCGGGGCTGCGACTCGAGGCCGCGATTGATGGGGCACATGATCGTTGAATGCCTCCGCCGCCCGTATTTTCAATAGATTACTTTCTCCTCGGCAACGAGACGTGGGAGAGCGGCAAGTCGCGGCCAGTTGCGCCTTGTCACGCGGGGTAGGTGACAGTCTCGGTGACAGGGGCGATCCGCACTGGTCGATGTCCGAGCCGGCCCGGCGAATCCAGTTCTGAGGGCGTGCCGTCGCCGCGGGGGGTGCCAGCACCGATGACGGGGCCGACTTCAGCTCGCGCCGCGCACGCGGAATCCCTCGCGCTCCGCGGCCGCGGCCTGGGGCTCGTCGAAGGTGACGAACTCCAGCGCGGGGGGATCGTCGCCGGCGACGACGAGGGCCGCGCCGACCTGCAGCGCGTCGGCAGCCCTGATCGCATGGGTGTCCACTACGCGCTCCGCGTGCCGCCGAACGACCTCCACCGCGGTCACCTCTGACCAGCGCGGCCAGGCCGCCAGGATCTCCCGCTTGGCCCCCAGGAGTCGCCGCGCGG
>WNFV01014593.1_pt1 | contig 17551 bp, 12 predicted proteins | sample 5400101 | NCBI WGS metagenome assembly WNFV01 (sample SAMN13153361, study PRJNA577476) | soil metagenome | isolation source: 115 cm soil or saprolite under grassland replicate 1 | place: USA:California | collected 2016-06-15
GGTTCCTGGTCCAACATGGGCTGGCGCTCTCGGCGGGCGTGACGATCTACGTCGCGGCGTCGAATCTCGTTCCCGAGTTTCAAGACAAGAAGGGATGGGCGCTTCCGTCGGCATTCTTTGCCGGCGCAGCCGTATTCTTCCTGACCAAGATGTTGATGGATGGCGTGTCGTGACGGAGCCCACGTTGTTTCAGGGCTCCACCGAGCCGTTAGCGGCACGGATGCGGCCCAAGACACTCGATCAATTCCTCGGCCAGGAGCATCTCCTCGGTCCGGGGAAAGCCCTGGGCGACCTGATCCGCCGCGGCGATGTCGGGTCGTGCATCTTCTGGGGGCCGCCGGGCTCCGGCAAGACCACGCTGGCCAAGATCATCGCCAACTACACCGACCGGCACTTCGAGCCGTTTTCCGCCGTGACCGAAGGCGTGGCCCGCGTGCGCGAGATCATCAAGGAAGCGGAAGAGCGGCTCAAGTACCACGGACAGGGCACGATCCTGTTCTGCGATGAAATCCACCGGTTCAACAAGGGGCAGCAGGACGCGTTCTTGCCGTGGGTCGAGAACGGCATCATCACGCTCATCGGTGCGACCACGGAGAACCCGAGCTTCGAGCTCACCGGAGCCCTCCTCTCGCGGTGCAGGGTGTTTGTGTTGGAACCGCTCACCGATCAGCATATCAGGAAGATCATCGAACGGGGGACTGGGGAATGGGGAAAGGGGAGGAGCGCGGGGACGGTTCCGGGATTTGATGCTGAAGCGGTGGAGCTTTTAGTGCGACATGCTCAAGGAGACGCGCGTAGGGTTCTGAATACGCTCGAAGCTGTCTTCAAGCATGCTGAGCACCAGTCCCCATTCCCCAGTCCCCTCGGTGCCGATCTGGTGCGGAGCGTGCTCGAAAAGCCGTTGCCTGTGTATGACAAAGGCGGTGAGCAGCACTTCAATCTCATTTCGGCGCTGCACAAGGCGGTGCGCGGCTCGGATCCGGACGGCGCCCTGTACTGGCTGGCGCGCATGCTGGCGGGCGGCGAAGACCCGCTCTACATCGCGCGGCGCCTCGTGCGAATATCGGTCGAGGATATCGGCCTGGCCGATCCGCGTGCGCTGTCGGTCACCCTCGCCGCCAAGGACGCGTATCACTTCCTCGGTAGCCCCGAGGGGGAGCTGGCGCTGGCTGAGGCGACGATCTACCTGGCGACTTCACCAAAGTCGAACCGCGCCTACACCGCGTTTGGGGATGCGCAAGCCGCCGCTCAAGCGCATCCGGCTGAACCGGTGCCATTACACATCCGGAATGCGCCGACACCGCTCATGAAGGAGCTGGGATACGGAGAGGGGTACAAGTACGCCTTCGATTCCGAGCACGCCTACCTGCCGCAGGAATACCTTCCTGACGTCTTACGGGGCAAACGCTGGTATCAACCGACCGACTTTGGCCACGAGAAGACGGTGAAGGAGCGGATGCAGTGGTGGGAGCAGCTCAAGCGGGAAGCGACGTCGTAAGTGGATTGAGGCTGCGACACGCGCCCCCTGTCACAGAACTGCGACATCCTGCCCGCCCCGCAACGCTCCGGCGCAACTCCTGTAGCGTCACATCTCATTAGCGTCACATCTCGTTAGCGAGCAATGAGTTGCGGTGCTGGAGTCCATCCTCGCCCATAGCGTGAGCCTTGCACCGCCTTCCGACAGCGGTAGCGACCCCTCCTTGCTCAAGCTGCCGCGACACCACCTCGATCACGAGGAGTCGTCATGCTGGCAGCGATGCGAACGAAGTGTCTGGTTACCGGAGCGGCCGGGTTCATCGGGTCGCATCTTGCTGAACGGCTCGTGGCGCGCGGTCACACCGTGCGCGTCGTGGACAACCTGCTCACGGGCGATCTGGCCAATCTCACGGCCATCGAAGATCAGATCGAGTTCATCAACGGCGATCTCTGCGATCCTGAGGTCTGCAAGCGCGCGGTAGCGGGGATGGACGTCGTCTTCCACGTGGCGGCCCTGCCGAGCGTGCCGCGCTCGGTAAAGGACCCGTGGGCCTCCCATGATAACAACGTCAATGCCACAATGCGGGTACTCGAGGCGAGCATCCAGGCCAAGGTCTCGCGCGTCGTGTACTCCAGCTCCAGCTCGGTCTACGGCGACACGATGGTCCTGCCCAAGGCGGAGGCCGTCGAGCCGCTGCCGCGGTCGCCCTATGCGGCGTCGAAACTAGCCGCGGAGCAGTACGTGCTGGCCTTCGCGCGCAGCGGGATGATCGAAGGTGTGGCGCTGCGCTACTTCAATGTGTTCGGACCGCGGCAGAGTCCCCACTCCGCCTATGCGGCGGTTATTCCCATCTTCCTGCAAGCGGCGCTGGAAGGCCGCCCCGCCGTCATCTACGGCGACGGGCAGCAGACGCGGGACTTCACGTACGTCGACAACGTCGTGGACGCCAACCTGCTTGCGGCGTCGGCGCCGGCCTCCACAGCGAGTGGCTGGCCGGTCAACGTGGGCGCGGGCGCGAGATCTTCGTTGCTCGAGCTGATGGCGCTCGTCTCGACAGTCACAGGGCGTGACGTCGGCTACATCCTCCAAGCCTCGCGCGCGGGTGACGTTCGTGATTCGCTGGCAGGCCTCGAGCGCACGGAACGGCTCATCGGCTACCGCCCGCGGATCTCGCTCGAAGAGGGTTTGCGGCGCACGTGGGCGTGGTTCGAGGAAGACTCCAAGAAACGCGAGAGCGTCCCCGCAGGTGTGACGTCCGCGCGCGCTCCAACGAGACAGCGCGTCTCCCACGAGGCCGCCCTCTGAGATGAGGCTCGGGTCGCGGGTGTCTTCGCAATGGACGAAGCTCAGGCGAGCGAGCGTCGCCGAGCTTGGTGTGCGTGCGAGACAATGGTCGGCGGCGTGGGCGGAGCGGCTGCGGATTTCCAGCCAGCTCCGGTTACCCAACGACCGGGGGTTTGCGCGGATCCTCGAGCGGTTTCGGACGCGCACGACCCCGGGCTTCTTTGCCGCGTTCAGCCAGCGCGAGGACGTTCCCGATCTCCTGCGCCGGCGTTGGCCGGAGCTTGAGGCCCGCGTCATCGAAGTCGCTGACCACATGTGTCGTGGGCAATTCGACCTGCTCGGCCGCTCGCGCCTGGACTGTGGTGCTCCGATCGATTGGCACCGTGATCCGGTCTCGGGGACACGAGTCGAGCGTCGCCATTGGAGTCGGATCGATCACCTCGACCCCAAAGTCGCCGGGGAATACAAGCTCATTTGGGAGCTCAATCGTCATCAGTACTTCGTGACGCTCGGCAAGGCGTACTGGTACACAAACGATGAACGCTACGCGGCGACGTTCGTCGAGCACCTCATGGCCTGGATGGACGCCAATCCTCCCACGATCGGGGTGAATTGGGCGAGCAGCCTCGAGGTGGCATTCCGCGCGATCGCGTGGATCTGGGGTTTGCATTTCTTCAAAGCATCGCCGTGCCTGAGCGATACCGTCTTGCTGCGTACGCTCAGGTTTCTGTACCTGCACGGGCGCCATGTCGAGACGTACCTGTCGACCTACTCCAGCCCGAACACGCATATCACCGGCGAGGCGCTCGGCCTGCTGTATCTCGGCACGATGCTTCCGGAGCTCGATTGCGCCGAGCGTTGGCGCCGGATCGGGTGGACGGTCTTTCTGGAGCAGCTGGAAAAGCATGTACGACCTGACGGGTCGTACTTCGAGCAATCGACCTACTACCACCGCTACACGTCGGACTTCTGCCTCCACGCCCTGATCCTGGGACAGGTGAACGGCGGTCCGATCCCGGCGGTGTTGTCCGACAAGTTGCGGCTGCTGCTCGATCATCTCATGCACCTGTCGCAGCCCGACGGACGCACGCCGCTCGTGGGCGATGACGATGGCGGCCGGGTTCTGCCGTTGGACGAGCGTTCCCCCAATGACTTTCGTGCAACGCTCGCAACGGGCGCCGCACTCTTCCAGCGGTCGGACTACCGCTACGTGTCGGGCCCAGCCTCGGAGGAGACGCTGTGGCTGCTCGGCTCCGCAGGGCTATGCGCGTTCGACGCCGTTGAGCCGGCGGCTCCCGCAGTCCAGAGTCGGGCGTTTCCGGACGGCGGCTACCACGTGCTGCGCGACGGCTGGGACCGAGACGCCAGCAGCATGACGATCGACTGTGGTCCCCACGGCGTCCTCAATTGCGGGCACGCACATGCCGATGCCCTCGCTCTCACGCTCGTGGTGCGCGGCAAGGCGGTTCTCGTAGATCCTGGGACCTACACGTACACCGCTCCCCCCGTGTTGCGAGATCATTTTCGGTCGTCGGGTGCCCACAACACCGTGACGGTGGCGGGCCAATCGTCGTCGATCCCGAGCGGACCATTCAGCTGGCAGCACACGGCCCGGACCTTCCTCACGTCGTGGCAGCCGGGAGAGCGCTGTGACTACTTCGAAGGAACGCATGACGGGTATGCTCGCCTCACGCCGCCGGCTGCCCACCATCGTGCCGTGCTCTTTCTCAAAGGCGATTACTGGATAGTCCGCGATCGCGTCGCGACCGAGGGCGATCACGACGTCCAAGTCCATTTCCAATTCGCGCCAGACATCAGGGTCGCCGTGCAGTCTGCCGATCGCGTGGTTGCGCGCTGGGGCACGAACGCCTCGGAGCTGCTGGAGATCGGGATCTTCGGTCAACCCGGTGAGCTGCGCAGGGAGGAAGGTTGGGTATCGGGCTCGTATGGCGCGTTGAGTCCCGCGGCCTCGTGCGTGTTCACGGCGCGCGGCATGGGGACTCGGGAAATCGTGTCGTTCCTGATTCCTCGCACCCGGACGGAGGAGTCGCTGGTCATTCACGAGCGAGCGGCGAGCAATGGCCGCGCGTTCACAATCGTCGGTCGTGGCGTGGAGGATACGCTGTTGATCGGGCGGGACGGTGAGGTCGCGAGCGACGACCTCTCGACCGATGCGGCATTGGCGTGGGTGCGCAGGCTTCGTGGCAGCGAGCAGCCGCTCGAGTTTGTCCTGGTGCAGGGGACTCGTCTGGCATGGCGGGGGCGGCGTCTCACGCAGGCCGATGATCCGAGCGACTTGACGGCTGCGCGCGTCGAGGGCTCGGAGCTACCGGTCGAGGTCAGCTGACCCGTGTGCGGGATCTGTGGGATCGCCTACGCGCCGCGCTCACGAGCTCACGTCGATGAGCAGCAGCTGATTCGCATGCGCGATACGATGACCCATCGCGGCCCGGACGGGTGTGGGGTCTTCAATGACGGCCGCGTCGGCCTGGGCCACCGCCGTCTCGCGATCATCGACGTCGGCGGTGGGCATCAGCCCATGCACGACGACACCGGTTGCCTGCACATCGTCTACAACGGCGAGATCTATAACCACAGCGACCTCCGCGTGTCTCTAGAGCGATGCGGCCATCGCTACCGCACGCGCAGCGATACCGAGACCATTCTCCGCCTGTACCAGGAAGAGGGCTCCAAGGCCGTCGAATCCCTGCGAGGAATGTTCGCATTCGCCATTTGGGACAGCCGGAAGCAGGAGCTGTTCCTGGCGCGCGATCGGCTCGGGATCAAACCGCTGTATTACGTCCTGACCGACGACGGATCGCTCTACTTCGCGTCGGAGATCAAAGCCTTGCTCGCGGCCCGGGCGATCCGGCCGTCGCTGAACTACGCGGTGTTACCGGATTGCCTGGCGAATCGTGCTCCGTCCGGGGAGGACACGCTCTTTGAGGGGGTGCGGCGCCTGCTGCCGGGACATACGCTGCGGTGGCGGGACGGAGTGGTCGAGATCCGCCAGTACTGGGACATGAGTTTTCGTGCTGAAACCCCGGCCCGGTCCCACGAGGATCTCGTCGCGGAATTCGGCACGCGCTTCACCGACGCCGTGCGCACCCATCTGATGTCGGACGTGCCGTTGGGCGTATTCCTCTCGGGCGGTATCGATTCGGCATCGATTGCGGCGGTCATGAGCCGGCTCGTGAGCGAGCCGATCAAGACCTTCTCGGTTGCGTTCGCCGAGCGGGAGGCAAACGAGCTGCGCTACGCCCGCATGGCGGCGCGAGCGTATGGGACCGACCATCACGAGGTCGTGGTGAGCCCCGACCAGTTTTTCGCGGCATTGCCGAGCCTGATCTGGAACGAAGACGAACCGATTGCGCATCCGTCGAGCGTGGCGCTGTACTTCGTTGCGCGACTGGCGACTGATCACGTAAAGGTCGTCCTGACCGGCGAGGGCAGCGACGAGCTGCTCGGTGGATACGGGCGCTACACCAGGACGCTGTACAACATCCGCCTCGGCACGCGCTATCACCAAATGGTGCCGGCGAGCCTCCGTCGCGCCGTACGCAGTGTGGTGGGACGGCTGCGGCACGGATCGCCCGCTCGGCGCAAGCTGGAGCGGACGTTTCTGTGCGTTCCGCCGGATTTGGACAGCATCTACTTCGACAACTTCGCCGTCTTTTCGCGCGCGCAGCAGGGCCAGCTGTTCTCGCCCAGCGCCAGGGAACGGTTCGCAACCGCCGACCCGTATCGCCTGGCCCGCGCGCACCTCGAGCGCACCGACGCCCGCACGCTGCTGGATCGACTGTTGTACGTCGACAGCAAAGTGTACCTCCACGAGCTGTTGATGAAGCAGGACCAGATGAGCATGGCCGCTTCGATCGAAAGCCGCGTACCATTCCTCGACAACTCGCTGGTTGACTTCGTCGCACGGCTTCCCGTCGAGCTCAAGCTGCGCGGATTCACGACCAAGCGGATCCTGCGTGAGAGCATGAAGCACGTGCTGCCACCCGAGATTCTTGCGCGTCCCAAGATGGGATTCCCGGTCCCGCTCGGTTCCTGGTTGCGGGGACAGTGGCGGGGCATCGTCACGGAGCTGGTGCTTGGTGAGCGCGCACGCCGGCGGGGCATCTTTGATCCCGCGGTGGTTCGTCGTCTCGTGGACGACCATGTCACCGGTCGCGACGAGCATACGGATCGCCTGTGGACGCTCATGAACATGGAGCTGTGGCAGCGCCGCTTCATCGACGGTGAGCAAGATGTCCGCGCACCCGACTCGCAGTCCCAGGCTGCGTTCGCATGAACATCCTGTGGGTGAAGACCGAGTTGCTGCACCCGCTCGACAAGGGCGGGAAGCTGCGCAGCTACCATATGCTGCGGGAGCTCAAGCGGAACGGGCTGCACCGCATTACCTACATCACGCTGGATGACGGACGCGGCGGCCGAGAGGCGCGCGCGCAGGCCAGTGAGTACTGCGATGAGCTGGTAAGGATTCCGTTCCACCCTCCGGCAAAGGGATCGATCGGGTTCTACGTCGATCTGGCGCTCAATCTCTTTTCGAAGTTGCCGTACGCCGTCGCGCGGTATCGCTCCGCCGCCCTGCAACGCGCGATCAACGCTCGCGTCGCCGCCGGTGACGTCGACCTCGTCGTGTGTGATTTCCTCGCTCCGTCGGTCAACGTGTCCGAGGACCTCCCGTGTCCGGCGGTGCTGTTCGAGCACAACGTCGAAGCCCTCATCTGGAAGCGCCATTCGGAAGTCGCCGCCAATCCGCTGAAGCGTGGCTATCTCGCCGTCCAATGGGAGCGGATGCGTGCGTTCGAGGCGCGTGAGTGTCGCCGGTACGACTACGTCGTCACCGTCTCGCCCGAGGACCGCATTCTCGTTTCCCAGGAATACGGGACCGAGACGGTTGCCGACGTCCCGACGGGCGTGGACACGGAGTACTTCACTCCCAGCGGTACGCAGCCACGCGACGGCCTGAACATGGTGTTCACAGGTTCGATGGACTGGATGCCCAACGACGACGCCGTGCGGTTCTTTCTCGGGGGCGTCTGGCCGCGGATTCGCGCGGCGCTCCCGAACGCCACGTTCACGGTGGTCGGTCGCAATCCGTCTGCCGCGCTGGTGGCACTCAGCTCCCAGGAGACCGGCGTGACGGTGACGGGTCGGGTGGATGACGTGAGACCATACATGGAACGTGCCGCCGTATACCTGGTGCCGCTGCGCATCGGCGGAGGCACACGACTCAAGATCTTCGAGGCAATGGCGATGGGACTTCCGGTCGTATCGACGTGGGTTGGGGCCGAGGGGCTGCCGGTGACGGATGGGCAGGACATCGTCCTCGCTGATGCTCCCGAACAGTTTGCCAACGCAGCGGTGCGGCTGCTCACCGACCAGGCGCGCGCGCACGCGATCGGTGACGAAGCGTCACGCGCGGTGCGCGCGCGTGCCGGATGGGACCGCGCCGCTCGGGTGTTCGATGAGATCTGTGGACGCGTGCTGGCGCGCGCTCCCGACACGGCAGAGACCGGAGTGCATCCATGAGCAAGACCATCGCGGTGTTTGGGCTCGGGTATGTCGGCTGTGTGTCTGCCGCGTGCTTCGCGAAGCAGGGGTGGGACGTCGTTGGTGTCGATGTCAACCCGGCAAAAATCGACATGATCAACCAGGGCAATAGTCCCGTGCTCGAGCCGGGGCTGCCCGAGTTGATCAAGGAGGTCGTGGCCTCCGGTCGTCTGCGCGCGACGACAGACGTCAAGGCCGCCGTCGCACAGGCGACGCTCTCCCTGATCTGCGTCGGCACGCCGAGCAAGAACAATGGCGCGCTCGACCTCACGTACATCACGCGGGTGTGCGAGGACATCGGTCGCGCACTCCAGGAGCTGGGGAAACGGCACATCGTGGTGGTGCGGAGCACCGTGCTCCCCGGCACGGTCGCGAACGTCGTCACGCCGGCGCTGGAGCGGGCCTCGGGCCAAACCCTTGGTGAGAACATCGCCGTGTGCGTGAACCCGGAGTTCTTGCGTGAAGGCTCGTCGCTGAAGGATTTCTACAACCCACCGTTCACGCTGATCGGCAGCGATGATCGCAATGTGGCTTGTGAAGTCGCGGCGCTGTACACCAACGTCGAAGCGCCGCTCTGCATCGTGGACACGCCGGCCGCGGAAATGGTGAAGTACGCGTGCAACGCATTCCACGGATTGAAAGTCACGTTCGCGAATGAGATCGGCAACATTTGTCGAGCGATGGGTGTGGACAGCCGCGAAGTGATGCGGGTCTTTTGTGAGGATACGAAGCTCAATCTCTCCGCGTATTACCTGAAACCAGGGTACGCATTCGGTGGCTCCTGCCTTCCGAAGGACTTGCGCGCGCTCGTGCATCAGGCACGTCAGGTGGACGTGGAGACGCCGGTGCTCGCGGCCGTTCTCCAGAGCAATCGCCAGCAGGTCGAGCGCGCGGTGGACATGGTGCTGCAGACGGGGAAGAAGCGCGTCGGACTCCTGGGACTGAGCTTCAAGGCGCATACCGACGATCTGCGCGAATCGCCGCTCGTCGCCCTGGCCGAAACGTTGATCGGCAAGGGGGTCCAGCTCGCGATCTACGACCCCTACGTCGAGGCGTCCCGCGTCATGGGTGCGAACCGTGCCTACATCGAGCGGGAAATCCCGCACGTCTGGTCCCTGATGCGCGGCTCGCTCGACGAAGTGGTGGCGCATGCCGAGGTCATCGTGGTGGGGAATACGCTGGATGAGTATCGGCAGCTCGAGACCGCCCGCCGCAACGGACAGGTCATCATCGAAAACAAGTCATCCGCCGAGGCATCAAAGAGATCATTGTCGACGAGGTACCCGACCCCGTCGTGGCGCCGCACCACGTCCTGATTCGGCCGGTGTCCTCGTTGATCAGCAGCGGGACCGAGTCCGCGAGTATTCACCAGGCCGGTCTGTTCAGGGAAGTCGCCGACCACCCGTCACACCTGCGGAAGCTGCTCGCGAGTGCCATAGCGAACGGTCCCATCAGCACGCTCGTCGAGGCGCGCGCGAAGCTGCGTGATTATGCGGTGCTGGGGTACTCGGGTGCGGGCATCGTCGTGGACCGGCACGACACGGTGCGGGATCTCGCCGTCGGCGATCGCGTGGCATACGGCGGGGAGGGCACCGGCCACGCGGAAACGATTCTCGCGGGTCGCAACCTCACGGCCAGAGTCCCCGACGGCGTGCCGTTCGAGCATGCCTGTTTCGCGACGCTGGGCAGCATCGCGCTCAATGCGGTGCGTACCGCGGATATCGAGCTGGGCGAAACAGTCGCGATCATCGGACTCGGATTGGTCGGACAGCTGATCGCACAACTCGCTCGGCTCCAGGGAGCCGTCGTCGTCGGAGTCGACCTGAAGCCTGAGCGGGCGCACCTCGCCACACAGCTCGGAGCGCCGTACACCGTCGGCGGCCGCGGGCTTGCGGATACCATTGGATCGGTGACCAACGGGCGCGGCGCGGACTGCGTGATCATCGCTGCGGCCGCGAAGTCTGCCGGGCCGTGCCATCAGGCGCTCGAGATTTGTCGCGACCGCGGCCGAATCGTGGTGGTGGGGGCGGTCGACATGAGCTTCCCCTGGAATGACATGTATCGCAAAGAGGTGCGCGTGCTCATGTCGCGCGCCTACGGACCGGGCAGCTACGACGCCGCCTATGAACGGCAGGGACAGGACTATCCACTGCCGTATGTGCGCTGGACCGAGAACCGCAACATGGAGGAGTTTCTCCGGCTGGTCGATTCGGGGCAGCTGCGACTGCAACCGCTGATCTCGCATCAGTTTCCGCTCGCCGAGGCGCCGGAGGCCTATCGCACGGTTCTCGATGCAGCGTCGGGCAGTCTCGCGGTGCTGCTCAAGTATTCGTCGGGCGGCGCCGTCGCTACGCCGGCCAAAAGAGTGGAGCTCGCTGCCCCCGCACCAAGCGCGGGCCAGCTCGGCGTCGCGTTGATCGGACCCGGCAGCGTGGCCCGCTGGACGCATCTGCCCAACCTCAAGAAGGCGCGGGGCGTCGAGCTGCGCGCGATTCATTCGAGCAGCGGCGCGCGGGGCAAGAGCATCGCCCGCCGCTTCGGCGCGCAGTACTGCTGTACCGACTACGCCGAGATCCTGCGTGATCCCCACGTCGATCTGGTGGTCATTACCAGCCGCAATCAACACCATGCGCGCCAGGCCGTGGCGGCGCTCGAGTCGGGCAAACACGTGTTCCTGGAGAAGCCGGCAGCGCTGACCGAAGCGGAGTGCCGGCTTCTGTATCTTGCGGTCGCGGAATCGGGAAAGCAGCTCACCGTCGGGTTTAACCGGCGCTTTGCGCCGTTCTACGCGGCGCTACAACAGCAGCTCGCGCGCCGCGGTGGGCCGGCCGTGTTGAACTGTCGCGTCAATTCGCCGGGGATTTCGGGTGACTACTGGATGGCCGACCCCGAGATTGGCGGCGCCATTCTGGGTGACGCCTGCCATTTCATCGACCTGATGTACTGGCTGCTCGGCGCCGAGCCGGTGAGCGTTTCCGCCTACTCGCTACCGACAAACCGGCAGGAGCCGGTCGGGCAAAACAATCTGGTTGCCAGCTTCCGCTTCGCCGACGGCTCGATCGGCAATCTCACCTATTGCACAGTGGGCAGCCGGACGTCCGGCGGGGAGCGTGTCGAGGCGTTCGCAGCGGGCGTGGGCCTCGCCACAGAAGACTTCAAGCGCCTCACGGTGCAGGGCGCGTTCCGCCGCACGAGCAGGCGGTTCTGGGCCGAGAAGGGCTATGCGACGCAGCTCCACGATTTTGTCGCCGGCCTGCGCGCGGGAACGGCACCCACGGTCTCGGTGCGTGATGGCGTGCGCGCGACCATCGGGTGCCTGCGCATGCTGGAGGCGGCGCGCACCGGTGCCGCTTGCACGATCGATGTCGACGCCGTCATCCAGTAACGGGCGGCACGCGCCCCGCGTGCTGTTGATTGCGCCCTCCCTGGAGATTCTCGGCGGGCAGGCGGTGCAGGCAGCCCGCCTGCTCGAGCAGCTCCGCAAGGAAGACGCGCTCGTCATCGACTTTCTCCCGATGAATCCGCGCCTGCCGGGGCCGCTCCGCCTGTTGCAACGGATCAAGTACGTGCGGACCCTGGCGACGGTCCTGACGTTTGTGGTCAAATTGCTGGCGCGGCTGCCACGCTACGACGTCCTCCACGTTTTCTCCGCGGGGTACTTCTCGTTCTGGTGGGCGCCGACGCCTGCCATTCTGCTCGGCAAGGCGTTTGGAAAAAGGGTGATCCTGAACTATCGGGACGGCCGGGCGGAAGATCACCTGCGCAACTGGCGGACCGCGATCCCGGTCATTCGCAAGGCCGATCTGATTGTCGCGCCGTCCGGTTTCCTGGTGGACGTCTTCGCGAAGTTCGGCCTGCCGGCGCGATCGATCTTCAACGTCATCGACGAACGCTATTCCTACCGCCAGCGCCGGCGCCTGCGGCCGCTGTTTCTGCACAACCGCATTCTCGAGCCGCTGTACAATGTCGAGTGCACGCTGCGTGCGTTTGCGTTGATCCAGCAGCGGTATCCCGACGCCAGCCTGACGATCGCGCACGAGGGCGTGTCCCGTCCCGCGCTCGAACGGTTGGCCGCAGAGCTGACATTGCGGAACACCCGCTTCATCGGGAGCGTGCCGCAGGATCGCATGGGAGAGGTCCTCGATGCCGCGGATGTCTATCTCACCACTCCGAACATCGATTGCATGCCGGGATCGCTGCTCGAATGCTTCGCGGTGGGATTGCCGATCGTGGCGACGCGGGCGGGCGGCATTCCGTACATCGTGACCCACGAGCAAACCGGCTTGCTCGTGCCGTGCGACGATCATGAGGCGTTGGCGGCAGCAGCGCTACGGCTGTTGGAGGATGATGCGCTGGTGTTGCGCTTGACCACAAACGCCCGGCGCGAGCTCGAGCGCTATCGTTGGCCGCAAATTCGCGACAAATGGCTGGGTGTCTACCGCGAGCTGACCGACGTCAAATCCGGGTGGGCCAAATCGGACGCTCGATCCGTGCCAGTCCGGCAACAAGGTTCACCAGTCGAGGCCGGTCGGGCGGGTGCGGAAAGCGCGCCAGCGCGAAGCGCCCCACATCTCCCGGCTGCATGAGCTCAGCGTAGCCCGGCGTTGTGGACAGCGCGGCGTCAAGACCGGCGTAGCGGACCGCTTCGAATTCGCGCGGGCCCGCCCGTCCCGCGGGATAACAAAAGAACGGAATGCAAGCGTCGGTTTGCTCGCGGAGGCGCCGGTAAGACTCCTGAATTTCCCAAGTACAGGCGTCCGGTGGTGCCTGGTTGAGAATCCTGTGGGTCACCGTGTGTGGCCCGTACGTCACCCCCCCCGGGGCAGCCATCCGCCGGATCTCGTCCCAGGTAACGGCGGCGTACTCGGGCGGCGCGGTTTGCGGCAGCTCGACATCCAGCTGACGGCCGAGCTCCGCGATCAACGAATCGCGCTCCGGGGCATCGATTCGCTCCAACGCATGAGCGAGGTCGTGGCGTACGCGATCGCGTTGCTCGATGGTGGCCCAGTGCGCGGTGTGCGGGCGCCCATTGTCGAGATGGAATGAAGATCGCGCCGTGTGTCTCATCGCGTAGGACACGCGGTCCCACCACTGCCACAGCTGACCGTCTACAAAGCCCGTGGTGACGAACAACGTCACGGGGCAATCGAATTCGGCAAAGATCGGTGCGGCAACGCGCGCAAAGTCCGCGTAGCCGTCGTCCACGGTGAAAGCAACGGCGGGACCGCGATCTTGCGGCTCGGTTTCGCGGAGGCGGGTCAGCACCTCCGGCAAGCTGATCAAGCGATAGCGGTGGCGACGGAGATAGGCGAGCTGATCGCGGAGCGCGTCGGGATTCATCCCGTCGACTCGGGTTTCGGGATCGGCGAACCGATGCAGTTTGAGAATGCTCACCAGCCCGCGTCCGACGACACGCAGGGCGGGCCCGAGCAGGTCTGTTCCCGCCAGCCGTACCAGCAACTGACGGGCGCGTTTTACCATAACCCGGCTACGCGAGACACCCACGCGACGCCGGTATGGACGAGCGTGGCCAGACGCGCCGGGATTGGCCGCGGCTCGAACACCCAGTCGGCCGCGATCTCCGCCCTTTGTTTACTGAAGAGGTGCTTGAAGGCCGTAATCCCCGCGACGGGGTCCTCAGTGACCGTCGTCATGTCGGTCACACCACCGAGATCGAACCACGTCGCGCCGTTCTGTTTTGCCCAGCGAATGAGGTCCCACATCAGCGGGTGGCCGATCTTCACCTGTTTGAGATCGTCCGGACGTGCCGATGCGCCGGAGAAATAGCTGACGCTGTCACCGTTCGACCAGCCCCAGTAGAAACCAAGCAACGCATCCGGACCGGTACGGTCGGTACGAAACAGTCCCACCAACCGGCTGGCATCCGGCACGCGGCGCGACAGCTCCATGACGCCAGGCCAGTTGAACAGCGCCTCGTAGTCTCCGCCGGTCCGGCCGAGCGTCTCACGTCGCAGATCCTCCATCCGATCGGCATACTGCGGATCTTCGATCGGCCGGACCTGCACAGGGAGCTTGTCGACCGAGCGGATGCCGCGTCGTGCCAATTGGCTGAACGACGCCAGCAGTTCCTGCTCGCTCCGCTGCAGGTCGATCGTCAGGGTGGTGCTCCAGTTGCGCGCCTCGGGTGCGGGCGTGAATCCGGCAGCCGCGAGCAGCTCGCCCAGCGCGACGCGCTCTTCGGCGTCCCGCGCAAACACTTCCACGTTGACGCGCAGGACTCGGCCGTCCTTGCGCGCGAGATCGGCCAACGCCTGGACGGCGGCCGGCCACGCACGGCGCGGCAATCCCGGCCCAAACCGCTCTACCCGCCACAGCCGGTATCCCGGCAACGCGCGGCTGGCCCCGATGTCGACGCCAAACGCTCCGACACAGGCACCCCCGCCCCCCGACGCAGACAACACCACGCGGTGCGAGTCGACTTTGCGGCGTGCCAGCGCCCAACTTGCGCGATGCGGCAGCGCCATCCGGACCCCGGCTTCGACGAGGGTCCGCTCGCATGCCGCGTACTCTGGCGACAACGCTGGGAGCAGGACGACGGAGTAGCTCATGCCCGGGCCGCCCTGCGCTCGCGTGGCAGGAAAGGCATGACGGATACATGAATCGTGCGGCTCGCATACCAGTAGAGCAGCGCCGATCGTACCCAGGCTGCCGCCATCGTCGCCACGGCGGCGCCGATCACGCCGAACAGCGGTGTGAGGATAAGCGACAGCAGCAGATTGAAGCCCGCAACGAAGACGGCCACGCGACTGGCGATCCGCTCATGCCCACTGGTGATGAGGAGAAACGACGCGAGGCCTCCGACAGTCAGTCCCGCGACCCATCCCGCCGTCAGCAGGAACAGCACGGGAGCCGCGCCGGCGAACGAGGGCCCATACCAGTGCAGCACGAGGGGACCCGCGGCGCACAGCACAATCGCCGCAGGAATCGTCACAGCCATGCTGCCCTGGACGGTACGCACCACGAGGCGTTGCAGGTCCTTGTGGCTGCCCCGGGCGGAGAGCTGCGAGATGATCGGGAAGACGACGAAGGAAATACCGTTCGCGGCCAGCGCGAGGAACGCGGTCAGGCCGCTCGCGGCACTGTACAGTCCCGCTTCGCGTGCTCCCAGCAATGTCCCCACGACCAGGACGTCGGTCTGATACGACAAGACGAGTTGTCCCAGCGCGATGATCATCAGTCCGCGGACTGTGCCCAGCCACGCCTTCGGCTCGAACAGCGGTGCCGCGTCTTTCACGGTCGCAGGCACGGCGTTCGCGAGCAAGAAGAGACTGAGGGCGAGCGCGATCACCGTCGCGCCGGCATTCAGTGCCACCGCGCTGCCGGCACCAAGCTGCAGATTGAAGACGCTCACCATGACCAGAATCGCGCCGCCGAACAGGACCGGCCGCAGCACCACTTGCGGGAGTTGCGCCTGCGGGACCCGCCGTAGCGCCTGCAAGATGCTGCTGCTGTAGGCGAGCAGCGCCGTCAGTGGCATGAGCACCATGGCGGCCAGGATGGTCTCGGCAAGTCCGGCCGGCAGGTGAGCGCGCCAGATCCAGGCGGCACCGCCGCCCACCAGCGCGATGCTCAGGGCGGCCCAGCCGACCACGCGCCAGCCGTATCGCAGGAAGCCCGCGAGCAGTCCGTCGCGCCCAGTCCCCTCGTAGGCGGCGACGTATCGCAGCGCCGCGTTGTCGAACTCGAGCTTGCTCAAGATCACGGCGAGGTTGACCCAGGCGAGCACGTAGCTGTAGATGCCGTAGCGCGTGGCCGCGAGCGAGCGCGCGAGCAGCATTTGTGTGAGGAAGGATGCCGCTGCCCCGGCGACATTGCCGCCGATGGCCAAAACTGTTCTGCGGAGGACCGGGAAAGCGCGTAGCCGCGCCGCGAGTCCCAGGAACAGGTCAGGTTGTACGACTGTCTCTCCGGTGTCGATCGGCCTCACGCCCATGCTTTCACGTCATAGGGAAGAGCGCGGGCAACGACGGAACGGCGCGGCAGGACATCACTCAATCCGTGCAGCCATCCTTCGAACTCCACTTCGGACAGGCTCGACGAATCCACGAGTCGAGGGCACAGCAGTCGTGTCGTGAGGGACGTCGCCAGACCACCCACGCAGGTCATGGCGCTTTCGACCCCTAACTCAGCAAGCCACGGCAAGAACTGCGGGCCGACTCGGCCGTCGGGGTAGCAAAAATGGCGCGTCTCCGCGCATCCCACCTCACGAAGGAACGCGCGATTGTCGACGATCTCGCGGAAGAAGAGATCGCGATCCGGCGGCATGCGGTGCCGGTGGGTGTGGAGCTGGACGTCCACGCCGTCGCGGATGACCGCGCGCAATTCCGCGGGCGTCATGAGGTGTAGCAGCCGCTTCGCGCGCAGCGGTTCCATATCGACGTGCAGCGACCCCGCCAGGTCGTCGAGCAGGTGGTCCTTATCGCTCGCGGAGATCCCGTCACGATGCGCTGCACTCAAGAGCTGAAAGAGGGCGTCGGCACGGCTGTGCTCCGTGCGCAGGTCCATCTTCCCGACAACGCGCCCGCGTCCCTTCCACAGGATATAGGAGCAGGCCACATCGAACACCGGGCGGTTGAATCGGCTGTAGAACGACGTCTGGTAGACGGTGACCGGGTAACCCCAGTCCTTGACGATGGGATACGCCTGCGTGTAAAAATCCGCGGCGCCGTCGTCGAACGTGATGACCACCGCGCGGGGCGGAAGTGCATTCCGCGCGAGTCTCGCCATCGCCTCCGCGAGGGGCAGCACCGAGCACTGATTCTGCGACAATAACTCCAACCGCCGGCGCAGTGCGTCCGGAGACATGTACAAGGCGGGATTCCACAGATGCTCGTCGTGTTGGGAGATGCCGTGATACGCCAGCACCAGCAGGCGATTGGTGCGCCATCGGCTTCGGCCCACCGCCGAGAATAGGCCGAGACGCCGGCTCCCGGAGAGCACGGCGACCTTCATCGCTTTGAGGCTCATGTGGATGGGAGGGGGCAAGTTACATGCCCTATGACGGCGGGAGCGTGGGCACGCGGCCATCGGAATTTGCCGCGCAGTGTCACACAACTGCGACAGGTGGCGGTGTCCGGGCCAGGTGCAGGTGTTGAGAACGCAATGGCAAGCCAGCACGCACCTTGCAAGCCCAGTGCGCGTGCCCGCGGAGCCTCGACCCGTCATTCTGCTCGAATTCAGCGAGCTCACACCCGCCTTGGTCCGTGA
>WNFV01005636.1_pt1 | contig 17545 bp, 15 predicted proteins | sample 5400101 | NCBI WGS metagenome assembly WNFV01 (sample SAMN13153361, study PRJNA577476) | soil metagenome | isolation source: 115 cm soil or saprolite under grassland replicate 1 | place: USA:California | collected 2016-06-15
ATTCGGTGAAGGAGCTCGAAAACGCCGCTTACGCCGTCGGGATCGCCCGGAAGGGTTGGGTGACTCCGGCCGCGACTCTGAACGCGCAGAGCGCAGAGGACCTGGCCACCTGGCTGGAGCGGCGGAGGGGGGTCCCGCTGCGGGACTGAGGAATCCCGACCGATTTGTAAATTAACGTATACTTATTTACAAATGGGCCGTCGGGCTAAGTTCAGCCGGGAGGAGATTCTGCGGGGGGCGCGCGAGGCGTTCTCCGAGCGTGGGTTCGACGGGACCACGCTCGCCGCGATCGGCGCGAAAGTCGGGCTCTCGCCGTCGGCGCTGCTGCGCCATGCGCCGACCAAAGAGGCCCTCTTCTCCGCCGCAATGTCGGCTCCGGCCGACGAGCTCCCGCCCATCGAGTTCGTCTCGCGGGCGACCGGCCGCGAGGACCCCGCCGACGTGCTGAAGCGGCTGGCGCTCGCCATCGTTCCGTTCCTGGAGTCGAAGCTCGGCGAGAACATCGCCCGCTGGCTCCGCGCCCGGACTGCCGAAGAGGCCCGCACCCTCAGGCTGCCGTTCGACCCGCGGGAGCGTCCCTCGCCACCCGCCCGCGCGCTCGCGCTCGTCGAAGACTATTTCCGCCGAGCCAGTGCCGCCGGCCGCCTCGAAGTCCGAGATCCGCGTGCTGCTGCGCTCGCATTTCTGGGACAGCTCCACGCCTATGTTTTTCTGCACCGGGTCGTGCGGATCGAGCCCGCGGTCGCCCTGCGCCGTTACGTCGATACGATGATCGACATCTGGCGCCGCGGGGCGATTCGTCCTTCTGGCAGATGAGTGAGGAGAAGGTCATCATGAAGAAGCGACGCCTGCTGTGGATCCCGCTTCTCATCATCGCGGCGGGAGGAGGCCTCTGGGCTTTTCGATCGTCGCGTCGGGAGAAGCCCCTCGTCCTCTCCGGGTCGATCGAGGCGCGGGACGTCGAGGTCGGCTCGCTCGTCGGCGGTCGCGTCTCCGCGGTGCTCGTCGCCGAAGGAGCGACGGTTCGGGCGGGACAGCCGATCGTCACGTTCGAGACCGATCTGGGGGCGCTCCAGATTCGGGAGCAGCGCGCCGTCGTGGGAGAGAAGCGCGCCAACCTCGCGCGGACCCGCGCCGGCCCTCGCCGGGAGGAAGTCATTCGCGCTCGGGCCCAGGCGGAAAACGCGGAGCGCGAGCGCCGGCGTCTGAAAGCCCTCCTCGATCAGGGCCTGATCCCGCGCCAGCAATACGACGACGCCGCGACGGCCGCGAAAACGGCGCTCGAAACCTATCGGGAGCTCGAGCGCGGCAGCCGCATCGAGGACGTTCGCGCGGCGGAAGCCGCTCTCGATCAGGCGGAGCAGCGGCTCGCATTTCTCCTGCGCCAGAGCCAGGAGACGGTCGTGAAGTCGCCGGCGGACGGCTTCGTCGAGGCGCTCGACCTGCGGCCCGGAGACCTCGTCGGGGCGAACCAGCCGGTCGCCCGGATCCTGGAGCCCTCCCAGCTCTGGGTCCGCGTCTGGGTGCCCGAGCCTTCTCTCGGACGCGTCCGCCTCGGGCAGAAGGCCGCGATCACGGTCGACAGCTTTCCAAAACGCGAGTTCTCCGGGAAGGTCGTCGAGATCCGGGAGCAGGGGGAATACACGCCCCGCAACGTCCAGACCTTGAAGCAGCGCATGGACCAGGTCTTCGGGGTGAAGGTCGCGATCGATCCGACGCCGGAGTTGAAGCCCGGCATGGCGGCCCAGGTCCGGCTGATCGAGAGCTGAGAACAAATGGCGGAGAGCTCTTACGGCATCGAAGTTCACGGCGTGTCCCGCGACTTCGGGAAGGTGCGGGCGCTCGACAAAGTCTCGCTCGCCGTCCCGCGCGGCGAGATCTACGGGCTCCTCGGCCCGAACGGCTCCGGCAAGTCCACGATGATCCGTATTCTCTGCGGCCTTCTCGCGCCGACGGAGGGAACCGCGCGCGTCGACGGCCTCGACGTGGTGACCGAAGGCGAGGAGATCCGCCGGCGGATCGGCTACGTTCCCCAGAAGTTCTCGCTCTACGAAGACCTGACAGTGATGGAGAACCTAACCTTCTTCGCCGACGTCTACGGCCTGGAAGGAGCAAGGCGCGAGGAGCGGCGCGACTGGGCGATCCAGCTCACGTCGATCCAACCGTACGTCGACCGCCTGGCCGGGCAGCTCTCCGGCGGATGGAAACAGCGCCTCGCGCTCGCGGCGTCTCTCATGCACGAGCCACGAGTGCTGTTCTTGGACGAGCCGACCGCCGGGATCGATCCGGTGGCGCGACGGGAGCTCTGGAACCTCCTCTTCACGCTGGCCGCTCGCGGCGTGACCCTTCTGGTCAGCACGCATTACATGGACGAGGCGGAGCGGTGCGGCCGCGTCGGCTACCTCTATCTCTCCCGGATGCTCGTCGAAGGCGATCCGAAGGACCTGACGCAACTTCCGGAGGTAACGCCTTCGGGAACTCGGAGAGTCGAGGCGGAGTGCGAGGCGGGCGTCGCCGCAGTGATGCAGCACGCGCGCGAGCTGCCTTACGTCGAGGACCTCACGATATTCGGCAACTCCCTCCACGTTCTGGTGCGCGCCGAAATTCCGGACGACCAGATTGCCCGGGACCTCCAGGCGGCGGCGGGGGCGAGAGTGAAGATCCGTCCGATCGAAGCCTCTCTGGAGGACGTGTTCGTGCGTTTGACCGACATCGAAAAGGGGAAGCGGGGCGAAGTCTTAGTCGAGGCGCCGAGAGCTTCCGTCGCTGCGACGTGATGCGGGGCTTCCGAGCTACGCCGCCTCCCGCGCGACGATGCGCGAACAGATCATCGCGGGCCGGGCATCCGTCGGCGTCGAGATCCCCCCCAACTACGCGCGCCGCCGGCTCGCGGAGCGGCCGGCCGACGTTCTCGTGCTCATCGACGGATCGGACTCCTCGATCTCCTCGCAGGCGCTCGCCGCGGCCAACGGCGTCGCCCTCGCGCGCTCGCTCCAGGAGCTCGGCGCCGGAGAGGGGTTCGAGCGGCTCTCGATCCGCGTCCACCCGCTGCTCCTGTTCAACCCGGACTCGCGCAGCGCGAACCTGCTCATCCCGGGGCTCGTCGGAATCCTGCTCACTTTCTCCGGGACACTCCTCGCCGCCTTCGCGATCGTCCGCGAAAAGGAACGCGGCACGCTGGAGCAGCTCATGGTGACGCCCGCCTCGCCGGTCGCGGTCGTGCTCGGGAAGCTGCTGCCCTATCTCGTCCTCGCCTTTGCGCAACTCCTCCTGATCCTCTTTCTCATGACGGTCGTCTTCCGCGTCCCGATTCATGGGAGCGTGCTCCTCCTTCTGGCGCTCTCGACCGTCTATCTTTTCGCGCTCCTGTCGCTCGGGCTGCTCGTCTCGTCATGGTCCAAGACGCAGATGGAAGCGACGCAGATCGCTCAGATGTTCCTGCTCCCTTCGATCATGCTCTCGGGATACATCTTTCCGCTCTCCTCGCTTCCGGCGCCTCTGCGGGTTTTCGCCCAGGTGCTTCCGGCGACGCACTTCATCCGCATCTCGCGCGGGATCATCATTCGGGGCGCCCAGTTTCTCGACCTCTGGCCGAGCGTTGCCGCGCTCATCGCGCTCGCGGCCCTGCTCGTCCTGGGGTCGACCCGCGCCTTCCGCAAGACGATCAGCTGACGGCTGCCGCGGGTTCGCTAGAATCCACGCCGAAGGAGATCCGATGACCGAGCTTCGAGTCGGAGACATGGCCCCGGATTTCACTCTTCCCTCGACCGTCGGGGACAAGGTGACGCTCTCGGATTTTCGCGGCAAGAAGAACGTCGTGCTCCTCTTCTACCCTCTCGACTTCTCGCCCGTCTGCTCGGCGGAGAACAAGGAGTGCGCAGCGCTCGCGCCCGGGCTCGCCTCCGAGGACGTCGAGGTCCTCGGGGTCTCCGTGGACTCTCTGTGGAGCCACCGGGCGTTCGCGGAAAAGTTCGGCATCTCCTATCCGCTCCTCGCCGACTTCCATCCGAAGGGAGAGGTCGCGAAGAAGTACGGCATCTTCTTGGACGACAAGGGGATGGCCGCGAGAACGGCGTTCGTCATCGGTAAAGACGGGAAGATCCGGGCGATCGTGAAGAGCGACGTTCCGGTCGCGCGCGACATCGCGGCGCTACTCGAAAAGGCCCGCGCGGCCTGACGGAGGCGACGCCCCATGCCCCACCCGCCGATCGACGAGACGGAAGTCCTCCTTTCGATCGAGGAGGAACGCAAGGTCCGGGAGATCGCGAAACACGTGCGCGGGATCATCGAAGCGCTCGGTCTCGATCCTTCCGATCCGAACCTCAAGAACACCGATACGCGGGTCGCCAAGACGTACCTCGAGATGTTCCACGGGCTCTCGGAAGGGGCCGAGCCCAAAGTCACGGTCTTCCCGAACGACGAGCGCTACACGGCGATGATCATGGAAAAGGACATCCCGTTCTACTCGATGTGCGCGCACCACTTCGTCCCGTTCTACGGGCACGCGCACGTTGCGTACATCCCCAACGAATGGATCGTCGGGCTCTCGAAGATGCCGCGAATCGTCGAGTTCTACGCGTGCCGGCCGCAGCTCCAGGAGAGACTGACGGAGCAGATCGCCGGGTTCATGGCGGAGAGGCTTGCCCCGCAGGGGGTCATGGTGGTCGTCGAAGCCCGCCACCTTTGCGTCGAGATGCGCGGTGTCAAGAAGCCCGGAGCGCTGACGGTCACTTCGGCGATCCGCGGGATCTTCTTCAACCGCCCGGTGCGCGAAGAGTTCCTCGACCTTCTCAACCGGCGGGGATAGGAGCCTCCTCCGCGTAGACCCGCAGCTTCTTTACCGCGCGGAGGCCGTCCAGGGTCCGGAAGCCGTGCCAGGAGAGGTCGTCGCCGGCGACGAACAGTCGGCGGGCCCGTTCGCCGAAGATCTTCGCGAACTCTTCGCCGTGCTTCTCCTCCCGAAAGGGATACGGCTCGCTCGGAAAGAAGTGGACTCCCGCGCCGCGGGCGAGTGATTCCTCGGGCCGAGCGACCGGATATCGGTCCGCCTCGCTGGCGAAGACGTTGACGCCCCCCGCGAGCGCGAGGAGATCCGCCACGTACGTGTCGCTGGACACGGTCATCCAGGGATCCCTCCAGATCCAGTACGCGTAGCGGAAGATACCGGGAGGCTGCTCTCCCTCGAGAGCGGCGAGCTCGCTCTCGATCCGCGAAGCGAGCCCTTCGGCTGCAGCCTCTTCGTCGAGCCGCTTGCCCCAGCCGCGGATCGTTTCGGGCACGTCGGCCACCCTCCGCGGGAACGAGACGTCCACCTCGATTCCCGACGCGGCGAGCGCGAGGACATCCTCGCGCCGGTTCTCCTCCCGGTTCGCGAAGACCAGGTCGGGCGCGAGGTCCCGGATCCGCCGGAGATCGGGGTTCTTGGTCCCGCCGATCCGCGGGAGACCCCAGAGGAGCCCCTGGGGACGGACGCAAAACCGCGTGGCGGCGACGAGGCGGGACAGGCCTCCGATCGCCACGAGGGTCTCGGTGATCGACGGACAGAGCGAGACGATGCGGCGGGGAGCCATGAAATCCCAGTCTAACGGCTAGACTCTCGGTCGCTTGGACGTCCCCGCCGAAGACCTCGCCCTTCTCTTCCGGTCGCGCCATCCGCTCGTCGTCTGTGAGACGGTCGAGGAGACCCGGTTCGAGTCACTCGTCCGCGCGGTCGCCGCCGAGCTCGGGCTGCCGGTCTCGACCTGGAGCTCCGCCTCCGGCCTCTCCCCTTCTCATCCGGCCGACGCGCCGAAGACGGCCGATCTCTCTTTCGCTCTGAAGATCATTCGCGGCTGCAGGTCCGACGGAGTCTGGCTCCTGAAGGACCCGCAGCCACATCTGGAAAACGCCGTCGCGCTCCGAGCGCTGCGCGAGACCGCCCAGGAGTTCGCGGGCTCGGCCCGCACCCTCGTGCTCGTGGGGCCGCTCCTCCCGAGAAAGCCGGAGCTCGAGGACGTGGAGATCCGGTTCGAGTTCGCGCTCCCCGGGCGCGCCGAGCTCCAGAAGCTCGTCAGCAACACGGTCCGCCGCGCGCCGCGAGAGTCCCGGGTCGCGCTCTCTTCGGCCGAGACGAACGAGCTCGTGTCCGACCTCGAGGGGCTGACGATGTTCGAGGCGGAGAGGTCGCTCGCGCGGGCGTTCGCCCAAGACGGAGTCCTCGACGGAGCGGATCTGCCCCGAATCCGGGAGACCAAGGAGACTCTGATCGGCGGGGGCGGAATGCTCGAGCTCGTCACCGCGCCGGGGGGATTCGACCGTGTGGGCGGGCTCGAGAGGCTGAAGAAGTGGATCGCGACGCGGAAGGCCGGCTTTCTGGCAGCCGCGAGCGAAGGGGCGCTCGACCCGCCTCGGGGACTCCTCCTCCTGGGAGTTCAGGGCTGCGGGAAGAGCCTGGCCGCCAAGGCCGTCGCGGCCTGCTGGGGCGTTCCCCTGTTCTCGCTCGAGGCCGGCCGGCTGCTCGCGCCGTTCGTCGGGGAATCGGAGCGCAACCTGCGGGAGGCGCTGAAAAGGATCGAGCGGATGGCGCCGTGCGTCCTCTGGGTCGACGAGATTGAAAAGGCCTTCGTTTCGGCGCGCTCGGCCGAATCGGACGGCGGCGTCTCGCAGCGTCTCCTGGGCACGCTCCTGACGTGGATGCAGGAACATCGCCGGCGTGTCTTCCTCGTCGCGACGTGCAACTCCGTCGAAGTGCTGCCGCCGGAGCTTATGCGCAAGGGGCGGGTCGACGAGGTCTTCTTCGTGGATCTGCCCGGCGGCCCGGCGCGCGCCGAGATCTTCCGGCTGCATCTGTCGCAGCGCGCCGAGGACCCCAAACGGTTCGATCTGCCCAGGTTGGCCGGGTCCTCCGATGGATTCTCAGGAGCGGAAATCGAGCAGGCCATTGTTTCCGCACTCTACGAGACGCGGGCGGCCGGCCTGCCCTTGGACGAAGCCGGCCTCCTCGTCGCGCTCCGCTCCACTCGGCCGCTCTCGGTCGTCCGCGCGGAAGACGTCTCGGCCCTGCGCGAGTGGGCCTCGGGGCGCTGCGTCCCGGCGGACTGATCGGCAGCGCGCTCCTCCCGCCAAAACGCGCATCCGTCCCGGGCAATCGGCCTTCGTACGGATTCCCAAACTCCGTTCGGAACCTCTCGTACCGAGAATCCGAGAGCTTCGGAATCGACATGGTCCTTTTTTCCCGGCGGCACACCGATTCCGCCGGCAGGAGGAACGGAATGACACTTTCCCGACTTCGACGTCGCGCACTCCCTCTCGTCCTCGCCTCGGTCCTGTCTGCCGCCGCCCTCTCCGCGCAGAACCAGAATCAGTCGCTCGTCCTGGACCTGCCCCTGGCGAGCCAGCGCGCCTCCGTGACGCAGCGCCTCGGTCTGACCGGTGTGACGATCGACTACCACCGTCCGCAGGTCCGCGGCCGGAAGGTCTGGGGCGAGCTCATTCCCTTCGGCAAGGTCTGGCGGGCCGGAGCCAACGAGAACACCGTGATCACCTTCACCGATCCGGTGAAGGTGGAAGGGCAGCCGCTCGCCAAAGGCTCCTACGGCCTCCATATGCTCCCCACCGAGAGCTCCTGGACGGTCATCTTCTCCAAGAACTCGACCTCCTGGGGCAGCTTCACGTACGACGAGAAGGAGGACGCTCTGCGCGTAACGGTCAAACCGGTCCCGGCGGAAATGCACGAGTCGCTGACCTACGACTTCGAGGATCTTCAGCCCGACTCGGCCGTCGCCACGCTCAAGTGGGAAAAGCTCGCCGTCCCGTTCAAGGTCGGCGTCGATGTCCCCGGAGTCACGCTCGCGAGCCTTCGCGAGCAACTTCGCGGACTCCAGGCGTACAGCTGGGTCGGCTGGAACGACGCCGCGACCTATTGCCTCGAGAACAAAACGAATTACGAGGAAGCGCTGAAGTGGGCCGATTCTTCGATCCAGAACGAGGAGCGTTTCGAAAACCTCGACACGAAGGCCGACCTGCTCCGCGCGACCGGCAAGACGGCCGAGGCCAACGCCACGATGAAGAAAGCTCTCGACATCGCCAACTCGCTCCAGCTCCACAACTACGGCCGGAAGCTCCTGACCGAAAAAAAGACGGCGGAGGCGACCAAGATCTTTCAGCGAAATGCACAGAAGAACCCGACGGTGTGGTTCGTCTACGTCGGGCTCGCGCGGGCTCAGTCGGCCGAAGGCAAGTACAAGGACGCCGCCCGAAACGTGAAGGAAGCCCTGACCCGTGCTCCGGACCAGCAGAAGAAGTACCTCGAGGGTCTGGTCGAGAAGCTCGAGACCGGCAAGGACATCAACTCGTAATCCCGGAAAGCGGAAGCGGGAAACAAGAGCGGAAGCTACTTCGTGATGCTGGAGACGGCCGAGAGCGCTTCCTCGTCGGACTTCGCGCCGCCCAGCCAGCGTGAGAGCCAGTCCATAACGACCGCGTGCCAGACGCGGGAATTGCCGGGTTTCAGGATCCAGTGTCCCTCGTCGGGAAAGGTCAGGATCTTCGACGGGACGCCCTTCACCTGGAGAGCCGTGAAGAGCTGTAAGCCCTGGCCGAACGGCACGCGGAAGTCCTTTTCGCTCGTTACCACGAGCGTGGGCGTCTTGAAGTTCCCGACGAACTTCATCGGATTCCACTTCTCGAAGAGCTCCGAGTCCCACGGCCAGCCGCCGAACTCCCACTTGGGGAACCAGAGCTCCTCGGTCTCAAGCGCCATCGAGCGGGTCTCGACGACCCCGTCGTGGCAGACGAGCGCCTTGAAGCGGTCGGTGTGGCCGAGGATCCACGCAATCATGTAGCCGCCGTACGAAGCGCCGGCCGCGCCGACCTTCGCGCGGTCGACGAACGGGAGCGACTCGAGGTCGTCCGCCTGACGCATGAGGTCGTCGTAGACGCGGCCTCCCCAGTCGCGGCTGATCTGGTCCACGAACTCCTGCCCAAAGCCGGTCGAGCCGCGCGGGTTCGCCGCGTAGACGACGTAGCCGTAGGCCGCGAATACCTGCGGGTTCCAGCGGAACGACCAGGCGTCGTTCCACGCGCCCTGCGGCCCGCCGTGGATCAGAAAGACCGCCGGATACTTCCGGCTCGGATCGAATCCCGGCGGCTTGACGAGCCAGGCGTGCAAGTCGCGGCCGTCGGCGGACTTCGTCCACCGCTCCGAGACAGAGCCGAGCTCGATCTGCGAAAGAAGAACGTCGTTCGCGCGCGCGACCGTTCTCGCGGCTGCCGGCCGCCCCGGTCGAGCGCGAACGGCGAGGATCTCGGCGGGACGCGAAAGAGTGCTCGCTGTGACGAAGACTTCCGAACCGTCTGGAGAGACGGCGATCTGCGACGGCGTGCCTCCCCGCCAGACCTCTTTTGGAGATCCGCCGTCGATTCCGGCCCGGTAAATCGCGCCGCGTCCCTTCCGCGTGGCCAGGAAAAGGAGGGATTTCGAATCGGGCGCCCACTCGAAGTTGTCCACCCAGTCGTCGAAGCCGACGCTCAACTCGCGCGTCGCACCGCTCGCCCGATCGAGGAGGGACAGGCGGAAGAGGTCGGACTCGAATCCCGGCCTCTTCTGCGAGCGATAAGCGATCCATTTCCCGTCCGGGGAGAACTTCGGCGTCCCGTCGAAAGCGCGATTCGACGCGGTCAGATTGCGTGGCTTCCCGCCGCCGTCGAAAGAGACGAGCCAGAGGTCGGAGTTCGTCGAGAGCGCCTCGACTGAGTCGGTATTCGACGCGTACACGAAATCTCTTCCATCCGGTGAGGCCTCGAAGTCGAGTGCGCCGCCGACGTCGAACGGAGGCGCATCATGGTCCCCGGGGGTCAGGTCGACGCTGGCGCCGCCGGAGACGGGGAGCTTCCAGACGTGCGTTCGCAACCCTTCCTTCCACGAGTCCCAGTGCCGGAAAAGGAGGCGTTCGGCAATACGGGCCTTCGTCGGCGATTTCTCCCGTTCCTTTGCCCGCTTCTCGAGGCAGGCGACGTCGTTGCAATCCGGGAAAACGTCGGAGGTGACGAGGAACCACCTGCCGTCCGGCGACCACTTGAAACCGTTCACTTCGGTCGGGAAGGACGTCGCCTTCGTCGGCTCGCCCCCCGCGAGGTCCACCAGCCAGATCTGCGAGGAACCGTCCCGGTTCGACAGGAAAGCGATCCGCCGCCCGTCCGGCGAGAACGCCGGGTCGGAATCGCGCTTCTCTCCCGAGGTCAGGCGGCGCGGCGTGCCGCCGGCGGAAGGTACCAACCAGATCGCCGACTTCGTGCGGTTCTCCGTGGTGACCGGGGTGCCGACCGCGTAAGCGACCCACTTCCCGTCCGGCGAGAGGTCGAACGCCCCGACACGCTCCACCTTCGCGAGCTCCTCGAATCGCAACGCCCTTCCCGCCGGCTGCGCGGCTGCCGCGATCGAGATCGAGAGCGCGGAGAGCGAGATCACGCGCCACGTTTTCATCCGGTCCTCCTCTCGCGATTCTAGTGTCGCGAGCGCGGCCGCATCCCGCGAAGACGCCGGATTTTCTCTATCGCTCTGCTATGATTTCCGGCTCCGGCGGACCGTCCCGGTCGGAAAAAGGAGAAAGATGTCCACGGCGATCCTGGAAGAGAATGCCCCCCTCCCCGCTGCCGCCGGTAGGGCGTTGGTCAACGACTTTTCGATTCACGTCGCCACCGCCAACGGTTCCGGTAGTCAGTCTTCGAACAACATCCTGATGCGGTCGATCTTCCAGATGGGAATCCCCGTCTCGGGCAAGAACCTCTTTCCGTCGAACATCCAGGGACTTCCCACCTGGTTCACGATCCGGACGTCGAAAGAGGGGTTCATCGCCCGTCGCCGGGACATCGGGGTCCTGATCTGTATGAACCCGGAGACCGCTCAGGAGGACGTCCGGACAGTCCATCCCGGCGCCGCCGTGATCTACGAAGAGACTCTGAAACTCGACGGGCTCCGCAACGACCTGCACTTCTACGCCGTTCCGTTCCAGAAGCTCGTCCTCGAGCTCGTTCACGACGGGAAGCTGCGGCGCCTCGCAGTCAATATGATCTACGTCGGCGTCGCGGCCTGGCTGCTCGGCATCGAGATGGGAGAGGTCGAGCTCGCCGTCGCCCGGCAGTTCAAGAACAAGGCTAAGGCGGTCGAGATCAACCTCGCCGCGATCCGCGGCGGCTTCGAATGGGCCGAAAAGAACCTGACGAAGAGCGATCCCTTCCGCCTCGAGCGGATGAACGCGACGGCCGGCAAGATCATCATCGATGGCAACGCGGCGGCGGCGATCGGCTGCATGCTGGCGGGAGTCACGGTCGTGACCTGGTATCCGATTACCCCGTCTTCCTCGCTCGCGGAGTCGTTGACCGACTATTGCCGCCGGTTCCGGATCGACCCGGAGACCGGCAAACCCACGTTCGCGATCGTGCAGGCCGAGGATGAGCTGGCGGCGATCGGGATGGTGCTCGGCGCCGGTTGGGCCGGCGCTCGCGCGATGACGACGACCTCGGGTCCCGGGATCTCGCTCATGTCGGAGTTCACCGGGCTCGGCTACTACGCGGAGATTCCCGCTGTCATCTTCGACGTGCAGCGCGTCGGCCCCTCGACCGGGCTGCCGACGAGAACGATGCAGGGGGACATCTTCTCGACCTACAACCTCTCGCACGGCGACGCCCGGCACATCCTTCTGATCCCGGCGAGCGTCCAGGAGTGCTACGAGATGGCGATCGAAGCATTCGATCTCGCCGAGCGCTTCCAGACGCCGGTCTTCGTGATGATGGATCTCGACCTCGGGATGAACAACTGGATGAGCGACCCGTTCCCGTACCCCGAGAAGCCGTTCGACCGCGGCAAGGTGCTCAAGACGAACGAAGAGATCGAGGAGCACGTCAAACGCTTCGGCGGCTTCGAACGATACAAGGACGTCGACGGGGACGGGATCCCGTGGCGCACGCTTCCGGGAATCACCAATCACCCGCTCGCCGCCTACTTCACCCGGGGCTCCGGCCATACCGAGCGCGCGACCTACTCCGAGCGCCCCGACGACTACAAGAACAACATGGACCGGCTCGCGCGCAAGCTTGAGACCGCGAAGACCGTCGTGCCGCCGCCCGTCCTCTCGAACAGCTCCGGCTGCGACGTCGGCCTGATCGCCTACGGCTCCTCGGACTTTGCCGTCGAGGAAGCCCGGGGCATCCTGGCGAAGCGCGGGATCGAGACCGACTACCTTCGCCTCCGTGCGCTGCCTTTCACGCCGGACGCCGCCGACTTCATCGCCGGGCACGAGCGCGTCTACGTCGTCGACCAGAACCGCGACCGCCAGATGTACGAGCTCCTGACGCTGGAGGTCCGCGGCGACTCTTCGAAGCTGCGTTCCATCCGTCACTACGACGGCTTTCCCTTGGACGCCGAGACCGTCGTCGAAGGGGTCGAAGCCGGGGAGAAACGCTGATGTCCTCCGTCGCCGAGGGGAAAGCCGTCCCGACCAACCGGTTGGGACTGACAGTCAAGGAATACGGGGGGCTGAAGTCGACCCTGTGCGTCGGCTGCGGCCACGACGTGATCACGCGCCAGATAACGCAGGCGTTCTACGAGATGGGGGTCGATCCGCACCGCGTCGCGAAGATGTCCGGAATCGGCTGCTCATCCAAGACGACAGCGTACTTCGTCGATCGCGGCCACGGCTTCAACGCGGTCCACGGACGGATGCCGTCGATTGCGACTGGATCGTCCCTCGCCAACCCCAACCTGCTGTACATCGGCGTCTCGGGCGACGGGGACACCGCCTCGATCGGCGCCGGCCAGTTCGTGCACCTTCTCCGGCGCAACCTGCCGATGATCTACATCGTCGAGAACAACGGCGTCTACGGTTTGACGAAGGGGCAGTTCTCCGCCACCGCGGACCTCGGCTCGAAGTTGAAAACGGGCGTCGTCAACGATCTCCCCGCGATGGATCTCTGCGCGCTCGCGATCGAGCTCGGGTGTGGCTACGTCGCGCGCTCGTTCTCGGGCGACATGAAACAGCTCCTCGCGTTGATCAAGGGCGCGATTGCGCACCGCGGGACGGCGCTCTTGGACGTCATCTCGCCCTGCGTGACGTTCAACAACCACGAGGACTCGACGAAGTCGTACAAGTGGGCGAAGGACCACGAAATCGCGATCCAGGAGATCGGCTTCGTTCCGTTCTTCGAGGAGATCCAGGTGGATTACGACCCGGGCACGACGCAGGACGTCGTCCTCCACGACGGATCGCACATCCGCCTGCGAAAGCTCCGCGAAGACTACGACGCGACCGACAAGATGGCGGCGCTCGGGCTCCTTCACGAGGGTCAGGACAAGCAGGAGTTCCTGACGGGCCTGATCTACGTCGAGCCGACGAAGAAGGACTTTCTCTCGCTGCTCCAGCTCCCGGAGCAGCCGCTGGCGGTCATCGCCGACGAGAAAGTGCGGCCGCCCAAGGAAGCGCTCGACGAAATGATGGAAGAGCTGAAATAAGCGAGCCCCGGCGTTCCGGGAACAAAAGCCTCTCCTCCTCCGGTTAGCGCGTCCGGAGGTCTCCATGCAAGCTCGGCTCCTGGCTGCCGCTACGATCCTCGCCGTCGCCGCGACCTCTGTCGGAGCCGCTGGCTCGAAGCCCCCGCCGAAGAAAGCGCCACACCCGGCCAACTCCTGCTCGGCCTGCACCGAACGCGGCGCGGTTCTGGACCCGAGCCTCTTCGCCGATCTGAAGATCTACGAGGCGGCAGCGCGGCCGGCATACGAGATCGCACGCAAATACCCGGCGACTCTCGACCGGCTCCACTGCTTCTGCGAGTGCCAGGAGAGCATGATTCACCGCCATAAGACTTTGCTGACCTGCTTCACGAGCAGGCACGCGGCGGGCTGCGGGATCTGCATGAACGAGGCAATCCTGGCCGGCGAGCTGAAGGACAAGGGACTGGCGGACGACCAGATCGAGAACACGGTCGAGTCGGTCTTCCGCACCGACGGCCACCGGCCGACGTTCGGGCCGGGCTAAGCCGCGGACCCAGAACAAAGAAACCGCTTGACTTCTCGGCCATTATATCTATAGTTGTAGATATGAAGAAGTATGGAAACGAGGGAGAGCGCGTCCTGGCCTTCAAAGCGCTCTCGGATCCGAAGCGGCTCCAGATCCTCGAGCTCCTGAAGGCGCGTGGCGAGTCCTGTTGCTCGCTCGTCGCTCGCGACGAGACCGGCCTCTGCGCCTGCGACCTCGAGGACGCGCTCGGAGTCTCTCAGTCGGTCATTTCGCACCACATGGATTCCCTCTGCCGCGCCGATCTCGTGTTGCGCGAGAAGCGCGGCCGCTGGATGTACTACAGCCGAAACGAGCCGGCGCTCGAGCGGCTCGCACAGGCCGTCGCGAAGGAGATCTGACAGGACCTTCGGGTCCAGGAGGTACAGATGGAACCCTCGATTCACGTCTCGCTGAACGTTTCCGATGCCACCCGAGCCCGCGACTTCTACGCCGCGTTCTTCGGCGTCCCCCCCGCCAAGGAAAAACCGGGCTACGTCAAGTTCGTCACGAGCGCGCCCACGATCCACCTCGCTCTGAACGAGACCGGCCGCCGCCCCGAACCGGAAGGCGCGCTCTCGCATCTCGGTCTGCACGTCGGCTCGAGCCGGGAAGTGGACGCGTGGAAGGAGCGCGTGACCGGGCGCGGGCTCGCGAGCTTCGACGAGAAGGACACGACCTGCTGCTACGCGCGTCAGGACAAGTTCTGGGTGAGCGATCCCGACGGCAACCGCTGGGAGGTCTACACGGTGCTGGAGGACGTCGACACTCCGGCGCCCGAGCCCCTAGCCGCGGCCTGCTGCGACGCGAGCTGCTGCGGCGGAGTCACTTAGAATCGTCGACCGATGCCGTGGAACCGCGAGAGCTGGGTCTCCCTCTCTCCCGCAGGTCTGACGGAGACCAAGCCGCGCCATTTCCGCGAGATGGCGCGGATCGCATGGGACAACAGGAGCGAGCTCCCGTTCGCGTGGAGGATCCTGACTCGTGGCGTCTGCGACGGCTGCGCGCTCGGGACGACGGGCCTTTCCGACTGGACAATCGAAGGGACGCACCTCTGCATGGTTCGTCTCGAGTTGATGAGCCTGAATACGATGCCCCCCCTGGATCCGGCGCGGCTCGCCGACGTCGCCGCCCTCGCGTCGCTCTCGTCCGACGAGCTGCGCAAGCTCGGCCGCCTTCCTTTTCCGATGGTTCGCCGGCGCGGCGAGCCCGGCTTCCGGATCATCTCCTGGGAAGAAGCGCTCGACCTCGCCGCGGAGCGCCTCCAGAGCGTGCCGCCGGAGCAGATCGCCTTCTATCTGACCTCGCGCGGCATTCCGAACGAGACCTATTACGCCGCGCAGAAGGCGGCGAGATTCCTCGGAACCAACCATGTGGACAACTCGGCGCGGCTCTGCCACGCGGCCTCGACCGTCGCGATGAAAGAGATGCTCGGATACGGAGCGTTCACCACGAGCTACCGCGACTGGCTCCACTCGAACCTGATCGTCTTCTTCGGATCGAACGTCCCCAACAACCAGCCGGTCACGACCAAGTACCTCCACTACGCGAAGAAGAACGGCGTCCGAATCGCGGTCGTCAACCCTTACCGCGAGCCGGGACTGGAGCGGTACTGGGTTCCGTCGATCGTCGAAAGCGCGCTCTTCGGGACGAAGCTCGCGGACGACTGGTTCGAGGTGGACACCGGGGGCGACCTCGCCTTCTTGAATGGAGTCTTGAAGGCGCTCCTGGAAGAACCCGGGGGCGTGGACGCAGTCTTCGTCCGAGAGCACACGACCGGATTCGAGGCGGCCGCAGAAGCGGTCCGCTTGCAGAGCTGGGAGGAGCTGGAGGAGTCGAGCGGCGCTCCGCGCCAGCGCATGCGCGACTTCGCGCGGCTCCTCGTCGAGCGGCCCAACGCCCACTTCGTCTGGGCCATGGGCCTGACGCAGAATGCACACGGCGTGGACACGATCCGCGCTCTCGTCAACGTCAGCCTTGCCCGCGGGCTCCTGGGACGCGCCGGGCGCGGACTGATGCCGATCCGCGGTCACTCGGGAGTCCAGGGCGGCGCGGAGGTCGGCTGCGCGCCGTCGCCGGGTGAAGCCGCGCTCGCCCGATGGGAAGGAGTCTGGGGATTCCCGGTCCCGCGCGGGAACGGTTTGACCGCGAACGACCAGGTCGAAGCGGCGGCCGCCGGCGAGATCGACGTGTTCTGGATCGTCGGCGGCAACTTCTTGGAGACGCTGTCGGGCGATGCGCGGAACCGCGCGGCTCTTGCCCGGCCGGGACTGCGGATCCATCAGGACATCGTCCTCTCCTCGGCGATGCTGGTCGCCCCCTCCGATACCGTGTTGCTGCTGCCGGCGGCGACGCGCTACGAGACGCCGGGCGGCGTGACCGAGACCTCGACGGAGCGCCGGATCATCTTCTCGCCCGAGATCCCCGGCCGGCGGATCGGCAGCGCGCGGCCGGAGTGGGAGGTCTTCGGCGAGGTCTGCGCCCGCGTGCGGCCGCGAGATGCCGAGAAGATCCGCTTCCGCTCGACCGCCGAGATCCGCGCGGAGATCGCCCGCGCGATCCCGCTCTACGCAGGAATCGAGAAGCTGGAAAAGCGCGGCGACTCCGTTCAGTGGGGGGGAGAGACCCTTTTCGCGGACGGCCGGTTCGCGACGTCGGACGGAAAAGCGCATTTCGCCGCCGTCCGGTTGCCCTCGCGTCGGCCGCGCGACGGCCGGTTCCTCGTGTCCACGCGCCGCGGCAAGCAGTTCAACTCGATGGTCCAGCGCGAAGTCGACCCCTTGACCGGCGCCGCACGAGACGACGTCCTGATGAGTGCTGTCGACGCCGGCCGACTGTCACTTTCAGAGGGGACGACGATCCGCCTCGTGTCCGATTCGGGCGAGTTTCGCGGTCGCGTCAAGCTCGCGCCGATCAAGCCGGGCAACCTCGAGGTGCACTGGCCGGAAGGGCTGTCGATCCTCTCCCCTTCCGAGGTGGATCCCGAGTCGCGAGAGCCCGACTACAACGCTCTGGTACGAATCGAGAGGGCCTGATTCGCGTCGCAAAGGCTCGAGGTGTTCGACGGCGACGGTGAGAACGGAGGATCCAGATTTTCGACACGAGGGGCCGCTTCCTCAAAGAATGGACGCACGTTGGCCATCCGTTCGGCCTCTTCATCGCGCCGGATCATTTCATCTACGAGTGCGACGCGATTGCCGGCCGGATTCTCAAGATCGACCGAGGTGGCAAGATCGTCGGAAGCTTCGAGCTCCCGGCTGGATCGGGACGACACCTCGACGCGCATGAGATCGCCGTGGATAAGGATCTCTCGATCTACACCGCCGAGGTCATGAACTGGCGCGCCCTCAAGCTCCGACTGCGATCGAAATAGGAAGGCCCCGCGGAGCGGACGTGACCAGTCTACGACGCGATCCGCGATGACTTCTTCAACGGGGTTGGTGTCAGGACTTGTGTTCTCTTCTCCGCCGGCGAGGGCGCGTTCAAGGGCCCCGGCCCCTCGGTGTGATGAACGTCGC
>WNFV01013184.1_pt1 | contig 17544 bp, 14 predicted proteins | sample 5400101 | NCBI WGS metagenome assembly WNFV01 (sample SAMN13153361, study PRJNA577476) | soil metagenome | isolation source: 115 cm soil or saprolite under grassland replicate 1 | place: USA:California | collected 2016-06-15
AGCACGCCCTCGAGCTTCGCAGCGACGTCGTCGAGCCGCTCGACTCCGAACGCCATGCACATCCGCCGCTCGCTGCCGAACTGGTTGATCAGCAGCGGGTGGCGGGAGCCCTTGACCTTCTCGAACAGCAGCGCCGGTCCGCCGGCCTTGACGGTGCGGTCGTTGATCTCGGTGATCTCGAGGTCGGCGTCGACCTCGGCGGCCACGCGTACGAGCTCGCCTTCGCGCTCGAGGAGCGCGATCCAGGCGCGCAGGTCAGCCGGGGGGGCCACAGAGGTCAGTCTACGGAGGGCACTCGGTTGCCGATCGCGGCGAGCCGCGAGCGGATCGCCGTCAGCGCGTCGAAGCCGACTGCAGCGGCATCGGCGTAGGCCATCGAGGGGCGGGCGGGCTCGCCGTTCGAGGCGCGACGAAGCCCGGCGAGGTAGCGAGACTCGATCCGCTCCTCTGCGATATTCAGTGCCGCGCCGCACGCACCGTGGATCTCGTGCGACGCGTTCCAGAGGCGGCCGGCGTCGTCGTGCATCCCGGCCCGCGTTGCAACGGCCGCCAGTGCGAGCAGGGATTCGGCAGTCACCCGCTGCTGCCGCTGACGCACGGACAGCTCGAGGCTCTCCGAGAGCTCGTCGAGCGCGCGCGCGTCGTTCCCCTGGAAGAGCGCGACCAGGCCGAGGTTGCCTCGATTGATCGAGAGGGCTTCGAAGTCGCGGCCGGAGAGGATCGCAGTCGATTCTCGGAGGAAGTCGGCGGCCTCGTCGTACGCCTCCGCGACGACCCCGAGCCACCCCAGATTCGCAAGCGCGCCGGCGATCTCGCGCGGGTCCCCAGCTTGCCGCAGGCAGGCGAGGCTCTCGCGGCACACCTCGCCGGCTCGCTCGAGATCGCCCTCGTCGAGCAACACGGCTCCGTAGAGGCCGTCCGCAGCGACGCGTGCGGAGGCTAATGCGCCCTCGGTGAGGTCCGTCCAGCCGAGCTCGATCCGGGTCAGGCGTTCGCCGACCTGGTCGCCACAGGCACGGAACATCTCGAGCGCCTGTTTGAACAGCGCGCGCTCGGGTCCGTGCTCATCTTGGGTGTACGCGAGCTTGCCGGCCCCGTACAACGCCCAGGCGCGAACACGGCCGCCTGCCGAGGTATCGGCTGCGAGCGCCCTGTCGAGCAGACGCCGGCCCTCGCCGACCCGTCCGCGCGCCTCCCAGAACCGCGCTAGCGAGCCAGCCAGTCTTAGCGCCGACTCGTTCTCGGCCCGGTCGAGGAACAAGGCGATCGCGGCCACCACGTTGCCGTACTGCTGCTCGATCCGCTCGGCCTCGATTTCTTGTGCGGGCCCCCAGAGCCCGACCGACGCGGCCCCGGCGAACTCGAGGTAATACGCCGCATGCACTCGGCGGAGTGCTTCGGCCTCGCCGTGGCGCTCGAGCAGCTCCGCGGCGTGCTCGCGAATGGTCTCGAGCATGAAGAACCGTCCGTCGTCGGTCGCGCGCAACAGGCTCTCGTCGACGAGCGAGCCGATTGTGTCGATCTCCGCGCCGCAGAGCTCGACCGCTGCGTCAAGTGAGAAGCTGCCCGTGAAGATCGACAGCGTCCGATAGAGCCGACGCTCCTCCTCGTCGAGGAGCCCGTAGCTCCAGTCGATGGTCGCGCGCAGGGTGCGCTGGCGCTCGGGGGCGTCGCGGACGCCGCCGGTCAGCAGGTCGAGTCGCCGGTCGAGGCGGTCCAGGATCTGGCTCGCGGTCAGCGACTTCACCCTCACCGCCGCGAGCTCCAGCGCGAGCGGCAGCCCGTCGAGCCGCCGGCAGATCTCGGCTGAAGCGTCGCCGACGACGAAGCTCGGCCTGACCGCCCGGGCGCGTTCGGCGAACAACGCGACCGCGTCGTCGTCCGCAAGAGGAGGCACCGGGTACTCCCGCTCGGCCGAGAGCCGAAGCGGCGCACGACTCGTGACGACGATCGTCACCCCGTCGGCAGCCTGCAGCAGCGTGCCGATCCCAGCGGCCGCATCCAGCACGTGCTCGAAATTGTCCAGGAGCAAGAGGGAGCGCTTGTCACGGAGGTGGTCCGCGAGGGTGTCCGAGGCGCCAACCACGTGGGCGATGGTCGGCTCGACGAGCTTCGGATCCTCGACGCCCGCGAGCGCAACGAACCAGAGACCGCCCGGAAATCTGTCCGCGACCCCGGCCGCGACGTGCGACGCGAGTCGCGTCTTGCCCGTCCCACCTGGCCCAGTCAGCGTCAGCAACCTCGTCGAGCGGAGCAAGTCGACCACCTCGGCCACCTCGGCGTCGCGACCGACGAGCGGCGTCAACTGGACCGGCAGGTTGGTCAGGTTCAACGACCGCAACGGCGGAAAGTCGCCGCCGCCGAGCTGGTACAGCCGCTCGGGCCGCGTGAGGTCCTTCAGCCGATGGTCGCCGAGGTCGCGCAGGTCGCCGTAGTCGAGGAGGTCGCGCGTCGATTGCGAGACGAGGACCTGGCCGCCGTGCGCGACCGCGGCGATGCGCGCCGCGCGATGGACGTCGATTCCGACGTACGTCCCGTCGAGCACCTGCGCCTCGCCCGTGTGCAAGCCCATCCGCACCCTGACGGGCCCCTCGCCGAGCGCTTCCTGCGCCTTGCCGGCGGCGGCAGCCGCTTCCCGGGCGGACGGAAAGGCGAGGAAGAACGCGTCCCCCTCCGTGCCGACCTCGACCCCGCCGTGCCGAAGGAAGACCTCACGAAGCTTCCGGCGGTGATCGACGAGCAGATCGCCGTATCCCTCTCCGTGCTCGTGCAGCAGGCGCGTCGAGCCTTCGACGTCGGTGAAGAGAAACGTGACCGTGCCGGCCGGGAAACCCTGCATGGCTCGACTATCGCGCGCAGCGGCGCGCCTGCCAAGCGTCGCGCGGTTGACATTCCGAAGGTCGCGCGCGCGAACGACGCGAAGCCCCACTGGTCCTAGCGTGACTCCTTGTCCCCACAGAAGGAGTCACACCATGAAGGTCAAGAAGCTCATCCACAGGCTCGTCGCGCTGACGGCCGTCGTCGCCCTCGTCGCCGTCGCCGCAATGACAGGGAACGCAAAGGCGCTCAACCCGAACCAGACCTCGGTCACGACGATCGTCAACACGGTCTACTGGGATCTCGACGCGTACTGGATCCCATCGCGGCAAGCCGGCGTCGGCTACTACGACTTCTACTCGAACGGCGTCCTGGTCGACTACGCAACCCCGTGCGACAACACGAGCGCCACGCATGGCTGGGAGGGCTTCTACTGCCCGACCAACGAGTCGATCTACTTCGACTACAACCAGCAGGTCGGCAACGTCTCGACGTTCGGCGACGGCTCGACGGCCTTCTGGACGTCACACGAATACGGGCATCACGTGGAGAAGCTGCTCAACATCAGCTTCCGTGCGCCTTACCAGGAGCTCCTGGCCGACTGCTTCGCCGGCATGTACTTCCACCACGGCTACTACACGAGCGGAAAGCTGAACTACGGCGACTACGGCGAGGCACGAAATCAGATCTGGGCTCTCACCGGCCCCGACGCGCTCCACGGCACGAGGGACCAGCGCCTCCGCGCCTTCGACTTCGGCTTCAGACAAGAGACGAACCGCAACATCTGCATCAACGGCGCAGGCGTCAACTACTAACAGGCCATCCGTTGGTGCAATCCGGAGGCCCGGCAACGCCGGGCCTTCGGTGCATTAGCGCCCTGCGGCTACGTCAAATCGAGGGTTCGCATCGCGCACGACAGAGCATCGGGTGGCGCGAGCGTCTGCCCGACCGTCCATTCGCGCTCGAATGCGCCGTGCAGGCGTTGCGCCACATCCTGGCGAAGCGCCTCGTGTTCCTCGGCCTCGAAGTCGAAGAGGCCCGACTCGGCGAGCATGCGATCTGCAGCACCGATCAACTGCGCCGCCTCCCGGGCGCGGCCCCGCTCCGCAGTCAGCGCCGCCGCTTCGAAGAGAATGTCGGACGCCAGGCCGACGAGGTCATGCTCGGAGACGATCGCACTTGCCTCGCGAAGCGTCACGGGCTTGCTCCGAGCGCCCCTCAGACCGCAGGCACGAAGCGAGCCACGTGTAACTGTTCGCAACCTCGGGCCACGACTCGGCCGCGCGCCAGACCGGAAGCTGCTGCTCGGCCAGCTCGCGAGCCCTGACGAAGTTGCCGTGCGCGTACTCGATCCCGAGGCGACCGGAGAGTGCGTGGGCGATCCCGATCGGGTTCCCGAGACGCTGCCTGATCGCGAACGCCTCCTCGTTCAGCTCGATTGCCGGCCCAAGTCCTTCTCAGCGACCCCCATCCCCGTCAGGTCGTTGAGCATCGCGGCAACCCACCGGTCTTCACCGAGGCGGCGCGCGAGCTCGATCACCTCCTCCTTCAGCGGCCGCGCAGCGGGGTCGCCTGCGAACCGAAGCACCTCGCTGGCACCGATCAGGCCGAGGAGGCGCCTGTCCGGCGGGACAACGGTCAAATCGAGCGCGAGCGCCCGCCGGACCCACGCCGCCCCTCGTGGAGCCGACCGCGCGCGATCCAGAAGAAACAGAGAAACCACGCACCGGCCAGCACACGCTCCGCGTCGGCGCTCTCGATCGCCCACTCGAGCGCTGCTCGGTGGTTGTCGTAGTCGAGCTCGACTGCTCTCAGCGCCTCCGCCTGCCCGGCGCGGACCGGGTCGCGCATCTCCTTCTGCCGGTCAAGGAAGTGGTCGCAATGACGCCGGTCCACCTCGCCGCGCTCGCCCCGCTGCTCGAGTTGTTCGAGCGCGAACTCGCGGATCGTCTCGAGCATGAAGTACCGCCCGTCGCCGGTCTGGCGCATCAGGCTCTCGTCGAGCAGTGACGCGAGCGTGTCGAGCTCGGCGGCCGCCACCTGTTCCGCAGCCAGCAGATCGAAGCTTCCCGCGAAGACCGCGAGTCGCGCGAACAGCGCGCGTTCCTCATCAGTCAGCAGGTCGTGGCTCCACTGGATGGTCGCGCGCAGAGTCCGCTGCCGCCGGGGAGCGTCGCGGTCGCCGGAGGTGAGCAACTCCAGCCTTTTCCCGAGACGTTGGAGGATCTGTTTGGTTGTCAGCACTTTCGTCCGTACGGCGGCGAGCTCGACCGCCAACGGCAACCCGTCGAGCGCGGCCACGATCTCCGCGACCTCCTCGTCCGGGTCGAAAGTCGGAACAAGCTGCCGCGCACGTGCCGTGAACAGCATTACCCCCTCCGGTACGGGGAGCGGCGGAACCTCGCATTCCTGCTTGGCGCGAACGGCGAGTCGCTCGCGGCTCGTCGCCAAAACGCGAACCCCGTCGTGTTCCGCGATCCCGGCGACGACCGGTGCGGCGCCTTCGACCTGCTCGAGGTTGTCGAGCAACAGCAGCATCGTTCGCCGCTCGAGCTCCGCCTGCAGTGCCTCGTCCGCGATCCCGAGCGTCCGCGCGATCGTCGTCGGCACAAGCTGCGCATCGACCAGCGGCGCGAGCAAGACGAACCAAACGCCGTCGGAGAAGTCGCCGACCAGTTCCGCCGCAGCCTGAAGCGCGAGACGCGTCTTGCCGCTACCTCCTGGGCCGGTCAGCGTGAGCAGGTGCGTTCCGTTGCGGAGCAACGCCAGAACCTCCGCCAGCTCGCGCTGGCGACCAACGAGCGGTAGCGGCTGCATGGGCAGATTCGTCCGGTGAAGCGACTTCAGGGGGTGGCAAGTCGAAACCACCCAGTTGGTACAGCCGTTCGGGCCGCGTCAGATCCTTCAGCCGGTGACTCGCCGAGATCGCGTAGACCTTCGCCCTCGACGAGACTTCTCGTCGCCTCCGAGACCAGTACCTGACCACCATGCGCAGCAGCAGCGATGCGCGCCGCACGGTGAACGTCCATGCCGACGTATCCGGTCTCCGCGAGCATCGGCTCACCGCTGTGCAGACCGATCCGCACGCGCAGGGGCATCCCGTCCAATGCGGCCTGCACCGCAGCCGCGGCCGCAACCGCATCCGATGCACGAGCGAAGGCAACGAAGAAGGAGTCCCCCTCGGTCCCGATCTCGAAGCCGTTGTGACGCGCCCACAACTCGCGTAGCAGCCGATGATGCTCCGCCAGCACCTCCGCGTAGCGGTCGCCGTGCTCCTGCAAGAGCCGCGTCGAGCCCTCGATGTCCGTGAACAGGAACGTCACGGTGCCGGTCGGCAGCTCAGGCATGCCTCGACTATCGCGCGCGGCGGCGCGCCTGCCAAGCGTCGCGAGCCTGACAGTCCGAATGTCGCGCGCACGAACGACGGCGCAGACCCGACGGTGCACGCTGGAGGCGACCAATCGGAAAGGAGGTAACGAGATGAAACGCATCACGGTCATCCTCTGCGTCGCGGCAGCGGCGCTGGCCTCGGCGGGTACCGCCACGTCGGCGAACCGGCCGGACCCCAGGTTCTGGGGCAGGGTCGGGCCGGCGCCGGTCCGCTGGGGCATAGGCGAGCCGATCAGGTACCCGATTCGCTTCGGGATCGTCCACCCGAACCCGCGGACGTGGGGATCGCTAGTTGCACACGTGAGGCGTGGATGAGCTCAGCGGCCAGGTCGCTGGTTGCGGAGACGACGGGCCGCCACGGCGGCCCGTCGTCCGCGGTCACACCCTCGCGCGCTTCGCGAGCGTCTCGGGGTCGAGCACGGTCGTCTTCCCGCGCCGGAGCTCGAGCGTCCCTCGCTTCTCCTCCTCGCGGAGCACACGGTTCACCGTCGCACGCGACGTCCCGGCCATCTCGGCCAGATCCTCCTGCGTGAGCGGGATCGTCACTGCATCGGCATCGTCGCCGTAGAGCCTGCCGAGCTCCAGCACGCGCCGGCGCACGCGTGTGTCCGCGTCGACGTAGTGCGCCTCGACGATTCGCTCGTTTCCGCGTCGCACCTGCTCGGCGAGCAGCCTGACGAGCACCTCGTCGATGCCCGGGTGGTGCCGTCGCAGACGGAAGAAATCGTCCCGGAAGACCGACCGCGTCTCGGACTCCTCCAGCGCCGCCACGGTCGCCGACCGGCGTGGCTCGTCACGTACCAGGGCCAGCTCCCCGAAGAAGTCGCCCCTCCCATGCACGGCGATCAGGGCCGTGTCGGCGAGGGGCGTCGTGATGCGAACGGCGAACCGTCCCTTGACGATCAGATGCAGCGAGTCGGCCGGGTCGCCGTGGTGGAAGACGACCTCGCCGCGCTTGAACGTCCTCCGTCGCGCGACCGACAGCAGCTGGCGAACATCCTCCGCCGGAACACCGGCCAGCAGCGGCCAGTCCATGTCGCAACCCTATGTCGTGCGCTTGACACAGGGAAGGTCGCCGTGCCGAACGACGTCGATCTTCGCCGTTCGTAGCGTGGGAGCCACGGAATCACCCCCGACCAAGGAGAATTCCGATGACCCCGACGCTCGACATCGCCAACCGCTTCAAGGAACTCGACTACCGCGAGAGCAACGGCATCCAGGTCTCACTGCTCTGGAACCGCGCCGACGACTCCGTCAGCGTCGCCGTCTGCGACATCCGCACCGAGGAGACGTTCGAGATCTCGGTGTCCGCGGAGCTCGCGCTCGACGCCTTCCACCACCCGTTCGCCTACGCGCCCCGCCGCGACGACCTCGCCACAGCCGACGAGACGCAGGTGCTGTCCCGCTAGGCGGGCACGGGGCCGGCGAGCGCGTAGGCGATCGCCGCGTCACGTCCCATCGCCCTTCCGTTGGCGAGGCCCGCGGCGACCGCGGCCTCGCCGACGTGTTCTGCGACGAGCGCGACCCCGCGATCGTGCCGCCCCTTCTCCAGGACGTTCGCGTACTCAATCTCGGCTCCCACTCCCTCGGCCGCGCCGAGCAGACGGAGCGCGCGGGCCCAGTCGCCGCGCTGGGCGTGCAGGATGCCGAGCCCGTTCAGTGACCAGATCAACTGCTCCGGAAAGTCCCCGTCGCGGCAGCCGGCGATCGTGTCGCGATATCGGACTTCCGCGCGCTCCGCCTCGCCGAGCTCGACCTCGCACGCCGCGAGCGTCGCAGAGATGCCGACCCGAAGTTGCACGTCGCCGACCTCCTCTGCCAGCGCGAGCGCCTCCTCGTCGAGCGATCGGGCGCGCGCGTAGTCCGCCCTGTCGAAGGCGTTCGCGGCGAGATCCGCGAGGGCTATGCCGAGGAACCACGCGTCGCCGACGGCACGGGCGTGGGCGGCCATTTCCTCGAGCAGCGCCTCCCCTCTCGCGTTGTCGCCCTCGAAGATCGCCGCCAGGGCCAGGTTGAGCCGGGACCTGAGGAGACCCGGGTCGTCGCGGGACCCGTCGCGGAGCCGAAAGCTCGTCTCGGCGTGACTTCGGAGGGCCGGCACGTCTCCCAGCAGCACGCTGAGGACGGCCAGGCCGTCGTGCAGAGGTGCCACCTCCGACGGGGTCAGGCCTTCCGAGTCCGCCAGCGCCGACCGCAGCCGCCGCCGTCCCTCGTGGAGGAAGCCCGCGAGGTGCCAGAAGTACCAGCACGCCGTCGCGAGCTCTGCGTGCGACCTCGACTCTCCGCGCGCGCGGGTGAAGTCGAGTGCCGCCCGGATGTTGTCGTGCTCGGCGCGGAACCAAGCGACAGCCTCGGTCTGCCCATGCCTGCGCAGCAACGGCTCGTTCTCGCTTGCAAGCCCGTGGAAGTACGCGGCGTGGCGTTCCCGCAGCGCCTCCTCCTCGCCGTCGGCCGTGAGCCGCTCGAGCGCGAAGTCGCGAATCGTCTCGAGCATCCAGTAACGGCCCTCCGTACGGCGAACGAGGTTCTTGTCCAGCAACGACGCGAGCGTGTCGAGATCCGCCCCGCACACCTGCTCCACCGCGTCGAGCGTGCAGCCGCCCGCAAACACCGCCAGGCTCGCGAAGAGCAGCTGCTCGTGCTCGTCGAGGAGCTCGTAGCTCCACTCGATGGTCGTGCGGAGCGTCGCGTGTCGCGCCTCGGCATCCCGGCCGCCCCTCAGGAGGTCGAGCCGCCCCGCCAGCCGATCGAGAATTTGCGCGGGGGACAGGACGATCGTTCGAGCCGCCGCGAGCTCCACCGGGAGCGGGAGATTGTCGAGCCTCCGACAGAGCTCCGCGGTTGCCTCGTCGGGCTCGTGACCGGATCGTGCGGCGAAGAGCTCCACGGCGTCCGCCTCCAGCAGCGGTGGAACGGCGAACTCACGCTCGCCCTTGATGCGCAGCAGCTCACGGCTCGTCACGAGACTGTCGAGCCCCGCGCACGCGGCCAGGAGCTCCGAGAGGGACGCCGCCGCTTCGACTACGTGCTCGAAGTTGTCGAGCAACAACAGCGCACGCTTGCCGGCGAAGTGTTCGGCGAGCCCGTTCTTGGCTCCGACGATCTGCGCGACGGTCTCGAACACCAGCGCGGAGTCCCTGAGCGGTGCGAGCGAGACCCAGAAGACGCCGCTCGGATAGTCGCCGACGACCTGCGTTGCGGCCTCCAGCGCGAGTCGCGTCTTGCCGGAGCCTCCAGGACCGGTCAGTGTCACGACTCGCGAGTGCGAGCGAACGAGGCCGACGACTTCAGGCAGCTCGCGTGCGCGCCCGATCAGCGGCGTGAGGTGGAAACTCCGTCTCGCCCAGCTGCCAGATTCGCTCCGGCTGTCTGAGATCCCGAAGCGCATGCTCTCCGAGATCACGCAGGCCCGGTACGGCGACGAGGTCGTGCGTTGTCTGTGAAAGCAACACCTGCCCTCCGTGGCCGGCCGCAGTGATCCGCGCGGCGCGGTGGACATCCATCCCGACGTAGCCCGTCTCGGTAAGCATCGGCTCTCCCGTGTGCAAGCCGATCCGCACCCGCAACCCCGTGGGCTCGAGCGCGTCCTGCGCCGCTCCGGCAGCCGCAACCGCGTCGGACGCGCGTTCGAAGACGACGAAGAAGGCGTCTCCTTGGGTGTCGATCTCGATGCCGCTGTGCGATGACCACACCGAACGCAGCAGCCGGTGATGCTCGGCCAGCAGGTCCGCGTAGCCCTCGCCGAGGTCGTGCAGCAGCCGCGTCGAGCCCTCGATGTCGGTGAAGAGGAACGTGACGGTGCCGGTCGGCAGCATCACGCAGGGGTCAACGCAGCCGAGCCGAGCGCGTACTCCAATGCCTCCGTCGGTGAGAGCGCTGCTCCTTCCGACTGCAGGGCTGCAAGCTCCTCTTCGTTCATCTCCACCCGCAGGAGCTCGATCGTGCTGCCGTAGCGTTGCTGCTCGAGTCGCGGTCGCGTGTATCCAATCGCCGCCGCCGCCGAAGTCGCTGCGCCCAGGAGCCGACCAGCTCGGGAGAAGTCTCCCGAGTGAGCGGCAGCCTTGGCGAGACCGTCCAGACACCAAAGCGTGAGCTCCGGAGATCGTGTTGCGCCGAAGCGCTCCGCGAAATCGGCGTAACGCGCATTCGCCTCGGCGAGCATCCCGAGGTCGAGCTCTGCGGCCGCCAGGTTGAGGCCGTGCGCGGCCTCGAGGAACGCGTCGCCCGTCTGCTCGCCCAGCATGAGCGCTCGTTCCAAGAGCTCCCTTGCGCGAACGGAATCGCCGGAGTACATGGTTGCGGACCCCAGGTTGCCGAGAGCCACTGCCTGGAACCACTTGTCTCCGACGGACTCCGCGAGCTGACTCGGCGAGTCCGGCGCGGTTAAGCAACGACCGCAGAAGCGCCTGCCGTGAGCCGCCGCGGCGCCGGATCGCCAGGCTTTCCTCGGCGTGTCGCAAGGCCGACGCCGACTCGCCGCGCATCGCGCTCATTGCGCTGAGTCCATCGTGCAGCCCCGCGACCAGCTCTGGATCGACGTCGACAGCAGCCTCCAGGGCCGCGGTCAGCCGGCGGTGGGCTTCGCCGAACTGGCCGGTCACGTACCAGAAGTACCAGCACGAGCCGGCGAGCCGTGCGTGCAGTGGCGCCTCGGACGAGCTGGCGAGCCACTCGAGCGCTGCCCGGACGTTCCCGTGCTCCGTGGTCAGCCGCTCGAACCACTCCTCCTGCCGCGGTCCGCGCAGCTCCGGCTCCCCTTTGACGACGACATCGGCAAAGAACCGCGCATGCGCAAGACGCAGATCGTCGCCTTCGCCGGACGCGTCGAGGCGCTCGAGCGCATACGCGCGAATCGTCTCGAGCATCCAGTACCGCTCGCCGGTGCGACGGGCGAGGCTCTTTTCGACGAGCGACGCGAGCGTGTCGAGATCAGCGCCGCCGACCGCCTCCGCAGCATCCAAAGTGCAACCCCCGACGAACACCGAGAGCCGCCTGAATAGCTGCTGTTCACCGACGCCGAGGAGCTCGTGGCTCCATTCGATCGTCGCCCGCAGCGTGGCGTGGCGCGCCTCCGCGTCCCGTCCTCCCTTCAAGAGGTCGAGCCGACCCGAGATGCGCTCGACGATCTGCGCCGCCGGGAAGGCGGATGCTCGCGCCGCCGCGAGCTCGAGGGCAAGCGGAAGATCGTCGAGTCGGGCGCACAGCTCGTCGATGATCTCGTCCGGCTCCGTCTGCGCCCGAACGCAGAACAGCTCGACTGCCTCTGCACGTTCGAGCGGGTCGACCGCATACTCGACCTCGCCCTGGAGGCGAAGCCGCTCGCGACTCGTTACGAGGACGTGCAACTCTGGGCAGGCGGCGACCAAGGACGCGAGCTCCGGCGCCGCATCGATGACCTGCTCGAAGTTGTCGAGCAGCAGCAGTGCTCGCCGGCCCCCAAAGTAGTCGGTGAGGTCCTCCTTGGCGCCGACCACCTGCTTGATCGTGTCGAGCACGAGCGTCGCGTCGGCGAGCGAGGCGAGGGGCACCCAGTAAACGCCGTTACCGAACTCGGCAACGACCTTGGACGCCGCTTCGATCGCCAGACGCGTCTTGCCCGAGCCCCCGGCGCCGCTCAGTGTCACCAACCGGTGGCGCCCGAGGAGCGTCACCACCGCCTTCAGCTCCGTCGTACGGCCGACAAACGTACTCGCTGGGCGTGGAAGGTTCGTGGCCGCGACCGTTTGTAATGGAGGAAACACGCCTTTCCCTAGCTGGAACAGCCGCAGCCGCTCGGGAAAGTCCTTCACGCGATGCACGCCGAGGTCGATGACTTCCGCGTCGACGAGCTCGCGCGTCTCCTGCGAAAGGACCACCTGCCCGCCGTGGCCGGCCGACGCGATCCGTGCCGCCTGGTGGACCGCGACCCCTACGTAGCCGGTTTCCGCGAGCAACGGCTCGCCGGTGTGAATCCCCACTCGGATCCGCACCGGGGTGGGCTCGAGCACCTGCTGCGCCTCCGCGGCCGCCGCGACCGCATCCGAGGCCCGGGCGAACGCGACGAAGAACGCATCCCCGGCGGTCTCGAGCTCGACGCCTCGGTGCTGGGCCCAAACCCTGCGGAGCAGCCGGTGATGCTCCGCCAACACCGTGGCATAGCGGTCACCTAGCTCCAGCAGCAGCCGCGTCGAGCCCTCGATGTCCGTGAACAGGAACGTCACGGTTCCAGTCGGAAGGCGCCGCATCGAGGGAGATGTTGAACCGATCCGGGTCGATCTTCTAGGGTCCCCCGAAAGGAGGTCTGGCGATGCCCCTGCGGCTTCGGCTCTCGCTCGTGCTCTTCCTCGGCGGGGCTGCCCTTCTCGCGGCAGCCTTCGCAACCGATCGAGGCCGCGCTGCCTCTGCGTCGAGCGTGCGGGAAGGCGGCACGCTCAAGATCACGCTGTCGAACAGCGACGTGCAATCGCTCGACCCCGCGCTGGATTTCGAGGCGTACGGCGGGATGCTCCAGGTCGCGACCGGTGCCAAGCTCCTCAGCTACGTGGACGCCCCGGCTCGAGCCGGGGCGCGGCTGTATCCCGAGGTCGCGGAGTCGCTGCCGACGATCTCCAAGAACGGCAAGACCTACACGTTCACGGTTCGCCGGGGCTTCCGCTTCAACACCGGCAAGCCCGTGACGGCGCGAAGCTTCGAACGGGCCTTCTACCGGGGCGCAGACTCGACGATGGCCTCGCCGGCAATCAACTTCCTCGGCGACGTGGTGGGCGCTCTCGCGTACAACCAGAAGAAGGCCAAGCGGATCGTCGGCGTCACGGTGCGCGGCCGGACGCTGACGGTTCGGCTCACGCGCGTCGCGCCGGACCTCATGAACCGCGTGGCGCTCACCTTCTTCAACGCCGTCCCGGAGAACTTGCCGATCGTCAAGGACGGCGCGAAGCTGCCGCCGACCGCCGGCCCGTTCTACTTCGCAAAACGAGTCGTCGGACGCTCGATCGTCCTGAAGCGGAATCCGTACTACGGTGGCAAGCGTCCCCATCACTTGGACGAGATCGACGTCTTCGTCAGGACGAATCCCCAACAGGTCCACCTCCAGATCGAGAAGGGTGAGCGCGACTACGAGCTGACCGGAGTGCCTGCAACCGCCGCTGCGGCGCTCGGCCGTAAGTACGGCGTGAATCGCGCCGGGGGGCAGTTCCACGTCAACGCACTCGTCGAGACCGACTACATCGCGCTGAATACGAAGCACGGGCCATTCACGGATGTCAATCTGCGGAAGGCCGCGAACTACGCCATCGATCGCGCGGCGCTCGTTCGCCAACTCGGCGCGTACGCGGGCCGACCTACGGACCAGGTGCTACCGCCGAACATGCCGGGCTTCCAAGACGTGAAGCTCTATCCGCTCGACGGTCCGAACCTCGCGAAGGCGAAGCAACTCGCCGGCACCGCGAGCGGGAAGGTCGTCCTCCTCGCGCCGGAGGACCCGGCAATCCGGAACCAGGCCGTGATCATCACGCAGAACCTGAAGCAGATCGGTCTCGAAGTAGACCCGCAGATCGTCCCCTTCGACGTCCTGATCGGGAAGACATCGAAGCCGAGCGGCGACTACGACATGGTGCTGATCGGCTGGCTACAGGACTTTCCGGATCCGTCGGACTTCCTCAACGTCCTCCTGAGCGGAAAGTCGATCGCGCCGAGCAACAACAACAACCTCGCGCAGTTCGACGACCCTACGTTCACCGCTCGACTCGAAGCTGCTGCGAAGCTGGTGGGCCGTCCGCGACTCGCTGCGTACGCGAAGCTCGACGCCGACATCATGCGCAACGCAGCGCCCTGGATCGCGCTCGCGAATCGCGCGAACCGCGAGTTCGTCTCCAAGCGCGTCGGCTGCTACATCGCGCAGGGCGCCTACGGGTTGATGGACCTGGCGGCCGCGTGTCTCAAATGACGTTGCGAATCTGACGTGCGTCGCGAGCGGCGTCCTGGTAGGTGAGGGCGCGGCCGCGCTGCCACGCGTCGTCGAACGAGTCCGCGTCGAGCTGCTCTCGGAGCGGTTCGAGGAACCGCTCCCGAGCTGTGCGGATGATCGGCGAGAGGTGATCGAGCGTTCCGACCAGATTCGCCTGACCGGCAGCCCAGAGGGTGACAGCACGCTCGCCTTGGCCCACCACGGCAAACGCTGCTGCGGCGACGAACAGCCACTCGAGGAGCGGCGGAAGAATGCCGTGCTCCAGCGCAAGGTCGATCGCCTCCTCGGCAACCTCGGCGAGCTCCGACACGTCGCCGCGCAGCAAGTCGATCATGCCGATGTTCAGGAGTCCATTCGAGAGGAAGCCGATGTCGCCGACCTCCCGCGCAAGCTCGATTGCTTCGCGTGTGAAGCTCAACGCCTCGTCGAGCTTGCCCTCTGCCGTCGCCTGTTCACCGAGATTCGAAATCGGTGGAACCAGCAGACGACGGTCGCCAACTTCGCGGGCGATGCGCGCCGACTCCCGCATCAGCTCCCATGCCAGCTCGCGGCCGCCCGCCTCGTAGTACGCACAGGCGACGGCGTTCAACGTCCACGAGATCATCCACGCGTCTCCGGATTCACGCGCGAGTGTCGTTGCGCGCTCCCCAAGCGCAACGGCCTCGTCCGTACGCCCGAGGACCATCTGGACGAACCCGGCGTTCGAGATCGCCTCCGCCTGCTCGGCGAGCATGCCGTATCGCTCGAAGATTTCCGCCACGCCCTGCTCGAGCTCTAGAGCCTCGGCGAGGTCTCCCTGGCGGAACGCAAACAGCCCGAGCGCTGAATCGCCGCACGCCCGTGCCCGGTCGTCTCGCGCGGTCGCCTTTGCCTCGGACAGCCAGCGTCGTGCCTCTGTGTACCGGGCGCGGGCATCCCATGCCTCCTTGAGCGCGAAGCACATGCAGAGAGCGGAATCGCCGGCGCCGACGTCGATGAAGTGACGAAGTGCGGCGCGGATGTTCGAGTGCTCGGCGTCGAGCCGGCGAAGCCACTCGAGGTGTTCCGGTCCCTTGACGCAGGGCCTCGCCGTCTCCGCCAACGCGGCGAAGTACGCCGCATGACCGTCACGTAAGGTGCGCTCCTCGTCGAGTGCGCGGAGACACTCTTGTGCGAACTCGGCGATCGTGTCGAGCATGAAGAAGCGCCCGTCGGCAGTCTGGCGCAGGAGGCTCTTGTCCACGAGAGACGCGAGGGTGTCGAGATCGCACTCGCAGACCCGCTCGGCAGCCTCGAGGTCGAACGTTCCCGCGAAGGCGGCGAGTCGCGCGAACAGCAGGCGCTCGCGCTCGTCGAGCAGCTCGTAGCTCCACTCGATTGTCGCCCGGAGGGTGCGCTGCCGCTCCGGAACGTCGCGCGCGCCGCCGGTGAGGAACTCGAGGCGGTGCTCGAGCCGTTCGAGGATCTGCTGCGGCGTCAGGACTTTCACCCGTGCCGCCGCGAGCTCGATCGCAAGCGGCAGTCCGTCCAGCCTGCGGCAGATCTCGCCGACGGCCCCGTTGGCCGCGAAGTCGGGTCGTAGTGCGCGTGCGCGGGTATCGAACAGCTCCGCCGCCTCGTCGTCCACCAACGGCGGAACGGGATACTCCTGCTCTCCGCTGAGAGCGAGCCTGGCGCGGCTCGTAACGAGTGCCCGAAGTTGCGGCGCGCCCGCGAGAAGATCCGCGACGGTCGGCGCACCGTTCAGCAGGTGCTCGAAGTTGTCGAGCACCAAGAGCAGCTGTTTGTCGGCGAGGAACGACCCGAGTGCTTCGTCGAGCGTGCGCCCGGTTCCTTCGACGACGCCCAGCGCCTGCGCGACGGCAGTCGCCACGAACGCAGGCTCCGAGATCGGCGAGAGCGGAACCCACCAAACGCCGTTTGGAAACTCGTCGCCGAGCTCGGCGGCGGCCTGCAGCGACAGCCGAGTCTTCCCAGTGCCGCCCGGACCCGTGAGCGTGAGCAGCCGAGACGTCCGCATCAGCCCGACGACGTCCTCGACCTCGCGTTCGCGCCCGACCAACGGCGTCAGGAGGACCGGCAGGTTCGTCTGCGTGAGCGATCTGAGGGGCGGGAAGGAGCCGCTGCCGAGCTGATGCAACCGCTCCGGGCGGGCCAGATCCTTGAGCCGGTGCTCACCGAGATCGCGGAGCTCGAGCTCGGTGTCGAGCAAGTCGCGCGTGGACTGCGAAACGAGCACCTGACCGCCGTGGGCGACCGCCGCGATTCGCGCCGCGCGGTGGACGTCCATCCCGACGTAGCCCGTTTCGGTGAGCGTCGGCTCCCCCGTGTGCACCCCCATGCGCACCCGCAGGCCGGTGGGCGCCAAAGCGTCCTGAGCGGCCGCGGCGGCCGCGACCGCAGCCGACGCTCGCGCGAAGACGACGGAGAACGCGTCGCCCTGCGTGTCCATCTCGACGCCGCCGTGACGCGACCAGACATCGCGGAGCAATCGATGGTGCTGACTCAACAAGTCGGCGTAGCGATCGCCGAGCTCGCGCAGCAGCACAGTCGAACCCTCGATATCGCTGAACAGGAACGTGACCGTGCCGGTCGGTAGCGACGCCTGCGCCATAGCCCTCGAGGAGACAGTTTCTCGCAGACAACGAGTTTTCGGAAGTGTCGCCGCCTTGACACTTGATCCGTCGCGCGCACGAGCGACGACGCTCCCCGCCGCTGCGAGCCTCAGGGCAACCCGCCACGACTCCGGCGGAACAGACGAAGGGAGAGAGACATGAAGGCTCGGTTCACATTCGCGCTCGTCAGCGTCACACTCGCGATCGGCGCGGCCGGGATCGGCGCTGCAAGAGCGGACGCAGCCAAGTTCATCACCATGGACGGAGCGCACGGTGCTGCCTACGTCGATGAGCCCGGAGCGATGTGCTACTTCCCCGACGGACTCAACGGCCTGCGGTTCCTGATCACCTATCGGCCGCGGATGTACGCGCAGGACGCGAGCTCGGCCCGCGACTGGAACTGGGTCCGGTACCGCCCGCGCATCGTCAACTACTGGACGGGCGCACTCGTCGCCGTACGACCGTGGAGCGAGTGGCAGGTCGCCTACGACAATACGCCCGCACAGTTCGCGCGCGTCGACTGGGCACCGCTTCAGGCGAGCCCGAGCGTGAACGACATGACCCAGTGGGCCGGCAACAGCGTCTCGCAGGTCGAGATGGAGTGGTGGACACAGACGCAGCGGATCGGCGGCGCGACGCTGCAGGTCGGCTACTACCAGACGTACTTCGTCCCTTCGGCGCCGGCCGGATACCTCCAGGGCGGGGTCAACGCCGCCTGCTAGGACACGGATCGAACGGCGGGGTTCCGTAACAGGGACCCCGCCGTCGGGTCCGATTCGGCCGCGCCGCTTCTAGTAC
>WNFV01004383.1_pt1 | contig 17541 bp, 17 predicted proteins | sample 5400101 | NCBI WGS metagenome assembly WNFV01 (sample SAMN13153361, study PRJNA577476) | soil metagenome | isolation source: 115 cm soil or saprolite under grassland replicate 1 | place: USA:California | collected 2016-06-15
CGGTCCCTCGCCCCTGCGGCATGGTCGGTGAGCGGCGCTCACCCAGCGGCGCGATCTCGGGCTGGTACGGCCGCAGTCCGGGCGGCATTGGCGGCTCGGGTACTGAGTCCACTGCCTGGCCTGGCTCGACCCGGCAGGCACAGGATCCACCAGTCGGTCCGGGCCTCCCCAGGCGGCTCCACCGCCTTGTTGTACTTGATCACCCGGCCCTCGCCGTTGGTCACCAGACCCTCGTCCTCGGCCCATACCGTGGTCGGCAGCACCACGTCGGCCCGCGCGGCGGTCTCCGACAAGAAGAAGTCGGCCTGCACGTGGAACTCGAGCGCGTCGTAGCCACGCCGCACCACCGCATGGTTGGGCAGGGACACGAACGGGTTGTTGCACAGCCCGAGCAGCCCGCGGATCTCGCCGCTGGCCATCTGCTGGACCATGTCCGGCATGGAGGTGCCCCTGCCGGGCAGTTCGGCCTCGTCGATGCCCCAGACCTGAGCGATGTAGGCGCGGTGCTCGGGGTTCTCGATGTCGCGCATCCCGGGCAGCATGTCGGACTTCTGGCCGTGCTCGCGGCCGCCCTGCCCGTTGCCCTGGCCGGTGAGGGTCCCGTAGCCGGCGCCTGGCCGGCCGATCTGCCCGGTGGCCAGCGACACGTTGATCACCGCCAGGACATTGTCCACCCCTTGGACGTGCTGCTCCAGCCCGCGGCCGTGCGCCGCCCAGGCCCGCCGGGCGCGGCCCCACAGCCACGCGACCCGCTCCACCTGGCGCGGGTCGAGCCCGCAGATCTCCCCGACCCGCGCGGGGGTGTAGGCGGCGACGGTGTCGCGCGCTGCCTCCCATCCCACGGTGTGCTCGTCGATGAACCGCTGATCGGTCAGCCCGTCGCGGACCAGCGTGTGCAGCACGCCGTTGTAGAAGGCTGCGTCGGTGCCCGGCCGCAGCGCCACGTGCTCGTCGGCGGTGCGGGCCAGCGCTGTCTCGCGCGGGTCGACCACCACCAGCTTCGCGCCCCGGTCGCGCGCGGCCCAGAAGTACTGCATGGCGACCGGGAAGCACTCGGCGATGTTGGTCCCCGCGGCGATGATCACCTCGGTCTCCAACAGATCAGCCCAGGGGTTGCCGGCCCGGTCGATGCCGAACGCCTTCTTGTTGGCCGCCGCCGCCGAGACCATGCACAGCCGCCCGTTGTAGTCGATGTGGCGGGTGCGCAGCGCCACCCTGGCGAACTTGCCGACCAGATAAGTCTTCTCAGTGGTCATGCTGGCCCCGCCCAGCAGCCCGAACGCGTCACGTCCGTAGTCCGACTGGATCCGCTGGATCTCGCCGACCATGCGGTCCAGGGCCGCCCCCCAGGAAACCGGGCGCAGCGGCCCGTCACGGCGCTCGCGCATGAGCGGGGTCAGCAGCCGGTCGGGATGGTGAACCTGCTGGTAGGCGACCACCCCTTTGGGGCAAAGCCGCAGCTTGTTGATGTCGTGATTGCGTGGCTCCACCCCGATGACCCGGCCCTCGGCGACCCGCAGATACATGCCGCACTGCACGCCGCAGAACGAGCAGTGAGTGGCCACCAGCCGCTCACCGGACACGGTCGCCTTCCAGTGGGCCGCCGGCTCGCCGCCAGCCTCACCGCGGAAATCGCCGACCCCGGGCGGCACGACCGGGTGGCGCGCCTTCGCCGTCACCTGAACCCCCGTTTCACCGTGTCGAGGTAGGCCTGGCCGCGCTGGACCCGCTTGCAGCGCGGGCAGGTCTCGGCCCACTCGGAGAAGCCAAGGCCGAGCTCATCCATGGTCAACTCCAGGTCGGCCACGAACGCCTTGGCCTCGAGCGGCTCGCCGCAGCGCCGGCACGCAAACACCCCGTCCCGCTCCAACGCGGCCCGCTTATACACCTCGACGCCGATGCTGGCCGGGCGCTGGATGACGTGGAAGAACTTACCGAAGGGGATGAACACCAGCGTCAGCACGACCGTGGCCATGTGCGCCAGCGCCAGGAAGTCGTAGTCACGGCCCTCCAGCAGCCAACTGGAGAAGGTCAGCAGCAGCCCCGTCACCGAGATCGCGACCAGGCCGACCAGCGGGAAGAAGTCGAACCCGAACCGCTGCCCGGTGCTCGCCTCCCGGTCGCGGAACCGCCGCCACAGGAAGTAGCCGCAGCCGGCCAGGACCAGCACCGCGGCAATGTCCAGGCCGTGGAAGATCACCCAGCCCAGTGGCGACAGCGCGTTGAAACTGGCCGTGCGAACGCCCAGGAGGTAGATCGCGTAGGTGGGTCCGGTGGCGCTGTCGGACAGGAACGCGAACCAGCCGAAGGTCAGCGGGAAGGTGGTCAGCGTGGCCAGCACCACTCCCCAGAACAGCAGCAGGTGGGCGATCCAACGGCCGCGGCCCCGCGCCGCGATGAAGGTCTGCAGGCCGAGATAGCCCACCACCGAGCACGGCACCGCGGTGGGCATGCGGTAGAAGCTGCGCCAGGAGAAGAACGCGCCCCAGCCGCGGCGCAGATAGCGCCGGGCCGGCGGGCTGGAGACCCAGACCGTGTATCGGTACACCACACCGAACGCCAGCACCACCGTGGCGGTCGCGTAGCCGACCAGCGCGGCGTCGAAGTAGCGCAGGTTGCGACTGCCCAGATAGATCGCGGTCGCGGTGACCGCCGCGGCGGCCGCGCCAGCCAGGCTGGCCGACAGAGTCGTCGGGCGTGGCCGCCAGGGCCGTTCGGCAGCCTTCGCACGGCCGTGTCCACCTGGAAGCGGCGATGGGGGTTCCTCAACCCCACCAGCCGGCCCCCCCGAATCATCCATCGGACCGTCGTCCTCGCCCAGCTTCGGCGTCACCATCGTGAGCATCGTCTGGCCGAGCGCTGCCCGATCGGTGAACGCATTCCTGCTCAGGTCGGCTGCATCAGCGGAAGCAGAGACACGAACAGTATGAGGGCCGACGTTGAGCGTCAAGGACGGTGCCGGACCTTCGGCGCGGCGGATTGGCGAGGCGACCTACCGCGGACACCACCCGGCGCCTGGTCCGCAGCCTCTCGGGCGCCGTAGGGGGTTCCGCGTTGCAGCAGCGCGCGGAGTTGGTCGAGCGGGATCAGCCGGGCGGGCAGCCCTCTGCCCAGCGCGACGCCGTCGCTCGCCGGCGGCGACGGGCCGCTGACAAGCCGGCGAAAGGAGAAGCATGTACCCGCGCCAGTCGTCGCGCTTCGCGCAACCGCGCGACGATCACGGCACGATCCTCCGGATGGCCGTTGAGCCAGCGCCCGCTCGGATGCATTCTTGCGCAGACTGCACCCATGGACCAGGTGCCCGACCCGCAGGTGCCCGAGCGGCCCCGGCCACCGCGGCAGTATCCGGCCGCGTACAAGCTGCGGATCTTGGCCGAGTACGAGCGGCTGGGCAAGGCCGGCAAGGGCGCGCTGGCCGTGGGAGGCGTTCCACTGGAGGCTGTCGATCGCCAGGCCCGTGTCGCCGTCGTCGTCGGGGCGCTGGCCGGCAAGATGCAGGGCGAGAGGGACGACGTGATCGGGCCGCAGCAGCCGCAGACCTGGATGCCCAGCGCCCGGCGTGCCTCGGCGATCTCGTCGGACCCCTCGGTCCTGGTGGCTCCCGGAACGAGCACGTTGACGGCGACGTTATGCTGCCGAAGCTCCTCGGCGAGGGAGAACGACATGCTGCACATCGCCGACTTGGTGGCGTCGTAGGGCTGGACGCGGAAACTCGAATGCCGTGGGCGGCGCTCGGCGCGAAGCTCGCGCGGCGGACCGCCGCGTCGTCCGCTTGCTCCGCGCTACCTCGGGACGGCCCAGAACGCGATCTCGGTGAGGGCCAGGTCGGTGTAGCGGGCGCCGGGGTAGATCGACGTCACCCGCAGCGTGACTGCACGGGTCATGCCGAGATCCCGATCGAGCCGCTGGCGGGAGGCGCGGTCGGAGAGGGTCGCCCGCAGCGTGCGGCGGTCGGTGAGGATGACCACTCCGCGGATGCGGCCGTTGTCGGCACGGAGCTCGGCGGTCTTGGCGTAGCCGTTCACCAGGTCGATGCGGACCAGGTGCACCGGGCTCGAAAACCGGTAGGTCAAGGTCTCGCCGGCCCCGCTGCCACGCACGGCGCCGTGGTTGTTCCAGGCCGTGCGGATGTCGCCGTCCAGCGTGTTGCGGATCCAGTAGGTCACATTATGGGCTGGAGGCAACTCGCTGGACGCGCTGGCCGAGATCGTCCGTGGGTCCACCCGGACAGGCGCCGGAGCGGCCGCCGCACGGGCGGTGGTCGGAACCGACGGGGCGGACGGGGACAGCCGGCCATCCGACCTGAGCGCGGCGCCCAACACCGCTGCGGCCACCGCCCCCACGGCGGCGATGGCCAGCAGCACCAGCGGGGCCCGCCAGCGCCAGGGCGCGCCCGGCGCCAGCGAAGCGGGCAGGGGCGCCTGGGCGGGCTCCAGCAGGGCGCCGCAGCGCTGGCAGAGCAGTCGCGACGCCGGGTTGGGCTCCCGGCACGCCGGACAGGCGAAGCTCGGGCCGCCGGCGGTCCCGCCGCCCTCGTCCGCGGGCTGCTCGTCCCAGGACAACGCCGAGCCGCAGCTCGTGCAGAACTTGTCCGAGCCCGTAGTGACGGGGCTGGCGCACTGCGGGCACTGGGCGCTGGACATCTGACGACTCCTCCGCTTGCCCCCGGCGGGGTCGTTCGCGGTACGAGCGCGGCCGGAAACCGGTTGGTCCGCAGGGGAGCCGCACCCGCGCGAAGACCCCGCTGTGGTCCTGTACCTGGACCGGCGCGGCGCTAAACGCCGGCGACCGCGTTGCCCTCCGCGCTGGAGACCCTCATGACGAGGTTCGTCGGGGCTGGTCGCCGGAGTCGCGGGCGACAGCTGTCCAAGCCGCAGTACTCGAAGATGAACCTCGTCAAGGTCGCCTACGGCAACAACGACGACCAGACGTCGTTCCAGCCGCAGGGCTGCTCGCCCGCGTGCGGGCCGCCAGCCGCCGCGCGCCAGCCGAAAAGCAGCCGCCGACCGTCCGCACCGACGACTTCACCGTCGACCTGGCCGCCAAGCGGGTGACCACCGAGGCCGGCGAGGTCCGGCTCACCCCCACCGAGTGGCACCTGGTCGAGCTGCTGGTGACCAATCCCGGCCGGCTGGTCAGCCAGCGCCAGCTCCTCCGTGAGGTGTGGGGGCCGACCTCCCAGGATCACACCGACTATCTGCGCGTGTACATAGCGCAGATCCGTCGCAAGCTGGAGCCCGAGCCCGCTCGGCCCCGATACTTCATCACCGAACCAGGCATGGGCTACCGCTTCGAATTCGAACAGGCACCCCCGCCGTAGGCACCCGCGCGCGAGCTGACGGCCACGCCGACCCAGGACCACGCACCAGCAACCGGCAAACAGTGACAGCGACAAGGAGGCGGCAGTGATGACCAAACGGCGGACCGAGATCGACGGTGAGGGCATCGCCTGGGGCGCTGGCGCGTTCATCGCAAGCATCCTGGTTGGGATCATCATCGAGCCGTATCGGCACACGATCGGGCTCGAGAACCTCACGGTCATCTACCTCGTCATCGTCGTGCTGGCCGCAGCATACGGCGGCCGAGGGGCGGCCTGCTCGCGGCCCTGAGCGCGGCCCTGTCTGCTGTTTGCTGCCGGCATCGTCGCCAGCCTTGCGGGCCGTGCCCGGCGGCGCTCCAGCGTTGAAGCGCACCAGCAGGCCGGTGCGCTTCGCCTGCTCAATGCCATCACGCAAACGGTCGCCGGCGGCGGCGACGCCGACCATGCCGCTGCCGAAGGACTCTACGAGCTGCTCGATGCCCGCCGCGTCATCATCAAACGCACCGAACTAACAGGTGAGACCGTCGTCGCTGACGTCGGCAGGACCGACGAGGCGCCCGACGCCCACGACCTGCCACACCTCGACCAGCAGGGACGACTCCCCCACGGGTTCTTCCTCTGGCGGAACGGCTTGCCGCCCTCTCCGGCTCGCGGCGCCGCCATCAACCTGGTCCGCCATGACCGACGAGTCGGCGAGCTGGTGGTGCTCACCGGTGCGGGCCGGCCAGTGCTGCCGACAGCCGGGCTCACCCTGGCGACCGTCGCGCACGCGCTCGCCGCGGCCACCCCCCGCCGCCCAGCCCCAAACGGGCAACAGCCGCTGGCGCGCTGAATGGCGACGGGCAGCCTGCGCCACGGGCCATACTCAGCGTTCCTTCTGAGCGATGACGTGGACGTCGATGTGTGACGCCTTCTGAATCAAGCGGTTGACAAAGGACCCGCGCAGGAGTTCCTGCCATCGCGGCCGGAGCGACTCCCCCACCAGGATCTGGGTCACGTGCTGCTGGTAGGCGAACGAGAGCACCCCATTCACGGGATCGTCTGCCTCGAGGACCTGGAACTCGCCTCCGAGGTCCTGCACCAACCGTTGCACCTGTCCCAACCACTGCGAGTCGGGACCTCGCTCGCTCGTGACCACGTGGATGACGATCAGGTCACCCTGCGTGCGGTGAGCGATCCTGCAGCCGCGGCGGATCAGGTCCTCGGAGACACCCGGCCGTGATACACAGACCAGGATCCGTTCCCGGGTCTCCGGGACACCCTGCTTCGACCATCTCCTGAGGACCTCTTCGTCGACCTGGTTCGCGACCCGCATGAGGGCGAGCTCCCGCAAGGCGGTCAGGTTGTCCATGGTGAAATACTTCTGCAGGGCCAGTTCCGCCTTGTGCGGGTTGGGGTAGACGTTGCCGTGCACCATCCGTCGCCGCAGGGCGTACGGCGACATGTCCACCAGCTCCACCTGGTCGGCAAGATCCAGCACCCAGTCCGGGACGGTCTCCTGCTGCCGGATGCCGGTGATCCTGGCAACGAGATCGTTCAGGCTGGCCAGATGCTGCACGTTCACGGTGGTGATGACCGAGATGCCCTCCGCCAGGACGTCGAACATGTCCTCCCAGCGCTTCGCCCGCCGGCTCCCAGGAATGTTGGTGTGGGCGAGCTCGTCGATCAGCGCCCGTTCCGGGTGGCGCTCGATCAGCGCCTCGACGTCCAGCTCCTGGAAGGTCAAGCCCTGGTAGGTCAGGACGCGGGGTGGGATGACCTCAAGGCCGTTCAGCATCTCGATCGTCCGGGGCCGCCCGTAGCTTTGGACGATGCCGACAACCACGTCGGTGCCTCTGGCCTTGGCGCGCTGTCCCTCCCCGAGCATGGCGTACGTCTTGCCCACTCCAGGGGCGGCCCCAGGTAGACGTTGAGCCGTGCCTGCTTGCGCGCCTGGGCATCCGCTCGGGTCCAGACCGTATCGAGAACGGGCTGCGGGATCTCCCGGCCCGCCAGGGCTTCCACCGACTTGGAGGTAACAACGCCCCCGATCGGCTCCACATTCTCCAGCATGTGCCCATTGTGCTACCCGCACGCGGCCGACGCTCTATCCTGACCTGCGCGTTCAGGCGCACGGCGGTTCGTAGGGCTGGGACGTGCCCTGCCGAGGGCACACAAAGCATGGGAACGCGCAGGACCAGCGGGTTCACGTATTTCTGTATCGCGTCAGCTCGTTGTGGAAGGCACGCTCGAGCTGCCCTGAGGCTCCAACGCTTCTTCAGGGGCGGTGGCTCCGGCTGGGCTTGACTAGCGCGTGCTCCTGTCGCTGGTAGCCCATCCGGCTCGCCACGGCCGCCGGGGTTGCGCCGGCGATGCCAGCTTTTCAGGTGGCGTAACACACCTGTCGATGTACCGGTATGAACACGGTCCGTGGTTTCCTGAAGGGTGTCTGGTCGCGGGGGCTCGTTGACCAGCGGGCGAATGGCCAGCGTGACGGCCTTGGTCGACCGGCAGGTCAGGTGGGGCCGGAAGGGCTGGCGGCCGGAAGCATGCACACCGAGAGCGGCAGCCGGGGGCGACCGTGGCTTGGTGCCTGGCTGGTACTCCTGGCTGCTGTGCTGGTCGCGGTTGCTGCCGGCTACGGCATCACCCGGGTCCACGACTACGCTGCCGAGCGCGGTGAGCTGCAGGTCCTGCTTGGTGAGCTGGAGACCGCTGTCTACCACCAAAGCGCGCTGGAGTGGCAGGCGATCGCCGAGACGCGGCTGAAGGCAACGGTTGTCGAGGAATGGCACCAGGTCGATAAGGCGACCCATCGGCTGAACGAGCGGCTGGCGGTGCTGGACTCGACAAGCGACGACGCCCGAGCGGTCCACGACGCGTTCCACAGCTATGACACGGCGGTCGAACAGGAGTTTGCGCTGCTGGAAGCGGGGCGGGACGCGGAGGCCGAGAAGGTCGACGAGCAGCGGGTCGATCCGGCCCTCACCCGGCTGGTCGAGACGCTTGCGGCGGCCCGTCGGCGCGACGGTATCCTGGCCGAGCAGGCGACCCGGCGGGCCGACCTAGCCACCCTGCTCATCCTGCTGGCAGCCGCCCTCAGCATCGCCGCGCTGGCCTGGCGGTTCCAGCGGGCCAAGTCGCGGACGACCAAGCGGTTCGCCTACCAGGCGCTGCACGACCCGCTGACCGCGCTCCCCAACCGCACCCTGCTGCGCGACCGCACCGGCCAGGCGATCCGCCAAGCCGACCGGGAGCTGGTCCCGGCCGCGCTGCTGCTGCTGGACCTGGACCGCTTCAAGGAGGTCAACGACACCCTGGGCCACCACTACGGCGACCAACTGCTGGTCCAGGTCGGCCAGCGTCTACAGGCGGCACTGCGCGCGGTCGACACCGTCGCGCGGCTGGGCGGCGACGAGTTCGCGGTGCTGCTGCCTCGGATCGAGACCTCCGAGGGCGCGGTGGCCGTGGCCAGGAAACTGCAGGCCGCCCTGGAGGAGCCGTTCCTGCTGGAGGGGCTGAGCTTGGACGTGGAGGCCAGCATCGGCCTTGCCATCTATCCCGAGCACGGCAACGACCCCGAGGAGCTGCTGCAGCACGCCGACATCGCCATGTACGCGGCCAAGGAGACCCACGCCGGGTTCATGCTGTTCGACCCCTCGCTGGACCAGCACAGCCCCCGCAAGCTCGCCCTACTCGCTGAACTGCGCCGCGCCATCGAACACGACCAGCTCGTGCTGCACTACCAGCCCAAGATCGACGCCCACACCGGGCAGATCCTGGGGGTGGAGGCGCTGGTGCGCTGGCAGCACCCCACCCACGGCCTGATCCCGCCGGTCGAGTTCATTCCCCTGGCCGAACGGACCGGGCTGATCGGTCCGCTGACCAACTACGTGCTCGACGCCGCCCTGCACCAGTGCCGTGCCTGGCGCCAAGCCGGCCACGAGCTGTCAGTCGCCGTCAACGTGTCCGCCCGGCGGCTGCTGGACCTGGAGTTCCCCGACGAGGTCGCCGGCCTGCTGGCCCGCTGGGAGGTGCCCGCGCGGCTGCTGGTGGTGGAGATCACCGAGAGCACCATCATGACCGACCCCGAACACGCCCTGCAGATCCTGGGCCGGCTGAACCAGATGGGCGTACAGCTGTCCATCGACGACTTCGGCACCGGCTACTCCTCCATGGCCTACCTCAAGGAGCTGCCGGTGCATGAGCTCAAGGTCGACCGCTCATTCGTCAGCCAGATGATCAGCAACACCAGCGACGCGGTGATCGTGCGGTCCACGGTGGACCTGGGCCGCAACCTCGGCCTGCGGGTGGTCGCCGAAGGCGTCGAAGACCAGGCCACCCGGCAGGAACTCGACGCCATGGGCTGCGACGCTATCCAGGGCTTCTACGTCAGCCGGCCCGTCCCCGCCGATGACCTGCTCAACTGGCTCAAGCAGCAGCAGGCGGCCGTACCAAACCCGCAACATCACCGCTGAACGGCTGCAGACGCACCCACTCACCATCCCTGGGTGACACCAACCCTTTAGGCAGTCTCAGCCTATTCAACAGGGTGTTGCACAAAGGGGATTGGATCGTCAAGAAGGCTTGATCACTTCCATGCCGTCAAGATACCTTGACCCCATGGCCAGGACGAAGACGAGCAGCAACGAGGTGGCGACGTTGGCGGCAGCCATTGACAGCCGCGACCCGGAGGTCGGCCTGCGGGCGGTCGCGGCCCTGCACGGCCTGCTGGAGGTCCTGGAAGCCCTGCAGGTCGACAACGCCCGCGCCAACGGCTGGTCCTGGCAGGGCATCGCCAGCCGGTTGGGCGTCAGCAAGCAGGCCGTCCACCAAAAGCACGGCCCGCGCAGCCGCCCCAGGCAAGGGAGGTAGCCGACATGGTGGACAGCACCAGGACGGTGTACTTCACCGAGCCGGCCAAACGCGCCGCCACCATGGCCCTCGACGAGGTCAGCCGCCTGCACCACGCCTATCGCGGCCCCGAGCACTACCTGCTCGGCCTGCTGCGACAGTGCGACAGCCTGGCGGCCCGGATCCTGGTCGCCCACGGCCTGGACCTGGAGACCGCCCGCGCCGAGGTCGACCGGCTCATCGCCCAGGGCGTGCTCCCAGGCCCGCCCAGCGACGCCGAGCTGCGCCGGCACCACGAGCTGCAGGCCAGGTGGCTGGACGCCCAGAACTTCCCGCCGGAGAACCGCGCCGAGGTCGAGCGGCTGATCGCCCAGGGCGTCATCCCGGGCCCAGACCTCGGCGACGCCCCGCTGCTGGCCACCCTCGGCATTGACCTGGAGGCGGTGGCCGGGCGCCTGCAGGAGACCTTCGGCCGCGAGGCCTACTGGCGGGCGACCGAACGGGTGTGGACCCGACCCACCCAGGCCGCCACCCACCGGCCGATGGGTGTCCCACCGCCGTTTGTCTGCGCGCGATTCCTCAATATCGCCCGCCAGGAGGCGGTCGCACGCGACCAGGAGATCGGCCCCGAGCACTTGCTGCTGGGGTTGCTGCGGGACGCCGAGGACCCGGTTGAGACCGAGTCGTCTGTCCCGGAGCGACGGCTGCGGGGTCAGGTCGGCCTGCCTGACCACGGTCCGCACGCGATCAAGCTGCTGGTCGGGGCACGCGGGCTGACCCTGGAGATCCTGCGTGCGGCCGTGCTCAGCGAACTCGACCCAGACCGGTGACGCCGGTTGGTCGTGTGCGGCGTGAATGGCCGCGTAAGAAACAATGAACTGCCCTGGGTTTGATGGAGGCCTGAACGGTTGGTGTTTACGCGACCTCCTTGGACTGTTCGAGCTGACGGTAGTACAGGGTCTCGTATTCTGCAGGGGGATGTGGTCGAGCGTGCCGTGCAGGCGGCGCTGGTTCCACCACCCGACCCATGCCAGGGTGGCCAGCTCGACCTGGGCGGCGGTGCGCCACGGGCCACGGGGGCCGATCAGCTCGGCCTTGTACAGGCCGTTGACCGCCTCGGCGAGCGCGTTGTCGAAGGAGTCGCCTCGTGAGCCGACCGAGGTCACGGCGCCCTCGTCGGCCAGGCGCTGGGTGTAGCGGACCGCCAGGTACTGCACGCCCCGGTCAGATGGTGGACCAGGGCGTCCAGGCCGGCATCCTGGCGGGCCCAGATGGCCATCTCCAGGGCGTCCAGCGCCAGGGTGGCCCGCAGGGTGGTGGCGACCCGCCAGCCGACGATGGCGCGGCTGTAGGCGTCGATGATGAACGCGGTGTAGCAGAACCCGGCCCAGGTCCGCGACGTAGGTGAGATCGGCGACCCACAAGCGGTTGGGCGCCGGCGCGGTGAAGTCGCGGTTGACGAGGTCGGCGGGGCGCTGGTCGGTGGGGTCGGGGATGGTCGTGCGCCGCGGCTTGCCGCGCACGACCCCGCGGATGCCCAGCTCGCGCATGAGCCGGGCCACCCGGTCGCGGCCAACCCCGATGCCTTCCCGGGCCAGCTGCCCCCAGATCTTCTCGGCCCCATAGACGGCGAAGTTGTCGTCCCAGACTCGCTTGATCTCGACCTTGAGCTGGGCGTCAGCGACCGTGCGGGCCGATGGTGGCCTGCGCTTGTGGGCGTAGTAGCTGGACGGGGCGACCTTGAGCACCTTGCAGATCGGCTCGACCCCGAACTCCTCGCGGTGAGCGTCGATGAAGCTCACGATATCGGCGGGCGCGGGTCGGTGAAGTCGGCCCAGGACGCGGTGCCGGCCTGTTGGCCAGTCCGTTTCCCCGGGCCGCTTCCCGAACCCGGCATGCACCTCTCAAGGGTGCAGTTCCGTTGCAGGGACCTGTTGATCAGGCAGCGAGGGTGGGTGGGTGCTGGTAGCGGGCCTGGTGGATGCGTCGGTGTTCCTGGGCGAGGTGGAAGGCCCAGTAGGCAGGGAGGTCGCCATTGCTGGAGAGGGCGCGGAGGGTGAGGACGGCTTCGGCGCCCTGCAGGCCCCAGCGGGCGCCGGTGATGTCCAAGCGGTCGCCGATCAGATGCCGGCAGGCGCCTTCGATCACGCCGGTGGCGATCGGCCAGCCGGCTTGGAGGGCGGTGTCGTAGCCCAGGAACGCCCGTTTGGCGGTGAGGTAGCCGATGCAGGCGTCGACGCCGTGGCGCTGTCGGGGTGTCAGGGCAGCGTCGCTGGCCTGCTGGTTGAGCGTGGCGATGACGGTGTCGACCTCGCCGGCGAGGATGTGGAGGGCGTGGGTCGCGACCCAGGGTTCGGCGGCCGGGTCGGCGTCCTGGTAGAAGCACCAGGCCGCCTGCCAGATGTACTCCATGACATGGATAAGGTCGATGAGGATGTCGACGGCCACGCCGCGGCGGGCGGCCTCGGCACCGATCGGGTCGAGCTGGTGGCGGGCACCGTCGACCAGCACGATCCAGCGGCGACGGTGGGTGGGGTCACGCTGGTCGGCTTGGTCGGACACCTGGGCGACGACTCGGCGCTGGTGGTGGCGATCGACCCGGTGAGCCACTTGGCGGTGGCGGTCGGCCCGCTGCGCCGCCGCCGACCGCCGCTGCCGCTGCTGCCGCTGCTGCTGCCGCTGCCGCTGGTGCTGCTGCTGGCGCTGGTGCTGCTGGCGCTGGTGCTGGTGCTGCTGGTGCTGCTGGTGCTGGTGCTGCTGGCGCCGGCGGGAGCGGTGGTGTGGATGCTGGTGGCCGGGGTGATGGCATCGTGGGGTCGGCGGGGCGCGGGAGCGGCGTCGTAGACGGTCCCCAAAGGTGGCCATCCGCTTGCGGCCCTGCTTTTCGCCGCTGGCCAGCCGGGTCTGGTAGCGGTTGGCGCCCTTGGCGGCGGCCTTGCGGGTGGCGGCGCGGAGCGCCTCGGGACGCATCACCACGCCCTGCCGTCGACGCTCAAGACCAGCAGGGTGTCGTCGCCAGATGGCATCGGCGCTGCCGTGGTGTAGAAGGCGTCGATGTCGGCGGCGGCGGCCAGGGTGAGCTGCTGGACCTGGCGGGTGCCGGCGACCTTGCCGCAGTGGCGGGTCAACGCCTGCTCGGCGGCCTGGAACGAGCCGCGGACCGCCTCGGTGGCGGCGTGGCGTGCCAGGGTGTGGGAGTGGAGGTGGTTGGGCAGGTTCAGCACGGCGTCGGCGGGATACAGGTTGCGGGCACCGTCGGCGCGGAAGGCGCAGCGGGTCACCTGGACGGTGCCGAACACGGTGGCCAGCTGGCGGTGGTGGCCGGGTTCGACCTTGCGGTGGCCGATGCCGTCGGCGTCGACGGTGGCCACCTGCTGGCCGGTGGCGTGGGCGTGGCGGATGGCGTGCTGCTCGCGCATGGCCCGCAGGTCCAGGTGGTCTTGGTACAGCAGCCGCAGCGCCTCCCGGCCCTGAATGTCAAGGTGGTCTTGGAGCTGGTCGTGGGTCCAGCCGGCCGTCTCGGCACCGGCGAGGGTGGCCACCAGGGCTTCGAAGGCGCCACGGGAGGCGGCGAAGGCGTCGAGGCGTTCTCCAGGCAGCCGGCGTCGGCGCCGGGGTTGCTGCGGGGTTGGTGGGGCGTCGTAGACTTGCATCAGGCTCTTTCTGGTCGGTTCGGTCATGACACCCGAAACCTACGAGGAAGAGCCTCCTGTCTTCACCTTCACCTCACTGACGCAACTGATGCCGGCGCGTGGCCTCGGCGCCCAGAGCTGCGTCCAGGCCGCGGCCACGCCGCCCGCGCAGGCGAACCGTCCCGGCTCGACCTCGACCAGCAGCCCCGCCGCACCAGCCGCTTGAGCTTGGACCGCGTCCCTTCCCGATGCCGTGGCTCGCCGCCCACCCCAGCGCCTGGCACACCTGGCTGGCACGCAGCGGACGACCCGCATCGGCCACCACCTCGACCACGTCCCGGTAGGCGACCGGCAGCCTGCGCCCATCGCCATCCCCACCGAAGGCAGGAACCTGGGCCGCTACCGGTGCTGGCTCGGCGGCACCGTCGCCATCCTCACCACCGGGCTCGGGACCAGACAGCACCTCGATGATGGTCTGCTTGGTGATCGCAAGGCGTCCCAGCAGCTCCTCCTCGGCGGCCAGCTGCACGGCCAGCCGATCCATCTCGGCCCGCAACCGCTCCACCCCAGTGCGCGCGGCCTGCTCCCGCGCCGCCAACCGCTCCAGCAACGACCCCATGACCGCCTCCCCGACACACCCAGAGGAGACGACCCTCGCCCACCACTGTCAAACCACCAACGTCCCAGCTCAGACAGTCCCTGCAACGGAACTGCACCCAACCGACATCACCACCCATGAGGTGGAGGCGGCGGCGTGACTTTCGCCGACATCGACTGGGGAACGACGGTGGTCCTATGCGCCGTCCTTGACAGTTCCCGCCCCGTTCTCGACGCGCAGATCTGTCAGTCTGGTGCGGCCAGGGAATTCCAAGAATTCGCTCCTTGGTGGGACCGCGATCGCAATCGACGCTTCCGCAGCGCTCACTGACTGGGACACGAACCGCTGGGGCCCGTCGTCAGAGTCCAGCCGTTCCGGTAGCCGTCGCGTCGCACCTTGCCGTGCTGGCCCGGCAGCCGGATGATCGGGCCGTTGACCAGGGGTGTTGACCAGGGGTGTTGCCGGTGGCGGGGTGTTCGCAGGATTGTGTAAAGCTGAGCGCACCGACCAGATCCTCGCAATCCCCCGGCGTCGGTGGCCAGCGTGATCCTGACGCGTGCTGCGTGGCGGACGGGGTCGTAGGTGATCATCAGGTCCAGGCTGTCGAACAGCCGCCGCAGCCGTGGCTGGGAGAATTCCTGCAGCCGATCACCGAAGACAGGCAGCCGGTCAGGCACGTCAGCCACGGTCGGCGCGTCCGGCGGGGTGGCGTCCAACTCGACCCGCAGCTTGCCCAGGGACGCCTGGTGGTTGCCGATCTCCTGCTCCAATTCAGCGATGCGGTCGCTGATGCGACGCCGAGCCGACGCCGTGATGCCATCGTCTTCCAGGGCCAGCACCTGGTGCGCAGGCGCCGTTCGGTATCAGCCATGGCACGCTCGATCTCCGTCATGCGAGCGCGGACCGGCGCGGCCGGGTCGGGCTGGTCGGCAACGCCCAGCACCCTTGTCCAGTAGGCCAGCCGATCCTGCCCATAGACCGCCTGGGCGAGAAACGCGGTGGTTGCCTCCAGCAGGAGGCCCTCACCAAGGTTGACCGTGCGGGGAGGCTCGGGGGGATGTTGGCAGTGCGCTGGTGGGAGACCAGGCACCGGTAGTAGGGGTGGACGGGGCGGCTGCCCCACATGCGCAGCCCGCAGCAGCCGCACACCAGCCGCCCGCGGAACAGGTACTCGGTCTTCTTGCGCGGCGGGCGCCGCCGACCGCTGCCGACTGGAAGAGCGGGATCTGCACGTCCGCGGGGACCGGGGAACCTACCGCATCAGCCTCGCAAACGCCGCCGTCTACGAACTCCGGCGGGACCGACATGTGTGCATCGTCAGGAGCGGGAGCGGCGGTGACGTCCCGGTGCCGGCGGACCCGGAGCTGGACGGCGAGCGGCTGCGGCTGGTCCTGAGCAAGGCGTTCTTGCTGGCCGACGACGCACGCATCACCGACCAGGTCATCCTGTCGCAGCTCTCGCCCGGTTGACCGGACGGGTCGCGGCCGGCGCCCTCGAGGCAACCTGATCGCCAATCGGCACCCCGAACGCATGGGAAACACCACCAGCAGCACCAGCGCACCGTCGCATGGTCGAGCGGGCAGCCACCGCTCCCCACGGCCAGCCCGCAGCGCCCGCCAGCGCCGCCGCGCCACCGACCAGCGCCTCGCCAAACGCGCCGCCCAGCTCGGCTTTGCCAGCCTGCTCGTGGCGCACGCACTTTCAGTGCAAGTCGGTGAGCGGGTTGGCGCCGTCGAGCGCGAGCGCGGCGAGGGACGGGGGGCGCGGCTCAGCCTCGGGATCGCCGCAGGCGAAGGCGGCGCGGGCTCGCTGCAGAGGTAGGCGAGCACGGTGCAGCGTAGAAGCGGGTGACCGACGTCACTGACAGCGGAGCCGGACCCTCTCACTATATCTGTCGTGGAGACGGTCGGGAGACGTGAGGATGTGCGGCCATGAGTGACGTGATCGCAGCAGCGGCGCGATCGTCGAGGGATCCGGCAGAAGGAGCAACATGAGCACGTCGACTGACAGCGTGAGCGCGGTTCCATCCGATGTCGATGGGGTGGAAATCAAGGTGACGCTCGGGGCGGATCAGGTCGACGCGGGTCTTGCTGCCTTTGCCCTGGCCGCCGGCGCGGCGGAGCGTCGCCGCATCTGGTTCTGTGAGTACCTCAGTGGATCCAGTGGCCCTACCGCGCTGCCTCTGCTCTCCCGAGGTGTCATCGTTCGGGTCCGGAAGCGGGAGGATCACCGTCACGACTCGACGCTAAAGCTTCGCGGGCCGGAGGGGTGCATAGATCCGGACGCATGGCGTCAGCGGACGCGAGCGTTCGCCAAGGACGCTCGAATCGAGGGCGATTGGGTGGGAGACCGCCACTTGCTGTCGGCGTCGCTGGACAGCCACATCGAAGACGGTCGGATCAAGGAGGTCCTCGCAGAGCGACCGCCTCGAGTGTCAAGGCTATTGTCCCAAGCGCAGGAAGATCTTGCGGGCGAGTGGTTGCTAGGGCTCGGCCGGCTCGAACTCCTCGGCCCGATCAGGGCCTTGAAGTGGGATCCGGGGGTAGAGGGATTGGAGCACGGGATCGCTGCGGAGCTGTGGGAGCTCGACGATCGCCTGCGCTTCCTTGAACTGTCCGTGCGCGAGGAGCACGATCCGATCGGCGCGCAGCGGCGGTTGGAGGACGCGGTACGTAGAGCCGGGCTCGACTTCGGTTCGATCCAGGAGACAAAGACCCGCATGGTGCTCGAGCACCTCGCGACGGCCGCCCAGTCTCGATAGTCACTCGCGCGCATACCTGAGATCGTCCGGATACATCGGGTCCTCCAAGGTGTGGAGGACGTCGAGGGTGCCGATCCCCAGCTGCAACAGAGCCGACCCTGGTCGCCGGTGGGCTCCTCGAGGGCGGTGTGCTCGCAGGGACGCTACAGGAGCGCACCGGGGCGGCCGGTGCGCTTGCGTTGCTGGCGGAGGCGCTCGCGGGCGGAGCCTCTGTTGGCCTGCATCTCCGACAGCTCGGCGCCCGCGCCCAGTCCCCATGGCGGCATGTTGACGTAGATACCTTCCCAACTCCCGGGATCGGCCAGGTAGGTCTCGTGCCACAGACCCATGGCGGGGTCGTCCAGCGCCTCGCGCAGGTAGCGCTGCCATGCCCGGCGGTGCGGCAGCGCGTGGTCGC
>WNFV01006540.1_pt1 | contig 17537 bp, 18 predicted proteins | sample 5400101 | NCBI WGS metagenome assembly WNFV01 (sample SAMN13153361, study PRJNA577476) | soil metagenome | isolation source: 115 cm soil or saprolite under grassland replicate 1 | place: USA:California | collected 2016-06-15
CTACTCACCTTGATCCCGCGCGCTTCATTTCAATCGGGTTGAATGATGTTCGTGTTGGAGATCAACTGTTCGGGAATGTTCGCATCGCTGACGTTCTTGCCGCGCTGGCAAAATTTGAATCGGGCGCGCCACGGTACAAACGAACACCGGAGGGCAATCCGTCAATAAACGGAAAACCGTCGGACAAGATCACCATGGACGCGCTCTACCCTCGTTACGCGGCGTTTATTCGATCGGGGGACAACGTTGTGCTGGAAAGCGGAAGTTCGAGCTTCGGAGTCCCGCCACTGACGCTTCCAGATGATGTGCAGGTACACATCCAAATGCTTTGGGGCTCGATTGGATGGGCCACGGGAGCGAGCTTCGGGATAGCACTCGCCAATCTCAAACGGAAAACAATTCTCATCACTGGCGAAGGTTCTCACCAATTGACCGCTAATGAGATCGGAAATATGGGCCGCTTCGGCGCGAATCCCATCATCCTCTGTCTCAACAACGATGGCTACATGGTGGAGCGGGCGCTGGAGCCAAACCCAGACTGGTCCTACAACGACCTGGCAAAATGGCGTTACGCAGATGTGCCGCACGCTCTCGGATGTACCGATTGGTTTACCGCGCGTGTCGAAACCCTCGGCGAACTCGATGCCGCATTGAAAGCAGCCCGCGAAAGCAAATCGGGCGCATACATCGAAGTCATCGGCGGACGAATGGACATGCCTAAAGGTCTCGCCTTCGCACATACGCGCCTGAAGGAATTGTACGGAGAAGCGTTCTAAGCGATGGACAGTTGACAACGGTTTGTCACAATCGTGTTCGGTTCTATGACACTGCCGAACCAATCGATGAAGTCGTGGCGCAGTGTGAACCATCTGGGGCCGTGTATTCTGGCCATTTCTTTGCTCTCGGTGGCAATTGCCGAAGCCGACCAGAATTTCGCCGGCTTTCGTCACCTTGATTCTAGCGGTGAGCCGCCCGGGACTACACAGGCTACCCCCGCCTGGGGACCCGTCCAAACGGACAAGGCCTCCATCGCCAATCTTTCCCCCGTTCTTTTACCCTTCTTCAACAACGGACCTGTATTCGGATTGCCCGGGACCGTTGTCGGCGACTTTTGGCAAAATACGCAACTGACCGGAGACTGGGGCGGCTTTCGAACAAGCCTGGCGGAGCATGGCATTTTCTTTGATCTATACTCAACGAGCGCCTACCAGGATGTGGCCTCAGGCGGTCTCAAGACCGGCAGTTCTTTCGTCGAGAATATTCAGCTCTGTATTAACATCGACACGGGACGCGCAGGGCTCTGGCCGGGGGGTCTTTTCCACTTTACCGTGGGGTCCCGATTTGGGGACTCGGCGAAAAATACTTTTACGGTCGGTTCCTCCGTACCGCAGAACACCGGACTAGCGTTTCCCGGTCCTTTCTTCGACCGCGATGTTTATCCGACGGAATACTTTCTGGTTCAGGCGCTGACGCCGAAATTCAGTCTTCTTTTAGGCAAGCTGACGATCGTCAACATCGCCGACCAAACGCTATTCGGCGACAGCGCGAAGTACTATTTTGCGAACCTGAATTTCAACAAGAACCCGATAGCGCTTACTTTCTATAATACGCATACGATTGCGGCGGCTGGAGTGTGGACGCCAGCCAAATGGTTAACCATTGCTGGAGGAGTGTTTGATCCGAATACGCAGGCAAGCAACTTCGCCGCTCACGCCTTTGACACGGTAAACCTCTATACCGCGTGGATATTTTCCTACACGATCGGCGGTCTGCCGGGCCAGTTCGAGCCGCAGTACAATTGGACCAACAAGCCAAAGATCGACCTAGAGTCACCTTTTGGTTCATTGTCCCTGGCACAGATTCCAAGCGCGGTTGGTATTCTTCTGGGCAATCCTGCGAATGAAAAGTTCCCGATTAATCACAAGCGAACTACCTGGGGTACGATCGAGAACATTTCGCAGTACCTCTACGTAAGGGATGATCCAGCCACGATTGCCGGAAAACTGAAAAGTGGCCAGCCGCTTAACGGAGTTGGAATATTCGCAAGGTTCGGGTACTCACCTCCGCAAGCCAGTACAGTCACTGTCCATGGCAGCGTGGCGCTGTTTGCGCACGGTCTCTGCGAGGCGAGAAAGTATGACAGCTTTGGCGTTGGCTATTACTATAACGCGATCAGCAATGACTTAAAGAACAGTATCAAGCGACTGACCTTCAACACGGCTTCAGTTAACGACGAAATGGGAATGGAAATTTTCTACGATTTCGCCATCACTCCCGCGATCCGGTTCATTCCAAGCTATCAACACATCTGGGATCCAATTGCCGCTCAGGTGTCCAAACATGAAAACGGGGGCGATGTATTTCTTAGCCGGGTGACTGTGGCCTTTTGACCAGCCTAATTGCCTTTACCTAGTTCAGGGGTTCGCGCCGACCGCATCATCATCGATCACCGCCGGGAGCCGACCCTGCATTTCGACGAAGCCGCGAGCCGTGATCGCCGCGTAGCGCCCATGGTTGATCGCCTCCTCCAGCTGTTGGCTCGGCTTCTTGAATAACGCTGCCGACCGCGCCTTGCCGGCCGCCAGTTCGACCGAAGCGGTCATCGCCGCGTGGTTCCATGCGCTCAAGCAGAATGAGCCACCCTCCGTCATCCACAATTGCGACAACACCAGACCAATGATTCTTCTCGGCCTCATTGATGGCTGCCTCCGCCATCCTGCGCGCCCCTTCCAAGCTCAGGACCTTCTTCTCCAGCAGCGGTGCGTTCTTCTCTGATTTTGCCGCCTTGTTCTCCAGCGATTGCGCAGGGGTGTTGTGACTTAGGAGCATTGCTCCGCTTACTAAAGTAAGTGTGAGTGCTGTTTTAACGTTCATCGTTTTGCTAATTCTGTGTCCGCACCGCTGCCGTAAAACTCCGCGATGGCTCGCATCTCTTCCGGTTTAAGTTGGCGCGCGATGGTGCGCATTTGTCGATTGATGTCGTTCTCACGCATGCCTTGGGCGAAGGCGGCGAGCTGGCGTTCGATGTAATCGGGCTGCTGACCTTGCAAGGTCGGCGCGCCTACCTTGTAACCATTGGGACCGTGACAGGAAGAACAAGAAGCAATCCCACGCGCGGGATCTCCGATATACACAAGGTGCCAGGCAGTATCGTGTTTTCCACCGTTGTGGCCCGCATGCAAATCGTTGGCTTGGGTCCGCTTGGCGAAGTATGCCGCCACGTCAGCCGATGCATCGGACGATAGCGCCTGCGCGATCCCATTCATCGCGCCCCACATTCGCTTGCCTGCGCGAAAGTCATCGAGCTGCTTGTAGATGAACTCCGCCTTCATCCCGGCCAGATTTGGGTAGAGGCCGGATGAACTGACTCCGTTCTCGCCGTGGCAAGCCGTGCAGTTGATGGCGACAAACTCGCCTCGCTCTGCATTGCCTCGGCCGATCTGCGAGAAGGTGTCATGCGTCCACGCGATACGTGTGGGAGTACGTAACGGCGGCTGCGGCTCGTCCGCCGCTCGCGTGCTAGAAGTAAGTCCCAGTCCGCGGCAAATCGCGGCCCATGGGCTAAGAGGCGGCCCATTCTGTTGTTCACGATCTAGCACAAGGAAGCCTAGAACTGCGGAGACCAGGACTAAGCCGGCCGCTGACGACCAACCGATCCGTCGCCATGGGTTATCGGCCTTGAACGGTCCTTTGCTCCGGGTCATCTCATCTCCTGTGTGGGAATGGATTGGCTCGTTACCTCGATGGCAGGAACCTTGTGGGGCTTGAGAAAGAAGAACTGTCCGATCGGGTAGCCATAGGCCGCAATCATCAGCGCGAGCAGGATCGCATTCCACAGACCGAAACTGTTGAGCGCCACCGGCACATACCTCGGCGGGTTCACGGCGAGCGCATAGCGCATTGGCTCGACGAGAGCGCGCTCTCCGAATTGTGAGCGAATCAGCACGACCAGTAACAGCAAGGTGGAAAGAAGCAGCACAAAGCCGCCAATCACCGACGCGATGACTAACGGACCCATGCGCGCAACGGTTGGGATGTGGTAATCGAATGTAGCTATGCGGCGCGGTTGTCCCATCAGACCGGTGATGTGCCAGGGGATCGTTACGATCAGGATTCCGATGCACCAGAGCCAGAGTTGGCAGCTGGCGAGACGTTCGGAACGCAGAGGTTTGCCGGTGATGCGCGGCCACATTTCGTAAGCGATCGCGAAATACATGATCACGACTGTACCGCCGAAGATGAGATGAAAATGCGCCGTCACCCAGGAGGTGTTGTGTATCATCGAGTTCATCGCATAGCTCATGTTGATAAGCCCACCGAAGCCACCCGGGCCGAGCATGAGTAGCGATAAGCCAACCGCCAGCACCATCGGCTTATTCCACGGCAATGTGCGTATCCATCCGAGGCGCCCGCGACCGCCGCGATGACGGCCGGCAATTTCCAGGCTGGCGCAAACCGAGAAGGCCGTCACCAGCGTTGGAAGCGCGACTAAGAAGGTGAGAAATGATTGCACGAACTTGAACCCCGAACCGTGCTCTGGATCGGCAAACAGATGGTGCATGCCGACGGGAACCGAGAAGACGAGGAACATGATGAACGTAAGTCGTCCCATCGTGTCGCTGTAGAGACGTCCGCCGGCGGCCTGGGGAACCAACGTGTAAAACGCGATGTAGGCAGGCATGAGCCAGAAATAGACGATGGCGTGCAGCGTGACAGAGAAGAGCGTGCGGCCGAGTGCGGCGTCAATTAGGTCCGTCCAGCCGAACGCTCGCGGGATCAGGATGCAGATGAGTTCCAGGAGGACGCCGCTCGCCGCCCATGCCCAGAGATAGGCTGTGGCGGTGATTGCGAACATGGCCAGCGGCACCGGCTGGCCGGGATTATCTCGCTTCCACGCTCTCATGTTGATGCTCATCAACACGACCCAGATCATCGAGCCGCCGATGAGCAAAAACGCGCCGACGTAATACCACGGGCTTGCCAGCAATGGGGGGTAGAAGGTGTAAAGCACCGACGCTTTCCCGGAGACCACCGTCGCGGCGGCCATCAGCGTGCCGGCGAGACAGATTGCAAAGCCAATCCATGCTGCCTTCTCTCCGCGAATCGGACGACCGAGGCTAGTAGCTGCGATGGCATAGCCGAAGCCCATCGCGAAAAAAGTAGTTAGCACGTAGGCCATGATTGTTCCGTGCAGAGTTACAGAAGCGTAGTAGGCGTTTGGGTGATCGTGGAGCGGCGCCGGCAGCGGGCTGCGCGCCCACATCTGCCATGCGCCGAGGAGCGCGGCCGGCGCGAACAAGCCGAAGGCTACCCAGAAGTGATAAAGCGCTAATCGGCTACTCTTGTGCACAGGTCGTCCTATCGAACAGGTTTTCGGTTGGGAAGCTATCCTTCGCGACAACACTTACATGAGTGACCATGTCGTGATGCCCCAGGCCACAGAACTCGTTACACGGCATCTCGTAATCTCCCGGCTCCTTGAAGCGTGTACGCACCTCTGCGACGAAGCCGGGCACGACCATAGTGTTAACGTTGGTGTTGGGGAGCAGGAAGCCATGAATGACATCCGCGCTCGTTAGGCGAAACCTCACTGGTGTGTCGGCTGGCACCCGCACACAATGCGGCACGAAATCGAATTGCAGGGCAATGATCCGCACAGTTACAGAACCGTCTGGCTCCAGCGCGGTGCCGAGATTGCTCTCCACGAACTCGCCCTTGAGATGCAGCGTTTGCGGATCGATGACTTCGACGTTGCTGGGCGGGTGCAACGCGTGCGTCACGCCAGTTACGACGATAACTGCCATCATGACGATAAGCATGCCCGCCATAATCGCGAGCCACCGTCGCTCGGTCTGCACGACGACGCCCTGCGGAATTGTGCCATCGGACAGCGGCTGCAGTAGTGGATTGGATGATTGATCAGCCAATGGGACCTCGCGGAATAAAGAGGAAGAAGTAGAAGGCTAACCAGCCGAGGAAGAGCAGAGCGACAGCGATGCTGGCGATGAGAAGCGCGCCCCGCGGTCCTTTCTTCAGCGCCTCAGCAGCTTCGTCCGACCCGATAGACGAGGCGACGTGCTCTGGTAGATGAGCGGCAGTGTGATGTGGCTGGTCGATATGATGTGGCTCGTCGGTAGGCATCAGCTCACTTCCTTCGTTTGCGCGTTCGGTTGCGCCTCTGCCAGCTTCAGCGGCGAGCCCGACTGCTGGTAATAAGCAGCCACGGCTCCGATGTCGTGAGCGCTAAGCTTCTTAGCGACGACCGCCATTTGATCGGGGTTGTTCTTGCGATAGCCCCGCTGCCACTTTCGAAGCGTGAACGCGATGTAAGTGGCGTATTGCCCCGCAAGGTACGGGCTGACACCAGTGGTCCGGGGTGACTTGGCGTCGTCGCTGCGCATCACCTTTGTCCTTTCGTTGCGCTTTCCCCGTCTTGGGGCGCCGGGCGCGATTGAAGATAGGCAGCAAGCGCGGCGATGTCTTGATCGTCGAGCTTCTTGGCGAAAAGCGCCATCGCATCCGGACTGGTCTTGCGAAAGCCGCGCTGCCACATCTGCAGCTCGAAGCCGATGTAGTGGCCGTATTGACCGCCCAGATACGGAATGGTGGGCGGTTGCCCCGCGCCGTCCGCTCCGTGACAGCTGATGCAGGCGGGAATTCCCTTCGCCTCGCTGCCGATTTGGGCGAGCTGCTCACCACGCTTGAGGAGCGTAGCGTTTGTCGTGGTCGCCAGTGGCAGAAACGGCGCCTTGATGCCAGCAAAGTAGGCCGTCACATCCGCGATATCGTCTTCTGACAAGGCCTTGGCGATCGGCGACATGAACGCGTTGAGCCGAACCCCGGAGCTGAAGGCGCGGAGCTGCTCCGCTAGGTAAAAAGCTGACTGGGACGCGAGTCGCGGAAACGCGCCGCTGGCGTCGGAAACGCCATTGAAGGCATGGCACTGCGCGCAAGCCGGAGCGCCGGCCACCGTACCCTGCGCCGCGATTACGGCGCCGCGGTTCACATCCGGCTGGCGCGGCTTGCTTCCCGTAAATGCGGTATTGTCTTCGTTGGCGCGGTGGAGGACATAGGCGCGGATCGCCGTTGCTTTTGAGCGGTCGAGCACGGCTCCAAAGGGGGCCATGCCGTTACTCTTCAGAGTGCCGTCGAGAACAATGTTGTACCAGGCGTCCACAGGCAAATAAGGGGATTTGCGGAGATCGGGGACGACGCCGCCGCCCACCGCAGCTTCGCCGTGGCAGACGCTACAGAACCGGCCGAACAGCGCCTCGCCGGTGGCGATCGTCGCCGCATCGGCGATATCGGGCAGGGGAGGAAGCATTTCCCGCGGTGCGGGTGGGACTGGCGGCAGGGTGGCCTTACCTCCGAGCTTGAACACGAGCACGCGGCTGATGTTGCGTTCGTTGCCGGACTTGGCGGATTGCGCGCCCTGCATGAGTGGGTAGGCTCCGCCCCAGCCGGCCAATACGGCGATATACTGCTCGCCATTGACCTCATATGTGACCGGAGCCGCCATCACCGGGGTCTGGGCCGAGGCCGACCATAGCTTCTGGCCGGTATCCGCGCGGTAGGCTACGAAATCCCCGGCGGCATTACCTTGCACAACCAGGTTCCCGGCAGTAGTCAGGACGCCGCCGTTCCACGGCCCGAGGTAGTTGGCGCGCCAGACTGCCTTCCGGTTCACCGGGTCCCAGGCGATCAGATAGCCCTTCACGCCCGGTGTATTGTTGGTCGCTACGCCGATGTTCCAGCCGATCGGCGCCGGCTCGAAATCCTTCACCCCAGTGTACGCCATCCCAATCTCTTGCGCAGGGATATAGACCAGCCCGGTCTTAGGGTTGAACGCCATTGACTGCCAGCTATGGGCGCCCAGCGCGCCGGGCAGAACCTGGACCGATGTACCGGTCTTGTCGTAGCGGATCTCGGGATGCTCGATCGGCCGGCCGGTTTTTGGGTCGACACCGCTCGCCCAGGTGACCGGTGTAAAAGCGTCGGCCGAGATCAGCTGGCCAGTCTTGCGGTCGAGGACATAGAAGAACCCGTTTTTGTTGGCCTGCATCAAGACCTGGCGTTGCTTTCCGTCGATCGACAGGTCAGCGAGGACCAGCTGCTGAACGGCATCGTAGTCCCACTCCTCTCCAGGCGTCGCCTGGTAGTGCCAGACATAGGCGCCGGTATCGGCGTTGAGCGCCACGATCGAGGACAGAAACAAATTATCGCCCTGGCCGGCGCTGCGGTAGCCCTGGTTCCATTCGGATCCATTGCCCACCCCGAAATAGATCAAGTTGAGGTCGGGATCGTAGGAGATGCTCTCCCAAACCGCGCCGCCGCCCCCCAATTTCCACCATTCGCCGTGCCAGGTCTTGGCGGCCATTGCCATGGCGTCGTTCTCGAACGGTTTCGACGGATCGCCGGGCACAGTGTAGAAACGCCAGGCAAGCTCGCCGTTCTCTGCATCATAGGCCGAGATATAGCCGCGCACGCCGTACTCGCTACCGCTGTTGCCGATCACCACCCGGCCTTTGATGACGCGGGGCGCCATGGTGATCGTGTAAGGCTTGCTCGGGTCGACTGTGATGACGCTCCAGACCGGCTTGCCGGTGCCGGCATCGAGCGCCACAAGTCTGCCGTCGAATGTGCCTAGGTAGATCTTTCGCTTCCAAGCGGCCACGCCTCGGTTAACCACATCACAACACCCCCTGACGCCAAGCTCCCGAGGCACCCCGGGATCATAGGACCACAGTGGTCTGCCGGTCTTGGCATCGAATGCCCTGACTATGCTCCATGCGGTCGAAACGTACATCACGCCGTCGATGATCAGTGGTGTTGCCTCTTGGCCGCGATTGCTATCGAAATCGGCATACCAGGCGAGGCCGAGCTTTTTCGCATTATCCGCCGTAATCCGGGCCAACGGGCTGAAACGCTGTTCGCCATAATTGCGGCCATAGCTCAGCCAATTCGCCGCATCTTGGTCGGCCTTAGTGAGCCGCGCCGCGTCGACTTCGGCCATCGTCGCGGCTAGAGCGCTTCCGCCCGCATATACGAAGAGAGCTGCGGCGACGAGGCACCCAGTAAACGCCCCGGCTAGAAGGCCGGCGCGCTGAAGGAAACGCCGCCGAGTTTCACTGTAGATGATGCGTTTGGAAACCATATTCATGCGACCTGCCTCTCATCCGGGCACGAGCGGTCCGGGTGATTTGAGGTATTTGTTTTTGATCGCCATGAGTGCCCAATACGTCACGGCGCCGATCGTCAATGTGTAATTTTGTACGTAATGTTTTGGGGAACGCCGCCGCGCCGAAGCTGAATACATTCGGCACGTCCCAGCACTGCAGGTACTGGTTAACAACGCTCGACGGCGTGGCAGCCGCTGTCGTTGGGTATGTTCCCGGGCCGCTGCGGCCGTGAACGTGCGGCCGGTGGTCAGCGCTGCGCCACCGATGGCCTTAATCGCCCTTCTACGAGAGACGTTCGCCATGAAAACTCCTTCCGGTTTTTCGCTCGGTCACAGCGAGTCTTGCAAAAACACCGCAATGTCGTCAATACCTTTTAGCCGTGGCATCGCCCTCGACAGGGCCGATGTATTTCTTAGCCGGGTGACTGTGGCCTTTTGACCAGCCTAGTCCTGACGCGACGATCTAGGTTCTCCTGAGTTCGTTTAACGTTCCGAAAGAAATTTCGCGCTACGTGAAATGTCGATCTTCGAATGCTTGAGAAAAGAATGATGATGATTCGAACCGACAGGTTGCCGGATACCACAACGCTGGGACAAAAGAGAATCTTCGTGGTCGCGTCGAGACCCGTCACCGAAAGCGAAAAAACGATCCGACATATCGTGATCTTCGACAATCATCCTGCATCCCTTCGGTTGTTGTTTAGTAGCGATCTCATGCTGCGACGGCGGAATGAGGTTTTCTATGCAGTGCTTGCCATCGCATTAGTCCTCGCAGCTGGCCTTGGGATGTTCTGACCTTTGCTTTAAGTGAAAAGTGCCCGCCCAGTTCGTAGCTCAGGTCTGCCAAGACAGAGATTTAGGATCGTTTCAGGCGTCATCCAGTCAGCGCTAGGTCTTCGCCCTTAGAGACAGGGCACAAGAAAATCTCAGATTTTCCGAAATCTCGACCTTCAAAACGTTGAGGAACAAATAACAAACCAAGTTGCAACAACATGAACGTTGCCGACGATCAGCAATTCGAAACGAACCGGAAAGATTTGGCGGCCGGAATCCTCAAACAGGCTGCGTTAGATTTGCGACGGTTCCATGGCGCGACGAGCGCGCTCGAGCGAGAATTCTATCTCGATGCTCATCGCTGGGTCACATCTGACGATTGTTCCTGGCCATTTTCGTTTTTAAACGTTTGCCAGGGGCTGAATCTCGCGCCGGAAACCGTTCGCGAGGAGGTGCTCGGTGACCTGTCGTTGGGCGCGTTCGGTTATTGGAGCCGACGCTGCGGACGCGCGGCGCGCAAATTCCAGATTTTCTTAGTTCCGCTTTCACAAACGAACGCAACTCGAACGCCGCTGAGCCGGTCACCTAGCGTATGCCTTGCACTAACATGAAAGCACACGTCTTAAAGTTGCGTCGAATTTTGCGGCCAGTTGTTAGGCAGCCCGCCTATAGACACGATCCGCTGCTCATCAACAGCATGGCCGCATTCAATTTCCGCCCGCCGATCATGCTCGAGTTTCCTGGCGAACCGCTCGCGCGCACCCCGCGCTTCTCGCAATGAACGTCACCACCATCGTCCTCATCCCCGGCCTCTGGATGACCGCCCTCTGCTGGGAGCGCTGGGTTAAACATTACTCGGACAAAGGCTATTGCGTCGTCGCCCGAAGCTGGCCCGGCATGGAAGGCGGCATCGAACAACTTCGCCGCGATCCAAGCAGCTTCGCATCGCTTGGACTGAAAGACGTTGTCGATCATTACGAGCAAATCATTCGCGATCTTGAAACTCCGCCAATCATCATCGGCTATGGGATCGGCGGCTCGGTAACGCAAATTCTCCTCGATCGCGGATGGGGCGCCGCCGGTGTGGCAATCGTCAGTGCTCCGATAAAGGGAATTGCTCGACTGCCGTTGTCTATGTTAAAGCTGGCGTTCTCAGTTCTCGGCAAATCTTTCAATAGTCACGAGACTATTTCGCTAACTCCGAAACAATTTCATCGCGCGTTTACAAACTCGCTAACAGAAACCGAATCGCTCGACGCCTTCAAACGTTACGTCGTGCCGGCTCCGTATCGGGTTCTGGTGCAAAAAGCGTTCGCAAATTTCACTTCACACACTGCAGCCACCGTCAATTTCCAGAACGACACGCGCGCGCCACTGCTCCTGGTTGCGGGCGGCAAAGATCGCGTCGTGCCGAGCTCACTCGTCAAAGCAAACTTCGACCTGTATCGAGAATCGAAAGCCGAAACCGATTACAAGGAATACCCCGAGCAAGCGCACTTCACGCTTCTTCAGGAAACTAAAGTCGCGGACTACGTGCTCGGTTGGGCGCTCTGTCGCGCCAATGGGTCAAAGCTAACCGCAGTTCCCAATCAGGCCGACAGCTGGTCGGTTCAACTCTCAACCTAACGAAAATGGATTCGCTGCGACCGACAATCCAAATGAGAAACTATGAAAACCCAAACTTCCAAACCAAAACCTGCTGCGCCAGCCAATAAAAACGCAACCGGCCGTTTATTCTTCCTCGAAGCAAGCGGCGGCCGGATTCATTCGGCTAACGCTGACGGCTCGGACAGAAAAGTCATTGTCACCGGCTGCCGAATTCCTGACGGCGTAGTTGTCGATGTTGAAGCCGGGCACATCTACTGGACCAACATGGGCGTGCCGAACCAAAACGACGGTTCGATCGAGCGCGCGGATCTCGATGGTCAGAATCGTGTAACCATTATTGGCGAAGGCGAGACGTTTACGCCAAAGCAGCTTCATTTCGAGAAAAAGAGCGGCAAACTTTACTGGTGTGATCGCGAGGGGATGCGCGTGATGCGTGCGAACCTCGACGGTTCGGAAATCGAAACCCTGGTCGACACCAGCAAAGGCGACGCGCGGCCAGGCACCGATTTAACAAAATGGTGCGTTGGCATCACCGTCGATCCAGATCGCGGACAAATTTATTGGACGCAAAAAGGACCAGATGATGCGGGCAAAGGCCGCCTCTTTCGCGCGAAGATCGACATCCCAAAAGGCGAGACGCCTGCGAACCGCACGGACATCGAACTTTTGTTCGACGGTCTGCCGGAACCGATCGATCTCGAGCTCGATCTAAAGAATCGGTTCATTTATTGGACGGACCGCGGAGATCCGCCGCGCGGAAACACGGTCAATCGCGCATTGCTGGACGCCGATTTCAAGAAACGACCGGCTCCCGAAATTCTTCTTACCCATTTGATGGAAGGAATCGGGATCGCCCTCGATTTAAAAGGAGACCGGATGTTTCTCACCGATTTAGCCGGCACCATTTATTCCGCCAGGCTCGACGGGTCGGAAAAGAAACCACTCCTAGTCGCGCAGGGAAATCTCACCGGCATCGCTTACGCAGAAATCAGCACAAAGGAAAACTAATATGTCATACAACAAACCAATACGTCGCATTGCCATTGTTGGCACCGGAGTCATCGGCGCCAGCTGGGCTGCTGAATATCTCGCGCGCGGATTCGATGTCATCTCGACCGACCCGGGCCCGAACGCGGAAGCCAATCTGCGCAAATACATAGACGAAGCCTGGAAGGACCTGACAACGATCGGCCTTTCCAAAGGCGCATCCCGCGACCGTTTAACTTTCACAAAGGATTTGAAAGAGGCGTTGTCGCAAGCGGACTTCGTTCAGGAAAACGGACCGGAGCGTCCGGATTTCAAGATGAAGTTGTTCGCGGACATGGACGATGCCGCTCCCGTCGATTCAATCATCGCGTCGAGTTCGTCCGGAATCACGCCGAGCGTGATGCAATCACAATGCAAGCACCCGGAGCGTATTCTCGTCGGACATCCCTTTAATCCGCCGCACATCATCCCGTTAGTGGAAGTCGTGGGAGGAACGAAGACAGCGCCGGAAGCGATTCAGCAAGCGATCGCATTTTACGCGTCGATTGGGAAGAAACCGATCCATTTGAAAAAGGAACTTCCCGGTCACGTCGGCAACCGGCTGCAGGCGGCGCTTTACAAGGAGATCATGTATCTGATCCAGCACGATGTGCTGAGTGTCGAGGATGCAGACGTTGCCGTGAGCTATGGCCCGGGACCGCGTTGGGGAGTGATGGGGCCGAGCTTGCAGTGGCATCTCGGCGGTGGCGCCGGCGGCATCAAACACTTCATGGATCATCTAATGGATCCATTGGCCGCCATGATCAAAACTCTCGGTACTCCAGACATCACGCCCGAGCTCAAACAAACGATCGTTGAAGGCGTTTTGCGCGAAGCGGCGGACCGTCCGGTCGATGAGCTTGCACAAGAAGAGAACAAATTGCTAATCGGGCTGTTGCGTTCACGCGCACAGGCTGAAAACGGGACAACGAAGGGAAAACCAAACAAGTAGCTGCATAAAGGAGCAACAATGAACTCGAATAAACAAACAAGCTCCGTCAGTGACGGGTTAACCAAATCACTCGAATCAAAACTTAGCGCTCCCGCGTTATCACCGGACTTTGATCTACACGCCGAAACAAATCAGGTGTTAAAGGATATCGGGCTAACAACGGCGGACGCCGGAGGTAAGCTCACATTCTACGGACGCGATCTGGCCGCAGTCGGTCTGGCCGCAAGAAGCGTCGCGCTGGCTGCACTTTGGAGGCAAGCTACCGGCGAAGGACAGGATATCTCGGTGGACGTGCGCAAGGCACTTCGACGTTTCGCCGGATTCTTTGAAGGCAAATGGGAAACTATCAATGGCCGGCCGCCTTCCCCAGGAGGCTACGCGGTTAGCCCATTCCTAAAGACAGGGGATGCGTTCTTTCGCGCGACACGCGATGGGCGATACGTGGTGGCGCTGGACATTTATCCTCAGCTTCTCGTCCGCACTCTCGATTTTCTCCGCTGCAGTCCAAGTACCGAATCCATCAACAATGCCATGCTAAAATGGGACGCCGTGGAGTTAGAGGACGCGGCGGCGGAGGAAGGATTGGTTTTCGCCATGGTGCGCACGAACGAGGAATTTCGTCGCGAACCCCAATACACCGAGGTCCTCTCGAAAATGCCGCTGATTACAGTGGAGAAGATTGGCGAGAGCGATCCCGTTCCGCTCAAGGCGAGCGGCAATCTTCCTCTCGCGGGTATACGCGCATTCGGCATGGGTCACGTAATCGCAGGAGCCGGGATAGGCAGAGACATGGCCATGTACGGCGCGGACGTGCTCAACATCTGGAGACCGCGCGATTCGGAGATCGAAGCCTTCGCCTGGGATGTCCAGGTCGGCATGCGTTCAACCATACTCGACGATGCGAAGGAAGATCGCGCTCAGTTCAATCGGCTACTCCAGGGTGCGGATGTATTTTTTGCAAATAAACGTCCTGGGTTTTTGAAGAAGCACGGCCTCGATGCCGAATCGCTTTGCGAGGAGAAGCCCGGGTTGATTCACGCAACTGTCGTTCTCCACGGTGAAAAGGGGCCGTGGTCGAATCGACCCGGTTTCGATGAGATTGGCGCCGCCGTCTCTGGCCTCTTCACGATCGAAGGTTCCCCGACTCGGCCGAAGCAACCACCGATTGTGCCGACGGTGCTGTGGTTGCTTTCCTTGGGTATCTTCGACAAGGCGTATGCGAAGGCGACGGCGGGTTCGACTGACGAACACACGTATATCGCTCCGGATCTGTTCACGGCCGAAACAGCGCTTGGAACCTATCAGGGAATGACGGACCAGATCGTAATGTCGCGCACACCGGGAGCGTTCCGCACGGTGCTGGCCCCGCGCGGTTCAAGCAAACCCGAATGGCTTTCGCTCGGAAAATGAACGTATATATGCATATGCTCGCACTGATTAATCCTACAGTTCTGCCGGCTCTTCGAATCGCCGCGACATTCTTCTTCATCATCAATTTGTTAGGCGGCGCGTATATTTTTCGCAACCGTCACCGGTTCTTTGACCGCGATCCAAATGTGGACAACGACATTCCGGCCGTTCGCAAAGTGAGGATCGAAGTCGTCGCGATCCCGTGGCTCGTTTTGACCACGCTTATCCTGATTCTGCTGATTAGTTTCTGGCTCGCTTAAGAACATGCTCGACCTCTCCGATTCGCGTTAATTGCATGAAAACGACTAGAATAGTCATTGCCGGTGGTGGATTTGCCGGGCTTTACGCGGCAATGCACTTCGACAAACGGCTCGCGCGTCGAGACGACGTAGAGGTGACGCTGATCAGTCGCGAGAATTTCATTTTGTTTACGCCGATGCTGCACGAGGTCGCAGCCGGAGATCTTTATCCGGGTGACATCGTGAATCCGCTCCGCCGCATTCTTAGTCATGTGAAGTTTATTGATGCCGATGTTCAGGCGGTTGATCTGAACGCGCGACGCATCCATTGCATAGCTAGCGTTGCGGACCGCGAACTTGAATTCGAGTTTGATCATCTGCTTCTGACGCTCGGCTCGGAAACAAACTTCTTCAATATGGACGGCGTCCGCGACTGGTCGATAACCATGAAAAGCTTGAGTGATGCGGCGCTGCTACGCAATCGCATGGTGGCGCTTTTAGAAGAAGCCTCTCTACAGAGCGATGAGGCGGCACGCCGGCAGTTACTCACGTTCGTCACTGCTGGCGGTGGTTTCTCGGGCACCGAAACAACCGGCGCCGTTAACGACTTCGTGCGGGAAACCGTGCGCTATTATCCGCAGTTGCGCGAAGAATTGATTCGAGTTGTGGTGGTTCATCCGGGGAATTTCATTCTGCCCGAATTAGGTGAAGAACTGGGGCGCTACGCCGAACGGAAATTGCGCGAGCGCAAAGTGGAAGTGATCAAGGGCCCACGCGTGGCGAACTACGATGGGGTGGTGGTCACGTTAAGCGATGGCACGTCGATTCCTGCCGCGACTCTGATCTGGACGGCAGGTGTAAAACCCAGCCCGGCCATTGCACCATTACCTTGCGAGAAGGAACGTGGTCGACTTCTGGTTAGTGAGTTCCTGGCGGTGACGGGTGTTCCTGGCTTATGGGCGGCAGGCGATTGCGCAGCCGTGCCTATCCTAAACACCGAAAACTTTTATCCACCAACGGCGCAGCACGGCTTACGCCAAGGAGTGACGGTTGCGAAGAACATCGAAGCTACGATTCTCGATCGGTCGCTCAAGCCGTTCCGTTTTAAAATGCTGGGACAGTTGGCGAGCATTGGTCATCGTACCGGTGTGGCGATGGTGTTTGGGATCAAGTTTTCCGGTTTTATCGCCTGGTGGTTCTGGCGATCGGTGTATCTAATGAAACTTCCACGCCTGGCTAAGAAGCTACGAGTCATGGCGAGTTGGACGCTTGATCTTTTCTTCGGCCAAGAAATCGAGCAGATGATCACCGTTCGTGATGTCGAAGCGCTCAGCGGTCAACTGGCGCGAATCCGCGCGCGAACAAAGCACGCAAGGTCAACGAGAGCGGCTTCTGTGCTCGCCAATTCAGGTCACGATAACCCATAATGAGTCTTCATGAAACGCTCCTGCGGACTTCGAGAGGTTCTCGTGAAGATATCTTTCATCGGAGTGACACAATTGTTCGCGACGATCGGGATCGCACTTGCCCGCGATGATCCGCCTCCATCGCCAGTGACGCCATGGGCGCCCCCGGCGCTTCCGAGATACGAAGGAGAACTTCGCCAATACCAACCGACTGAAGCTGAACGGCGCTATTTGCCGGCCATCGACCCACGCAAGACATACAATCTCGCCGAGCTGATTGACATCGCGCAGCGCAGTAACCCGGAAACACGTGTTGCCTGGGAGCGCGCCCGAATGGCAGCTGCTGCCGTCGGTCTGACAGAGAGCGCCTATTACCCATACATTGTCGCGGCTGCGGCTGGAGGATACGACCGGGCCTTCGTGCCGTTTCCGCAATTACGGACGAAGCTTCAACCGCCGCCGACCAACGGTAACCTGCCTAACGTGGAGATTGTTGGCGGAGGTACGTTAGTCACTGTAATCGACTTCGGTGAACGCAGCGCGATCCGGGCAGCAGCGAGGGAGAAATTGATGATGGCGAATGTCGGCTTCAACGGAACGCACCAAAAAATCGTCTTTGATGTGACCGACCGCTTTTACCAACTCGGCACGGCGCGGCAAAAAGTGATGGTGACTCAGAGCGCGCTGGACGCGGCAAAAACGGTCGAGCAGGCGGCGCAGGCGCGGTTCGACACCGGACTTGCCACGAAACCTGAACTACTGCAGGCGCAACAACAGAGCGCCCAATCCAATTTTGACGTTCAGGCAAGCCTCGGCGCGGAGAGCGACGCCAGAGTTGCTCTCATCGAGAGCATCGGTCTTCTGCCGACTGTGTCGCTCAAAGTGGCAGATCTGCCAGAGCAAAGCCATCGGGGTCGTCAGACGGCAGATTCTGTTGGTGAATT
>WNFV01004386.1_pt1 | contig 17535 bp, 13 predicted proteins | sample 5400101 | NCBI WGS metagenome assembly WNFV01 (sample SAMN13153361, study PRJNA577476) | soil metagenome | isolation source: 115 cm soil or saprolite under grassland replicate 1 | place: USA:California | collected 2016-06-15
GCAGCGGGTGGTGCAGCCAGTGGCGCAGGAGCCGGCTTCCCATGCCGGTCGCGCATTCGTCGAGCAGGGAAAAGAGCGTCGGAGCCGGCTCGCCGCGCAGGGTCCCGGTGAGCTCCAGATTGCGCCGCGTCGCGGCGTCCATGCGGATGTATTCGCTCGCGCGCTCGGGAATCACCGCCGCGACGTGGGCGAGCGCCTGCCCCTGCGTTTTTCTCGCGTACTCGAGCAAGGCGCCTGCGGCACCGATCGCGGGCTCCAGATCCTCGCAGCCGTAACCGGCGAGGCTCGCCGCGCCGAGTTGCTTGAGGAGGATCTTCCGCCCGGCGTCGAAATCGAAGTGCCATTCCGGGAGCCGGGTCACCGCGAAGCCGGTCAGTGTCGTGCCCTCGGCCGCGAGAATTTCCGCCGGAGCAATGCGGCGCAGCTCGTTCTCGAGAAGCTGCGGCGCGATCTCGGTGACGCGCAGCTCGCCGCTCGCGAGATTGAGCCACGCGAGTCCCACCGCGCCCTTGGTTCGCGCGAGAGCGAGCAGGATGTTGTCTGACTTCTCATCGAGCAGTTCCGAGTCGGTCAGCGTCCCCGGGGTGACGATGCGCGTGACCTGCCGGTCCACCGGCCCTTTGGAAGTCGCGGGATCGCCGATCTGCTCGCAGATCGCCACCGACTCGCCGATGCGAACGAGCTTCGCGAGGTACTGGTCGACCGCGTGATAAGGCACCCCCGCCATCTTGATCGGCGCGCCCGCCGAGGCGCCGCGCGTGGTGAGCGTGAGGTCGAGCAAGCGCGAGGCGCGCTCGGCGTCGTCGTAGAACAGCTCGTAGAAGTCGCCCATGCGGTAGAACAGCAGGATGTCGGGGTACTGCGCCTTCAGGCGCAGGTACTGCTGCATCAGTGCCGAGGTACCCGGAAGATCTGCCGAGGGCGTTTGATTTCCCGTTTCGACGCTTGGAGTTGCGGAATTTCGTCGTTGCATCTTGATCGTCAGTCCCTGTGGCTCACACATCTTGCAGGAGGGCCGCAGACCTTGCAAGCCAACTCGGGCAAAATAGTGGCTATGGCAAGAGCACACAAAGCGAAAAGCGCGCTACGAGCGCGCGATGAGCTCACGGTGTCGCACCACGAGCGGCTCGTCGAGGAACTCCGGGCCGATCCGAAGCTTGCCGCAGCGTACCTGAATGTGGCCGCGAAAGACGGCGACGCTAGGGTCTACCTCGCGGCGTTGAGAGCGGTGGCGAGAATATCGTCACGGCTGGCGGAAGGTGAGTAAGTTACCTATCTACGGTCGGTTGTCGGTTCGGCAGTGAGCTGTCAGGCAACCCCTCGGTGAGAATCAGGTCAACAAAGCTTTCGGGTGGTGGAGCGCACTATCGCTTGGCTGCATTGGTTTCGCAGACTCCGAATCCGATGTGAACGGCTGCCCAGCATTCACGAAGCGTTCCTCAAAATCGGCTGCTGCCTGATCTGCTGGCGCTTCCTGCAAAATGCGTAAAGCCATTTTTGAAACCGGTTCTAAAAAAATCGCAGCCCCTGACCGCCGCGATTATCGCTTGTATGAAGTCAGGCGAGGAACGCGGCGACGCACAGTGTGCCGGATCATGATTTGGGCCGCACGGTCGCAACCGGGCTGGCGAAGCTCCGTTGCCCGGGCGTCGTGCAGGACCGCATCCTTAACCACGTCGACAGCTTCGGTGGCTGCGATCTACGACCGGCATCACTACGACTCCGAAGCGCGGGACTGGCTGCAGAGGGGGCGAACTATCTTGATGCGCTGACTGCGCGAAACGTCTTGCCGCTTCGAGCGGCCTGAGTTTCAGCCTGTTTTCTAGTTGACGAACATAGCTTATTAGCCCAATATATTAGGCATTATTCAGTTTAGTGCCTAACATTATGGGCAATACAAAAACTCTCCCTTTCGAGGCTACCGGGCGCGTCAAGGAACTTGGCCATCGCGTGCGAGTGGCCAGGACTCGGCGCGGTCTGTCGATTGCCGAGGTCGCCGCCAAGGCAGGCATCAATCGCAACACCCTCAACGCTCTTGAGCTCGGGAAACCCGGCGTTGCGCTCGGAGCTTATATCACCGTCCTGTGGGCACTCGGCCTCGACAAGACTCTCGATGGCGTCGCGCATCCCGACGCTGATATCCATGGCAAGACGCTGGAAGCGTCGCGTCGGCCCGCGCGCGTCCGCAAATCGCAGAAGTTGAAGAACGAATATGACTTCTGAGAGCCAGGCCTATATCTACGTTCAACTGCCCGGTACGCTCAACACTGTGCCGGCAGCGCTCTTGAAAGTGGAAAAGCTGCGCGACGGAACGTTCGTCGGCCGTTTTCGCTACGGCGACCGTTACCTGGAGCGCAAGGACGCGGTCGAATTCGATCCGTTCCAGCTTCCGCTCGGCGACATCGTCCGCGAGTTCACCAAGCTCAAGGGCATTCCCGGCGCTGTGCGCGATGCAGCGCCCGACGCCTGGGGTCGGCGCGTGATCGAGCACAAGCTGCAGCGCAGCCCGGGGGATCTGGAGGAAATCGACTATCTGCTCAATGGGCCGCAGGACGGCGCCGGTTATCTGAGCTTCGGCACTAGTGTGGAACCTCCCGCATCGAAGCGCCGATACAACCGTACGCATCAACTGGCAGAACTGGTCGCTGCCGCGGAGGCGATCGAAGAGGGAAAGCGGGTGCCGGAACACATCCTCGAACAGCTCGAGCCCGGCACCTCCATGGGCGGCGCGCGGCCCAAGGCCACCATCGAAGACGGCAATCGCCTGTGGCTCGGCAAATTTCCGGAAAAAGGCGATCGATGCAAGCTTCAGCGAGTCGAGTACGCGACCCTTGAGCTGGCGCGTCGTTGCGGCATCGCGGTTTGCAATGCGCGCCTTGAATCCGTCGCGGAGCACGACGTGCTCATGGTGGAGCGCTTCGACCGCGAATACGCTCAAGGCGGCTATCTTCGCTTCGGGTTCGTCAGCGGACTCACCATGCTCGACTGCGACGACGATTACCTCGACCGGGAACGCTGGTCGTATCTACTGCTCGCGGACCAGCTTCGCCGCTGGTCGGAAAAACCCGACGAAGATCGCGTCGAGCTGTTCCGACGTATCGTTTTCAATGCTGCCGTGACGAACAACGACGACCATCCTCGCAACCACGCCGTGCGCCGCACTGCGCGCGGCTGGCGGCTTACGCCGGCGTACGACTTGGTGCCCGTGCCCTTAGTCAGCCTCGAACGCCGCGACCTCGCAATGACAATCGGGGCCTACGGCCGTACGGCAAGCATTTACAACGTGCTTTCCCAATGCGAGCGATTCGGACTTACGATCGAAGCGGCTAGGAAGGAAATTGACAAGATCGTAGCGGTCGTCCGAGCTTGGCGGGACCATTTCCGCGTTCACGGTGTATCGGTAAAAGATACCGATTACATAGCATCGGCGTTCCTGCCTGAGAGTTTTTTTTTCGAAAAACCGCCGGAAAATTGAATCAGTCCTGCGCCGGGTGTCGGCGGGTGGTATGGGGCAGATGCGGTCACGATTCGAGAACCTTGCGATCGTAGACTCCGACTCGCTGAGAGGAGCCTAGCCGCGGACGGTCAAATCCTCCGCGAGTACTCATTGAGGATGTAAACAAACGCGGCATACCATTCAGCGTACTCCGTAGGGTTGAGGGACTTCCTACCAGAACTCGCGCTGAATCAGCTTCTTCTCGCGCGCAATCTGACCTAAGCCATTCACGCGGCTGGAAACCCGGGCGGCGCCTGGCTTTCGAACCAGTACGCAGACGTATTCCTAGTAGCGCTTGACAGAGTCCTATCTTTGCGAATATGATGTGCGTCATATGACGACTGTCAAGGCCGGCTCCAAGAAGGAGGAAACCCGCGAGCGGATTCTGCGCGCGGCGGCGCGCGCCATTCGCAAGCACGGCTACGAAGGCGTCGGGGTCGCCGACGTGATGAAGGAGGCCGGCCTCACGCACGGCGGGTTCTATGCACACTTCGAGTCGCGCGACGCGCTCCTGGCGGCGGCCGCCGATCAGGCAGGTGCAGAATCGATCGAGAACCTCACCCGGGCGATCGCGGCGGCGAAGCCGGGCCAAGAGCTCATGGCGCTAGTCGACACCTATCTTTCCGAAGGGCACGTGGCCGCTCCGGAGCAGGGCTGCGCCATTGCCGCAGCAGGCAGCGAAGTGCCGCGCCAGCAGGCGGAAGTGCGCCGCGCCGCGAGTCGGCGCATCAAGGACCTCATTGGCCTAATCGAGCGCCAGTTCCCTGAATGGGGCAGGAGCGCAGCCCACGATAAGGCCATGGGCATTGCCGCGACCCTGGTTGGCGCGCTGGTGTTGGCGCGAGCAGTGGACGATGCGCAGCTTTCCCACCGCATCCGCAAGGCAGCGCGCGAGCAGATTCGCGCGGCGGCGGGCTAGTTTTTTTAACTTTGAATATGACGATCATCATATGAACATCAAAAACTCCGCCCATCTGCCGACCAAAGAAGCGCCGAAGCTGCGTCCGGCGCTCGCGATTTAGGAGTGCCATGGACCCTCGCACCCGCGTCCTGCTCGAGGCGCCGATCGCCTCCACATTGCTGCGGCTCGCAATGCCGAACGTTCTTATCATGCTGGCGCAGGCGGCCACGGGCCTCGTGGAGACCTACTTCATCGGCAAGCTCGGCACTGATGCGCTTGCCGGCATGGCCCTCGTTTTCCCGGTCGTGATGCTGATGCAAATGATGTCCGCTGGCGCGATGGGCGGCGGCATTGCCTCGTCGATCGCACGGGCGCTGGGCGGCGGGCGACGCGCTGACGCGAACGAACTGGTGTTGCATGCTCTGGTCATCGCGCTCGGCTTGGGGGCGGCCTTCACCATCGGCGTGCTCGGCGGCGGCCGGTGGCTCTACCAGGCGATGGGCGGAACCGGTCGCGCGCTCGAGTCCGCGTTGACGTACTCAAACTGGGTTTTCGCCAGCGCCGTGCTGGTGTGGCTCTTCAACTCGCTCGGCGCCGTCCTCCGCGGCACCGGCAACATGGCGTTCCCGGCGGCTGTTACCTGCGTCGGCGTAGTGATCCTCGTGCCCGCGTCGCCGGCCCTCATCTTCGGCTGGGGGCCGTTCCCGGCGCTCGGGATCGCGGGCGGCGCGGTGGCGCTTGTTTCGTACTATGTCCTGGGTTGCGTCGCGTTTGTCGCCTACCTATGGGGCGGACGCAGCGTGCTGCATCCGTCGCTGCGCGCCGTGCGCTTCCGCTGGCCGCTCTTTCGCGACATCCTGCGCGTCGGTGCGGTGGCGGCGCTTGTCACCGTGACGACCAATCTCACCATCATCATCGGCACCGCGTTCGTCGGCGGGTTCGGCCCGGCGGCGATCGCTGGCTACGGCACCGGCGCGCGGCTTGAATACCTGCTCGTGCCGCTCGTCTTCGGCCTCGGTGGCCCGCTCGTCGCGATCGTCGGCACGAGCATCGGTGCGGGAGATCGCGAGCGAGCGCTGCGCGCCGCGTGGATCGGCGCCGCCATGGCCTTCATCCTCACCGAGGCGATCGGCCTTTGCGCCGCCGCCTTCCCGGCCGCCTGGCTCTCTCTCTTCGACACTGATCCGCGGATGCTCGAGGCCGGAACGACCTACCTGCGGACGGTGGGGCCCTTCTATGGGATGTTCGGCCTCGCGTTGTCACTTTACTTCGCCTCGCAAGGCGCAGGCCGGCTGCTGTGGCCGCTCCTCGGCGCCGCGGCGCGCCTTGCGATCGCGGCGCTCGCCGGCTGGCTCGCGCTACGCTGGACCGGCGAGCTCTCGCACGTGTTCCTGGCGCAAAGCCTCGGGCTCATCGCCGCGGGCCTCATCAATTCGGCCGCCGTCGCGGGCGGCGCCTGGTTCGGTTCGCTGAGGTGGCCATGGTCCACGGCGGCCGCGCTGCAAAAACAATCGTCGACATGAGCGGAAATACCGAGTTTCAACCTCAAAGGGCTCTGCAATGCGCCGCCGCCATTTCCGTATCGTCCTCTTGCTGAGCGCCAGCCTCTTGGCCGGTTGCGCGGTCGGCCCGGACTACCAGTCGCCCGACATTTCCGTGACGTCCCGTTTTCTCGGTCAGGACGGCATCGGGCGCCGCGAGACCCGGAGCAAAGCGGACCTCCAAGCTTGGTGGGCCGCGTTCGATGATCCAATGCTGACGCGCTTCGTCGCCCTGGCCCTCGACCAAAATCTGGACATGGCGCTGGCGGCAGCGCGTGCCGCTCAAGCGCGCGCGTCGCTGCGCCGGGCAGATGCAGCGCTGCTTCCATCAGCCAATGTGAGCGCGCAGGGTGCAAAAACCTACCAGTCGGTCGAGACCCCGCTGGGACAGGTGCTCAACTCCAAGCCCGGCTTCGACCGCAGCGGCAGCTACTACGAGGCCAACCTCGGTGCGAGCTGGGAAATCGACGTGTTCGGCGGCCTGCGAAGAGAGCAGGAAGCCGTGCGCGCGGAGTATCAGGCATCCGAAGCCGGCACGGTTGCGACACGGCTGGCCGTGGCCGCGCAAACGGCGGATGTGTACGTCACGATCCGGGGATTGCAGACGCGTATCGCGATCGCCCGACAACAAGCGCAGACGCGCCGTCAGCTTCTCGCCACGGTCATGCTGCAGTACGAGAAGGGAATCGCTGCCGAGCTGCAGGTGCGCCAAGCCGAGGGCTCGCTCGCTCAGGTCGAGGCGCAAATCCCCGTCCTGGAAACCGGGCTCGAAGCGGCGATGAATGCTCTGGAAGTGCTTCTCGGGGTACAGCCGGGAACCTACCGCGGCGAACTGAGCTTGGCGGCACCTGTCCCGATCGCTCCGGGTCTCGCCGAGACCGGCACCCCGGCCGAGATGGTTCGCCGCAGACCGGATCTCATTGTGGCCGAGCGGCGCTTGGCAGCAACCAGCGCGCGCATCGGGGTGGCGATTTCGGAGTACTACCCCAAGTTCTCGCTCGGCGCGCTGCTGGGCAGCGCCACCGCAGTATCAAGCGGCAACCTCTTTACCAGCGGTGCGAACCAGGCGCAGGGCGTCCTCGGACTTCGCTGGCGTTTGTTCGACTTCGGCCGCGTCGATGCGCAGATCGCCGCTGCGCGTGGCCGGGAGGCTGAAGCACTCGCGGCATACCGGCTGGCCGTGCTGCGAGCGACCGAGGAAGTGGAGAACGCGTTTTCGGCCCTCGTCAAACGCGAGGCCCAAGTCACCATCCTGACGCGGGGCGAATCGTCTCTCGCGCGTGCGCGCGAGAACTCGCTTGCCGCCTACAAAGGCGGTGTCGTCAGCTTGATCGAGGTGCTGAACGCCGACGGCAACCTGCTGCAGATACGCGACGAGAAGGCGCAGGCGCAAACCGAAGTTGCGCGCGCCGCCATCTTCTCCTTCCGGGCTCTGGGTGGCGGGTGGGATGCAAGCAGCGACAGCTATAGCGCCCTTCAGTGATTCGTTACGGAGATTCCAATGCTTCAGCGCCATCCCGCCATAGTTGTTGCTGTCATCGGTCTGTTGCCCTTCGTTTTGGCGGCATGCAGTGACGCCGCTTCTTCCTTAAGCGACCCGCGGACGCAGCCTCCGCTGGTGCGGACAGAGGCTGTCGAGCGCTCGGTCAAGTCAGAGCGTTCGTTCACCGGCGTCGTCGCGGCCCGCGTGCAGAGCGACCTAGGGTTCCGAGTCCCCGGGAAAGTCCTGGAACGCCTGGTTAATGCAGGGCAAACCGTCAAGCGCGGCCAAACGCTCATGCGCATCGATCCCACGGACCTGACGCTCGCCGTGCGCGCGCACGACGAGGCCGTTGCCGCTGCCAGGGCGCGAGCGCGCCAAACTGCGGCCGACGAGTTGCGGTACCGCGACCTCGTCGCCGGGGGTGCGGTTTCGGCATCGGCCTATGACAAAGTCAAGGCTGACGCCGAGGCGGCAAGAGCGCAACTCAACGCGGCCCAAGCCCGGGCCGACGTTGCCCGCAATGAGACGGGCTACGCGGACCTGCTGGCTGACGCGGATGGCGTGGTAGTCGAGACTCTCGCGGAGCCGGGCCAGGTCGTCGGTGCCGGCCAGGTCGTCGTGCGTGTGGCGCGTGCCGGGCCCCGCGAGGCGATCATCGAGCTCCCCGAAACCCTGCGCCCGGTGATCGGATCCACCGGGCGGGCGACCTTGTATGGAAGCGGGCTGACGGGCCCTGCGAAACTCCGCCAGTTGTCGGACGCCGCAAACCGTCTCACCCGGACGTTCGAGGCCCGGTACGTGCTGGAGGGCCGTCTGGCGGACGCGCCGCTCGGCTCGACCATCTCCATCCAGATATCGAACGGCCGGTCCGCGGCGGCGCTGCAGGTACCGATCGGCGCGATCTTCGATCCAGGCAAGGGTCCCGGCGTTTGGCTGGTCCAAGGAGAAACGCCCCGGGTCACTTGGCGGGCCGTGCAAATCGCCGGCCTCAGCGGCGAAGCGGCTTCTGTCGTCGGCAATCTCGAAGCCGGCGATCGCGTCGTGGCGCTCGGTGCGCATCTGCTGCACGAAGGCGAGCACGTGCGACTCATGGGGACCGAGGCCGCACGGAGCGCGCCCGTCAACGGCGCGAGCGCGCAATGAGGCTGCCTGATTTTTTGATCGATAAATGAGTATGTAATTACTAATATAAGGAGCTTGTATGTCGAATCACAAAGGATTCACCGAAGCGGATGTCCCCGATCAGTCGGGAAAGAGCTTCATCGTCACAGGCGCCAATGCTGGCGTCGGCTTCGAAGTGTCGAGGGCACTCGCTGCGAGAGGCGCGCGCGTCCTATTGGGTTGCCGCGACCAAGCGAGGGCCATGGAAGCCATCGCGCGGATTAAGCGCATCACGCCGAAGGCGGATGTCAGCTGGCTCCCGCTGGACCTGGGCGATATAGAGAGCATTCGCGCCGCGGCCAGAGCCGTTGAGGCGGAACCGCGGATTGACGCCCTTATCAACAACGCGGGCATCATGAACCCGCCCCTGATGCGCACTAAGCAGGGGTTTGAGTCGCAGTTCGGGGTCAACCATCTGGGCGTGTTCGCCCTGACCTCGCTGCTTCTGCCCAAGCTGGCCCAAACGCCCGGATCGCGCGTCGTCGTCACGTCGAGCATCTCGCATCTCAAGGGCAAGATCGATTGGGACGACCTCAACGCTGAGCACGGTTATTCGAAGGGGGATCGCTATGGCGGCAGCAAGCTGGCCAATGCGCTGTTCTTCTTCGAACTGGATCGTCGCCTGCGCGCGTCAAGGTCTCCCATCACAGCCGTCGGTGTCCATCCGGGTATCGCCAACACCAGCCTGGGGCGGCATATGGGGCCGGCCCAATGGGCGGGGCCGATCGTCGGCCTGCTCCTCAACAGTGCTGACATGGGCGCATGGCCGGCGCTGCTTGCAGCGACGGGAAGAGTGAAGCCCGGGGGCTACTACGGGCCCATCGGATTCGGCGGCATCCGGGGCGTGGCAGGTGAGGCCAAACGAGCCCCGCAAGCCGAGGATCCGGAACTTGCAAAGCGGTTGTGGGCTGTCTCCATTGCCATGACTGGTATCGACCCGGGCTTGCCGCCGGCCTGAAGGCTTGCCAAACACTGATTCAAAACACCGAAGCGGCGACTCAAGCGATAGACAAGGAAAAGACATGACTCATAGGGACCGAGGCCGCACGGAGCGCGCCCGTCAACGGCGCGAGCGCGCAATGAGCGGCTTCAATCTCTCCGCCCTCGCCGTACGCGAGCGCTCCGTTACCTTGTTTCTGCTCGTGGCGATCTCCATCGCCGGCGTCGTGGCTTTCCTGACGCTGGGCCGGGCGGAAGACCCTTCCTTCACGATCAAGCAGATGACCGTCGTCACGGCCTGGCCGGGAGCGACGGCGAAGGAGATGGAAGAGCTGGTCGCTGAAAGGCTGGAGAAGCGCATGCAGGAACTGCGCTGGTATGACCGGACCGAGACCTTTACGCGACCGGGCCTGGCGTTCACTACGGTTATCTTGCTCGACAGCACGCCGCCCGCCGATGTCCCCGAGCAGTTCTATCAGGCGCGCAAGAAACTCGGCGACGAAGCGCGTCAATTGCCGCTTGGCGTTATCGGTCCGATGGTGAACGACGAATATGCCGACGTGACCTTTGCGCTGTACGCGCTGAAGGCGAAGGCTGAACCGCATCGGCGCCTCGTCCGGGAAGCGGAAGTGTGGCGCCAACGACTGCTTCACGTGCCGGGCGTCAAGAAGGTGAACATCATCGGCGAGCAAGCGGAACGGATTTTCGTCGAGTTCTCCTACGACCGCCTCGCAACGCTGGGCATCTCCCCCCGGGACATCTTCGGCGCGCTCAACAGCCGCAACGCCATGACGCCCGCCGGCGCGATCGAAGCCAAGGGTCCGCAAGTCTTCATCAGGCTGGACGGCGCTATCGACGATCTGCAGAAGATCCGCAATACGCCTGTTGCTGCGCAAGGCCGCACGCTGAAGCTCGCCGACATCGCCGAAGTGAAGCGGGGCTACGAAGATCCGGCGAGCTTCCTGATCCGCAACAACGGCGACCCGACTTTGCTGCTCGGCGTGGTCATGCGCGAGGGATGGAACGGCCTCGACCTCGGCAAGGCGCTGGAAGCGGAAGCGGCTGCGATCAACGCGGAGATGCCGCTAGGCATGAGCCTCTCCAAGGTCACGGACCAGTCCGACAATATTCGCACGGCCGTCGACGAGTTCATGGTCAAGTTTCTCGTCGCCCTCGGCGTAGTGATGCTGGTGAGCTTTCTCAGCATGGGATGGCGCGTCGGCATCATCGTCGCCGCGGCGGTTCCTCTGACGCTGGCCGCGGCATTCATCGTCATGGCGGCGACCGGCAAGGACTTCGACCGCATCACGCTCGGCTCGCTGATACTGGCCTTGGGACTGCTGGTCGACGACGCGATCATCGCGATCGAGATGATGGTCGTGAAGATGGAGGAGGGTTACGACCGCATCGGCGCCGCGGCCTATGCGTGGAGTCATACCGCCGCGCCAATGCTCGCCGGGACGCTGGTGACCGCGATCGGCTTCATGCCGAACGGCTTCGCCAGATCCACCGCCGGCGAGTACACCAGCAACATGTTCTGGATCGTCGGCCTCGCGCTGGTCGCATCCTGGGTCGTCGCCGTAGTGTTCACGCCTTATCTCGGGGTGAAGCTGCTCCCGGACATCAAGAAGCGCGAGGGCGGGCACGAGGCGATCTACGACACGCCGCGCTACAACCGGTTCCGCCGGCTCCTGGGACTTGTGATTCGCCGCAAATGGCTGGTTGCGGGGAGCGTAGTCGGCGCATTCTCGATCGCGGTGCTGGGCATGGGCCTAGTGAAGAAGCAGTTCTTTCCGACGTCCGATCGCCCGGAGGTGCTGGTCGAAGTGCAGATGTCGTATGGGACGTCCATCGAGAGTACAAGCGCGACCACCGCCAAAGTCGAGGCGTGGTTGGCCAAGCAACCGGAAGCCAAGGTCGTTACTGCGTACATCGGCCAGGGGGCACCGCGCTTCTTCCTTGCCATGTCACCGGAGTTGCCGGATCCCTCGTTCGCGAAGATCGTCGTATTGACGCCAGGCGAAGAGGCACGCGAGGCGCTCAAGTGGAGGTTACGAGAGGCGGTGGCCGGCGGCCTGGCGCCCGAGGCTCGCGTGCGGGTTACGCAGATAGTGTTCGGCCCGCCCTCGCCCTTCCCGGTGGCTTTCCGTGTGATGGGGCCAGACCCCGAGAAGCTTCGTGACATCGCGGCGCAGGTACGCGACGTGATGCAAGCCAGCCCCCTGATGAGAACGACCAACAGCGATTGGGGCGAGCGTGTGCCAACGCTTCGTTTTGCGCTCGATCAGGACAGGTTGCAGAGCATCGGCTTGACGTCCAGCGACGTGGCTCAGCAGATGCAGTTCCTCCTGAGCGGCGTCCCGATCACCGAGGCCCGCGAAGACATCCGTTCAGTACAGGTCGCGGCGCGCTCGGCAGGAAACGCCCGGCTCGATCCGGGCAGGATCGCCGACTTCACGCTGGTGGGATCGGCCGGTCAGCGGATTCCGCTCTCGCAGATCGGAATCGCGGAGATCCGCATGGAAGACCCGATCCTGCGTCGCCGGGATCGCACGCCGACGATCACCGTGCGCGGCGACATTGCCGAGGGTTTGCAGCCGCCGGACGTGTCCACGGCCGTGTGGAAGGATCTCCAGCCCATCATTGCGAAGCTGCCGGCGGGCTACCGCATCGACCAGGGCGGTTCCATAGAGGAATCCGGCAAGGCAAATCGCGCCTTGGCTCCGCTGTTCCCCATCATGATCGCTCTCACGCTGATCACGATCATCTTTCAGGTCCGCTCGATCTCCGCGATGACGATGGTGTTCGCCACCGCGCCGCTGGGCCTCATCGGCGTCATTCCGACCCTGCTCGTGTTCCAGCAGCCGTTCGGCATCAACGCGCTGGTCGGGCTGGTCGCCCTTTCCGGAATCCTGATGCGCAACACGCTCATCCTGATCGGCCAGATCCGCCACAACGAGAAGGATGGATTGGCGCCATTCGATGCCGTTGTCGAGGCCACCGTGCAGCGCTCTCGTCCGGTAATTCTGACGGCGCTTGCCGCGATGCTGGCGTTCATTCCACTCACCCAGTCGGTTTTCTGGGGAACGCTGGCGTACACCTTGATCGGCGGAACTTTCGCCGGGACGGTTCTCACGCTCGTCTTCCTGCCGGCGTTGTACGCCATCTGGTTCAGGATCAGGCCGGTCGCGAAGGGCGAGCACGCCGCTCCGGAGATTCGAACCGAGCCTATCCCTGCCTAGCAGAAACCATTGAAAGGCGTACCCATGAAGATCAGAAGCAAGGACACCCTGCAGTACAAAACAGCGCTCGTTACAGGCGCCTCGTCAGGCATTGGCGAAGCCACGGCGGAACGCCTCGCGATGGCGGGCTACAAGGTCTACGGCACTAGCAGACGCGCAGCCAAGGCAAGCCAGCCATCGTTCGAGCTACTGCCCCTTGACGTGACCAGCGATGAATCCGTCGAAGCCACCATCAGGGAAGTGCTGCGCGCGGAGGGCCGCATCGACCTGCTCGTGAACAACGCGGGCTTCAGTGTCGCCCCCGCCGGAGCGGAAGAGAGCTCCATCGAGCAGGCGCGATCGATTTTCGATACGAACTTCTTCGGGATCGTGCGGATGACGCGAGCCGTTGTGCCTCACATGCGGTTCCAGGGGAGCGGTCGCATCATCAATATCGGTTCCGTGCTGGGCTTCTTGCCGGCACCGTACATGGCGCTTTATTCCGCGACCAAGCACGCGGTCGAAGGCTATTCGGAATCGCTCGACCATGAGCTGCGCACGAGGGGCATCCGGGTATCGGTCATCGAGCCTGCATATACGAAGACGCAGTTCGACGCGAACTTCCTGGAGCCCGACTCCAAGCTCGATGAGTATCGCGAGATTCGCGCTTCCTTGCGCAAGACGTTCACCGAGGTGATGGCCGCTGCCGATGATCCAAGCGTCGTGGCCGACGTCGTGCTCGAGGCTGCCAGCGCGGCGCGCCCGAAGCTCCGATACACGGCCGGTGTCCGCGCGGGCCGCCTGCGATTGCTTCGCCGATTTGCGCCTGCCGGCTTGATGGACATCGGGATTCGAAAAGAACTGCGGCTGACGGGCTGACGGGATCGCGATGAAGGCATCCGCGGTCGTCCGCCCTGGAAGCAAGCGCTGATTACAGGAAGGTTGGTATAGGTCTGTAGTTGCGGCGGACGTTGTCCATTCTTGTCTGTCCGCGCTGATTCTGCCGGTGTAGGTCGCAGTGTAGGTCGCCGAAATGGCGCTAGATCTTCATAGAGAAAAAACGCTGTTGCATCATGGGCGTCGTGCCGGGGAGATCCGCCGAGGGTCTCTGGCCTTCGCTGCTACTCTCGGAAGACGGGAGACTCGGGCGATCCATTTTAGCTGACGAGCGCTTGTCGGCGGTTGGCGCCATGTTGCAGCAGGCGGGAGTTGGTTGCAAGGGAACCGGGCAAGTAGCTCGATGAGGTTCGGACGTTTCGCTGGTGGTGAGTGCTAGTCCATACGCACGCGCGGGCGTCCTTCAAGGCGTCGGAAGCGATCGAGGAAAAGCCCGCCTTCGCGCGGCCTTTTGGTCGAGGTTTAACACTGCCAAGTATTTGGCCCCGGCCTACACGGCCACAAGGGGAAGGGCATAGTTCTTGCTAAGAAAATAGCATGGCAGACCGTTACCTTGAAGCTGTTCAGTGCCTCAATCGTATTGCGCCCGAGCGATTTTCGGAGGCGCTTGAGACGGCTGATGCCCGCGCGGGGTTGCGATCTTTCCAAGAAGGGCATGATCCTGCCCTTATGGAAATCGTTTTTTCAGTTCCACATGAGCAATTTTGGTGGTTCCGACTAGTGCTGCGCAAAATGGCGGAAAAGTACGAGCGTCACAACAGTATTGTGCAGACTTACCGCAAATTGAATTCGCAACGCTCTTGATGCGTTGAGCATCGCAAGAGGCCGCCCGAAGGCGGCCTTTTTGCTTAAGGGAAATCCTATTTAGTGTAGGTGGCAGTATAGGTTTTCGCCGCTCCCGCTCAAGCTCCGCGCCAGGCGGGGGCTTTACATTGCTGCGAAACCGCGCTCACTCCTTCGCCTTCCGCATGTTGACGAATACATAGTAGGAGACGGCGTCCCAGGCGTTGTGAATCCCGATGAAAAGGAGCAGCAGGGTAGCGGCTCCGACGCCGAGCAAGGCCTCGCGGGTATGACAAGTGGCTAAGGACATGATCGCCGTCCGTATCGGACCGGACATGCGTATGGCGGTCGTCGGCGCGCCGTCATATTTCGCGAAGCGATCCCCACCGAAGAAGCCACAGGACCTGACCGAGCACAACTGCATCAATCTGCGACTGCCGACTTATGGCGGCCTGTATGCCTGGGAGTTCGAAAAAGGCGACCGCGAGTTGAAGGTGCGCGTGGAAGGCCAGCTGGTCCTGAACGGCACCACCCAGATGCTCGATGCAGCGCTGGCGGGATTGGGCCTGGCCTATGTGCCGCAGGACTTGGCGCAGCCTCATCTGGACGGGGGTCTTCTCACGCGGGTGCTCGAGGACTGGTGCCCTCCGTATTCGGGCTACCACCTCTACTACCCGAGCCGACGCCAGTCCTCACCGGCGTTTGCTCTGCTGGTCGATGCGCTGCGCTACAGGGGCTGACGCTGCTCCAACCCGTCTCGTCAGCGTGCGATATGCAAAACGAATTCCTCCAAATTGCCAGCGCCAACGTGGGACGGAGGTCGTGAGACGCCTTCAAGAGCGGGTTCCCGCCGACACTACCCAAAGAGCAATCTTATGGATAGACTCCGGGGGGAGACATGAAGCTTCGATTTGGACTGATGGTCGCCGTGACCACGGTGGCGGCCAACTTGCTATTCGCATGCAATCCGAGCGGATAGATGTACTGCTATGTTGCAGGCGTGGCGCGAGCGGCCCATCAACCAACCACAGGGGGAATCATGCAAGTGACGAGGAGGGGAAGCATCGGGCTCGTGCTCGCGCTCGGTCTGACGGCCGTGTCCGGGGCGAGCCACGCAGCGTTGAGCTGCGCCAATCTGGCGACGGTCACTTCAGAGGCTGCCACCATGACGTCGGCGGTGGTCACGCCACCCGGGGTCGTGCCGGGCACGCCTGGCACCGGCAACCCGCCCAACAACGTAAGCACGGGCGTGACGTTCTGTCGCGTGCAGGGCGTGGCGAGGCCGTCGGGCGACTCTGAGATCAAGTTCGAGGTGTGGCTGCCGGCCACCGCCGCGGCGTGGACCGGCCGCTTGAAAGTGAACGGCACCGGCGGCTATGCCGGCGCCACGCCGTACGCGCGCCTGGCGCAGGACATCGGCGACGGCTTCATCACCGCCGGCAGCAACATGGGGCACGACGGCGGCGAGAACGCGAGCTGGACGCTGGGCCACCCGGAAAAAGTGAAGGACTGGGGCCTGCGCGCTCATTACTACGTCGCCACCGCGGCGAAGACGCTGAGCCAGGCGTTCTACGACCAGCCGGTCGCCCATTCGTACTTCGAAGGCTGCTCGAACGGCGGGCGCCAGGCGATGATGATGGCGCAGAACTATCCTGAGCTCTTCGACGGCATCGTCGCCGGGGCGCCCTCGATGTTCTATCCCGACATCCTGTTCTGGCTTATCTATACGGGCAAGGTGTTGCAGCCGGTTTTGGGACAGCAGGCCCTGAGCGCCACAAAACGCAGCTTGATCACTCAGCGCGTGCTGGATGCCTGCGACGCGAACGACGGTCTCGTCGACGGACAGATCACGAACCCGCGCGCCTGCACCTTCGACATCGACACGCTGGGACCCTCCGGCGACAACTCCCTCACCGCGCAGGAGCTTGCGACCGTCAAGGCGATGTACGCCGGCACGAGGAACGAGGTCACCGGCGAGCTGCGCTACAGCGGCGCCAAGCTCGGCTCGGAGGCCAATTTCGATCCGAACTTCGCCGACAACGGCGGCTACGGCGTGTTCGTCGGCCACTACGTGTACAGCACGCTCGACTGGACCCCGGCCAACTGGCGCGACAAGGTCAACTTCTCGTCGATCTACGACCACACCAAGGCCTTCATCTCGCCGGTCACTGCGGCACCGAGCCCGGACATCAGGACGTTCACGAGCCGCGGCGGCAAGATCATCCACTACCACGGCTGGAACGACTCGGTCGTGCCTCCGGATGGATCGATCGCCTACTTGCATGCGCTGACCCAGTTCGAGAGGCTGCAGCACCTGCCCAAGCACGCCTTCGACCAGCAGGTCGAGCAGCTCTCGCCCCAGGTCGTCGCCGCCACGGCGCAGGCCTTCGGCAAGAGGGTGCAGGAGTACCACCGCCTGTTCATGCTGCCCGCCGTCAGCCACTGCGGCGGCGGCACGGGGCCCAGCTCGATCGGCGGCGGCGCGCCCGAACCGACCGCGGCGTTTCGCAATGCCGAGCACCATGTCGTGAGCGCCGTGATCAAGTGGGTCGAGGATGGCGTGGCGCCCGAGAAGATCGTCGCCACTCGCTTCGGCACCGGCAACGTCGTGGTGCGGCAGCGCCCGGTATGCCAGTACCCCGCGCAGGCGGCTTACAACGGCTCCGGTGACACTAACAGCGCCGACAACTTTTCGTGCGTGACGCCGAAGCTGCAGGAGCGCACGATCAGCGCGACCGACATCCTGCTCATCCAGAACTCGCTGCGGCAACGGGATCTGAAGCTGCCGAATCGCTGACGCTCCGCAGGGGTTCTTGCCCCGAGGTTCGGCCTGTCAAGCCCGCACGGCCGGACTCGGGTCATAGCGCTTGCTGACTTGAACCGACGTACCTATGCATTCGCCGGCGCGACGGCGATCTTGCTTTTTTTTCTGCTCGGGTCCGAGGCCGCGCTCGCAGAGGACGCTGCGCAGCCCGCGCCGCCGGAGTACCCGAAATTCGGCCTGCTGCGCGAGCGCGATCTCACGGCGTTCGGCTTTCTGCGCCTGGACATGCGTCCCGCGCACGCCGTCTGGGCTCCGCCGGGCAACTGGGCCGTCGAAGTCCTTCTCGGCT
>WNFV01004388.1_pt1 | contig 17533 bp, 15 predicted proteins | sample 5400101 | NCBI WGS metagenome assembly WNFV01 (sample SAMN13153361, study PRJNA577476) | soil metagenome | isolation source: 115 cm soil or saprolite under grassland replicate 1 | place: USA:California | collected 2016-06-15
CTGGGCGATCGGCGGGATCACGCAGAGCGACCCGGGCGGGAGTGCCGCGCCCAGACAGACCGGCTACGCGATCGCGGGTCTCGTGCTGCTCGGCGTCGCGATCTTCGTCGACCCGGGCGCCTACCGCCGCTTCAGGCGTCCGATCTACGCCGGCGCGCTGGCGACCATGGCGATCGTGCTGCTGAGCGCCGCCGCCGAGGCGCGCGGCTCGCGGCGCTGGCTCGACATCGGCCCCGTCCGGTTCCAGCCGTCGGAGTTCGGAAAGGTGCTCTTCGCGGTCGCGCTCGCCGCCTTCATCGCCGACCGCGCGCGGCGGATCAACGAGTGGCGCGCCGTGCTGGAGATCGTCGCGCTCGGGTTGCCCCCGATCGTGCTCGTGTTCATGCAGCCGGACCTCGGCACGGCGCTCGTCTACGGCGCTCTCCTGGCGACGGTCCTTTTCGTCGCGGGGACGCGGTGGCTCCATCTCGGCATCCTCGCCGCGGTCACGCTCGTCGGCGTCGTCTCGATCCTCTGGCTCCTGCCGGCGGCCGGCGTCCAGGTGTTGAAGCAGTACCAGCAGGAGCGCGTGACCGGGTTCCTCAATCCGGACTCGGATCCGCAGAAGACGACCTACAACGTGCACCAGTCGATCACCGCGGTGGGCGCCGGAGGCCTGCACGGCCGCGGCATCGAAGAGGCGACCCAGACGCGGTGGAACTATCTTCCCGAGCATGCGACCGACTTCGCCTTCGCATCGCTCGCCGAGCAGCGCGGCTTCCTCGGCGTCACGTTGCTGCTGCTCCTCTACCTCCTCGTCGTCTGGCGAGGGCTCAAGACCATGGCCAGAGCCCGCGATCTCTACTCGGCGATCGTGGCAGGGGCGATCGTCGTCACCTTCCTCTTCCAGGTGTTCGTCAACGTGGGTATGACGATCGGGATCGCGCCGATCACGGGGATCCCGCTGCCATTCGTCTCGGTCGGCGGCTCCTCCCTCGTGACCAACCTCGTGGCGATGGGGATCCTCCAGGCGATCAACGCGCGGGGTATCGACCGGAGGTCGCGGCGTTGAGCCCGGCGGGCTTCAGCCCGAAGGCTGTCTTCGCGGTTGTTCGCGAGCTCCGGGCCACGGGCGAGCTCGGTCCGATCGTCGTCGCAGGCGCGCCGGCGCTCGTGCCGTTGCTGGCGAAGGAGCTCCGCGCGGGCGGCGACGCCTCGGCCGTGCGCGAGGACGGGAGCCTGGACGGCGCGTCCGCGCTCGTGTACGTGCTGTCCGCCGCGCCGACCGACGACGACCTCGCGACGCTACGCCGGTCAGATCTCGACGAGATCCCGATCGTGTGCGTCGCCAGGCCCGGCGTCGACGAAGTGCCCTACGTGCTCGCCACAGACCTCGTCCATGTCGGGGGCGGCAGCGGCTTCCCGATCGACGCGATCGCTCAGGTGCTTGCGCGCCAGCTCGGCGAGCGAGGCAGCGCCCTGGCCCGCCGGCTGCCGGTCCTCCGTCGAGCCGCGTGCGAGCAGCTGGTCTCCAGCTTCTCCCGCCGCAACGGCATCCTGGCCGCCGCCATCTTCGTGCCCGGCGCCGACATGCCGGTCCTGACGCTCAACCAGATCCGGCTCGTGGTCAGGATCGCCCAGGCGTACGGGCACGAGCTCGACCGCGACCGCCTGCTGGAGCTCCTGCCGGTGATCGCGACCGGCCTCGGATTGCGCGCCGTCGCACGCCAGCTGCTCGACGTCGTGCCGGTGGCGGGCTGGGCGCTGAAAGGCGCGCTCGGCTACGCAGGCACACGGGCCGTCGGCGAGGCAGCTGTGCGCTACTTCGAGGCAGGAGGCCCGGCCGTCGTCAAGCGCTAGCTCGCACATGCCTCCGTCCGACGCCGGACCTACCATCGCGTCATCACGGACTGGAGGTGACGCCCGATGGCCGTACCGACCGAAGCGCTCGAGCTGTTGCAAATCGAAGAGGCCGATGCCTGGTTCGAGTACCTCGAAGCGATCCGGGGCCAGTCGGCCGTCCGGTACAAGGAAGTCGAGCCCTGGGCGTGGGCGCGCCTCAACCAGCGCCTCCGGGCGATCGAAGCGCGCCGGGCGAAGCTGAGCCCGGCCGCCGCCTAGTGCCCCTTCAGGAAATGCCTTCCCGTTTCCGGCCCGCCATCACGCAGCGCCATGAGCCACCCTCGACTGCGACCCAGGCAACCAGCCTGGGCCGCAGTCGAGTGCGGCCCCTGGCTTGGTGCTGACGACCCAGAACCTGGGAAACATTCCCTGAAGGGGCACTAGCAGGTCCTGGCTCCGTCTTCCTTCCGCGCGCGGGCGTCTGCAGCGAGCGCTGCTACGCTGCGTGAAGGTTCATGCCGCAGCCTTTTGTCCATACGCAGCGCGCGCTTCGCGCCGGTTTTCCGGCAGGCGTTCGCGCGCGCGCATTACCGCCAAGGAGATCACTTGCCATTGCCCTGGTTTCGCCGCAAGAAGGAGGCAGCGGAGCAGGCGCCGGCGCCGGTAGCCGCTCCCACCGAGTCTGTACAGGAAGCACCGCCTGAGGAGCCCGCCGAGCCCGGCGAAGCTCCGACCTCAGCCGAGGACGAAGCACTCGTAAGAAAGAAGCGCCGCCGAGGCAGCCGCGGCGGGCGCAACCGCAAGAAGAAGCCGGACGGTGCGACCGCGGACGCCGTCACCGAGGATGTGGTCGCCGAGCCCAAGCCGACGAAGAAGGCCGCGCCCAAGCCGCGGAAGGCCGCCGAGAAGGCGCCCGGCGAGGCCGCAGAGAAGAAGCGTCGTGACCGCCAGCCGCGCCGACGCGCCGCGCCCCGTCGGGCGCCGCTGCCGAAGGCGAAGCGCGAGCTGCTCGTGTCGGTCGATCCGGGCGAGCGTCGTGTCGCCGTCATGGAGGACGACCGCGTCACCGAGCTCTACCTCGAACGGCCCGAGCGTCGCTCGATCGCCGGCAACATCTACAAGGGGGTCGTCGACAACGTCCTCCCCGGCATGGAGGCGGCGTTTGTCGAGATCGGCCTCGAGAAGAACGGCTTCCTCTACGTCGACGAGATCGTCGGCCCCGAGCTCGAGGGGCGGAAGGGCGCGAGGAAGATCCAGGACCTGATCGCCAAGGGTCAGGAGATTCTCGTCCAGGCCGTCAAGGACCCGATGAAGACGAAGGGGGCCCGGCTGACGACGGAGATCTCGCTGCCCGGCCGCTTCGTCGTCTACGTGCCGCAGGGAGAGGGCCTCGGCGTCTCGCGCCGGCTCGACGACGACGAGCGCCAGCGGCTGAAGGAGATCGTCAAGGCGATCGCGCCCGACAAAGGCGGAGTGATCGTCCGCACTGCCGCCGAAGGCGCGTCGGCCGAGGACGTCGAGCGCGACCTCCTCTTCCTCCAGCGTCTGTGGAAGACGATCGAGGGGCGCACAAAGCAGGCCAAGCCGCCGTCGCTGATCTACCAGGAGGCCGAGCTGCCGCTGCGCGTGATCCGCGACCTCTTCACCGGTGACTTCGAAAAGGCGTACGTCGACCATGACCGTACGCACAAGCGGATCGTCGGCTACCTGAAGAAGACCTCGCCCCACATGGCCGAGCGCGTGATCCGCTACAAGGAGAAGCCGTCGCTGCTCGAGGGCTTCGGCGTCGACAAGGAGATCAAGTCCACGCTCAGCCGGCGCGTCGACCTACCGTCCGGCGGCTACCTGATCTTCGACTATGCCGAGGCGTTCACGGTCATCGACGTGAACACGGGCCGCTTCGTCGGCTCGCGCTCGAAGAGCTCCGGCGCGCGTCTCGAGGACACGATCACGAAGAACAACCTCGAGGCGGTCAAGGAGGTCGTCCGGCAGCTTCGCCTCCGCGACATCGGCGGGATCATCGTGATCGACTTCATCGACATGGCGAACCCGAAGAATCGAGCCACGGTCGAGGAGGCGTTGCGCCAGGAGCTCGAGCGCGACCGGACCAAGACGTACGTCGTCGAGATCTCTCCCCTTGGGCTCGTCGAGATGACGCGCCAGAACGTCACCGACGGGCCGCGCGAGGTGATGACGAAGAAGTGCCCGACCTGCGGCGGCGACGGAATCGTCATCTCCGAGCAGACGGCTGCGGTCATCGTCGAGCGCCAGCTCCGCGCGCTCGCAGCGCCCGGCTCGCGCACGCAGGCGTTCCGCGTCGAGGTCAACGCGAGGATCGCCGCGCTCCTGATCGGCCCCGGCGCCCAGCGCCTCGTCGAGCTCGAAGAGATCGCGAAGCGGCGATTCTTCCTCGAGGGGAAGGACGACGTCCATCTCGACCACTTGTCCGTGCTCGAGCAGGGGTCGCTCGCGAAGCTCAAGCCGCAGTCGCCGGCCGAGGAGGGGGCCGAGATCGAGCTCAAGCTCGGCGAGGTCGGTCTCCACGACGCCACCGCCGGCGTCGGGAAGCTCGACGGGCTCGACGTTCACGTCGCCGGCGCCGCCAAGCTCGTCGGCAAGAAGGTGAAGGCGCGGATCGTGCGGGTGCTCGACGGCTCTGCCTACGCGGAGCTCGTCTCGCCCGTCCAGCAGGCGGCGGCGCCGATCACGGCCGAGGGCGAGGCCGAGAAGCCGACGCGCGCCGCCCGTCCGCGCAAGAAGGCGGCGGTCGAGCCGAGTCTCGAGGAGGCTGGCGTCGAAGAGCTGGAGGAACCCGCTGCAGACCTCGAGCTCCAGGCTGTCGAGGAAGGCGAGGCGGCCGGCGAGTCCGGAGAGCCGGCCGCGCCGAAGAAGCGCACGCGCCGCGGAACACGCGGTGGCCGTAAGCGCAAGAAGAAGGTGCCAGCCGAAGGAGCGGAGGTCGCCGGCGAAGCCGAGCCCGCGGACGACGAGGAGGAGGGCGAAGAAGAGCTCGTCGAAGCGGAGGTCGTGCCGGCCGCGCTCGAGGACAGCGAGCCCGATTCAAGCCAGGAAGGGGCGTCGCCGCGCATTCATCTTCCGGACGAGTCGCTCGGTCGCGAGGACGGCGGCGAGCCGGATTCGCCGAAGAAGCGCACGCGACGGGGCTCGCGCGGAGGGCGGCGTCGGAAGAAGCCAGCGGCTGCCACGGTCGGAGCGGCCGAGCCAGTCGACGAGGCCGACGCCGACGAGGCCCAGGCGGAAGTGGAGGCCGAGGCGGAAGTGGAGGCCGAGGCGGAAGTGGAGGCCGAGGCGGCCGAAGAGCCGGCCTCGGGCGACTGGGACTACGTTCCGATGTCCGAGTGGGGAAAGGACGTCGCCGACACGGCCTAGTCGAGAGCGACTTCGCTACACTCCCGTGCCGCGGGCGAAGCGTGCCCGCCTTCGAGCTTGCAGGGAACCCGATGAGCTACGCGATCATCACACTCGGTGGGAAGCAGTACGTCGTCCGCGAGGGCGAGAAGCTGCTCGTGGACCGGGTCACGAACGAACCCGGCAAGACGTTCACGCCGGACGTGCTCTTCCTCGGTGGCGAGGGACAGGCCGAGCTGAAGCCGTCGGCGGTCGTGACCGTGAAGGTCGTCGATCACGTCCTCGGCGAGAAGATCAGGATCGGTAAGTACAAGAAGCGCACCGGGTACCGCCGTCACAACGGTTTCAGGGCGCGGCTGACGCAGATCGAGATCGAGTCGATCGGCGCCAAGAGGGCGGCAGCGAAGAAGACTGAGACGACGGGTGAGGACAAGGCCGAGAAGCCGAAGGCGACTGCCAAGGCCGAGACTGAGGCGAAGCCCGCGGCGAAGAAGCCGGCAGCGAAGAAGCCGGCAACGAAGGAGGCGAGCGAATAGATGGCGCACAAGAAGGGGCTCGGCTCCTCGAAGAACGGCCGCGACTCGAAACCGAAGTACCTGGGCGTCAAGCTGTTCGACGGCCAGCCGGCGAAGCCGGGCGCGATCATCGTGCGCCAGCGTGGCACGCGTTTCCGCCCGGGCGACGGCGTCGGCATCGGCCGAGACGACACGCTGTTCGCGCTCCGCGAAGGCCTGATCTCGTTCCGGCGCAGCGGCGACCGCCGGTACGTCAGCGTCCACGCGGACTGACGCCCTCGACGCGCGCTCTGCTCCTAGAAACCCCTCTGCTCCTCGTAACACAGTGTTACTAGGCTAGAGGCGTGTTCCACGACCGAGCGCGTATACACATCGAGGCCGGGCGCGGCGGCGACGGCGGCCTTTCGTTCCGCCGGGAGAAGTACGTCCCGAAAGGCGGGCCGGACGGCGGCGACGGTGGCGACGGCGGTGACGTCGTGCTCGTGGCCGATCCCGATCTTCGCGACCTCTCCGGCTTTCGCTCGAAGCTCCGCTTCGAGGCGGATCGTGGGGAGCACGGCCGCGGCGCGCGCAAGCATGGCGCACGCGGTGGCGACGCGACCCTGCGCGTGCCCGTCGGCACCCAGGTCTTCACCCCGGACGATCAGCTGGTTGCGGATCTGGCGCGACCGGGAGCGCGAATCGTCGTGGCCCGTGGCGGCCAGGGCGGCCGTGGGAACGCACAGTTCGCGACGCCTTCGCGCCAGACGCCTCGCTTTGCGGAGACGGGGCTACCCGGCGAGGAAGCGGAGCTCGAGCTGCGGCTGAAGCTGCTCGCAGACGCCGCGCTCGCCGGGCTGCCGAACGCCGGCAAGTCGTCGCTCTTGCGGCGGATCTCGAACGCAAAGCCCAAGGTGGCCGAGTACCCGTTCACCACGCTCCAGCCGGTCCTCGGGACGGTCGAGGCGCCGGATGGCCGGCAGCTGACCGTCGCAGACGTACCCGGTCTGATCGAGGGCGCCAGCGAAGGCGTCGGCCTAGGTCACGAATTCCTTGCGCATCTGGAGCGTGCGCGACTGCTCGTCCACGTGATCGACGCCGCTGCCGGCGATCCAGCAGAGCAGTTCGGCACGATCGACCGAGAGCTCGCGGCGTACGGCGCGGGCCTCGACACGCTTCCCCAGGTCGTCGTGCTCAACAAGCTCGACCTGGTAGCCGAGCCACCCGAGCTGGGCGTCGAGGACGACCGGATCCGACGCGTTTTTGCGCTCTCGTGCGCCACCGGAGTGGGCGTCGAGCAGTTCCGGCGTGCTTTGTTCGAGCTGTGCCCGGAGGCGCCGCCCGAGCCCGAGCCGGAAGAGGGTGAGCTGGCGCAGTTCCTCGTCTACCGGCCCCGGGTCGCGACGCGGCCGGCCTTCCGCATCCTGCGCACCGACCGGGGATTCAGGGTCGTCGGCTCGCCGCCCGCGGGCGAGGAGCTCGAGGAGGCGCTGCGCGCCGCGGGTGTCAAGAAGGGCGCCGAGGTCGAGGTCGACGGCGAGGTCATGGAGTGGGCCTGACCGGCCTGCTGGGGGGCGCCTTCGACCCCCCGCACGTCGGCCACGTCGAGCTCGCGAAGGCCGCGATCGAGCGCTTCGATCTCGACCGGCTGATCGTGCTCCCGACCGGCGCCCCGCCGCACAAGTCCGTCGGCACACCCGCCGAGATCCGCTACCGCCTCGCCGAGGCCGCCTTCGCCGAGCTTCCCCGCGTGGAGCTCTCGCGATTCGAGCTCGAGCGCCCTGGGCCCTCGTACACGGTCGACACCGTCCGCTGGGCGGCGGAGCGGTACGGAGACGTCGTGTTCATCGTCGGCGCCGACCACTGGGCGAGCTTCGACCGCTGGCACGACCCGGCGGGCGTCCTTCGGTTTGCGCGCCTGGCTGTGGTCACGCGCCCGGGGATCGAGGCGCCCCCGGCGCGCGACCGCGTGGAGCTCTTCGAGATGCCGCCTGTGACAGTTTCCTCGACCGATGTGCGCGAGCGGGTCGCGCGGGGAGAGCCGGTCGACGGGCTCGTGCCGCCGAAGGTGGCCGACCTGATCGACGAGCTCAGGCTCTACCGAGACCACGCGGTCGGGGGAGTGTGAGGTGCGACCGCAGGGCTACACTGAGGACGTCCTGGCCGCACTCGAACAAGCGCAGCGGATCGCGGCGCTCGCGCAGGAGAAGCTCGCGAGCGACGTCGTCATCCTCGACATGCGGCCGGTCTGCACGTACACCGATTACTTCGTCGTGTGCACCGGCAAGAACCCGCGCCAGACGAAGGCGATCTGGGACGAGGTCCACGCAGGCCTGAAGCGGAACGGCCGGCTGCTACCGCGCTCGGTCGACGGCGAGCGCGAGGGCACCTGGATCATCGCCGACTACCTCGACGTGGTCCTCCACGTCTTCACGCCGGAAGCGCGCTCGTTCTACCGTCTCGAAGACCTCTGGGGCGACGTGCCGAGCGTCGAGGTCGGCGCCGCGACCGCATAGCTAGTCGACCGATCGGGCAACTAGCATGAGGTCGTGCTAACGACGAACCAGAAGGGCGCGATCGCCGAGACTGCAATCGTCCACGCCGCAGCCCGGCTCGGGATCGATGTCTATCGACCCACCTTCGAGGGCGGCCGCTACGACTTCATCTTCGATCTTGGTGAGCTCGTGCGAGTGCAGTGCAAGTGGGCTGCGCGCTACGACGATGTCCTAATCGTCCGCTGCCGCTCGGCCCGTCGAACGCGCCACGGCATCGTCAGCCGCCTTACACGTCGGAAGAGATCGATGCCTTCGCGGCGTATTGCTTGGAGCTCGATCGCTGTTATTTCCTGCCGATCACGAGCTTTCCGCACCGTCGCGCGATTCAGCTGCGTCTTGCGCCTGCGCGAAACAACCAAAGGACCGGCGTCCACTGGGCCAGGGACTTCGAGTTCGAGGTTACACTTCAGGGTCACGGGGCCATAGCTCAGTTGGGAGAGCGTCTGGATGGCATCCAGAAGGTCGCCGGTTCGAGCCCGGCTGGCTCCACTCTCTGATCCACCTCGTCCTCCGAAGTCGTACGGTTTCGCTGTGGAAGGAGTCCGCCCGCTCCGCCTCCGAGGTACGAACGGAACCTTCGTCGAGGCGCTGCTGATCTCCTCGGGCGAGCAGTTCGGGCCACACGAGCGCTATGTCAACGAGACCACCGAGCACGTCGTCGACTTCTTGCGCCTTCGTGAGGTCCGCGGGCCCGTCCACGTCGCCGCGCTCCCCGCCTCGAACATCGCCGGGCTCCGTCAGGACGACTCGCTGCCGCTCGACGAGATCGTTCTGCATCCGTTCGAGGTCGGACGGCTCCGCGAGTGGCTCGAGTCGCCGTTTGCCGAGAGCGATGGGCTCGTCTAGCGCTTAACGGAAGAGGAACAGGATGGGCAGCGTCCAAGCAAGGCCGATGCGCCGTCGCACCACGGCCGTGCTCACCGTCGCCGGCTTCGCGGCGGGCGTCGCCGTCGCAGCATTCGTCTCGGACGGCCGGCACGCGGAAGCTCAGGCGCCGACGGCTCCGCCGTTCGTCACTCACGTGACGACGACCGAGCGGCTGCCCGCGCCTCCGCCGCCGGAGCTTCGGTTCTCCGCGGTCGGAGACATCACGCTCGGACGCACGCCGAGCCTCCCCGAGGGCGGCGCCGACGCACTCTTCCGATTCGTCACGCCGCGGCTCACAGGCGACGTGGTGCTCGGGAACCTCGAGACGACGCTCGCGACCGGAGGCTCGGCGAAATGCGGGCCGGAGAGCACAAACTGCTACTCGTTCCGTGCGCCTCCCGAGTACGCCGCGGCGCTGCGGCGTGCGGGCTTCACCATCCTCAACCTCGCCAACAACCACGCCTACGACTTCGGCGCCACGGGGCAGGCCGAGACCCTCGCCGCGTTGAAGCGCGCCGGCATCCGGCACACCGGGCGCCCGGGCGAGATCGCGTTCCTACGCCGCGGAGGCGTTCGCATCGCCGTCGTCGGCTTTGCCCCCTACAAGTGGGCGCAGAGCCTGCTCGACCTCGAGGCGGCGCGAAGGCTTGTCCGGCGCGCCGACGCTCGTGCCGATCTCGTGATCGTGACGATGCATGCGGGAGCGGAGGGATCCGACCGCAACCACGTCCGTCCCGGCGCGGAGAGCTACCTCGGGGAGCCGCGCGGGGACGTCGTCGCGTTCGCGCACGCCGTGATCGGCGCCGGCGCCGACATCGTGATCGGCCACGGCCCGCACGTCCTCCGGGGGCTCGAGTGGTACCACGGCCGCCTGATCGCCTACAGCCTCGGGAACTTCTCGTCCTTCCGCACGTTCAACGTCTCGGGCACCCTCGGCGTCAGCGCGATCCTGCAGGTGACCTTGCGGCGCGACGGCGGCTGGGTGAGCGGACACATCGTCCCTGTCCGCCTGGTCGGCGCCGGTACCCCGACGATCGACGGCAGGCATGCTGCCTGGACGCTCATGCGGGACCTCTCGCGCGACGACTTCGGCACACGCGCCGTGCGCATCTCACCGAAGGGAGACTTGCTACCCCCTACGCGGGCTCGGGCACCCAGTCGCGGGTGAGATAGAGCCAGAAGGCGAGTCCCGCCCAGCGCCCGTAGCGGCGGAACTTGCGGACGAGGGTCGCGTCCTTCGCCGCGCGACCGTTCAACCTCGCATACTTCGGCCGCGTCCACGAGTCGAGCACGAGCCGTGAGTAGCGGCCGAGCAGCATCATCACGTGCGCGGCGGCATACGGACCCACCCCCGGGAGCGCGAGCAGGCGGCGCTCGACCTCCTCGTCCGAAAGCTCCTGATTCGTGGCGTCGAGCTCCTCGAGGTTCACCCGGCCCTCGGCGACGCCCGCGGCGAGCGAGCGCAGGTAGGCGCCGCGATACCCGCAGCGGACGACGTCGCGGAAGAGGGCCTCGTCCGCCCCGGCCATTGCCGCCGGCGAGGGAAACGCGCGTCCGTACGGCCCGGACGGCGGGGCGCCGGGCGCCGGCCCGCCGAGGTGCTCGACCAGTGCGCCGACCATTCGCTCGGTCGCCGACCAGGTGCAATTCGTCGTGCAGATCGTCTTGACGACGCCTTCGAAGACACTCGGGGTCCGAAGCATCCGGCCGGCTCCCGCGGTCGCCCAGCCGAGGATCGGGTCGGACGCGGCGAGGGCGTAGAAGCCGGAGAGGTCTTCGTCGAGGCGGAGGAGGTACCGGACGAGTGCGAGCGCCTCGTCGGGGTTCGCCACGTCGATCTCGCTTTCGACGAGCGCGGTCCCGCCCGCGCCTTGCCCGATGGTGAGCGTCCTCGGCCCGCCTTCGAGCGGCACAGTCAGGGCGAGCAGCCGAGCGTCCTCGTCGATGTCCGCCGGCGGCAGGAAGTTGATCCCGTTCGAGGTAATCGTGCGCCAGAGATCGACGGGCTCGCCGCCCCGGCCCTCGAGCGGGACGCTCGCGCGCCAGGCGGTCATGCTCGCCGCTCCAGCTCGAGCGCCATGAAGGTAGCGCCCGGAACCGGGTTGACCGTGTACGCGTCCGTGGGACTGAACCCGAGTGACCGGTAGAGCGTCTGGGCCTCCGTCATCGAGGGCAGGGTGTCGAGGAGTATGCGGCTGTAGCCGAGCTCCGCGGCGATGCCGACGATCGTCCTCGTCAGCAGCCGGCCGAGCCCGAGGCCGCGATGAGCGGGGCGGACGTAGAGGCGCTTCAGCTCGCAGTCGCCGCCGTCGAGCGGCCGGAGTGCGACGCAGCCCGCGGCCTCGCCGTCGACGAGGGCCAGGAGCAGGCGGCCGGCAGGCGGCGCATAGGCGCCCGGCAGCTCCGCGAGCTCCCGGTCGAATCCTTGGAAGCAGAGGTCGATGCCGAGCGATTCCTCGTACTCCTCGAAGAGCGCGCGCGCCACCGGGACGCGCTCGGGAGTCGAGCCATCGCGGAGTGTCGGGTCCGGTTTGTCCATCACGAAGGAGGGTGACTTACACTGAACGCATGTGGGAGCTGATCTTCATGATGCTCATCTTGAAGATCCCGATCGTCTACCTGTGCGTCGTCGTCTGGTGGGCGATCCGCGCCGAGCCGAAGCCGCCGGAGTTCGCGATGCTCCCCGCTCGCGTCGAGCCGACAGCGCCCTGTCCGTGGCAGCGCCCGCGCAGGCCGGTCGGCGGCCCAGGTCGTCCGCCGTCGCGTCGCGTCGTCCGCGCTCGTAGGGCGCGCACCCACACCGACTAGTGCCCCTTCAGGGAATGTTTCCCAGCTCCTGGGTCGTCAGCACCAAGCCAGGGGCCGCACTCGGCCGTGGCCCAGGCTGGATTGCCTGGGTCGCGGACGAGGGTGGTTCATGGCGCAGCGTGATGGCGGGCCAGGGGCGGGAAGGCATTCCCTGAAGGGGCACTAGCTGCGAAGATGCGCGCGTGAATGGCTCGAGCGACCGGCAAACGGCTGGCGAGACAGTTGGCGGGCTGCTCGCCTCGGCCGCGCTCTTCCTCGGGCTCATCGCCATGGCCTACCGGCCTGCGCGAATCGTCCCGCTTGCGGCTGTCCTCGTCCTGATCGCTACCGCGATGAGCGGTCGCCGTCACGAGCGCCTCGTAGTGAGCGCGGTCGTCGTCGTCGGGCTCGGCTGGCTCGTCGGGATGGCCGTGGCCGTGATCACGAACAACCCGATCTGGTAGCTGCGACCAGAAGTTCCCCTGGAGGAACCGCGGCGCTGCTACAAAAGAGAGCAGACGATGCGTGACGTCGACGGCCTCAACTCGGGATACGCCCAGCTTCTGCTCGATCAGTACCTGGAGAACCCCGACGCGGTTCCAGAAGAGTGGCGCGACCTCTTCGAGGATAGTGCGGGCGAGATCATCGCGAGCCAACCCGGGCTCGCGCGGCTCCTGGACGCCCTCACCGGCAACGGCCACGGCGAGGTAGCGCCGACGCCGCTCCCTGCCCCGCCGCCGGCTGAGGGGCCTCAGGCGGCGGCTCCGGCTCCGACGCCGGTGGTCGACGCCGAGCTGCTCGGCGGCATCGCGGCAGCGATGGCGCTCGTCAAGGCGCACCGCACGCACGGACACCTGGCCGCGCGCCTCGACCCGCTCGGCTCGGAGCCCGTCGGGGACCCCGCGCTCGAGCCGGAGCGACTCGAGCCGCCGCTGACGCCGGAGCTGCAGGCGCGGATCCCGGCCCGCCTCCTGCGCGTCGCGGTCGGGGGCGAGACGCTGGCCGACGTGTTGCCACGACTCCGCGAGACGTACTGCAGCACGGTCGCCTACGAGATCGAGCACATCTCGAGCCACGAGCAGCGCGTCTGGCTGCGGCAGGCGATCGAGGCCGGGCGCTACCGGACGCCGCTCGACGCCGAGGAGAAGCGACGCCTGCTGGGACGGCTGTCGGAGGTGGAAGGGCTCGAGCGCTACCTGCGGCGGGCGTTCCTCGGGCAGAAGCAGTTCTCGATCGAGGGTCTCGACGTGATGGTGCCGATGCTCGACGAGGCGATCGAGCTCGCCGCCTCGGCCGGTGCGCACGAGGTCGTGATGGGGATGGCGCATCGCGGCCGGCTCAACGTCCTCGCTCACGTGATCGGGCATCCGTACGAGTCGATCTTGCGGGAGTTCGAGGGCGAGCGGGCCTTCGAGGCGGTCGTCGCCGATCCCGAGGGCGGCACGGGCGACGTCAAGTACCACATCGGCGCGCGCGGCATCCGCCACGCGACGGCGGGCAAGATCGCGGTCTCGCTGGCGTCGAATCCGAGCCATCTCGAGGCCGTCAACCCGGTCGTCGAGGGCGAGACCCGCGCCTTCCAGACGGATCGGAGCACGCCCGACGGCGCGCACGACCCGACCGTCGGGCTATCGGTCCTGATCCACGGCGACGCCGCGTTCGCGGGCCAGGGGGTCGTTGCGGAGACGCTCAACTTCCAGGCGCTCGACGGCTACACGACCGGCGGGACGCTCCACCTCATCGCGAACAATCAAGTCGGCTTCACGACCGACCCGAGCCAGGGCCGCTCGACGCGCTACTCCAGCGATCTCGCCAAGGGGTTCGACAACCCGATCATCCACGTCAACGCGGACGATCCGGAAGGGGCGATCTCGGCCATCCGCCTGGCCATGGCGTACCGCGAGCGCTTCCACCGCGACGTCGTCGTCGACCTCGTCGGCTACCGGCGGTTCGGCCACAACGAGCAGGACGAGGCGGCGTACACGCAGCCGCTGATGGCGCAGCAGATCGCGAGCCATCCGCCCGTGCGCGAGCTGTACGCCGAGCAGCTGGCCGCCGAGCAGGTCGTCTCGAAGGAGCAGGGCGACGAGCTCGTCAGCCAGGTCGAGGCGATCATGAAGAAGGCGCACGAGGCGCTGAAGGCGAGCTTCGGGCAGGCGATTCCCGCCCGGTCGCAGGAGGAGCGGATTCCGCTCGCGACGGCGGGCACTGTCGTCACCGCGGTTCCGGAGGACCGGCTCCGTGCGCTCAACGAGGAGCTCCTCCGCGTCCCGGACGGATTCACGGTGCATCCCAAGCTCGCGAAGCAGCTCGAGCGGCGCCGCCCGGGCCTCGACGACGGGGCCATCGACTGGGGTCACGCCGAGGCGCTCGCGTTCGGGAGCCTGCTCCATGAAGGAATCCCCGTTCGCCTGACCGGACAGGACACCGAGCGTGGCACGTTCTCGCACCGACACCTCGTGCTCCACGACTCGGTCACGGGCGAGACCTACACGCCGATGCAGAACCTTTCCGTGGCCAACGCCTCGTTCGAGGTGTTCAACTCGCCGCTTTCCGAGTTCGGCTGTGTCGGCTTCGAGTACGGCTACTCGGTCGCTGCCCCCGAAGCGCTCGTGCTCTGGGAGGCGCAGTTCGGCGACTTCGTCAACGGCGCGCAGGTCATCGTCGACTGCTTCGTCGCCGCCGGGCAGTCGAAGTGGCAGCAGACGTCGAGGCTGACCTTCCTCCTTCCGCACGGATACGAGGGGAACGGGCCCGAGCACTCGAGTGCGCGGCTCGAGCGTTTCCTGCAGCTCGCCGCGCAGGAGAACATCCGGATCGCGAACTGCACGACCGCGGCCCAGTACTTCCACCTGCTCCGCCATCAGGCGCTCGACGCGACGGCGCGGCCGCTCGTGGTGATGACGCCGAAGGGCCTGCTGCGGCTGAAGGAGGCGGTCTCGGCGCTCGGCGACCTCACAGAGGGCGCGTTCCGGCCCGTGTTGGACGACCCTGCCGCCGACCGCGAGGCGGTGACACGGCTGATCCTCTGCTCCGGGAAGATCTACTACGACATCGTCGGGCACGAGGCTCATGACGAGGCGACCGGGACCGCGGTCGCCAGGCTCGAGCTGCTCTACCCGTTCCCGGTCGCCGAGGCGAAGGCGGTGATTCGCGGATATCCGCGGCTACGTGAGCTCGTCTGGGCGCAGGAGGAGCCGCAGAACATGGGGTCGTGGCGCTCGATCCGGCACAGGCTCGAGGAGGCGCTGCCCCAGGGAGTGACGCTCCGCTTTGCCGGCCGACCGTGGCGGGCGAGCCCGAGCGAGGGCTATCCGACGGCCCACCTGCGTGAGCAGGACCGGATCGTCCGGGACGCACTCAGCAGGACCGGCTAGCTAGAGCGTTCGGCGGCGTCGCCGGCGGGCGTCGAGCGCCCTCCTCGCGAGCGGCGGCCCGTGCCGGCGAACCTGCTTCGCGATTCGTCGGCGCTGCTTCGGGGGAAGCCGACGCCAGGCGTCGAACAGTGTCAGCAGGAGACCGAGGGGGCCAGCGCGACGTGTCAGGAAACGAAACGCTGGCATCGCGGTGACTTATTTGCCAGGCTTGTCGTGGGGGTCTCCACCGTTGCCATTTCCGTTGCCGTTACCGTGCTCGTCGCCCGGCGTGTTGCCATTGCCGTTTCCGTTCCCGTTGCCGTGGTCGGGTTGGGGGTCGTCTGGTCCGTCATGGCCTGGTGAGCTGGGCGGCGCGGTCGGCGGCGTGGTGTCGGGGGCGTGTGGATCGGCCGGTGGAGTCGCCGGCGGCTCGTGGGGTGGAGAAGGCGGCTTCTGGGGCGGTGCCGGCCGGTCGGGATCGACGCATTTCGGGTCCCGGTCGTGCTTGAGCTGGCCGAGGTGCTTGCCCTCGTTGCATTTGTCCTTGTCCCTGTCCCCGCTCGACGGCGCGTGGTCGTCCGGCTTTGGCTCCGGCTTGTGCGGCGGCTCCGGTTTGGGCGCCGGGGCAGGCTGGGGAGGAGATGGCGCCGGTGGCTCGGGGGACGGCGCGGGCGGCGTCGGCGGTTCGCTGGGCGCCGGTGTCGGCGCGGGTTTCGGCTCTGGGGCCGGCTCAGGCGTCGGGGTGGGCGGCTGCGCGACCGGCGTCTCGAGCGCCGGAGGCGCCGCCGGCTGCTCGGCAACGACAGCGTTCGCCACGATCGAGGGCGGTCGCAGGGTGGGTCCCTCGGGCACTGCACGCGGCAGCAGAGCCCGAAGCGCGGGAGCCGGCACGGCCTGGACGACTCCGCCGCGGACGTCCTCGCTCGAGGGCGGGAGCCCGAGTCCAGGGATGGGGCGCTCCGCGGGCAAGCCCATCTGCGACACCAAAACTGCAGCTGCAGTTAGGGGTACGGCTACAAGGACCCCTGAGGCAATGCGGCTAATGCCTCCTCTCATGCTCCCCCTAAATTCCGCCGACAACGACGTCAAGGAACCGTATCGGCAGTTTCGGACACCGACTTGACCCTCGAGCCTCTATGGCAAGTTTTACTCGCAAACTCGTTCTTTATTTCATTCTTCTCGCACTTGTCCCCCTGACCGCCGCTTTCTGGGGGTTCGACTCCCTGGCTACCCGGAGCGAGACGAGGAGAGCCGACGCGCGCCTCGAGGCGGCGTTGCGAGCGTCCCTCGGCGCGTTTCAGGACGAGCTCCAGGATGCGTCCGACGACGCCGAGCGCCTCGCTCGCGATCCGGACTACCAGCAGGCGCTTCGGCGCCACGACGCACGCATTCTGGGTCGCCTCGGCCGGGAAGCGACGAGGTTTCCCGTGCGGGCGGATGGGTCCGAGAGCCGGCCGATGCCTCAGGGCCTCTCCGTCGAGCGGCGGGTGGAGGTGCTCGACGGCCACCGGCTGATCGGCACGGTCGTCGTCACCGTTTCGCTCGACGACGCGCTGCTTCGTCGCGCCCGTCCGCGCGCCGGGCTCGAGGAAGGGGATCTGCTCGTGGTCGTCCGCGCGGAAAGGATCGTCCTCGGTCCAGGCATCGTGAACGAGCGACTGTCCGTGCCGACTGGGGACGCCTCCAAGCGGGAGGTAGGCGGCTCGCGGTACCGGGTCCTTCGTTCGACCGATCTCAGGCAGCCGGTCGGGGTCTCCTTCGCCGTGCTCGCACCGCAGAGCGAGATCGATGCAGCGACCTCGTCGCTCAAGCGGAGGTTGCTCATCGGGCTCGCAGGGCTGCTCGTCGTGATCGGCTTCTGCGCGTACGTGATGTCGCGCTCGATCGTGCGGATGCTGGGCCGCTTCGCCGACGCCGCCTACTCGATCGCGCGCGGCCGGCTGAGCGAGCGCGTGCCCGTCAAGGGCCGCGACGAGTTCGCGCAGCTCGGGCGGGCGTTCAACGAGATGGCGAAGCAGCTCGAGTCCCGGCTCGTCGAGCTCGAGGCGGAGCGGGTGCGGTTCCGCGAAGCGACCGGCCGCTTCGGCCAGGCGCTCGCAGCGACGCACGACGTCGAGCAGTTGCTGACGGTCGTCGTCGAGACCGCGGTCGAGGCGACCGGCGCGTACGGCGGCGCGGTTCTCGGCCCGGGCGGCGAGCTCGTCCGCGCCGGCGACCCGGACGTCGGGACGCAGCGGATCCGGCTGCCGCTCGTCGCGCGCAAGGAGAGCTTCGGCCTGCTCGT
>WNFV01005578.1_pt1 | contig 17532 bp, 20 predicted proteins | sample 5400101 | NCBI WGS metagenome assembly WNFV01 (sample SAMN13153361, study PRJNA577476) | soil metagenome | isolation source: 115 cm soil or saprolite under grassland replicate 1 | place: USA:California | collected 2016-06-15
CTCGCCGGCGGCAAACCAGACCGGCGTCGCGACTGCCGTCCCGTTGCCGCGGAAGGTGGCGAGGCTCACGTAACGGTGCCGGTCGAGATCGCCGAGCTCGGTCACGGGTCGCTGCGCGCGATCGATCCCGACCTAGCCCAACTTCCGCAGTTGAGTAGGTGACCAGCGCGGCCGCGGGGGCCGCGCCGGTCGTATGTCGCGCCGCCGTCGACCGCGCTTCGTCGAAAACGGCGTGTAGTGCCGACCAAGTGCATTGACTTCGCCGCCGCGGCTGCGCGATAAGCTGAGCAATGTACCTGCGGCATACGACCCGGCGGAAGGACGGCAAGGTCCATCGGTACTGGCGGCTGGTCCGCTCGGTCCGCGTCGGCCGCAAGGTCGTCCAGCAGACGGTCGCCCACCTCGGCGAACTCGATGCGGCCGGCCGCGCGCGGGCCCGGGCGCTGGCCCGCGCGATCACGGGGGAGCTCGACCAGCCGGACCTGTTCCTCCCGGACGAGCCGGACACGGCGATTCCGGTGCGTCTCAAGCGCCTTCGGCTGGAGCGCGGCCGGACGTTCGGGGACGTGTGGCTGGGCTGGACGCTTTGGCGGGCGCTCAAGCTGGACGAGGTTCTGGCACGGCTGCTCCCCGACGGCCGAGAAGCGGTGCCGTGGGCGACGATGGCGGCCGTGCTCGTGCTCGCGCGGCTGTGTGAGCCGTCGAGTGAGCTGCACATCGCGGAGACGTGGTACCGCGGCACGGCCCTGGAGGATCTCTTCGCCCTGCCCGCCCCCCTGGTCAACGACGATCGCCTCTATCGCGCTCTCGATCGGCTCCTCGGCCACAAGGAGGCGCTGCAGCAGCATCTCGTGGCGCGGCTCGGCGAGCTCTTTGCCCTCGACTACGACCTGCTCCTCTACGACGTGACCAGCGTGTACTTCGAGGGGGCGGCCGAGGGCAACCCGCTGGCCCAACGCGGCCATAGCCGCGACCACCGGCCAGACTGCAAGCAGGTCTGTCTGGCGCTCGTGGTCAGCCGCGAGGGGATGCCGATCGGCTACGAGGTCTTTGCGGGGAACCGCACCGATGTGACGACGGTCGAGGACATCGTGGAGGCGATGGAGGCGCGCTACGGCCTGGCCCAACGGATCTGGGTCATGGACCGCGGCATGACGAGCGAGGACAACCTCGAGTGGCTCCGGGAGACGGGGCGGCGGTACCTGATCGGGACCCCCAAGAGCGAGCTCCGGAAGTGGGCGGGGGCGCTCACCGAGGCCCGGGACTGGCACACGGTGCGCGAGGGGCTGGAAGCGAAACAGTGTGTCGGGCCCGACGGCGTGGAGACCTTCGTGCTGATCCGCTCGGTCGAGCGCCGCGAGAAAGAGCGGGCGATGCACGAGCGCTTCGCGCGGCGGATCGAGGCGGGGCTCGAGCGCCTGGGGCGGCGGGTGGGCCGGGCCCGCCACCCGCTTGATGTGCGGCGGCTGGAGCGCCAGCTCGGCCGGCTGCTGGAGCGCAACCAGCGGGCTGCCGGGCGCTACCTCATCGAGTTCGTGTCGGATCCCACGCTGGGCGCCGGCGTCCGGCTGGAGTGGCGCCCACAACTGGGGTGGGATGACTGGGCCCGCTGGAGCGAAGGCTGCTACGTGCTCCGCACGAACGTCAATGACTGGAGCCCGGACGACCTCTGGCGCACGTACATCCAGTTGACCGACGCCGAGGCCGCCTTCCGGATCCAGAAGAGCGAACTGGGGATCCGGCCCGTCTGGCACCAGCGCGCCGACCGCGTGCAGGCCCACATCCTCGTCTGCTTCCTCGCCTACGTGTTGTGGAAGACGCTTGAGCAGTGGCAGCGCCGGGCCGGGCTCGGCCAGAGCCCGCGCACGGTGCTCGACGAGCTGAAACGCATTCAGAGCACTGACGTCGTGCTGCCGACCGAAGACGGCCGCGAGCTGCGCCTGCGCTGCGTCGTCCGTCCGGACGCCGCGCAGGCCGCCCTCCTCGACCGTCTGGGCCTCGAACTCCCCGAGCGCCTCCGAATCCGCTCACCGGTCTTCGAACACGCGGGGGTGTAGTGCCGACTTTTTCGCTAAGTGCCTGACTCTACTACCCTGACCCCCTCGAACTGCGGAAGTTGGGCTAGTCGGCGAGACCGCTCACCCGCCTGCCCGGGGGGAGAGGTCGCGGGCTTCGATGAACTCCCGCTGCGCAGCTCACCCAAGCCGATGGTCTCGTACACCTGCCCCAACAGTAAATGCAGCGTCGGCTCGTCGGGGTCCTTGGCGAGCGCGGTCAAGAGCTCGCGCCGCGCATCGACATAGAGCCCGTCGCGCAGCACATAGCCCGCGCGTATGAGCGCGATGCTCGACGGCGGATAGCCCGGCAGCGCTCCGGCCACGAGGCTATCGAGCGATTCGCGTACGCGAGCCGCCGCGCCCGCGGGCAGGATCTCGAATTCGACCTGCTGCCTCGGCTGCCCCGCCGTTTCGAGCTGCCACGCGTAGCGAACCCCGGACTCGAGGGCGGGGACCGAGGAAGGATCAGCGATCGGCTGGCGAGGGAGATCCCCCTGCTCCCAGAGAAGGCCCTGGGGTCCGAGCACGCGAACCTTGTAGCGGAGCGTGTCCGAGCCGGACCATTCGAAGGTGACGGGACCCGGCAGGAGCTTGGTGGCGCGCGGCTGGAGCTGGACGACGCGGGGCGGCCGGACACTCCGAACCGACGCCGTGCGCAACGAGATGTCGAGCCAGATCACCACCGCCCCCACCCGCGTGACGCCACGGAGGACGCGCGCGAGGTAGTCGCGCGGCAGAGGCTGGCGCCGGCCGAGGGCGTCGAACGCCGCGTCGTCGATGGCCACGATGACGAGGCCGGAAGGCTGGCGTGGGCTCTGGAGATAGATGAGGAAGTCGAGGGCACGCGCCTGGAGCGACTCGAGATAGCCCATGGCGGAGGCCCCGGTGACCGCGCACGCGGCCAGCAGCCCCACCACCCACAGCTGCAGCAGCTGCGGCCGCCGCTGCCGCCACCACGTCGCGAGCCTCATCAGAACCCTCCCCGTCGCGCAGTCTACGGCCGGAAATCCCGCGCACGGATCAAATAAGGCCCAACCGTGAGACGCCGCCGGCGGGCGAGAAGAGTCCAGATGCGAGGAGCGACCGAGCCAACGAAGCAGACGGGCCCGTATCGCCCGCCTGCTAGCGGCGGCCGGCGCACGGATCTGATAAGGCCCGACCGCGAGACGCCGCAGGCGGGCGAGAAGGGTCCAGATGCGAGGCGGCGAGGGATGCGACGAGCGAGGCGTACTCTTCGTACGTTGAGCGAGGAGCGACCGAGCCACCGAAGCAGATGGGCCCGTATCGCCCGCCTGGAGGACGGCACCGAAGCAGATGGGCCCTTATCGCCCGCCTGCTAGCGGCGGCCCGGCATCATCTGGGCAGGCAGCCACAACGCCAGGCCGGGGAAGAGGAAGAGGACGGCCACGAGAATGATCATCAGCACCACGTAGGGCGTGGTGCCTATCGTGATCTCACGCGCCCCCGTGCCCGGCATGAGGCCCTGGATCACGAAGAGGTTGAGCCCGACGGGCGGCGTGATGAAGCCGATCTCGAGCCAGACCACCATGATCACGCCGAACCACACCGGGTCGAAGCCGAGCCCCGTGATGAGGGGGAAGAGTATGGGGAGGAGGATGATCATCACCGACAGCTCTTCGAGCGCGTACGCGATCACGAGGAGGAAGCTGAAGATGACGGTGAAGAGCGTCCACTTGGGCAGGCCGAGGGTGAGCACGGTGTTCAGGAGCGCCTTGGGGGCCCCGATGAGGGCGATCACGTGGCTGAAGATCGCGGCGAAGACAATGATGAGCATGACCATGGAGGTCGTACGCACCGTCTCATGGAAGGCCTGATTCAGCGTCGTCCAGCTGAGGTTGCCGTACCAGCGTGCGAGCACGAGGCTCACCACGGAGCCGAGGGCCGCCGCTTCCGTGGGCGTCACGATGCCGAGGTACATCGAGCCCAGCACCACGAAGATCAGGATGGCCACCGGCGCCACCTCGCCGAAGGAGCGCAGCTTGTCGCGGAAAGATCCGCGGTCCTCGGCCACGCGCGGCGCGGCATGCGGCCAGATCATCGCGTAGCCGATCACATACGCCGCGAACATCAGCGCGAGGACGACCCCTGGAATGATGCCGGCCATGTAGAGGTGGCCAACGGAGGTTTCCGTCATCACCCCGTAGATGATCATGGGGATGGAAGGGGGGATGAGGATACCCAGGGTGCCGCCCGCGGCGAGCGAGCCGATGATGAGCGACCGCGCGTACCCGCGCCGCTCCATCTCCGGGATGGCGATCATGCCGATGGTGGCAGCGGTGGCCACGCTCGAGCCGGAGACGGCGGCGAAGATCGCGCAGGAGAAGATGCTCGCCACCGCCAGTCCGCCGGGCAGGAAGCCGACCCAGCGCGCCACGGCCGTGAAGAGCCCCTTACCGATGCCCGAGTGCAGGAGGATACCGCTCATGAACACGAAGAGGGGGACGGCGATGAAGGAGAAGCTCGTGGCATTGGACCACGCGATGGAGCCGACCACGCCCAGGCCGACCGTCCACCCCTTGAGATAGAGCAGGCCCAGCACGCCCACGATGCCCATGGAGATGGAGATCTCGAGCCCCATCGCGAAGAGCAGGAACATCAGCGCGATGAGGAGACCTCCGAGCGCGGCTTCGCTCACCCCACCTCCGGCGACGGAGGCACTTCATCCCGCCCGGGTCGCGGGCCGAGGGCGGCCCGGATCTGTCGGCCCAGGGTCTCGACCATGGACAAGGCCATGAGGAAGAGGCCGGCGGGGATCAGGAGCATGGGTATCCAGAGCGGGTAGAGGAGGACGGCGGAGACCCGGCCGTAGCGGAAGGCGGTGAGCGCCGATTGCGTGGTGACCCAGATGACCACGGCGAGGAAGATGATGCCCAGGGTGAGATTGACCATCCGCAGCCACGCCCGCGCGGGGCGCGGCAGGCAAGTCGTGACGAGGTCCACGCGGACGTGGCCGCCCACGCGGAAGGTCCGCGCGGCCGCCCCGAAGATGACGACGAGGAGGAGATAGGGCCCCACCTCGTCCACGATGAGCTGGGGCTGGTTGAAGAAGTAGCGCATGAGGACGTCGAAGGAAATGATCACGGCCAGGATCAGCGTGGCGAGGCCCGACAGCCACGCGGCGACCCGCGACGCCCTTCCGATCACACTGACAGGCTTAGCGGCCAAGCGCCTTCAGCGCGAGGTCGAGCCCGCGCTTGCCGTCGGGGCCCGTGCGCTGAAGCCAGGTGTCCCACGAGCTCTTGGCGACCTTGCGCGCCTTCTCGAGCTCTTCCTTGGACGGGTCCACGATGGTCATGCCGAGCTCAGGCAGCCGCTTGCGCGTCCGCCCTTCCGCCGCCTCGGCGTCGGCCCACTCCTTCTCCTCGAGGTTCGTCTCCTTGATGGAGTCGAGCACCGCCTGCTGCAGGTCCTTGGGGAGCGCGTCCCACGCCTTCTGGTTCGCCACCAGCCACTCCTGGGCGGCGCCCGCCAGATACCAGTAGTCGAGGAACTTCGCCACCTCGAAGAACTTCATGGGCTCGGCGTTGGTGGCGGAGGTCATGGCGCCGTCCACCGTCTTCTTCTCGAGGGCGGAGTAGACCTCGCCGAAGGCGATGTTGACGGGTGAGCCGCCGAGGAGGCGCGTGACGTTGGCGGAGTCGGCGCCGTAGACGCGGATCTTCTTCCCCTTCCAGTCGTCCACGGTGCGGATGGGCACGGTGGAGAAGATCTGCTGCGACGGCCACGTGTTGATGGAGAGGAGCTTGAGGCCCTTCTTCGCGAGCATCTCCGTGTAGAAAGGCCGGAGCTGCAGAGCCGCCTTCTTGTGCTCGGCGATGTTGCTCGTCATGAAGGGCAGCTCGAGGGGGCCCATCTCGAGCAGCACGTCGGTGAGATACGACGCGAGAACGGTGCCCACTTCCGAGCGCCCGTCGAGCACGGCGGGAATCAGCTCGGGCCCCGGGTAGAGCGAGGAGGCGGGGTGGACGCGGATCTCCATGCGGCCCTGCGTCTTCTCCTTCACCTTGGCCGCCCACGCATTGTAGTTGACGGTGTGGTAATACGTCGGCGCGGCCACCGTGGGCAGGTTCCACACGATGGGCTTGGCCTGAGCTCGTACGGGCGCGGGGACCATCGAGGCGCCGCCCGCCACCAGAGCTGCCGCGAGGGCCGCGAGCACCGCCAGGTTGACCGTCTTCATCGACGTCTCCTCTCAGAGGGCCTCGTCGTAGTCGTCGAGGGACAACGACTCCGACACGAGCTTCATGCCGGCGGCTCGCCTCCGAAGCCCAGGACGCGGGAGAGCTCGTGGGCGCCGTCGACCACGAGCGCGGCGAGGCGGGCCTGCTCCGTCTGCACGCGCTGGCTGGTGGCCCCGAGTACGAGGCCCGCCATGACCACGCCGTGACGATCGAAGACCGGGGCGGCGATGCCTGCGGCGCCCTCCGCGATCTCGTCCACCGACACGGACAGCCCCGTGCTCCGGATCTCGTCGAGCACGCGGCGCAGGGCCGCCCGCGTCACGGGCGTCTGCGGCGTGAAGGCCTTGAGCCGGGTCGTCTTGAGATACTCCTGGCGTCGGGCCGGCTCGAGATAGGCCAGGAGGAGCTTGCCGATGGCCGAGCAGTACAGGGGCCGGCGCTCACCGATACGCGCCGTGTAGCGGATCGGGTTCTGGCTTTCGACCTTGTCGATGTAGACGGCGGCCGGCGCGTCTCCGGCCATGGTGGCCAGCAATGCCGTCTCCCCACTCTTGGCGGCGAGGTCCTCGAGGAACGGCCGAGCCAGGTCGGGCAGCTCGCGGTTCGCCAGCGCGGCCATGGCCAAGGTGAAGGCGGCCGGGCCGAGTCGATAGCGCCCGTCGGCATTGCGCACCAGATAGCCCAGACGGGTCATGGGGCGAAGCAGGTAGAGGAGGCTGCTCTTGGGCGACCCCAGCCGCTGCGAGAGGGCCGACAGCGTGGCGCCGTCGGACCGTCGGGCGAGAGCCTCCAGGACCTCGAGGGCGCGGCCAAGAGCACGGGGGCCCGCGTCGCGGCTGTGAGCCCGCGAGAGGGCAACGATCGATGGCGGCTCGATTGATGTTCGCATTTGTGAACGCAGGTCGAAACGACGAACCGCAGATTGACACGCCGACCATGATTGTGTCAACCGCGGGAGGTTTTTATGCGGGAGGTTTTTAGCCGCGCCGGGAGAGGAGCGCGCCGAGGAGTGCGCGAGGCGGGACGAAATCGCCGAATACGCCGAGAAGCGTATGCAAGAGGTCGGGGCGTCGCGCGAGGAATCGCGCGGCAAGATTGGAGAGCCGCCGGCGGGCGATCAGGAACTGGAGGCCCCGCGTCACGCGCGACTTGGCCGCGAGCTCGCCCCGGCGCCGGGTCGCATACATGCCCAGGGCGTCCACCGAAAGGTCGTCACGGGTGAGGGCGGCATGGGCCGTCTCCGTGAGGAGCTCCGCCGACCGCAGCGCGGTGAAGAGTCCTTCACCCGTGAACGGATCGTAGAAGCCTGCCGCGTCCCCCACGAGCATGACCCCGCCCACCCGCGGCTCGTTCACCCGGTAGGCCAGCGGTCCCATCGCGGTGAGGCGGCCTTCGGCCTTCATGCCTTCCAGACGCGGGGCGAGATGGCGGAGCTGCTTGAGCCGCGCGCCGAAGAACGTCTCGAGGCGTCGCGCGAAGGGGCGCGCATGGCCGAGCGGCACCACGAGGCCCAGGTTCACCAGGCCGGGCGCCACCGGATTCAGGATGGCGTAGTCGGGAGGATCGAGGTAGATCTCGCCGCAGTCCTCGAGGCCCTCGAGGCCGCTCACGTACTGGATGAGAGCCATGCGGCGCAGGCGGTGCGGTCGCACGAGGCCGAGGCTCGACGCGACGGCGGAGGCTCGACCGTCCGCGCCGATCACGAGGCGCGCAGGGATCTTCAGATCGCGTCCATCCTCGTCCTGCGCCGCCACCCCCGCCACCGACCCCGCCGGCTGCAGGAGTCCGGTCACACGGTGGCGCTCGCGCACGTCCACGGGGAGACCCCGCGCCCGATCGACGAGAATGCGGTCCAGCACTTCGCGGGGAATGGCCACGGCGTGATCGCGATAGCCACGCCACGGACCCGAGGTTGGATAGAATCCCTCCAAGGTCGTGCCGTCGGGGGCGACGATCTTCATGCCTCGCAGGGGCTGTGCCCCCGCCTGGTCCACCGCCTTGAGGACGGCCAGCCTGTCCAACACGCGCGCGGCCTCGGGCGAGAGATACTCGCCGCAGATCTTCGGACGAGGGAACGCGGCCTTGTCGAGGAGCGTCACCGACCAGCCGCGCTCGGCGAGCAGGATGGCGGTGGCGGCACCCGCCGGCCCGGCCCCGACCACCACCACGTCGACGCCCTTCATCGCTTCGTCCGCACCGCGCATTGCCGGATGAGGGTGAGGTGATGCACCACGCGCACGTCGAAGAGGCCCGCCTTCTCGCAGAGCGCGGTGACCTCGGACGGGGTGTAGGAGCGCAGGATGGACAGGGGCCCGTCGTGGCGAGCCATCACGCTGCGGGTGAGGCGCGTGAGCAGCCACACGAGCCCATGCGCGATCCGACCGCGCACGAGATCGTTGACGACCCAGCCGCGTCGGGCCGCCCCGTCGATCTCCGCGAGATAGCGCACCGCCTCCTCGGGGCCCAGGTGATGAAGGGTCATGGCCGAGATCACGATGTCCACGGACTCCGGTCGCACGGGCAGGGCCAACGCATCCCCCTCGATCAGCGTGATCTCCGGGTAGGCAGCGGTGTAGGCGCGGGCGTACGTGAGAGTGGCGCGGCCCCGGTCGAGCGCGAACACGCGCAGAGCGCGCCCGCGCCGACGCGCCCAGCGCACGAGGGTCACCGGGATGTCCGCTGCCCCCGCGCCCACGTCGAGCACGATGACGGGCCGGTGGGCGGGGCGGGCGCGAAGGAGACGGCGGACGTGGCGCAGGGTGATCCACCGACCGCCGAAGAGTCCATTGAGCCGCGTGATGACGTCGAGGCAGCCCGCGATCGCCTCGGGGGACGCCGGCCGGTCGATCATCTCCGTCGCGTGGTGATCGCGCTCGAGAGGAGTCAGCCGCGGCACGTCACCATCTCAGCAGCGCGCCCTCGGCCGCGAAGCCCGGGCCGAGCGCGATCATCAGCCCCCAGTCGCCCGCCACCGGCCCGCCGGACTGCAGGGCCTCCTCGAGCACGAAGAGCACGGTGGCCGACGACATATTGCCGAAGTGCTTCAGCACGTGGCGCGAGTGGGCGATCTGTACGTCGTCGAGGTCGAGGAGACGGCGCGCCTCCTCGATCACCCGCCGGCCCGCGGAGTGGAGCACGAAGTGACGGACGTCTTCCTTCTTGAGACCCTGCGATTCCATGAGGCGGTCCGCCATCTCCTTCATCATGGATGCGCCGATGCGCCGGACTTCTTTCGACAGCACCACGCGCGGCCGGCCGCCGGGAAACTCGAAGCCCATGGCGGGCAGATGCTCCGATCGAAAGAGGCTCTGGTGATCGACGATGGCCGGCCCCTCGCCGTGGCCGCTCACCGCGAGGGCACCCGCACCGTCGGCGAAGATGGCGTGGGCCACCGCGCTCTCGAGGCGGTCGTCGAGAAAATACGCGGCCGAGCAGATCTCCGCCGCCACCACCACCGCGCGGTGAAACGGAAAGGCGTGCACGTGATTGGCGGCCTGCTGGAGAGCGACGAGAGCGCTCGCGCAGCCCGTGTCGCCCACGTGCACGCGCTGGATGGAGGGCTTGAGCCCGAGGGCGGCGATGAGGTGCGCGTCGAGGCTCGGACACAGGCGTCCCGTGCAGGTGGTGGTGGCGAGGAAATCCACCTCGGCCAGATCCCACCCCGCGCGCTCCACCACGCGCCGCGCCGCCTGCGCTCCCAGCTCGATGGCGCCGCGCCGGAAGCGCTCGCCGAGCTGGTCCACGCTCTCGTTGGGCGTGAACGTCTCGGGATCGAGGTAGAGATGGCGGCCGTCGATCTGGCTGTGACGGAAGAATCCCGCGCGGAGCGTGTCATGGTAGCCCGCGATGCGGAGGAGGGTCGCCTGATCGAAGCGATGGGGCGGCGTGGCCGTGGCGACGGCGACGATTCTCGGCCCGCCCATGGGCGAAGGCTACACCCGGCCTCTTGCCATGTCCACCGAACGGGTGCTATCAACGGGCAGTTCATTTCGAAAGGAGCCGTCCATGCCCCTCTTCTCGTTCGAAGGCAAATCACCGCGCGTGCATCCTACGGCGTTCATCGCCCCCACCGCGTGTCTCATCGGCGACGTCACCGTGGAGGAAAACGCCTCCGTCTGGTACAACGCCGTCGTGCGCGCGGACTTCTCGCCCATCATCATCAGGCGCGGGGCCAACGTCCAGGACTGCGCGGTCGTCCACGTCACCCCCATGGGCGGCGTCGACGTGGGGGCGGGCGCGACCGTCGGTCACCTGTGCCTGGTCCACGCGGCCACCCTCGGCGACGAGTGTCTCGTGGGCAACGGCTCCACCGTGCTCGACGGTGCGCGCATCGGCGGACGCGCCATGATCGGCGCAGGCTCCCTCGTCACGCCCGGCACCGAGATCCCCGATGGTGTGCTGGCCCTCGGGTCACCGTGCAAGGTCAGAGGCCCGCTCGCCGGCACCGCCGCCGAGGGGTGGGTGGCGAGGAATCCTGCCGGCTATCAGGCCCTCGCCCAGCGACATCGCGCCGGGGTCAAGCCCGTCTGACGGTGGCCCGCCGCTCCTTCGCCGGACGACTCCTGCGCTGGATTCTACTCCTGTGTGTCCTGGGCATCGCCGGCTGGATAGTCTGGGAGGCCGCGACCTGGCCCGACGTGGCGGGGCTCGCCCGGCGACCACCCACCACCACCGCCTTCATCGAGCGCTACAAGGAGCGCGAGCGCGTGGCCGGACGCCGGCCGCAGGTGGCGATCGTCTGGACACCCTACTCGGCCATCTCGCCCAATGTGAAGCGGGCGGTCCTCGTGGCCGAAGACATCAATTTCTTCTCCCATCATGGCTTCGACTGGGGAGAGATCAGGAGCGCGCTCGAGGAGAGCCTGGGCGAGCGGGAAACGGCGCGCGGCGCCTCCACCATCAGCCAGCAGCTCGTCAAGAACCTCTGGCTCTCCCCGGGTCGGAGCCCGCTGCGAAAGGCCAAGGAGGCGATGCTGACCTGGCAGGTCGAGCGCACCCTGCCGAAGCGCCGGATCCTCGAGCTCTATCTCAACGTGGTCGAGTTCGGTCCCGGGATCTACGGCGTGGGCCGGGCCGCCCAGACCTACTTCGGCAGGCCCGCGGCCGACCTCGGCGAGGAGGAATCGGCGCGCCTCGCCGCCTCACTTCCGCGGCCGGGATCGTGGCATCCGGGTAGCCGGAGCTCCGCCTATCAGCGTTACGTGGCGTCGATCCGCTCGCGTATGGACAAAGCCGAATTCCTCCGGAAGCAGATCTAGCGGCCGCGCCCCTCAGTCGGACGCCTCGGTGGGTTTCCGGGCGGAGGGGGCGGGGGCGCCGTGGCGGCTCGGGCTATACGGTGGAAGTCGCTGCTGTTCGAATCGGTCTTCCCACCGACCTGGGTGCCGCACACGCTACAGGCGTAGTCGTACTTGTTGCCGCTCGGGAGGATGAGCAGAAGTCTCTTTCGTACCGGGTTTGCCTGCTTGCAACGCGGGCAGAAGAGGCTCGACGCCTCCAGTTCCCCAAAGCTGTCAGCCATGGGGCGATTCTAAACCAGGTTGTCGGCTCGCGCAGCAGCGCGGGACGGGCTATTCGCGATCGTCAGGTACGCGCACCCACTCCTTCTTCGTGTCGCGATAGAACCACACGCCCCCCGCGTCGTCGAGAGCGTAGATGAGGTTCGCCTGTTGGGGCGCCATGGCCGCTGGACCCCAGGCTCATTCCCGGTCCTTGTCTCGAGACCGGGCGAGGAAGCGGTCGAGCTGGTTGGCGAAGAGGTGCCGGTCGCCCTGGCCGAACGGCGCGGGACCGCCGAGGAGGGCTCCCACGGAACGAAGGTCTTGCATCAGATTGCGTATGGCGAGGCGCTCGCGGACATTGTCTTCGGAATACAGTTCCCCCCGCGGGTCCAGGGCGTGCGCCCCGCGCGTGATCACCTCGGCGGCGAGGGGGATGTCGGCGGTGATCACGAGGTCTCCCCGCTCCAGCTCCTGCACGATGCGGTGATCGGCCACGTCGAAGCCCTTGGCCACCCGCACGGTCCTGATGTAGTCCGACGAGGGAATGCGAAGCGGAGTATTGGCGACCAGCGTGGTCAGGACGTGGGCGCGCTCGGCGGCCCGGTACAAGATGTCCTTGATCACCTGCGGGCACGCGTCGGCGTCCACCCAGATCTTCATCGGCTCACTGCTGGTTGCCGTACAGTCGCCAGACTCCCTGCTCCCGTCGGGCCACTTCCGGCTCGTGCTTCCAGGAGAGAACGGGCATCCACATGCCCACGCCCCGCAGCCGCCCCGACAGTTCGCCCGTCGAGTAGACCCACGCCTCTTCGCCCACCGTTCGCACGTCGTCGATCCGAACGTTCGGCCGGAGCGTGTCGTAGAGCGAAAAGAGCAGGCGCAGCTGCTCGCGGACGGCGGCCTTGGTGAAGGAGTCGGAGCGATACCGGTCGGACACGTGGCTCAGCACCCCGGCCTCATCCATGGCCTGCAGTCGTCCCGTCGCGTGCGACAGCTCCTGCTGGAGCTCGAAGACGACGTGGCGCGGGGCGGGAGCACCGGGCAGAGCCTTCCCCTGCCCCGTGGCCGCGGAGGCGACCAGCACGGCGATGGCGCTCGTGACGAGGAAGACGAGCGTCCCGACTCTCGCGCGCAGATTGGCCGGGCTCATGTGAACGGTCAGGCCTCATACCGACTCTACCATCTCGATTTTTTCTGGAGGCTCGGGCCGACGGGCCGCGGAGACCGAGCCGGTACGACCGCCTGCTCGCAAGATGCTGGAAGACTGGAAGACTCGCAGGCCGCTCAGCGGCCTGCTAGAGGGCCCGGACCAGGTCCAGCAGGCGCCCGAGGGTGGTGAGGCGCGCGTCGAGGGTGTCTCCCGCGGGCTCGACGCGAAGCGTGGTCACCCCGGCGTCGCGATAAAGCCCGAGGCGACGGCGCACCATGGCGTCTGTCCCGAGGAGATTCGTCTTGAGCACCAGCTCGTCGGGCACGCGGGCCGCCGCTTCGTCGCGGTGCCCGTCGAGCCACAGGCGCTGCACCTCGAGCGCGACGTCGGTGTAGCCGGCGCGCTTGTAGGCGTCGTTGTAGAAGTTGTGCCGGCGCGAGCCCATGGCGCCGAGCGAGAAGGCGAGCCCGGGCTTGCGGGGAGCGATGAGCCGGTCGACGTCGGAGGAAAAGGCGACCACACCCCCTGCCTGGAGGTCGAGACTCGCGAGGGAGCGGCCGGTCCGCCTCGCGCCCGTTTCGAGGTGATCGAAGAACACGCGCGCGTGTTCGGGCATGAAAGAGGTACCGAGCCAGCCGTCGGCGATCTCTCCCGTCATCTCGAGGCTCTTCGGCGAGAGGGTGGCGAGATAGATGGGGATGTTCGGCTGAGGCTTGGCGGCCGAGCGCAGCGCCTTCCCTTCCCCGCCCGGGAGTGGCAGCTCATAGACGCTGCCCTTGAACTCGAGCCGCTCGCCCCTCGTCGCGCGCCGCACGATCTCCACCATCTCGCGCAGGCGCTGGATGGGTCGCTCGAAGCGGATGCCGTGCCAGCCCTCGATGACCTGAGGCCCACTCACCCCGAAGCCGAGGAGGAATCTCCCCCCCGACATCGCGGCCAGGCTCATGGCCGTCATGGCCACCAGCGCCGGGGTGCGTGTGCCCGCCTGCATGATCCCGGTGCCGAGGCGGATGCGCGAGGTGCGCGCGGCTATGAAGGCGAGCGGGGTGACCGCGTCGTGCCCCCACGCCTCCGCGGACCAGAGGCAGTCCACCCCCATTCGCTCCGCCTCCACCACATAGGCGCTCGCCTGCCCCCAGTCCTCGCTGGCCAGGCGTAGGGAGATGGCAACCTGCATCAGGCAGGCCGAGGCGCGGCCAGAGCAGCGGCGATCTTCTGCAGCTGGCCCGCGTGGTCGAGATCGTGCAGGCGCATGAACAGAAGCGCCTCGCGCCAGTTGAGCGGCCCGAACATCCCATGCTCGATGGGGCGCTCGAGATTGGCGAGAGGATCGGCGCGCAGCACGCGCTCGAACAGGACCTCGCGGTCGCGCGAGAGGAGACCCGTCCACTCGGAAGCGGAGCGACTGGTCGCTCCCGTCACTCCTGGATCCTTCATGCGCGGGGGCGGCGGCGTCCCGTCGAGAGCGCTCACGATTCCGCTCCCGAAATAGGTGCCGGCGGCCACGACATGGGCCATCACCTCGTTGGCGGACCACTCCTCGGGCTCCGGGCGCTCGCCGAAGCGCGCCGCGGGCACGGCGAGCGCCGCCGTGCCGAGGTCGGCCATGGCCGCGCGGACCTTGTCGACGATAGCGGGAGGCGAAAGCTTCGCTCCCTGCGCTTCGAGATAGCTCTTGATCCGCTTCTGCTCGTCCGTCATACGGGCCTCCTCACACGAATTCTTCGCCCAGGATGCGCCAGATCTCGCGGAAATCCTCGAGGTACTCCTCACTGTCCCTGATTTTGATGACGTCGCGCGGCCGCGGAATGGTGATCGCGTCGGGGGCTTTCGCCCGCCCCGGGCGCCCGCTCATGATGATGATGCGGTCGGAGAGTGTGATGGCCTCCTCTTTTCGTGGCCCGCACCAGAGCGGGTGTGGCGGCTATCGTAGACGCGCGCCTCGGCAAAGGCAATCCCTCGCGCGGCGAACGCATCGACCCGAAGGCTGTGCTACGGTGCCCGACATGGCCGACGGCGAACTCATGGTGACGGCGGCCACGGCCGCTGAGGCAGCCGGCGTCATCGCGCTCATCGGCCGCGTGTTCGCCGAGTACGGCTTCGTCTACGATCCCGCGGTGGAGGTCGCGGACCTCTTGCGCTTCGACGCCCACTACGAGCCGCCGCGCGGCGCCTTCTTCGTCGTTCGAAGCGGGGGCCTGATCGTCGGCTCCGTGGGCGTCGAGCGGCTCGACGCGGACACGGCGGAGCTCCATCGCCTCTACCTCGACGCAGAGCTCAGAGGGCGCCGTCTCCACCGCCTCTACGCGCGCATGGGGTTCGGGCAGACCGGGGAACGGGATCTTCCCGACGATGTGAACGGGACGCGCGAATACGGCTTCGCGCGGCTGGTCTAGGAGGCGAGGGTGGTGGCGGTGAACTTGCGGTTGCGGTGCTCGCCCGAGGTGACGGGCGGATACTTGGGAGGGTGGCCCGGCCCCTGGCAGCTCGGCAGGCATTCGATGAGGGCATCGTAATTCGGCTGGTGGAAGAAGGCGAGCGACATGCGCCTGGTCCCCAACTCCGCGTGGCGGGGCGGATTGAGCACGCGATGGAGGGTGGAGATCCACCGGTCGTTGCTCCAGTGCATCATGAGGTCGCCGATATTGACCACGAAGGCGTCCGGAACCGCTTCCACGTCCAGCCACTCGTCCTGACGCGTCTTGACCTGAAGCCCCCCCGGCGCCTCCTCGATCTTCAGGATGGTCATGGTGCCGTAGTCGGTGTGCTCGCCCGCGCGGAGCTGGCCGGGCAAGGGCGCCTCGCGCTGCTCGGGATAATTGATGGCGCGCACCCGGCTCACGTGCTTGTCGATCTTGTCGGCGAAGAAATGCTCGGGCAGGTCGAGGGCGACCGCGAAGGTGCGCATGATGTCGCGGGCGAGGCGCTCCATCTGACGGTAGTAGGCGCGCCACACCTCGGGCAGCTCGGGAGGACGCGCGGGCCAGACATTCGGCACGAAGTGCGGCGCGCCCTCCGGGCCGCGGAAGTACGGCGTGTCCGGCACGTCCATGGGGCCCTCGTAGAGGCCCTCCTTGACGTCGGCGGGGGCCGCCTTGCCCAAGCCGTAGGAGAGCGCTTCCTCGCCGAGGGGGCCGTAGCCGCGGCTCCGCTCGCGCCCATGCGTCTTCATCTTCTCGTCGAGAGGCAGGTCGAAGAAGCGCTTCGAGACGTCGTACATCCGGCCCACCAGCTCGCGCGGGACGCCGTGCCCCGTGACGATGAGGAAGCCTATCTCCTCGCAGGCTCGACCCACTTCGGCGGCGACCCCGCGCCGCCCCTCGGGCGAGCCGGAGAGAAACGGCGCGATGTCGATGACGGGAACGGAGCGGATGGTCATCGGGGCCTCAGTCCTTGGGCAGCCCGAGCACGCGCTCGCCGAGGATGTTGCGGAGAATCTCCGAGGTGCCGGCGCGGATGCCGCTGCCCCGCGCGAGGAGAACGTAGAATTCCCACTGACCGTCGTCGGGGGCGAGAGGGCTCGGGGCGGCGATCTGTGAGTACGGGCCGATGATGTCGGTGGCGACGTCGGCCAGATCCTGGTCCACCTGGCTCCAGAAGAGCTTGGAGGTCGACCCCTCGGGCCCCGGGTGCGCGCCCTGGAGAATTCTCGTGAGGCTGCGGTAACCGTTGAGCTGGAGGCAGCGCTCGGCGACCTGGAGATTCGCGATTTTCTGGCGCAGCACGCGATCCTGGGAGGCGGGGCGCCCGTCCTTCACCGTGCGCTTGGCCAGCGCGACCAGGCGCTCGAGGGCGGTGCGCAGGCTGATGTGGCGGATCATGGTCAGCACGTCGCGCTCGTGGGCCAAGGTGGTGATGGCCACGCCCCATCCCTCGTTGATCTTGCCCACCACGTTCGCGGCGGAAACCCGCACGTTCTCGAGGAACACTTCGTTGAACTCGGCCTCGCCGGTGATCTGCCGCAGCGGCCGGATGGTGATGCCCGGCGTCTTCATGTCTACGAGGAGGAAGGTGATGCCCTTGTGCTTGGCCGCAGACGGATCGGTGCGGACGAGGAAAAATCCCCAGTCGGCGACATGGGCCATGCTCGTCCAGACCTTCTGCCCGTTCAGCACGTACGAGTCGCCGTCGAGCACGGCCCGGGTCTGGAGATTGGCGAGGTCGCTGCCCGCGTTCGGCTCGGAGAATCCCTGGCACCAGAGCTCGTCCGCGTTGAGGATCTTGCCGAGATGCCGCGCCTTCTGGGCGGCGGTCCCGTGCTTCATCAGGGTGGGCCCGAGCATGGAGATGCCGCCGCGGTTCACGGGCTGCGGCGCCTCCGCGCGCGACATCTCTTCGTAGAGCATGATCTGCTCCATGATGGAGACGCCGCGGCCCCCGTACTCTGCGGGCCAGTCGATGCCGACATAGCCGGCCTTGTGCAGCGTGCGCTGCCATTCGCGCAGACGATCTACTTCGTGCCGATCCGCGCGTGAGGCGGCAAAGGCCCGGCCCTTGAGATCGGCCGGCACGTTCTCCGCGAGCCAGGCGCGCGCCTCGGCCCTGAAGCGTTGCTGCTCGGGCGTGAAGTCAAAATCCATGTTGCGCTCCCCTCACCTCTGCTCCCCTCACCTCTGCTCCCC
>WNFV01015048.1_pt1 | contig 17523 bp, 12 predicted proteins | sample 5400101 | NCBI WGS metagenome assembly WNFV01 (sample SAMN13153361, study PRJNA577476) | soil metagenome | isolation source: 115 cm soil or saprolite under grassland replicate 1 | place: USA:California | collected 2016-06-15
GCGAGCTGTCCGCTCTGACGCTGGACCGAGGCGTCGAACTCCTGGTGGAGCCGGCGGTCGACGTAGGCGTAGACCCCCAGGCCGAAGGCGGACAGGGCCAGGGTGAGCAGCGCCAGGTAGGCGAGGGTGAGCCGGGCCCTAAAGCTCATCGGGGCACCCCCTTGGGGTTCCCCGAACCCCTCCGGAAGCTCATCGCGTCCCGTCCGGGTCCTCGCGAAGCACGTAGCCGACCCCGCGGACGGTGTGGATCACCCGCGGCTCACCCTCAATCTCTAGTTTACGTCGAAGGTAGCCGACGTAGACCTCGAGGACGTTGGAGTCGCGCCCGAAGTCGTAGTCCCAGACGCGCTCCAGGATCGTCGAGCGGGTCAGCACCTGCCTCGGGTGCTCCAGGAACAGCGCCAGCAGGTCGAACTCCTGCCTGGTCAGCGAGATCGCCCGCTCGGCCCGCCAGACCTCGTGGGTGGAGCGGTCCATGCGCAGGTCGCCGAAGCGCAGCTCGGCCGCGCTGGAGCCGTTGCGGCCCCGGCGCAGCAGCGCCTTCACCCGGACCAGCAGCTCCTCGAAGGCGAACGGCTTGACCAGGTAGTCGTCGGCGCCGGCCTCGAAGCCGGCCACCCGCTCCGGCACCTCGCTGCGGGCGGTGAGCATGAGCACGGCCACGTCCCCGGCCTGCCGCAGCCGGCGGCACACCTCGAGCCCGTCGATGCCGGGCAGCAGCACGTCCAGGATGACGAGGTCGGGCGGGTGGTCGAGGGCGCGGCCGAGCGCCTCCTCGCCGGAGGTGGCGATCTCGATCTCGAACCCCTCGTAGGCGAGCGGCCGGCGCAGGGCCGCCGCCAGCAGGGGATCGTCGTCGACGACCAGGATGTGAGCACCCATTCGCTCGCCGTCTCCTCGCCTGCTGCCTTGGGGTCATTCTGCCTGCTCGCGGGCGCATCTGCCTAGCGGGGAGGATCCACCGGGTCCTCGCGCACGCAGTCGCCGGGCGGCTTGTCCGGCCGCAGCCCCTTGAAGGAAGCCGCCCGCAGCTTGCCGTCGTCGGTCCACTTGAGGTACTCGACCTCGCAGACCAGCTCGGGGCGGACGAAGCGGGCCGCGCGCAGCCGCGGGGCGCCCTCGAACTGCGGCTCGGCGACCTCGCGCTCGACCAGGGCGGGGAGCAGGCCGGCCAGGAAGGCCTGGGTGAAGCCGGTGCCGACGTTGCCGGCGTAGCGCAGCCGCCGGCCGTCGCTGACCGCCAGCAGCAGCGAGCCGAGGGTGGCGCCGCGCTGGCCCTGGCCGGGCGTCCAGCCGACGATCACGCAGTCCTGCCGGCGCAGCGCCTTGATCTTGCGCCAGTCGTGCGAGCGGGTGCCTGGCCGGTAGGGGCTGGCCGCCCGCTTGGCCACCACCCCTTCCAGGCCCAGCCCTCTTGCCTGCTCGAAGAAGTCGATGCCGCGGCCGTGGACCACCTGCGACAGCCGCACGTCCCGGGTCTCGACCAGCACCTCGACCAGCCGCGCACGGCGCTCGGTCAGCGGCAGGTCCAGCAGCGGCTCGCCGTCCAGCCACAGCAGGTCGAAGGCGATGAACTGGACCGGCACCCGGCCCTTGTTGCGGGCCAGCTCCTCGGGGGCGCGGTGGAAGCGGTCCTGCATGCGCTCGAACGAGGGCCGGCCGTCGCGGTCCAGCGCCACGATCTCGCCGTCGACCACGGCGTTGCGGGCGGCGAGCTGGCGGTGCAGGTCGATCAGCTCGGGGAACTGGCCGGTCATGTCGCGGGCGGTCCGGGAGGTGAGCCGGGTCGCCCGGCCGAGGTTGGCGAGGCAGCGGTGGCCGTCCCACTTGACCTCGAACATCCAGCCGTCGTCGTCGAACGGCTCGGCGGTGAGCGAGGCCATCATCGGCTGGTAGGTGGGCGGCGGGCTGGGCTGGGGGAGCGACACCTTGCCGCCGAGGATCACCAGCCAGTCGCGGTCCCTGGTGCGGAAGAAGTGGAACTCGGCCCCGTGGTAGCGGCTGCCGTGGAGGCGGACGGTCAGCTTGCCGTCGGCCACCTCCAGCGGCTCGTAGGTGCCGAGGTCGAACAGGCGGACCTCGCCGCCGCCGTACTCCCCGGCCGGGATGGTGCCGCTGAAGGTCAGGTAGTCGAGCGGATGGTCCTCGGTGTTGACGGCCAGGTGGCGGACGCCCGGCTCCTCGGGCAGGCGCTTGGGCACCGCGAAGGAGACCAGCACGCCGTCGCGCTCGAAGCGCACGTCGTGGTGGAGCCGCCGGGCGTGGTGCTGCTGGATGGTGAACCGGCGCCCCGGCTCCAAGGGGGCCACCTCGACGAGCCCGGCCGGGTGCGCCTCCTTCGGCGGCTCGGCCTCGGGTGCCGCCGCGTCCTCGCCGGAGGGCTCGGGGGTGCGGCCGAAGTCCCGCTTGGCCGCGTACTCGTCCAGCACCGCCCGGCTCGCCGGGCGGTCGGCGCGGCTCCTGGGGAATCGGGGGCGGCCCCGCTGGCCAGGCCCGGCGGTGGTGGCGGGGGCGAGCCCGAGGGCCTCCATCGCCCCGGCCAGCGACTGCTTGTCGGTCTGGACCGGCGCGAACCGGTCCCCGGCCGCGAACCGCTCCCAGACGTTGTCGATGCGGAAGTCGCCCGGCTCCAGGTCCTCGTCCAGCTCCTCCCAGTCGAGCGGGGTCGACACCGGCGCCTTGGGCAGCGGCCGCAGCGAGTAGGCGCTGGCGATGTTGGCCCCCGGGCGGTTCATCTGGTGGTCGATGAAGACCTTGCCGGCCCGCTCGGCCAGCGGCCACGCCATGGTGGCCTTCTCCGGGTAGGCGCGGACCACCAGCCGGCCGACCCGCTCGACGAGCTCGCGGGCGTCGGCGTGGGTGTGGGTCCCGTCCAGCGGCACGAACACCTGCATGCCGGTGGCCCCCGACGTCTTGGGGTAGCCGCGCAGCCCGAGGCCGTCCAGGACCACCTTGACCAGCTTGGCGACGGTTCGGACGTCCTCGTAGGTGTACGGCTCGAACGGGTCGAGGTCGAAGAAGGCGTAGTCGGGCCGGTCCAGCGAGCCGGCCCTGGCGTGCAGCGGGTGCATCTCGATGCAGCCGAGGTTGACCACGTACAGCAGGCTGGGCAGGTCCTGCACCACCACGAACTCGACCACCCGGGTGTCGTCCTCGCTCGGCACCGCCGCGGTGGGCAGCCAGTCGGGCGCGTGGGCGGGCACCTGCTTCTCGTAGAACGGCTGCCCGGCCAGCCCGTCGGGCATGCGCCGCATGGTCAGGGGCCGGTCGCGCAGGTGGGGCAGGACCAGCTCGGCGACGTTCCAGTAGTAGGCGAGCAGGTCGCCCTTGGTGATGCCGTCGTCCGGCCAGTACGGCTTGTTCAGGTTGGAGAGGCGCAGCTCGCGGCCGGCGGCCTCGAGCAGCCAGGCCTCGCCGGCCCGCCTGGCGGGCAGCGGCGTCGGGAACGGCAGGCGGCGGCGCTTGCCGGTGGGCATCGCGGCCCCTCCTCCTTCAGTTGGGCTGCTGGCCAGCGTACAGTTGTCGCTGGTCGACAACCGCCGCCTTCCGACGTGCCGCCGCAAGTCGCGGGGCGTTCCGACGTCAAAGGAGGCCTGGTTCGTGAAAACGATCTGGAAGGGGGCGATCTCCTTCGGGCTGGTGACCATCCCGGTGCGGGTCTACGGCGCCACCGAGGAGAAGAGCCTCCGCTTTCACCAGCTCCACGCCCCCGACGGCGGCCGCATCCGCTACAAGCGGGTCTGCGCGGCCGACGGCGAGGAGGTCGACTACGCCGACATCGTCAAGGGCTACGAGTACGAGAAGGACCACTACGTCACCCTGACCGACGAGGAGCTGGACTCCCTGCCGGTGGCGACCGCCAAGGCCATCGAGATCGAACGCTTCGTCGAGGCCGAGGAGATCGACCCGATCTACTTCCAGAAGTCCTACTACCTGGTGCCGGAGGGCACCGGGGTCAAGGCCTACCACCTGCTCCGCGAGGCGATGGGCGACGACGGCAAGGTGGCCGTCGCCAAGGTCGCCTTCCGCGACAAGGAGCACCTGGCCACCCTGCGGCTGCGCGACAACGTGTTCGTGCTCGAGACGATGTACTGGCCCGACGAGATCCGCGTGCCGAGCTTCGAGGTCCTCGACGAGTCGGTCGAGCTGCGGCAGCAGGAGATCCGCATGGCCCGCAGCCTGATCGACAGCCTCACCGACGCGTTCAAGCCCGACGAGTTCCACGACGAGTACCGGGCCGCCCTCGAGGACCTGGTCACCAAGAAGATCCAGGGCGAGGAGATCACCTACACCGAGGAGGCCGAGCCCTCCAAGGTCGTGGACCTGATGGAGGCGCTGAAGGCCAGCGTGGAGGCGGCCAAGTCCGGCAAGCCGTCCGCCGAACGCAAGGCCGGGAGCCGGCGGCGGAAGAGGGCGGCCGGCGAGTAGCTGGCCTGCCGCCGTGTAGCAGGGGGGGCAGAGTGGGGTTCCGCGCCGCGGTCGAGGAGGCCCTGGAGGGCCTGCGGGACCGCACCGGCCTCGGCTGCTGGCTGCTGCTGCGGGCCGCCGGCGACGGCTGGGTCGTGCTCGCCGTCCGCGACCGCCACTACGGCGTCGGCGTGGACGCCGAGCTCGCCGACGACGAGCTGCCCGTGCGGGCGATGCTGGACGGCCGCGGGCCACGGGTCGCGCCGGCGGTGGCCGAGGTCGACGCCTACGCCGCGGCCGACCGCTTCCGGGGCCTGCCGGTCGGGGCCTTCGCCGGCGTCCCGATCCTAGCCCCCGACGGGTCGCTGCTCGGTTGCCTGTGCGGCCTAGACCCGGCGCCCACGCGGCCGGGGCTGGCCGGCGAGCTGCCCACCGTCGAGCTGCTCGGGCGGCTGCTCGGCAGCCTGCTCGCCCTGGAGCTGGACCGCCAGGAGCTGCAGGGGCGCTTCGAGCGGGCCGAGCTGGACTCGCTCACCGACCCGCTCACCGGCGTCGGCAACCGCCGCGCCTGGGACCGGCTGCTCGACGCCGAGGAGGCCCGCTGCCGCCGCTACGGCTCGCCGGCCTCGCTGGTCTCGATCGACCTGGACGAGCTGAAGCGGGTCAACGACGCCGACGGGCACCTGGCCGGCGACCGCCTGCTGTGCCGGGCCGCCGAGATCATCGGCTCGACCAAGCGGGCCACCGACGTGGTCGCCCGCCTCGGCGGGGACGAGTTCGGCGTGCTGGCCGTGGAGTGCGACGAGGGCGCCGCGCTGGTGCTCGCCGAGCGCATCCGCGCCGCCCTGGAGGCCGCCGGCGTCCGCGCCTCCGTCGGCCACGCCACCCGCCGCGCCTCGGCCGGCCTGAGCGAGGCGTGGGTGGAGGCCGACAGCAGGATGTACGCCCGGAAGCGCCGCCGCCACTAGTCCCTGGCGTGGGCGCGGGCGGCTCGCCGGCGGGCGGTCTGTCGCTTGGCCTTGGCCTGGCCGCCGCACTCGTCCATGCTGCACCAGCGGCGGATGCGGTTCTTGCTGCCGTCGAAGAACAGGAAGCCACAGCCGGGGCGGCACCGCTTGACCCGCTCGAGCGGCCCGGCGGTGGCCAGCTCGACCGCGGAGCGGGCCATCGGCCACCACGCCCGGTCCAGCGCGCCGTCCTCCCAGGTCCAGCCGAGCTGGTCCGGGTGGCGCCCTGGGCGATGGCCGCAAACGCCCGGTAGGTCGCCTCGCGCAGGGCGATCGCCGCCGCGAAGCTGGCCTGGGCCGCCGCCTGCCGCGCGGCCGCCAGCGTGAGCAGCCGCTCGGAGGCGGCGTCGTCGAGCGCGCCGGCGTGGCGGGCCCACCGCACCAGGTCGGGGTAGCCGTGCAGCCAGTCGCGCTGGGGCTCGGCCGCGCGGGGCTCGACGGTGTTGGCGAAGTCCAGGCACAGCCGGCCGCCGTACAGCTTCCGCATGATCGCCCTCCTGCTGCCACCAAAAGCCACTTGACTGGTGGCTCTGCACCCGCTATGCTACCACCGTAGAAAGGTTCGCCGGAAGCAGAGCACCTCAGGGAGGTTGCTACGATGCTCGACTACGCCGCTTACGTCACCGCCCAGCGGTCGACCCGCGACCTGGCCCGGTCGGCCCTGCCGGGCGCCCCCTCGATCCCGCCGGCCGTCCAGGCGCCGCAGCGCCGGTGGCTCCGCCGCGGCGCCGCGCTGGCGCTGCACCGGCTCGCCGACCGCCTCGGGTCCGCCTGATCCGGCTTAGTCCTCGGCCGGGTTCTGCTCGCGCCGCTGGCCGATCCGCATCCCGTGGCGCTCGGCCCAGGAGCGCCGGTCCTCGGCGTCCTGCAGTCCCCGCTCGGTGAGCTGACGTAGCTCCTCGGTGCGCCGCCGCTCGGCGGCGCGCCGGCGTCCCTGGCGATGCCCCGGTCGCAGCCGAAGAAGGTGAGCAGCGGGATCATGGTCGCCTCGACCACGCCGAGCCCCGCCGGCGTGATCGGGATGGCGGCCAGCACGTAGGCCAGGCCGAAGGCCACGATCAGCCCGTCGATCCGCTCCCAGTGCCCGAAGGCCCCCAGGAACACCCACAGGGACCCGGCGGTGCACAGCCAGAAGGCAAGGTCCCAGAGGATGCCGCGCCGCAGCCGCTCGCGGTCGGCGACGAGCGTCTGCAGCCGCGACGCCAGCCGCAGCACGAGCTGGTGCACGCTCTCCTCGTCCAGGAACGGGACGCGCCTTGCGATCGCCCGCATCAGCTTGGCCGCGCGGCGCTCGCCCCGCATGAGCAGGACCACCAGCGCCGAGAAGCCACCGATGAGCACCACCCCGACCAGGGCGGCGGTCAGGTACAGGGGGTTGTAGCCCGGCCCGCCCCGCACGACCGACACGACCAGGCCGACCCAGAGCAGCAGGTTGAGCACCACCGCCGAGCCGATTCCCTGGGCGGCCAGCGCGAACGCGGCGTCGGTGCCCGACAGCCCCGACCGGGTCAGCAGCCGGAAGCCGAGCGCCCCGCCGACCGCCGCGCCGCCCGGGACCACGTGGCTGAGCGACAGGGTCGAGAGCTGGATGCGCAGCAGGGTGAGGAAGGGAGGCGCCTTGCCGCGGGGAATCATCGCCCTGGTCAAGCTCGTGTAGCTGAGGATCGAGGTCGCCTCCAACGCGATCGCGAGCCCGATCAGCCACAGGTTGACCCCGGCGAGCAGGCTGAGCGCCCGGCGCGCGCCCGCGATCTGGGGCAGCACGAAGTGGATCACCACGAAGGCGACCAGCAGGAGCTGCACGAGACGCCTGACCGGCGTGACCAACCGCGTCTGGGTCCTGGCCATGTGCAGGCAATTATAGGCGGGGGCCAGCGGCAGCCACCCTGGCTGAGCTGCGACGAAGGCGCGATCAGTCCGGGTTTGGAAGCCGGCCCAGGCGCGCGAGCAGGCCCGCGAGCAGGGCGGTGCGCGGCACCACGCTGCCCAGGTCGAGCCACTCGGTGGGACCGTGGGCCTCGCCGCCGACCGGGGCGAGCCCGTCGATGGTGGGCAGCCCGACGGCGGCGGTGGTGTTGGCGTCCCCGGCGCCGCCGGTGGCGGCCTCCGCCACCTCGAAGCCGAGGCGCCTGGCGACCTCCTGGGCCTCGGCGACCAGCGCGGCGACGGCGGCGGTGCGGTCCATCGGCGGGTGCCGGTGCGCCGGCAGCAGCCTGGCCGTCGCCCCGGGCACCGTTGCCGCCTGGACGATCCGCTGGACCTCCGCCATCGCGTCGTCGAACGCGGCCGAGGTGGCGGCCCGGACCTCCACCTGCAACGTCGCCCGGTCCGCGACCACGTTGATGCGGGTGCCGCCCCGCAGCACCCCGACGTTGCAGGTCACTCCCTTCCAGCGGCCGTTCAGGGCCTGCAGGGCGACGGTCTTGTGGGCGGCCTCCAGGACCGCGCTCACGCCCTCCTTCGGCCGGATGCCTGCATGCACGGCGCGCCCCGTCACCTCGACGGTGAACGCCGAGATGCCCTTGCGTGCCGAGACCAGCGCGCCGTTGACCCGCGCCGCCTCCAGGCCGACGGCGACGTCGTGCCCGGCGGCGAGCGCCTCGATCAGCGGGCGGCTGAACGGCGAGCCGATCTCCTCGTCGGGCGAGCAGACCAGCGTGATCTCGGCGAAGTCGGCGAACCCGGCCAGGTCGCAGAGGACCTCGACCGCCTCCACGCCGCAGACGAGCCCCGCCTTGTCGTCGGTCACCCCCGGGCCGTAGGCGCGCCCGTCCCTGGTGTGGAACGGCCGCTCGGCGGCCGTCCCGTCGTCGAAGACGGTGTCCATGTGGGCCAGCAGCAGCAGGCGGCGGCCGCCCCGCTCGACCGGCACGCCTCCGGCGCGGCGTCCGACCACCACGTCCCCCAGCCCCGGGCCCGACCAGTCCGGCCCGGGCCGGTGGGGATGGCGCTCGACCCGCCAGCCGCCCTCGCGGAAGCGGGCCTCGCAGCGGTCGGCGACCCGGTTGACCCCGTCGGCCGACCACGAGCCGGAGTCGAGGTTGACCAGCTCCTCGATGCGGCCGAGCAGGTCGCCCTCCCGCTGGCGCAGCGGCGGCAGCAGGCAGGCGGGATCGGCGCGCGGGTCCATCGGCGCGCGCCAGTGTACGGGGCCAGCCGGTAGGCTGCGTGCGACATGACCGACGTGGTCTTCCTCGCCGAGGCCGACCCGGCCGAGACCGCCCGCCTGCGCGGCGCCCTGGAGGCGGCCGGGGTCCGGGCCGAGCTGCGCAGCACCCCCGACCCGGTCCGCGGCACCACACCTCGCGGAGCGGGAGGCCAGCCATCGCCGGGGCTCGGGCCCGGGGTGGCCGTGCTGAGCGTCTTCGTCGGCTCCCGGGTCGACCAGCCGCTGCTGGACGCCTGCCCCGACCTGCGGCTGGTGGCGACCCGCTCCACCGGCTACGACCACGTCGACCTGGCCGCCTGCGCGGCCAGGGGGGTGGCGGTCGCCAACGTGCCCACCTACGGCGAGAACACCGTCGCCGAGCACACCTTCGCCCTGATCCTCGCGCTGTCCCGCAACGTCCACAAGGCGTGGGTACGGACCCAGCGGGGCGACTTCTCGATCCAGGGGCTCCAGGGCTTCGACCTGCGTGGCCGCATCCTCGGCCTGATCGGCGTCGGCCACATCGGCCTGCACACCGCCAAGATCGCCCGCGGCTTCGGGATGCGCGTGCTGGCCAGCGACCCTCGGCCGCAGCCGCTGCTCGCCGAGCTGGTCGGCTTCGGCTACGTCGAGCTGGAGGAGCTGGTCGCCAGCGCCGACATCGTCTCGTTGCACGCCCCGCTGCTCCCGGCCACCAGGCACCTGGTCGACCGGGAGCTGCTCAAGCGCTTCAAGCGGGGAGCGCTGCTGATCAACACCGCCAGGGGCGGGCTGGTCGACACCGAGGCGCTGCTGTGGGCGCTGGACGAGGGGATCCTCGCCGGCGCCGGCCTGGACGTGCTGGAGGGCGAGGAGCTGCTCACCGAGGACCGCCGGCGGCTGGCGCTGGAGCGCGACGAGGCGTCGCTGCGGGTGCTGGTCGAGAACCAGCTCCTGGCCGGCAGGGAGGACGTGGTCGTCACCCCCCACGTCGGCTTCGACTCGGTCGAGGCGGTCCAGCGGATCGCGGAGGTGACCGCCGCCAACGTCGCCGCCTTCCTCGCCGGCAACCCCCAGAACCTGGTCTCGTGACCGGCACCTCCCTGGTCGAGCTGCGGGTGCTCGACGGCCCCAACCTCTACTTCCCGCGCCCCGCCATCAAGCTCACCCTGGACGTCGCCGGGCTGCTGGGGCTGCCCGAGGAGCAGGCGGCCGCGGCCGCGGCGCCCCGCGCCGGCCCCCCCGGAGCGGCCGGCAGCCAGCAGCGGCGCCGCTTCGCGACCCGGCTGCTGGCCCACCTGACCCGCCGGGTCGCGGCCGCGGCCGGGGTGCGGTCGCTGGCGGTGCGCAGCCGGCCCGGCCCCGAGCCGACCCAGGTGGTGGTCGCCTACCCGTGGCGGCGGCTGCACGCCGCCGAGGCGCTCGGGCGGGCGGTCGCCGAGCTGGCCGCCGCCGCCGACGCTCCCGACCTCGCCGAGCGGGTCGAAGCCGCCGGCACGGCCCTGCGCGGCGTCGAGCCCGGCCCGGCCCCGTCGCTGCCGGTGCCGCGCATCCCGACCGTCGCCGTCACCGGCACCAACGGCAAGACCACCGTCACCCGCCTGGTCGGCCACATGGGCCGTCGCGCCGGGCTCCACGTCGGCTGGTCCAACACCGACGGGATCTACCAGGACGGCGAGCTGGTCGAGGCGGGGGACTGGTCCGGGCCCGGCGGGGCCGGGCGCGTCCTCGCCCAGCCCGGCATCGAGCTGGCCGTCCTGGAGACCGCCAGGGGCGGCATCCTCCGCCGCGGGGTCGGCGTCGCCCACAACGACGTGGCCGTGGTCACCAACGTCTCCGCCGACCACCTCGGCCTCGGCGGCATCCACACCCTCGACCAGCTCGCCGAGGTCAAGGCGACCATCGTGCGGATCACCCGCCCGTCCGGCTGGGTGGTCCTCAACGCCGACGACCCGCGCACCCTGGCGATGCGCCGCCAGTCGCGGGCGCGGCCGTTCCTGTTCGCCCTCGACCCGGACGCCCCCGGGCTGCGCGAGGCGCAGAGCGAGGGCGGCCGCGCCGCCACCGTGCTCGACGGCGATCTGGTGGTGCTCGACCACGGCCGGGTCGACCGGCTGCTGCCGGTGCTGGACGCGCCGGTGACCATGGCCGGCCTGTCCGCCCCCAACGTCGCCAACGCGCTGGCGGCGGCCGCCGCCGGCATCGGCGTCGGCCTGCCGAGGCGGGCGGTGCTGGAAGGGCTGCGGACCTTCCGGCCAGACCCGGCGCTCAACCCCGGCCGCATGAACGTGCTCGACCTGGACGGGCGGACGGTCATCGTCGACATGGCCCACAACGAGGCCAGCCTGCACGCCCTGCTGGAGGTCGCGGGAGGTCTCCGCCCGCCGGGCGGCCGCGTGCTGGCGATGGTCGGCACCGCGGGGGACCGCCCCGACGAGCTGATCCGCTCCCTCGGCGAGATCGCCGCCAGGCGCGCCGACCGGATCGTGGTCGGCGAGAAGGAGCGCTACCTGCGGGGCCGCGACCGCGCCGACCTGCCCCGGCTGCTGCGGGAGGGCGCCAGCGTGGTCGGCGTCACCGACGTCCCCGTCCATCCCACCGAGCTGGCCGGGGTCCAGGCGCTCGCCGCCGAGGCCGCCCCCGGCGACGTCTGCGCCCTGATGGCCCCCGCCGAGCGCGACGAGATCCTCGCCTGGCTCCGCGACCGCGGCGCCCGCCTCCTCGACCCCGACGAGCTCCGCGCCCGGGTCCTGTCCCTCCGACCGGGGGGCCAGGCTCGAGCCTAGCCGCGGCCGATCACGCCCCGCCGCGAGCGGGTGGGGCGGGCCTGGCCCGCGACCGGAGCTCGTCGACGATCTCGTCGACCCGGTCGGCGCAGAGCACCACCAGGTCGCCGGGGTTGGCCCGGTCCAGCGCCAGCTTGGCCGCCTCCATCTCGTCGAGGACCACCTCCAGGCTGCGGCAGCGCGCCCCCCGCGCGACCGCGGCCCTGGCGCCGGCGGCGAGGAGCTCGGCGATCTCGCCGGGCTGGCGGCCGCGCAGGTTGCGGTCCTCGCGGACCAGCAGGGCGTCGAAGTGGTGGGCGGCGACCTCGCCGAGCTCGCGGATGTCCTTGTCGCGCCGGTCGCCGGGGCTGGCGACGACGCCGATGCGCCGGCGGGCGATGACGTCGCCGCCCTTGGGCGGCTCGGAGAGCCGGTCGACGAAGTCGCCGAGCATGCGCATGCCGGCCGCGTTGTGGCAGTAGTCGACCAGCACCCGGAAGCCGTCGACCTCGAACATGTTGAGGCGACCGGGCGCGACCTCGTAGGAGGTCGTGAACGAGCGCAGGCCGGCGCGGATGTCGTGGACGTGGGCGCCGGCGGCCAGGGCGGCCGCGGCCGCGGCCATGGCGTTGGCGACGTTCATGCGCGCCCTGCCGCCGAAGGTGGCGGGCACCGCGCTGGTCGGGGCGATCAGCGTCGAGCGGCGGCCCTGGCGGAGCACGATCCCCTCGCCGAGCCGGCCGTCCTCCAGCACGATCGCGCGCCCGCCGCGCCGGCAGTGGGCGTCGACCAGGTCGTTGCCGTCCTCCATGGAGAAGTACACCAGCTCGCCGGAGCAGTGCCGGCGCATCGCCGCCACCAGCGGGTCGTCGGCGTTGAGGACCCCGTGGCCGTCGCGGGGGACCGCCTCGATCACCACCTGCTTGACGGCGGCGAGCTGCCGCAGGGTGTCGATGCCGCGCAGGCCGAGGTGGTCGCTGCTGACGTTGAGGACGACGCCGATGTCGTTGCGCTCGTAGCCGAGGCCCTCGCGGAGGATGCCGCCACGGGCGACCTCGAACACGGCGAAGTCGACCCGCGGGTTCTGCAGCACCATGCGGGCCGAGCGGGGGCCCGAGGCGTCGGCGGTGACCACCAGCCGCTCGTCGATGAGGATGCCGTCGGTGGTGGTGAGCCCCACCTGGCGGCCCATCCCCTTGAAGATGTGGGCGATCATCCGGGCGGTGGTGGTCTTGCCGTTGGTGCCGGTCACCGCGACGATCGGGATGCGGCTCGGGGTGCCCGGCGGGAACAGGAGGTCCACGACCGGCTTGGCGACGTACTGCGGCTCGCCGATGGTCGGGTGGGTGTGCATGCGGAAGCCGGGAGCGGCGTTGACCTCGACGATCCCTCCACCAACTTCGCGGACCGGGTCGGCGATGTCGGGCGTGATGAAGTCGATCCCGGCGACGTCCAGGCCGACCACCCTGGCGGCCTCCTCGGCGATCTCGACGTTGTCGGGGTGGGCCTCGTCGGTCCGGTCGATGGAGATGCCGCCGGTCGACATGTTGCCGGTCAGGGTCAGCTTGACCGTGGCGCCCTTCGGCGGCACGTCGTCCAGCTCGAACCCCTGGGCGCGGACCAGCTCGACGGCGTCGTCGTCGACGCGGATGCGGGTGAGGACCTTCTCGTGGCCGACGCCCCTGCGGGGGTCGGCGTTGGTCTCCTCGACGAGCTGGGCGACGGTGCTGGTGCCGTCGCCGGTGACGTGGGCCGGCACCCGCTCGGCGACCGCGACCATCTTCCCGCCGATGACCAGCACCCGGTAGTCGTTGCCGTCGACATGGCTCTCGACCACCACCCAGCCGCGGCGCGCCTCGGCCTGGGCCGCGGGGAACGCGGCGGCGACCTCCTCGTCGGTGCGCAGGTCGAGCTGCACGCCGCGGCCGTGGTTGCCGTCCAGCGGCTTGACCACCACCGGGAAGCCGACGCGCCCGGCGGCGGCCACGGCGTCCTCCAGGGAGCTGACCGAGAACGCCCGGGGCACCGGCAGGCCGGCCGCGGCCAGCAGCCGGTTGGTCTGCTCCTTGTCGCCGGCCAGGTCGACCGCCAGCGAGCCGGTCCTGGAGGTCATGGTGGCGCGGATGCGCTGCTGGTAGACCCCCTGGCCGAGCTGGACCAGCGAGAACTCGTTCAGCCGCAGCCAGGGGATGTCGCGGGTGGCCGCCTCGTCGATGATCGCCTGGGTGGAGGGCCCGAACGCGGTCCGCTCGGCCTCCAGGATGAAGCGCTCCAGCTCGGCGTCGAAGCCGAAGTCGGGCTCCGGCTCGACGAGGTGGTTGACCAGCCGCACGGCCAGGCGGCCGGCGGCGACCCCGACGCGCTCGTCGCTGTACCCGTAGATCACGTTGTACCGGCCGCGCTCGCCGGCGCCGCGGGTCTTGCCGCGGCGCTGCTCGCCACCGGCCTCCCGCTGGAGCTGGAGGGCGACGTGCTCGGCGACGTGGCCCAGCCAGGTGCCCTCCCGGAGCCGCTCGACGAAGCCGCCGCGGCGACCCACCCCGCAGGTGTGTTCGACCAGGCCCGGCAGCAGCCGCAGCAGCTCGTCGGTGAAGCCGGGCAGGGTGTCGGAGGGGAAGTCCTCCAGCGAGCCGAGGTCCACCAGCAGGTGGACGGCCCGGTCGAAGGCCCAGTAGTTGGGGCCGCGGTACACGCGGGTCTCGAGGATGCGCAGGTCCGGCGCCGGCCAGACGGCCCAGCCGGTTTCGCTGGGTGAAGTGCTGGTCGATCACCGCCCCGGGCAGCAGCCCGAGCCCGGCGGCCATGTGGGCCAGGCGCTGCTTGGGCACCTCCCCGGGACCGCCGAAGGCCACCATGTGGGAGCTGAGCGCGCTGGCGCCCGCCGAGGTGCCGCCGACGACGGCGCCGCGCCGGTGGGCGGCGAGCAGGGCCGCGCCGAGCCGGGTCCCGGCCACCACCATCGACAGCCGGAGCTGGTTGCCGCCGGTCATGAACACCCCGGTCGCGCGGGCGACCTCCTCGGCGGGGGCGGGCGCCTCGGCCTGCTCGCGGGTGCTTGGCCGCAGCGGGCGCACCTGGGCCGCGCCCAGCTCGACGAAGACCCGCTCGTACAGGCCGGTCAGCTCGTCGCCGAGCGAGGACGCGGTGGCGAGCACGACGATGCGGGCGCGGTCGCCGCCGGCGAGCCGCACGAAGTGGCTCAGGATCGTCCGGTCGCCGAGCTTGTCCTCCGCGCCACCGATGGCCATGAGGACGCCGGCGCCGCGAGGGGCGGCATCGGAGGGCATAGGGGAAGTCTAGCAACGGGGACCGCTTACGCCTGCTTGATGGCGCCCCGGGCTACGATCTCGCCATGCGTGTGCTTGTCGTCGAGGACGAGGCCGACCTGGCCGACGCGGTAGCCCGCGGCCTGCGCCGCGAGGGCTACGCGGTGGACGTCGCCTACGACGGCGACGAGGCGCTCGACAAGGCCGCCGTCAACGCCTACGACCTGGTCTGCCTGGACCTGAACCTGCCGGGCATCGACGGGATCGAGGTCGTGCGGCGTATCCGTGCCGACGGCGACGCGGCGCCGCCGCGGGTGCTGATGCTCACCGCCAGGGACCGCACCGCCGACCGGGTGATCGGCCTGGACGAGGGCGCCGACGACTACCTGGTGAAGCCGTTCGACTTCGACGAGCTGAAGGCGCGGGTGCGCGCGCTGCTGCGCCGCGACGCCGGGCGCTCCGGCGCGCTGCTGCAGGTGGGCGACATCGAGCTGGACAGCGCCAGGCACGAGGCGCGGCGGGTCGGGCAGCCCCTCGCCCTCACCCCCAAGGAGTTCGCGCTGCTCCACTACTTCATGTCCCGGGCGGGGCAGGTGCTGTCGCAGGAGGACCTGCTGGAGCACGTGTGGGACGAGAACGCCGACCCGTTCACCAACACGGTCCGGGTCACGGTGATGACCCTGCGCCGCAAGCTCGCCGACGCCGGCGAGGGCCAGCCGATCGAGACCGTCGTCGGTCGCGGCTACCGCCTGCGCGAGGAGCCGTGAAGGCGCCTCCGCGGCTGTGGGACCGGCTGCCCGAGTGGACGCGGTCGATCCGGTTCCGTTACACGCTGCTGTACTCGGCGGTGCTGTTCGGCCTCGCGGCCGTGGTGCTGGCCGCGATCTACCTGGTCCTGCTCATGGCGCTGCGGGCGACGCCGGTGTCGTCGGGCAGGGGGACCTTGTGCTTCCACGGCGACTGCATCACCGTCATCACCTTCAGAGAGGCCGAGCGGCTGGTCAACTCCGAGATCCTCGGCAAGCTCCGCTACTACTCGCTCGGCGCGCTCGGGGTGCTGTTCGTGTCCAGCCTCGGGGTCGGCTGGGTGGTGGCCGGGCGGGTGCTGGCGCCGGTCGGGCGGATCACCTCGGTCGCGCGGGACATCCAGGCCACCGACCTGTCCCGCCGCATCCAGCTCCCCGGCCCGGAGGACGAGCTGAAGCAGCTCGCCGACACCTTCGACGCGATGCTCGCCCGCCTCGACGCCGCCTTCGCCGCCCAGCGCCAGTTCGTCGCCGACGCCTCCCACGAGCTGCGCAACCCGCTGGCGATCATCCGCACCAACGCCGACGTCGCCCTGACCGACCCGGACGCCAGCCCCGACGAGCTGCGGCAGACGATCGCCACCGTGAAGCGGGCGGGCGACCGCATGAGCCTGCTGGTCGACGACCTGCTCGCCCTTGCCCGACGCCAGGAGCCGACCCTGGAGCACGAACCGGTCGACCTCGGCGCGGCGGTGGCCGAGGCCAGCGACGACTTCATGGTCCCCGCCGAGACCCGCGACATCGTGCTGGACCGGGCGATCGCCCCGGGGGTGGTGGTGACCGGCGACCGGGAGGCGCTCAAGCGGGTGGTGGCCAACCTGCTCGACAACGCCGTCCGGCTGGCCCCCGCCGGCTCGCGCATCCGCCTGGCCACCGGCAGCGAGGGCGACCGGGCGTGGATCGCCGTGGCCGACGAGGGACCGGGGATCTCCCCCGAGGACCAGGCGCACGTGTTCGACCGGTTCTGGCGCGCGGACAAGGCCCGCGCCCGTGCCGACGGCGGCACCGGGCTGGGGCTCGCGATCGTCCGCCAGATCGTGGCGGGCCACGGCGGTGAGGTGCGGCTGCACTCCAAGGTCGGGGTCGGCTCGTCGTTCGTGGTCTGGCTGCCGATCACCCGCCCCGCCATCGACGGGGGCCAGCGGTAGCCGAGCGGCGCCAGCGCCCTTATGCGCGCTTGAGGTCTGGCTTACCGGTGCTTTAGCGGTGGGTCCCTACCCTGGGGGAGGTTTGCTCGTTGCTCCCGCAGGAGGCACTCGATGTCCACCCACGAAGGGCCGCAGCCCCCGCGCCCGCCCGACCACGACGCCGACGGCCCAACGCACCCGCTTCCCCCCGACCGGGCCGCGCCCGGCCGGCCCGGGACCGGCGCGCCCGGCGACGCCACCGACCCGGCCTGGCCGTCCGCGTGGGCCCAGGCGTCCGCCGAGCCTCCGGTGTCCGCCGAGCCTCCGGCGCCCGCCGAGCGCCCGGCGCCCGGTCCCGCGTGGGGGCAGGCGCCCGCCGAGCCCCCGGCCGCGGGTCCCGCGTGGGGGCAGGTCCCGGCGGAGCCGCAGGGGCTCCCGCCCGCGTGGGGCGAGGGTGGCGGCGGCAGCCCGACCACGCCCGTCTGGGGCGAGCCACCCGGCGGCCCGGCGTCCCCAGGGGGGCGCGGCCGGCTGGCCCGCCCGCTGGTGGCCGCCGTCGCCGCGGTGGCGCTGCTGGCCGGCGGCTACGGGATCGGCGAGGTCCTCGACCGCAGCTCGGCCTCCGCGACCCCCGCCGGGGCCGGCATCCCGACCGCGGCCATCTCCGCGCCCATCCAGGCCGGCGACGAGCCGGTCGCCGCGGTGGCCAAGGCCCTGCTGCCCACCGTCGTCCAGCTCGAGGTCGAGACCCAGCAGGGTAACGGCCTGGGGTCCGGGGTGATCTACGACAAGAACGGCTTCATCCTGACCGCCGCCCACGTGGTGGAGGGCATCGACCAGGTCACCGTACGCCTCTCCGACGGCACCCGGCTGCGTGGCGAGGTGCTCGGCACCGACCAGGCCAACGACGTCGGCGTGGTCAAGGTCGACCGCAGCAACCTGCCGGCGGCGCCGCTCGCCATCGACGTGCCCCTCCAGGTCGGGCAGCTCGCGGTCGCGATCGGCAGCCCGTTCCGGC
>WNFV01008734.1_pt1 | contig 17511 bp, 17 predicted proteins | sample 5400101 | NCBI WGS metagenome assembly WNFV01 (sample SAMN13153361, study PRJNA577476) | soil metagenome | isolation source: 115 cm soil or saprolite under grassland replicate 1 | place: USA:California | collected 2016-06-15
CGGCAACGCGGTTGCTGACGTGCAGGGCACGGCCCAGCGCGTCGCGGGACATCGGCCGGCCGTGCTCGGCGGCGAACGCCGTGGCGACCGTGCGGTCACGCTCGGCCAGCTCGGCCGAGGCTGCCGCGCCCGCGCCCGTCCTGGTGGGACGAGGCCGCGCGGAGCGGCGCGCACGGGACGGTCCCGCCCCACCACTGTCCCTAGCAGCAGGCGCGAGGACGGGCTTGGTCTTGGCGTCGGTCGGGTCCGGCGTCGGGACGGTCCCGGTCGTCGCGTCCTCGCGGGCTGGGGGGACCGGGACGGGACCGGCCTGCGGGGCGGGGTGGCGGCGGTGGGCGATGCGCTGCAAGAACAGGTGCCAGGCGAACACCGCCGCCAGCGGCGGCAGCCCGTACACCAGCGACCGCAGCCAGCCCGGCGGCGGGTCCAACGGGATCGCCGGGTGGAACCAGTTCAGCAGCAGCGACGCCCCGGCGGTCAGGCCGGTCAGCGTCCACGGGTACCACGGCACCCGCTGGTGCCACTCGGCCAGGTGGCGGCGGTGGCGCTGCTCGGCCAGGGCGTTCAAGGCAGCGGAGGCCATGAACGACTCGAACCCCAGTGGCCAGAGGCGGGCCGCCCAGGGGGCCAGCCCGGCCGCGGCGGCGATGGCGTGCAGGACCGAGTAGGACAGGGCGTAGCCGTAGGCGAACATGCCCACGGCGGTGGCGCCGCTGGCCCACTCGATCGCCACGTCGAGCCAGTCGCGGGCAAGGTGCCGGCCGCTGCTGGGCTGCTGGGCAGTCATGGGCGGTGCTCCCGCTGGGCCAGCCGGCCGGGCTGGCCTGGGCGGGTGAGCTGGGCGCGCAGCGGCGCTTGTGGGGGTGGGTCGATCGGGCGCAGGGGTACGACCGGCTCGCACCCGGCCGCGGCCTGCCAGCCGGCGCAGGTGTGGCCGGGCGTCCAGGGCTCGGCGCAGTCGGCGCAGACGTGCCGGCGGGGCCGGTGGCGGATGGTGCGGGGGCCGTCGAGTAGCCCGCGCGAGTCGAGCCAGGGCAGCACGAACATGCAGGCGATGGCGGCCAGCGCGATCCACGGGACAGGGGCGTGCATGGCAAGACCTCCGGTCAGCAGCAGCGGGGTGGCCACGGGCACGGTCGCGCCCCCCGCTGGGGTGCGGACAGGGCGCGTTCGAGGGCGGCGAGTTCGTCGGGGTCGGCCAGCGGGGCGGCGAGCTGGGCGGCGCTGCGCACCAGATCGCGCGCCACTACGGCAACCGGGCTGTCCAGCTCGCGGGCGTGCCAGGCGGCATCGACCGCGCCCAGCGCGTACGCCGCCAGCGCGTCGGCGTCGGCGTCGGCCGGCAGGCCGAGCGCGGCCAGCCGGCGGCCTAGGTACGCGGCGTTCTGGTCGACCACCGCCCGGCTGCCGGGCGGCAGCTCGGCAGCGTCGGCGCGGGCCCGGCCGAGCAGCCAGGCCACCGGCGGCGGCTCGGCGCTCACGCCGCCTCGCCACCCGGCGAGTCAGCGGCTGCGGCGTCCCCGGAGGCCGGTGAGCGCAGCCGACCGAGCGCGTGCTCGGGGATGAAGTAGGTGCTGCCGATCCGCTCGTAGGCCACCTGGCCCTTGCGGATCCACTCGTAGACGGTGTGGGGGTGCTTGCCGAGCAGCTCGGCGAACTCGGCGACGGTGTAGGCGACCTGCGACTTGCGCGCCCGCCCGTGCTCCGAAGTGCCCTGCCCGGCGGGCAAGGCGATACCCTGAGCCTGCATCTGGGGCCTCCGTGGCAATGTGACTTATTCGGCACACCATGGGCCTGATGTGGCAGAAAGTCAAGCCTCTTTCGGCCTACCACGTGACGGAACCGTCATATTGCGGATGCCGGTTACGTCCGCCACCATGCCGTCATGGACATCTCAGAGGTCATCAGGGCGCGGCGGATCGCGCTCGGCCTGTCACAAGCCGAGCTGGCGAAGGCTGCTGGCGTCAGCCTTCGCCAGCTCGCGCGCTACGAGGCAGGAGAGCAACAGCCCGTCCTGTCTGCCGCCGTGGCCCTTGCCGACGCCCTGGGCATCTCGATCGCCCAGCTCGCCGGGAAGGTCAGCTACGAACTCGACCTGTCCGGCGACTGGTGGGCTGCCTGGCAGACGTGGAAGGACGGCGCCCCCCGCATCGACACCCACCCGCTAAAGGTGCATCAGCAGGGCGAGCTGCTACAGCTCGACGCGGACCGGGCGGTGCCGGTCGAGGAAGGCAGCTACCGCTGGCGAGGCGAGCTGCGCCTGTGGGACAACGAGGCTCTCATGGGCTGGTACCGCTCGACCGATGCCGCCGTTCGGTCGAAGGGCACCATGTACCTTGCTCTGCATCCCCACGGCGTCCACGCCTGGGGCCGCTGGGTTGGCATGAGCTACGACGGCCCAGTCGTCACCGGCTGGGGCGCCATCGCCCGCACCCAAGAGCAGGCCTACCAGGTTGTTCGCGATCTCATCAACAATGCCGAGCGCTCATGACTCACCACCGCAGCCGCCTCTGCCATTTCGTCATCGACTGCGACGACCTCGCCCGCGCCGTCGACTTCTGGTCGGCCGCGCTGGACGCCACCGAGGAACCGCTCTCGGAGCAAAGCCGCCGCATCTACCGGCGGCTACGACTGCCGGATTCCGAGATCCGGGTACTGCTTCAACGGACCAACGACGAGAAGGTCTCCAAGGAGCGAATGCACCTCGACCTCGAAACCGACGACGTTGAAGCCGAGGTCCAGCGCCTCGAAGCGCTCGGCGCCACCAGATGGGACCACCAGCAGGAGCGTGGCTACGACTTCTGGGTCCTGCGCGACCCGTGGGGCAACGAGTTCTGCGTGCTCCAACCGAATTTCCCTGAGCTGCTCGCCCGGCGTCGCCCCTGGCGTAGTCCTGCCCTGGCGGAAGGGTAATTCCGGGCAGGAAGCCACGATCACGGCCCGGCCCAGGTGACCTCCAGCAGCACGACGGTGCCGTATTGCTCTCGGACCAGGAAGACGATCAGGCCCCAGCCGCCGAACGGCAGCATGCGGTACTCGGGCGGGTAGCCGGCCCGGTAGGCGCGGCCCTGCCAGGGGTCGCTGCGGAGTTGCTCGACCGCCGCGTCCAGCGCCCGGGCGGCGTCGGATGGCATGGTCGACCGCTGCGCCTGGGCCTCGGCCGTGGCCTCGATCTCCCACATCGGCTGTAGTGCTACTTGCCCATGAAGAAGTCCTGCTCAGCTGGGTAGGCGGCACGGGTTTCGGGACGAGTTGGTCGCACCGGTCGACTGGCCGGTCAGCCGGTGACCACGGTCATGCGCTGGAGGTTGTAGGCGAAGATCCCCAGCCCCACCCAGGTCGTCGCGCCGGCCAGGCAGCGCAGGCGAGACCGCCGCAGCCCGAAGCCGCGCTTGAGGTGGCTGATGCGCGCCTCGATGCCGACGCGCCAGTTGCGCAGCCGCTTGAACGCGCGGGTCTGCTCCACCGCTCGGCGGGCCGCGCTTGGCGTGCCGGTGCGTTGCAGGCCGATCCGGCGGACGCCGAGCTCGGCCAGGGCACGGTCGTTGGCGGCGAACCCAAAGCCGCGGTCGGCGACCACGGTGGCGGGTGGCCGGCCCCGGATGGCGACGACGCGGCGCACCGACGGAAGCAGCCGGGGGGCGTCGGGCGGGTTGCCCTTGGCCAGCTGGTGGTCGGCGACGAAGCCGCGCTCGTCCTCGGCCAGCAGCAGGGTATAGCCGAACTGGGTCGGGCTTCGGGGCTTGCCCTTGCGGATCGGGCGGGCGTCGGGATCGGCCAGGGACACCACCCGATCCGGGATGCTGCGGTTGCCAGCCAGGCGCTGGTCGGTCTGCGCCAGGAGCCGCCCGGTCAGCTGGACGGTCTGGTCGAGCTGGCCGGCCAGCCGCCGCGCCCAGCCGTCTCGTCGCCGACGCGCCAGCGCGCGGTGGGCGCTGCGCTGCACCGCGGCGACCTCGCGCACCGTTTGGCGCGCGATGCCGGCGACCTGGGCGGTGAGCCGGTCGACCTCGCCCATGGCGACGCCGGTACGCCGGCGGAGGGTCTGGGCGAGCTGGCGCATCCGGCGTCCGGCCGAGCGGCTGCGGTCCCGGAACCGGGTCCGCGAGGCCATGCCGCGGGCTTTGAGGCGCCGCACCAGCCCACCAGTCGTGCGGACCGCCTGTTCCAGCAGGTCGGCGTCGGTCGGGTAGTCGACGTCGGCCTCCACGACCGTGGTGTCGACCCTGAGCTTGCGGCTGCGCAGCACCCGGTCGGCGGCGAGCTTGCCCAGCAGCGCGGTGTTGAGCTGGCCGATCACCTCCGGGCCAGCCCGGCGCACAAGCTTGCTGAGGGTGGTGGGGTGCGGCACGGCCTGGTCCAGCGGGATGCGGCAGAACCGGCGCCACGAGATCGAGTCGCCAACCTCGCGGCAGAGGGTCTCATAGCCCAGGCCGTACCGGTGCTTGAGGTACAGCAGGCGCAGCAGGGTCGGGATCGGCACCGAGGGCCGCCCCAGCCGCGCGGAGAAGTGGGCGCGCCAAGGGGCGGTGAAGCGCTCGTCGTCGAGGTAGGCGTCGACGCGGGCGAGCTCTGCGGGCAGGCGGGTGGCCTGGTCGGGCAGCAGGTCGTCCCAGGTGGTCAGCGGTGGGGTGGCCGTACGAAGCAGCGGGAACTCCAAACAACAGCGACAACGGTGTCATTCAGCCAGAACCGCTCCACAGCCCGTCAGCATTCCCGCAGCTCAGCGACTACTTCAACGCGAACTTCTTCATCGACAAGTAGTGCTAGCCGTCCTGATCACGTGGCTGCTGGTCAGCATGCTCGCCTGAGGGGTGGCCCTCGGCGGTCAGCACCGATCGGAGTTCGCGTTCGTCCAAGCGTTTGGCGAGATCCCCAAGCCACCACCTTGCGACCTCGGCGCGGTCTAGCGTCGGGATCACTGCCACGAAGGCATCGACCAACTCGGGATCGAGGTTGGCCAATTCCCCGTCGAAGACACGCTGGACCTGCTTGTACCGGTAGGGGCGGCCGAGGTGCCGGCTGAGTTCGTACGCCATTGCCCCGGCCGAGGTCTTCGCTGCGGGGTCCTGCTCGGACCAGCGCGTCAGAGCGTCAGTGACCATCTCGGCGAACTGCTGCGGGCGAGTCCGGTCCTTCGGTCCGCGGGTCGCCCACCGGTCACTCGTAGTGGCGAGCTGGACATCGACGTTGATGCCTGCGTAGAAGCGCCTCGCGGCAGCCTTGAGCGCAGGGCCGTCCAAGGGCGGGACTGCCGCGACCCATGCTGCCAGAAGGCGCTTGTCATCCGCGGCAAAGCGGACCTCGCCGCGTAGTACTCGGCGAACCTGGTACGTGTCGTATGGAGCGCCGAGCTGCTCACTGACGCGGTAGGCGAGTTCGCTCGGCGTGACTGGCGTGCCTCGCTTTTTGGCCCATTCAGCGACGGCGGCATTGACGAGCTGGGCCAGCGCCGCCGAGCGCGGTGTGTGCTGGTCTGACGGCATGGCTTCCTCACGGTTCCCCGACTCGGTTTGCGTCGGGTCAACCTACGAAGCCAGCATGGTTGTGTCAAGCTGTCCGCACGTGCTGCCCGGGACTGTGAAGAGGGTGATTACCAAAATTCGCAGGAGACAGGCTGTAGGGCAAGCGGGGAACTAAGGAACGCGCGCTCAGGACTGGCGGTCGGCGGTCCCAGGCCTGTACGGAAACCGCTCGACCGGCTCGCCGGCCAGGATGCGCCGGCCGGTCTCCATCGCCTGCTCGTGGCCGGGGACGCGCCTGGCCCAGACGGTCAGCCACCAGGCCTCGACCACCTCGTCCAGCCGGTCGAGCCGGTAGGAGGTGCGGGCGTCGTCCAGCGCGGCCTGGTACTCGGCGTCGAACCGCGTCCGGAGGTCGTCGGGCAGCTCGGCGCGGATCGCGGCCGGGGTCCGCTCCGGCCGCTCGACCCGGCCGGCTGGGCTGGCTTGCGCGCTCATGCCGGCAGTGTACCGCCGCCACCAGCGCCGGCCTCGGATGGGCAGCGGGCGGGCAGCAACCGGCGGTCGGACGCATCGGAACCATCGCCCAAGGACCGTGACGGACCCTGCCTTGGTCTCCGCAGGCTCACCGGCCCTGAGCTGCGGGTCCGCCACGATCCATGACGGTCTCTTGGCGACGCGCCCGACACCCTGCCAAGCCCGGGGCAGACAGGGGAAGGCAGAGCGCGGTCCAGCGTCCGAACGGGGACCTCGTTCTTTGTGCCAGCGGGAACGGCGGCGCTGATCGGCGTTCCACGGTGCCGGAATTGGCGGGCAGACCGTCCACAGACCGTCAACCAACGGGCATCCAGTGCGCGGACGACGCGCGCCTCCATCTCGGCCGTGGTGTGCCGGTAGACCGCGCCCATCGTGCTCGCGCCATCCGCCGCCCACGACGGCCGCCGGGTCGCGGCATGGCCCATCAGCTCATCAATCACCCGTGTGGGAATGCCGTCGTCCTCCAACCAGGTCGCGAAGGTGTGGCGCAGGTCGTGCGGGCCGCGCAGGTCCAGGCCGACCAGGTAGCCGTGCCTGGTGGCCTCCCGGACCGCCCGCAGGTAGCCGTGGCGGAGCACGTAGCGGGTCGCCTCGGGGAACCAGCAGCGAGCGCCGGTCGCCGGGCAGGTAGCGGGCGAGCACCTCGGCGACAGCCTCGGCCAGCGGCACCACGCGGATGCCGGCCGTGCTCTTGGGCCGGTGCTTGTAGCCGCGGCCGAACCGGCCGGCGTCGTAGCGGACGGTCACGACCTCCACGCGACGCTCGCGGAGCTGCACCCGCTCGCGACGCAGCCCGCACAGCTCCCCAACGCGCAGGCCCGTTCCGACCAGCACCAGCAGCCGGTCCCGGTCCTCCGGTCGCGCGTACGCGAGGAGCTGCCCGAGCTGCTTGGGCGTAACGACCCGGGGCCGGGTCCGGCCGAAGATGACCTCCGGGGGTCTACCGGACGCTTGGGTGGCGGAACCTTCACAACCGGATTGGAGGCCAGCAGCCCCTCGTCCTCGGCGGCCTGCAAGATCCGGTTGAGCAGCGACCGGCAGGCCAGCACGCTCGCATGAGCGAGCCGGCCATGGAGCTCGTGCTGCCACTGACGGACCAGCGACGGCTTGATCTCCCCCAGCTTGCGCCGCCCGAACCGTGGGCGCAGGTGCAGGCGGAGCCGGCTGTCCGCCGAGGCGAGCGTGGTCGGGCTCCGGTCCGGCTCGCTAGCCCACACCTCCCACCACTGGTCCGCCCACTGGTTGAAGGTGAGCCGCCCGGCGGCCGGGTCCCGGTAGGCGCCGTTCAGCTTGGCCGCCTCGACCTGGATCAGGAACCGCTCTGCGTTGGCCTTCGACCGGAAGGTCTTCGAACGCTCCTTACCGTCAGGATCCAGGTAGCGGGCGACGTAGCGTGCCCCCCGGCTGGTTGTTCGCATACGAACGTGAGGCATTCTCACCCCCTCGTCTGGTCATCCCGCCTGCGCGAGCACCGCGGGAACGGTGCTGGTCAGTTCCTCCCGGGCGATGCGGCGCTGCTCGCGAGCACGAGCGGCGGCCGAGGCAGCCAGCCAGGCGTCCGCGATCGTCCGGTGCCCGCTGCCGGCGTAGCGCCAGTCAGTGACCACCAGGACGGCGCTGTCGGCCAGCGGGCGGCGCCAGGCGTCGAGCGGGACGGCGCCAGCGAGCCGGGCCGCGCGGGCATGCTCGACGCGGACACGACGAAGCGCTCCGAACGTGGTCGAGTAGCGGCGGCTCTTGGTCTGCCAGTGGCCCCGGTAGCCGAGCTGGTGCGCCCACTGGCGCAGCCGCAGGTGCTTTAGGCTCGGGTGGCCGCCCAGGTCCCAGCAGGTCCGCACCAGCCGGGCGACGTGCGGGCGGACCGCCAGCGCGTCCAGCTCCTCCTCCCGCAGCCGGTGGTCCAGCACAGCCCCGGCGGCCTCGGTGCCCTTGGTCGCGTACTTGGCCACGTAGCCGGCGACCCGCTCCGCCGACAGCTCCCCCCGTTCGCCGATCGGGCGCACGTCGAGCTGCGCACCCCAGGTCGCGACCAGCGGCAGCCGCACCCCCACGACCGGGGCCGGCACCGCGGCCGGGTGGAAGCCCTCGTCACCGTGAACCGCTAGATGGACCGCTCGGGTCAGCAGGTCGACGGTGAAGCCAGCCGGCGGCGGCGCGACCTGCTCCTGGTCGCCGGGCGGCAGGGCCGCGTCGATGCGCAGGATCGCGTGGTAGTGGATCACGCCGCGGCGCTGATACTCCGCCACCTTGGCGAAGCGGACGCGCACCCGGCGTTTGACCGCGGCCTCGCTGGTGCCGGTCAGGCGGGCCAGCGCCCGGTACAGGTAGATCGTGGTCCGCCGCCAAAGCTCCGGCGCCAGCGCGTTCCACAGCACCTGGGCCTCGTAGTCGTGGCAGTCCGAGCAGATCGGCTCGCCCAGCTCCGGCTCTCCCTCGAGGTGGCGGCGACGGCACGCCAGCGGCCGACCGTGCGGGCAGCGGCGCTGCGGGTCACGCGGATGGCACGGCAGTAGCAGGCCGCGGCGCTCCCGGATCGCATGGACCGGCCCGAACGACGGCGCCGTCAAAGTTACGAACAGCCGCGGGTGCTCCGCGACCGAGGCAGGGACGCCCTTGCCGCCGGCCAGCCCCGCCGAAATGAGCTGAAAGGCGTCCCCGCGGTAGGTCTGCGAGCAGGACGGGCAGCGGGAGGCGCGGCGGTTGCCGCAGGCGGTCAGCAGCACCCCGTCCGGCTCGCCCTCGGTCAAGGCCGGCCCTGCGGGCGGCCGCCTGCGGCGGCCGTCCTCGCGCCGGCAGCGACACGACGGCCACCGGGGCACCGGCCCTACCCTCCACACCAGGCAGCGATGGCCGACACCTGCAATGGGAAGCCTCATAGGCCAGTACGCCGATCAGGGCAGACCGCCCGGCCCCCCAACGTAGGTCGAGTGCGCCAACTAGGCCATTGACCAGCCTGGTGGAGCGGCGCAGATTGGCCCGACGCGCGCGAACCATACGGGCTTCGCGCCAGAAGGGGGGGAATCGCGATGCGTTCTCCAAGATGGCCGTCCATCGCCCGCACCCGAGGCGCACGCCTCGGCGCGCTGTCGGTGCTACTGGCCGGCGGCCTGCTCCTGACCATGGTCCAGCCGGCGGCGGCGAAGCTGGTCGACCGGTCCCACCAGCACGTCGTGGAGACCTTCTCCGACACGGTCTGCGACATCCCGCTCACCATCACCCTCGACTTCATCGCCAACGACCAGGAGCGGCTGGCCAAGAGCGGGTTCCCGCTGTTTCAGTCCACCGGTCGAGGCACGGTGACCTTCACCAACCCAGCGACCGGCAAGTCGGTCGTAAATGCCTTCGCCGGTGCCAGCAAGGACCTGACCGTGGTCGACAACGGCGACGGCACCATTACCCTCCGCACCGCCGTGACCGGGATACCGGAGAAGATCAGGCTGTCGGACGGCACCGTGGCGATCAAGGACGTCGGCCGGGTGGTGTTCGTGACCGTGCTGGACTACAACGGCACCCCGACCAACGTCGAGGACGACGTGTTCATCTCCCAGTCCATCGAGTCGATCTCCGGCCCGCACCCGGACCTGGAAAGCGACTTCACGCTGTTTTGTGAGGTCCTGGTGCCAGCGCTGACGTAGCTGCTCCAAGCCTGGACCCAGCGCGGCGCTCGGTCCGCGCTGGGTCCGCATCGCACCGGGAATCGGTGGTGCCTGGTGGGCACGAGCGGTCACCGCCGGTATGCGGGAACCCCAGGTCACAGGGCATTCACCACTCCCACCTCGGACGGCGAACCAGGAGGGGGCCGGGTTCGACCCCCTCACCCAACCGCTGCCATGGGGCCGCGGTGGGGCCGCGGAAGCTCGGATACCAGCGGTCAACATCGGACACTCGCGGTACATCAAGCCGCAGGTGAGCGGTGGTTTTGACAGGCTGGCCAGGGCGGCCGGAGGGGTCGAAGTTCCCTTACAACGACGAGGTCACGTCGCTGGCCGTGCCCTCGACGTGCCCCAAGCAGCGGTTCGCAGCGGCGACCGACGGTCAACGGCGGTCAGCCGTTTGGCCGGTGAGCTGCGCCGCCGGCCGCTGACGGGCAGCGCGAGAGTGCTTCCCTAGCTCGCGGTGCAGCGCGCCCTGGTCGCCGCCAGGTCGTGCCGCATCGGTCGCGCGGGAATCCAGCGGGTCCGAGCGGTCACGACGGGTACCAAGCAGCCGCAGGTCATCGCACCTGCCCGCCCGAGACCTCGGCCGTTGGAGCCGGCTGGCCGGGGCTTGGAGCCCCGCCCCCGGACGCTGGTCGTGCCGGGAGCGGGGCTGCCAGGCGGATGACGCTGCAGCGACATCAGGACGGCGACGACCTAGGCGGCGCAGCTGTCCTTGAAGAACGCGTTGGTAGCCCCCAGGGGGTTCTGGTTGAGGTGGCCGGTGACGTGCTGGAAGATCCTGGACCCGTCAGAGCCCGTGCCCCGCACCGTGAAGGTGAAGGTGTCGACGAACTTGTCGGCCGAGACGATCTCGCCGTCCTGGCCGAACACGGGGTTGAAGGCGCTGCCACCGTCCCACACCGTGACCGTGCCGGTGAAGGTCGGCCCCACGCCGCTGACCGGCACGGCGGTGAAGGTGCCGGTCTGGGTGAAGGTGAACTGCGCGACCACGGTGCCGTCGGGCAGGGTGCGGAGCTGGAAGTGCTCGACCCCGTTGGAGGTCGTGGTGACCTGGTAGGGGATGTCGGTGCAGGGGCGGACGTCGACGAAGGTCTCGACCCGGTTGTGGAAGGTGAACGTCGTGCCGGGGTTGGCCGCCAGCGCACCGGCGGCAGGAAGCGCGGCGAGGATCACCGCGAGCAGGGCGACCAGCAGGGGTCGCCGCAGGCGAGTTGGTACCATCGGGTGCATTCCCCCCTTCCGGGAGCCGGCGGTGCGGGACCTGGAAGGCCGGGCTGGTGGGTGTCGCTGCGAATCACCACCAAGCTCCCGGCAACAGCACCAACAGGCCGGCTCTCACGGTGACGAGCTGACTGTCGTCGCCCGCCGAAGGCGCGACACTAGCCCCATGCGGCTAGGCGGTCAACACGCGGTCGGACCAAGGTGCCGACCGGTGGCGTGCACAAGCGTGCCACTGTGAGCAGGCTCAGCCGGTCGCCCCGCCTGGCCGTGATCGGCCCTGCCATGCCTGGGTGGTCGATCCGGTCCCTGCTCCCGGAGGACCGGAGCGCCACAGGGCTCCGCGACCGGACCGCGTGCCATCCCCGTGCCATCCACCCCGGGCTCGGTCGGTTCCCAGCGGTCGGCCACGGTCACGCCCGTCACGCTGAGCTGCGCCCACTCCTTTCTCGGTGCAGGACAGCACGAATGGTAAGGATAGGGTCAGGCGCCAGTCGCGCCGGCGCGCCTCGCTCGGCCTTGCGGGCGCGGGGCCCCTACCCCGCGTCCTCGGCCGGCGGGCGCGCCGCGGACTCGACCCGGCCGGGCGGCCACCACGGTCCTCCCAGCTCCGACCCGGCCGGCACGGTCATGGCGAGCACCGTGGAGACCTCGGCACCTGCGCGGATGTTCGCCCTTCGCGCTCCCGTCTGCCTCCCGTCAAGAACGCCACCAGCAAGGCAGGCACTTCTCGAATTCTGGCTGGTAACAGCAAGGCAACCGAACATATGTTTGCGAGGGGAAGGCAGAGCGCGGTCCAGCGTCCGAACGGGGACCTCGTTCTTCTGCCAGCGGGAACGGCGGCGCTGATCGGCGTGCCAGCGTGATGGACTTGGCGGCTGTCCCCTCCGTGTCCCCTCGTCGACCCGAACGCCTGCGGTCCGCTGTGCAGAGCCTCGGCGTCCGCGTCCAACCCGGCCTGGGACAGTCGCGGTCGGCGGTCCCTTGCGCTCAACGGACGTCGCAACCGACCTGGCCATAGTGGGCGCGCTTGCCGATTAGGACAGAGGTGACCGCAGTATTAGACTCCGCCGCGCAATCGCGGCTTTTCATGGATTCCTGATCAAGCGCCAAGGGGGGCACCCAAGCGTTTCTGGCAGCCCGCGGCTGGTCCGGCGGGATCGCCGCGGCTCCAGGCGCGATTGCTTCGCCGTGTGTCGGCTGTGGACAGCGTCGAAGCACACCTGACGCCGGTACGCATCGCTCGTCGCCCGGTGATCTGTCCTGGGCCGCCCCAGGCCTCAGTACCGCCTGCCAATGGAGGCCGTATGCGATCTCTCCGTCTGGCTGTCTTGAGCGCTTCGACCATGCTTGCCGGCCTGCTCCTGGCGCCCAGCGCCTTCGCCAGCACAGCCCTCGGCCTGTCGACCGATCCCACGCTCACGCCGGCGGCGCCGGCGGAGCTGGCCCAGGTGAGCTTCACCGGCCCGACCAACTACACCGCTGGTAGCGGCCCCGCCTCGGTCGCGGTGGGCAACTTCGACAGCGGCGGCGACCCCGACCTGGCGATCGCCAACGAGTTCTCCGGCGACGTCTCGGTGCTGCTCGGCGGCACCGGGGCCAGTTTCACCGGCCCGACCAACTTCGCCATCGGCTTCTTCACCTTCCCCTTCTCGGTCGCCGTGGGCAACTTCAACAGCGACGTTGACACAGACCCCGACCTCGCGGTCGCCAACACCGCCTCCAATAACGTCTCGGTGCTGCTCGGCGGCACCGGCGGCAGCTTCACCGGCCCGACCAACTTCGCCATCGGCGACTTCACCTCCCCCGTCTCGGTCGCGGCAGGCGACTTCAACGGCGACAACGACCCCGACCTCGCGGTCGCCAACACCGCCTCCAATAACGTCTCGGTGCTGCTCGGCGTTGGCGGTGGCAGCTTCGGCCCCTCGACCAACTTCCCCGCCGGCACCCGACCCACTTCGGTGGCGGTGGGCGAGTTCAACGGCGACGGCAGGCCTGACCTGGCGGTCGCCAATGCCGACTCCAACAACGTGTCGGTGCTGCTCGGCGTTGGCGGTGGCAGCTTCGGCCCCCGGACCAACTTCCTCGCCGGTAACACCCCCTCTTCGGTGGCGGTGGGCGAGTTCAACGGCGACGGCAGGCCTGACCTGGCGGTCGCCAACCAGGTTCCCGCCGGCACCGTGTCGGTGCTGCTCGGCGTTGGCGGTGGCAGCTTCGGCCCCCGGACCAGCTTCCCCGCCGGCAGCAGCCCTTCCTCGGTGGCGGTGGGCGACTTCAACGGCGACGGCAGGCCTGACCTGGCGGTCGCCAACCAGGTAGTTCCCGTCGGCACCGTGTCGGTGCTGCTCGGCGGCACCGGTGGCAGCTTCGGCGCCCCGACCAGCTTCGCCGCCGGCAACGGCCCCGCTTCGGTGGCAGTGGGCGACTTCAACGGCGACAGCAAGCCTGATCTCGCCGTCGCCAACGTCAACTCCGGCAACGTCTCGGTGCTGGTGAACAGCACCGTCACCAACCGGGCCCCGGCGGCCGTTGACGACGCCTACAGCACCGCCGAGGACACGGCGCTGACGGTGGCCGCCCCGGGCGTGCTCGGCAACGACACCGACCCCGACGGCGATAGCCTCAGCGCCGTGCTGGGCTCGGGGCCGGCCCATGGCAGCCTCACGTTGAACCCGAACGGCTCGTTCACCTACACCCCGGCTGCCAACTACAACGGCCCCGACTCGTTCACCTACCACGCCAGCGACGGCACCCTCACTTCGAATCTGGCCACGGTGACGATCACCGTCACCGCCGTCAACGACGCCCCCACCGCGGCTGCTGATGCCTACAGCACGGCCGAGGACACGGCGCTGACGGTGGCCACCCCGGGGGTGCTCGGCAATGACACCGACCCCGACGGCGACCCGCTGAGCGCCTGGGTAGGCGCGGGGCCGAGCCATGGCACCCTCACCCTCGACGCGGACGGTTCGTTCGTCTACACCCCCGACGCCAACTACAACGGCCCCGACTCCTTCACCTACCGGGCCAGCGACGGCAGCTTGGAGTCCAACCTGGCCACGGTCACGATCACCGTCACCGCCGTCAACGACGCCCCGACGGCGGCCAACGACGCCTACAGCACCGCCGAGGACACGGCTCTGACGGTGGCGGCCCCAGGCGTGCTCGGCAACGACACCGACCCCGACGGCGACAGCCTGCACACCGTGACCGAAACGGGCCCCAGCCACGGCACCCTCACCCTCAACGCGGACGGTTCCTTCGTTTACACCCCCGCCGCCAACTACAACGGCCCCGACTCCTTCGCCTACCGGGCCAGCGACGGCACCTTCACCTCCAACCTGGCGACGGTGACGATCACCGTCACCCCGGTCAACGACGCCCCCACCGCCGCCGACGACGCCTACAGCACCGCCGAGGACACCGCTCTGACCGTGGCCGCACCGGGCGTGCTCGGCAACGACACCGACCCCGACAACCCCACCCTGACCGCCGTGCTGGACTCAGGGCCAAGCAACGGCACCCTCACCCTGCACACCGACGGCTCGTTCGCCTACACCCCGGCTGCCAACTACAACGGCCCCGACTCGTTCACCTACCACGCCAGCGACGGCACCCTCACCTCCAACCTGGCCACGGTCGCCATCACCGTCACCGCCGTCAACGACGCCCCCACGGTGACGGTGGCCGCCGGCGGGTCGTGCGGCACCGACGACCACTCGGGGACGATCAACCTCACCGTGGGCGATGTCGAGACCGCGGCGGCGGCGCTGACGGTCAGCGCCGCCTCCTCCAACCCGGCGCTGGTACCCAACGGCAACGTCGTCTTCGGCGGCAGCGGCACCGCCCGCACGATGACCGTGAGCACCGTGGACGGACGCAGCGGCACCGCGATCCTGACCGTCACCGTCAGCGACGGGCAGGCCAGCGGCACGGTCGAGGTTACGGTACGGGTCGGCGGCAGCGGCAAGGACACGCTGACCGGCGGCGCAGGCGCCGACCTGATCTTTGCCCAGAGCAACAGCGATACGCTCACTGGCGGGGACGGCAACGACCTGCTGTGCGGCGACAGCGGCAGCGACACCCTGACCGGCGGCGCGGGCGACGACAGCCTGGGCGGCGGCAGCGGCAGCGACCGGCTCACCGGCGGGTCGGGCGCCGACCGCTTCAGCGGCGGCAGCGGCAGCGACACCGCAACCGACTTCACCGCCGCCGAGGGCGACACCAGCGACGGCACGATCCCCTGAGCACCGAACGCGGGCGCACGCCGCGGCGCGCCCACCGGTCGGCAGGCGCCTGGGGCACCGTCGCGATGGCCCAGGCGCCGAGGCCTTGATCGACCTCGGCAGCGGCGACAACCTGCTCCAGGGGGCCAGCCTTGTCGCGGCGGTCGGCCCGGCCTCGGCCAACCTTGGCGTGGGGCAAGAGCACCAGATGCAGACCTGGTGCTCGATCCCTCCGGTGATCTCGTGTTTCGAGAACCACGCGAAGCACGCAAGCCGGGCATTCAGCGCATGGGCGACCCTGGCCTCTATCTCAGCGGTTGGCGCGCTCCCTGACCTGCTCAGTCAGCGACCCAGCTGCGCGGGCGCCGTGAGGGTGACCGGTGATGACCGGACGAGAAAAGCGACAACCCCCAAGAGCCCCGTCCGGTTGACCGGCGGGCAAGCCCGCCTGCTCCCGGCCGATTGGACCCCTGGGGGTCGTCAGTGCCCCGAGGAGCTCCCGTGGCCTTCCCGAGCCTCGCTCGCGGGAGTCTCGTCCTGTGACCCGAAGGTCGCTTGACCTCACCACCGAGACGGGGATTGCGCATACCCACCGCCCGGCGGTTCGCCGTCGGGACCCGTCGGCCCTTCTGGCAGGAGCTCCAATCCGGATTTCCCGGTCCAGCTACGTCGGCCCCTCAGGGCAGCTACGCACACTATGAGGCTACGTGGTTGCCGTCAAGGCGACGTTTCCGCTGGCCAGCCACGTATGCCCAGCTAAGGGCTGGTTGAATTACTTCGATGAAATTTGCGGGATGCGTCCTCGGGCGGACGACCGAGCGGACCACAACCGTACGGCGAGCTATCGTCCGGTCACCGATCCCGACGATGGAGGGACAACATGACCGTCCAGCTGCGCCGCTACAGCATCGCCGTCGGCGAGATGGACGACTGGGTGGCGGAGTGGAGTGCCAACATCCGGCCGCTGCGCCAACGGCACGGCTTCACGGTCCTGGGCGCCTGGGTGGTTGCAGGGACCGACGAGTTCATCTGGCTGCTTGGCTACGACGGTCCCTTGTCGTGGGAGGACGCCGACGCGGCCTACTACGCTTCGCCGCAGCGAACCGCGCTGGACCCCGACCCGGCGCGCCATATCGCCCAGGTGCGCCAGGACTTCGTGCAGGTGGTCAGCTAGGACGTGACGTCCCTTTGGAGTCGGCCCTGCGCGTGGCCCCTGCGGCGGCCGTCCTCGGCCGGCAGCGCCCCGCGGGCACCTGGGAACCGGCCTGAAGGTTGTGCTGGCTCCTTAACCTCCGTAAGTAGGGGCTCCTTCATCTCCGTAAGTAAAGCTGCGTAGTTGACGCTATGTAGACATGGCGCTGTAGGTTCGGCCCAGCTCTCTCGCTTGAGTTGCCCTGTGCGCAACGGGTCGGGATTGAGCTCTAAGGGGGAAACGACCGACTAGCGCCGGGGTGCGGGCGCAAGGAGCCAATCAGCGCAGACCCAGGGCTCGGTCGTTCTGTCGTGATGTCCGGTTCATCTAGCGACTTGTGTTGACGGGAAGTCTCCCCTGCCGCCGATACCGGGGGGTCGTGATCATGCGGCAGACTTGGCTTGTGCTGGTGGCCGCGCTTGCGGCGGCGGTCCCGGCCCTCGGGGCCAACTACCGCCGCCCGGCAGCCCCGTACCCTCCTAGAGGGTCCCCGCACCGAGGTTGGGCCCGCGCACGCGCCCCCCCCGCAGGAGATCAGCTCGCAGGCGAAGCACCCGTTCCTCAAATGGGGGGATTTGATGCGACGACTCATCATTGCGACCATGCTCGCGCTGGCCATGGCGGCGCTGGCGGCCCTGCCGGCATGGGCCGGCAGCCCGCACTTTGTCGGCACGCCCACCATCACCCGCTCCGGCGACGCGCTCACCGTGGCGGGCAAGGTGGCCGGGCTGGGCGACGAGACCCAGATCAACGTGGCGCTGACCGCCGACGTGGCCTGCATCAACCCGGGCAACAACCAGCCCAAGGCCGAGAACAAGGGCGCCACCATCGCTGAGGGGACCTTCCCGGTGCAGAACGGCAAGGCCAACTTCAGCGTGACCGGGGTGGGGACGACCAGCCCGGACTGCTCCCCGCCCATGACCCTGCGCTACTCCAACGTCGTCGTGACCGTGAGCGGCGACAGCTTCGACCCGGACCTGGTGTTCGCCTTCCCGGGCACCTTCTAGCCCGGCCGGCCGGCGCCCGCCCGCCCTGCACGACGGGGGCGGGCGCCGCTGTATGCTGCCCGGGAGCGGTCGACGGCCCCCGCCGGATACCCCCTGCGGCCCCGGGGGCCCAAGTGGCGGATCGCTACGACTCCATGACCACCGCCGATCCTTCGCCGCCGCCCTTTGATGGCCTTGGCGACGGTGTCGTCGGCGCGGTGGCGGCGGACC
>WNFV01015596.1_pt1 | contig 17508 bp, 17 predicted proteins | sample 5400101 | NCBI WGS metagenome assembly WNFV01 (sample SAMN13153361, study PRJNA577476) | soil metagenome | isolation source: 115 cm soil or saprolite under grassland replicate 1 | place: USA:California | collected 2016-06-15
GCGATCCTGCGTGTCCGGGCGGATGGACTCGACCCCGTAGCGCTCGGTGACGAACCGCTTCAGCGCGCGGATCGCAATCGGTGCGTCGATCGATCCGCGGCGGCACGCGTCCTCGCACGGGGCGGCGCAGACGCGGCCGCAGACCGAGGCGAACGGGTTCGGCGCGCGCGCGACGAGGTACGCGTCCTCGTCGCGCCCCTCGGCAATCAACTGAACGTAGCGGCCGGCGTCGGTCGCCACGGGGCAGCCCATCTGGCACTTGACCTGTGCCTTCCAATGCGCGAGATCGGGGAAACGGACGGAGAGCGCCATGGTCAATCGAGCCGGGAAGGCTCGCCGGCGGAAGCGCGATCGGCTGCCCGGCGCGTTTCATCGGCCGGAAAACGGTAATGACCGCCCGGCGTGCGGGCGGCCTTCAGGAGCCCGAGCCGCGCCCATCGCGTTACGGTCGAAGCGGACACCCCGAAGAGTCGGGAGACTTCCCGTCGGGACAGAAAGCGCGCTCCGCCCGGATTCTCCGGAGTTTTCGGATCGTCCTGCTCTGTCATCCGCTTGAAGGAAGCCTCCCTCGGGCCTTTCGCGGTACATATGACGCGCGTCATGTCCGTCGCGAGGTTTGCTTCTCTTTCTTCCTTTGACCCGTTTCCTCCAGTCCGGAAGCGAGCTTCGGGCAGGGCGAAGCGGCAGAAATGATGCAAACGGATCAATCGGCTCCGAGTCCGCGTCCGGCCTCGGGAGGAGCGGAGAAAGCGTGCCGGAGTTTGTCGACTCACCCGGAATCGGTTGGAATCCCTTCGAGCTGTTCGCGCTCGTGGGGCGCCGCTCAACCCCCGGGCGACATCGCGGAGAGCGCCGCCGGATCGCGAATCCGGAAGCCCTTTTTCTCGGTTTCGACCACGCCTTCTTTCTGCCAGCGGCTCATCACCCGAATCGCGGTCTCGACCGTCGTTCCCACGAGGTCCGCGATGTCCTGCCGCGACAGCGCGATCGGAATGAAGACGCCCGCCTCGCTCTTCTGGCCTGCGCGCTCGGCGAGGGTCGAAAGAAGCCGTGCGATGCGGTATTCGACGGACCCCGTCATGTCCGCCATACGGCGGTTCAGTGCCATCAGCCGAAGCGTCAGCCCCGCGAGGAGCCGCCGCGTGATCTCCGGCCGTTTCTCGATCAACGAGAAGAAATCCCGGCTCGGGATCGAGATCATGCCGGAGGGCTCGAGCGCGACGGCCCGGGCGGGGAAGGGGCGGCGCTCGAATACGGCGACCGCGCCGACCGGCTCGCCCGGCCCTAGGATTTCCAGGATCAGATCCCGGTCCCCGGCCGTCTTGACGATCTTGATCCGTCCCAGGAAGAGGAAGTGGATGTCATTGGCGGGATCGCCTTCCTCGAAGATCGTCGCTCCCTTTTCGTAGGCGCGAAGCTCGCAGAGGGGCTCGAGCGCACGACGATCTTCTTCCTTGAGGGAGGAGAGGATCGGGATCGCGCTGAAGGGGATGGGCGGCCGCGGCGGCACGCCGCGATTATCAGCTAATCGCCGGCAGGCTCGAGACGAATGCCCGGCCGCCTCCTGGACCTCTCGAGGTCCGGCCCGGTTTTCCGCGCATCGTCCGGAACAGATTTAACGTGAAGAACACGAGCGCCAGGACGACCGGGATCCCCATGTACGAACCGATCTGGTAGAAGAGCGGCCGGAACGCCGCGGGGTACTGCAGGAGGCGCATCGAGGTGCCGCCAAGCAGTAGCCCGTAAGTCACCTGAGCGAGCGCGGGCGACCACAGGCGCTTGCCGGAGAAGACCGGCAGGATGCGGAAGCTCATTCCGACGATCAAGAGAGTCAGAAAGCCGATGGTGAAGACGTGGCGGCCGGCGTCCGCCCACCAGAGGTTCTGTGCGGGGAGCGGGGTCATGCGCGAAAGAACCACCCCCGCAATCTCGAGAATCGCCCAGAGGCCCAGACACGCGAACGCCGCGCGGATTGCGAACGTCGGCGATCCCGGCGTCCGCATCATCGGGGAGTCCGCCTTCCTCCACAAGAAGCCATTGCCCGACAGGTAGAAAACGGCCGACAGGGCTGCGAGCCCGAGGCCGGCGTCGCGAAGCGCAAGGCCGAGTGGGCCCGGAAGAAACGGGAGCCAGCCGGCGCAAAACAGCGGAGCTGCCGTGCCGAGCGCGGCCATCGCGAGCTCCGGGGTGCGGCGACGCGCCGGACCGACTCCCAGGAAGAGCGACACGACGCGATTGCCGAAGCCGTAGATCCAAGCCAGAAGGAATCCATAGAGCGCGAGGAAATAGAAGGGTTCCGTCAGCGCCGGAGGAAGGGCCGTCTCGGGGTGCCCCGCGAGCCAAAGCCCCTGCGCAGCGATCAGACCGAGGGCGCCGAGGAAGAGAACAGTCCCGAGGCGCACGAAGCGAACGATCGGATCCTTCCGGTCGTACTTCCCTTCGCGCATCTCGCGAAGCAACGCGAACACGAAGGACGCGAAGAGGAGCCCGGCGGCGACCTCCATTCCGGCCGACAAGAGCGAAAGGGCGCGACCGGCGGAGTAGAACCCGAGCGGCTGACCGACGTTTCGGAGGATTACGCCCCCGAACATCAGCCAGAAAGCGGTCCGAGACGAGGCGGGCGTGCGGCTGCCGATCCCGAGGATGCGCGGCAGCGCGTGATACGCGATCCCCATCAGGAAGAGCACGGCGAACCCGAGCACCTGCGTGTGCCCGTGGATCTGCCGGTGGGAGATCGGAACCTCTCCGCCGCCGGCGATGCGCAGCAGGTTGATCATCCCGGTCGTCGCGCCGAGGGTGAGCGTCAGGAAGAGCGACCCCAGGATGAAGTGGGGAGAGAAGGGACGTGCGGAGGCCGCCGGGTCAGGCGACGGAGCGGCGGCTGCGTCGCGGACCGCGGCCTCACGGAGGTCGCGAAGGAATTCCTCGAGCGGCAGCCGGTGAACGGTGGCAAACCAGGCCACTGGCTCGACGATGCTGTATGCCTCGGCCGCGCGGTGGGCGGAGTCGAGATCCTCGACGACTTCCGCGAGCGGAATGCCTTTGGCGGCGCAGGCGCGGGCGAGCGAATGCGCGCCTCCACAACAGGTGTCCAGTCCTCGGGCCGCGAGCGCGGAGGAGAGGTGCGGCATTCTCGCGAGGAGTTCGCGGATCGGGATCTCCGGGTCAATCGAGGTCTCGCTCATGGCGAGACGATCCATCCCGCCGGGTCCCCGCGCCATGACGCCTGTCATATACGGGTTCGATCCGCGCGGGCGAGACAGACGCAGCGGTGCCTAGTAGCCCACCGCATTCCGCCAGTTTCGGGCCGACTCGAGCACCAGGGCGCGGTCGCTCGTCGTGAAGAAGCGGTAGCCGAGCTCGAGGAGCCGCGGGATGTCTTCGCGACGGCCGACCATGATTCCGGCGCACTTGCCGGCCCGCGCGGCTTCGGAGGCGACGCGCGCGACGGCTGAGCGGAACCGTTCGGACGACGTGTCGCCGGGCGCGCCGAGCGCCTGCGAGAGGTCGTTCGGCCCGACGAAGAGGACGTCGACCGCGGGAAGGTCGGCGATCGCCGCGAGGTCGGCCAGCGCGCCTTCGCGCTCGATCTGCACGGCGACGAGAGTGTCCTCGTTCGCCCGCCGCGCGAATTCCGCGAGCGGCATCGTGGCATACCGGTTCGCCCGTACTCCGCCCAGGCCTCGTCTCCCCTCCGGCGCGAACTTCAGCGACTCGATCGCGGCGCGCGCCATCGCGACGCTCTCGACGCGGGGCAGCAAAGTACCGGCCGCGCCCGCGTCGAGGTACCGGCCCACCTGCTCGGAGACCGCGGAGGGCGCCCGAACGACTGCGGGGATCCCCGCCCCGTCGGCGGCGAGAACGGCCGAGGCGAGCGATTCGATCGAAAAGAATCCGTGCTCGCAGTCGAGCACGACGAAGTCGAACCCGGAGATCGCGGCGAGCTCGACGACGCCGGTCGTCGGCCAGGTCAGGAAACACCCGAGAAGAGTCTCACCCGCGCGCGTGCGCGCGCGAAGCGACGTCAATTCGTTCGACTCCGCACCAGGTTGAACTTCAGCATTTCTCCGTAGGAAACGCGGGAGTCGAGGTCTTCGCGCGCGAGCTTCAGGTGTTGCGTCAGCCCCTCGAGCACGAGCTCCATGCCGACGGCGAGCTCTTCGGGTGACGCGGGTGCAAAGTGCTCCTCGACCGCCTTCTTCAGCCCCGGCACAGACCCGAGCGCGGCGACGTGCTCGGGGAAAGGCGTGTCATCGGAGAGGGTGACCTTGTTCCCCGCGGCGAACCATTCGAGGATCGGCTCGTAGAGCGGATGGATCTTTTCGAGCGCCGGTGCCGCGCGGGTGCGCCGCGGCATCGAGAGCTCGTCGGTGTCGTCTTCGTCGGCCCGGCGCCGCTGCGAGGGGCGGCCCGAGTCGGGCGGGGGGAAGCGCCCGTCGAAGAGCTTCTTGACCGCGGTCGCGATGAGCTTCTTTGCGATGACCTCGGCTCCCTGCTGCTCCCCCTCGTAGACCATCTCGACTTTTCCGGTGATGGCGGGCAAGCACGCCGGCAGGTCGCAGAGGCGGGGCAAGACGTGGCGCTCGCCGTGCACCAGACCGCGGCGCTCGAGGTTGGACGCCAGGATCTCGACCGCCGAGATCGGCATGCGCGCCGAAACTCCCGAAGACTGGTCGACGAATTCGCTCGCCCGCGCCGCGAACGCGATCTCTTCGACGAGCTCCCGGAAGAACTCGGGGATCTCGACCGAAGGCGTCGCCGCACGTTCGAGCCACGCCTCCTGCGCGGTGATCCGCGCGGCGACTTTCACCTCGTCCGGGTAGTGCGTCAGGATCTGCGACGAGATCCGGTCCTTCAAGGGCGTGATGATGTTGCCGCGGTTCGTGTAGTCCTCGGGGTTCGCCGCAAACACCAGCAGGATGTCGAGCGGGATGCGCACCGGAAAGCCGCGGATTTGCAGGTCACGCTCCTCGAGAATGTTCAGCAGGCCGACCTGGATGCGCGGCTGCAGGTCCGGCAGCTCGTTGATCGCGAAGATCCCGCGGTTCGTGCGCGGGATGATCCCGAAGTGGATGACCTCCTCGTCGGAGTAGGAACGGCGCTGAGTCGCCGCCTTTATCGGGTCGACGTCGCCGATCAAGTCCGCGATCGTCACGTCCGGCGTCGCGAGCTTCTCCCGGTAACGCTCTTCCCGCGGAATCCACGCGATCGGCGTGTCGTCGCCGCGCTCGGCGAGCATCCGGCGACCGTACTTCGTGATCGGCCGCAACGGGTCTTCGTTCAAGTCACTGCCCTCGATCGCCGGAATCTCGGGGTCGAGGAGCCCGATCAGCAACCGCAGCAGGCGCGTCTTCGCCTGTCCCCGCAGGCCGAGAAGCAGGAAGTCGTGCTTCGACAGGATCGCGTTGTGAAGCGACGGCAGAACGGTCCGGTCGTAGCCGTGCACGCCTTCGAACGGATTCTCGCCGCGGGAAAGCGCGCGCCGGAGGTTCTCCCGGAGCTCCTCCTTGACCCCGCGCGAGCGGTAGCCGCTGGCCTTCAGCTCCCGCAGGGTGGCCGGCCTGGACACAGAGGTCACCGGCGGACTACCAGCCCGCATTCCGCGACTCTCACCCCGGGACGATCAGCGGGATCTGCTCGCCGATCCGGAAGAGTCGGACCTCCGGCATTCCGGAGAGCCTTGCCGCGCGGCGCGCGATCCCCTCGAGCCGGGGTCGCTGGAAACCGACGACGGTCTCGCGGACGCGACCGTTCGATCCCACGAGAAAAAACGTCGGAACGTTGGTGAGCCCGAGTGCGGCCGACGCTTTCCACGGCGGCGGATCGTAGACAGTTTCGAGACCGACGCCGAGCCGGCGCTGGAATTCCCGGGTCTGCACGCGGTCGTCCTGCGAGACGGCGAAAGTCGGGAGCCCTCTTTCGCCGATTCGACGGATGCGATCGAAGTGCGGCCACGCGAACTCCGAGGTGGGGCACGTGGTCTTGAAGAACCCGTAGAGGGTTTCTGCCTGCGGAGCGACGAATCGAGCGCCCGACTCCGTCTCGAGCTCGATGTCGGGAAACACTTCGCCGGGTTCGAGTGCCGCCAAGAAACCTCCCGCTCCGTCCACGCGGAGCCATCCGTTCTCCCGAACGGCGATTATAGACTTCGCGCGCGGACCGCGAACGGAGCGACCGAACAAGTCGCGGGGACAGGTACCGGACAAGTCGCGGGGACAGGTTCTGCGAACCTGCACCCGCCACCGAAGAGAAAAAATGGCGGCGAAGAAATCGCGGAGGCTCTCGCGACGCGAGTTCGTGAAGGGCGCGGGCGTTGCGCTCGCCGCGGGAACGATTCCCGCTGTCGCCTGCGGCCCTCGGGAAAAACAGCCCGCCCCCGCCCGGAAGACGCTGAAGATCCTCCAGTGGAGCCATTTCATCCCCGCGTACGATCGCTGGTTCGACGGCGTCTATACGAAGGAGTGGGGTGAGAAGAACTCCACGCTCGTGACGGTGGACCATATGGCCTCCACCGAGGTCGCCGCTCGCGGAGCAGCGGAGGCCTCGGCGCGCAAGGGGCACGATCTCTTTCTCTTTCTGTCACCGCCGGCCGCGTACGAAAGGCAGGTGATCGACCACCGCCCCGTGATCGAGGCGGTCCAGAAAAAGCACGGAAAGATGATTCCGCTCGCCGAGCGCTCGACGTTCAATCCGAAGACCGGGAACTTTTTCGCGTTCTCCGATTCGTACGTGCCCGACCCGGGCAACTACCGGATCGATCTATGGGAGAGAGTCGGATACGCAAAAGGTCCCGACACCTGGGACGACCTGCGCGCCGGCGGCCGGAAGATCAAGGAGCGGTTCGGGAATCCGGTCGGGATTGGTCTGTCGCAGGAGATCGACTCGAACATGGCGCTGCGGGCGGTGCTCTGGTCGTTCGGCGGCGCCGAGCAGGACGAGGAAGGGCGCGTCGCCATCAACTCGAAAGAGACGATCGAAGCCTTGAAGTACGTCCGCGCGCTCTACCGGGAGACGATGACGCCGGAGGTCTTCACCTGGGATCCTTCCTCGAACAACCGGATGATTCTCGCGGGGCGGGCGTCATTCGTCTGCAACGCGATCTCGGTCACCCGAACTGCGGAGCGGGAGGACCGGGAGATGTCGAAGAAGATCGGGCTGACGCGCGCCCTCAAGGGGCCCGTCCGCCGGATCGCCGCCGAGCACGTGATGAATTGCTACGTCGTCTGGAAATTTGCCGAGAATCCGGACGGAGCGAAGCAGTTCTTAGTCGACCTCGTCGACCATTTCTCCGACGTCTTCCGGGAAGGAGAGTCCTACAACTTCCCCTGCTTCCCGGCATCGCTCCCCGACCTCGACCAACGGATCGCGAGCGACCCGAAGGCCGATCCGCCCGACAAGTACCGCGTGCTCGGCTCGGTCCGCGACTGGGCCACGAACATCGGCTTTCCCGGCTACGCGACCGCCGCCATCGACGAGGTGTTCAACACCTTCGTCCTTCCGACCATGTTTGCCCGCGTCGCGCGGGACGAGGCCACGCCGGGAGAAGCCGCCGCCGCCGCCGAGCGACAGATTCGACGGATTTTCGAGCGCTGGAGCCGCGAAAAGTGACGCGGCGGACAGCTTAGAATCCACTCGTGGCCGTTCTCGACATGTTCCGCCGGCCGCTTCGAAATCTCCGGATCTCGGTCACGGACCGGTGCAACCTGCGGTGCCAGTACTGCATGCCGGAGAAGGACTACGTTTGGCTCCCTCGGCGGGACATCCTCGATTTCGAAGAGGTCGGCCGCTTAGTCGACATCTTCACGGAGGTGGGGGTCGAACGCCTTCGGCTGACCGGCGGCGAACCGCTCGTGCGCCGGGATCTGCAAGAGCTCGTGCGGATCCTCGCTTCGAAAACGAAAATTCGGGACCTCGCGCTGACGACGAATGGGGTGCTCCTGGCCGAGCAGGCCGAAGCGCTTGCCGAGGCGGGACTCCACCGCGTCACGGTCAGCCTCGATACCCTCCGGCCCGAGCGATTCCGTGCCCTGACGCGGTTCGACGAGCTGCCGCGCGTTCTTTCCGGCATCGAGACGGCGTCGAAGCTCGGTTTCTCGAAACTCAAGATCGACACCGTCGTGATCCGGGGGATCAACGACGACGAGCTCGTGCCGCTCCTGGAGTACGGCCGGCGCGTCGGCGCCGAGGTGCGCTTCATCGAGTACATGGACGTCGGGGGAGCGACCCGCTGGTCGAGAGATGCGGTCGTCCCCGGCACCGAGATCCTCGATCGGCTCGAGCGCCACTACGGGCACCTCGAACCGATCGTCGAGGAGAGCTCCGCTCCGGCGGACCGCTTCCGGCTCGCGGACGGCGCCGCGTTCGGGCTCATCTCCTCGATGACGGCCCCGTTCTGCACTTCCTGTGACCGGAGCCGCCTGACCGCCGACGGCGTCTGGTACCTGTGTCTCTATGCCCGGAGCGGGATCGATCTTCGCGGCCCGCTTCGCGGAGGCGCCTCCGCCGAAGAGCTCCGCACGCGCATCGAGTCGGGCTGGCTCGTGAGGGCCGATCGCGGCGCCGAGGAGCGGCTCGCCCTCCACGACCGCGCTCCGCTCTTTCCCGCCGGCACCCTGCGAGAGGACCCGCATCTCGAAATGCACACGCGGGGAGGTTGAAGCGATTGGCTGGATCGGATTCCGACACCGAACCGCAACGACCGGAGCCGGTCCCCGGGCTGACGAATGCGCGCGCGCTGACGCTCGACCGCATGCCGATCCGGACGCGCGAAAGCGGCGTGACCCTCTCGGCATGGCGCCTCTCTGCCGAAAGCGACCAGGGGCGCGGCGCGATCGTGCTCGTCGAAGCGGGGAGCGGAAGCGGGGAGGTCTGGTATCGGGGAGAAGGCATCTTTCTCGGATGGACTGTGGAGAACCTCCGAGCGGCCTACGGCGCGCTGCGGCCGCGGAACGAGGAGTCCGCGTTCGAGCTCCATCAGCTCGGTTGAAGGAGCGCCGAGAGACGGCTAGGCGGGTGGCGCCGAGTTCCGGAGGATCTGCCACTCGTCGGGCGTCAGCAGCGGAGCGGCTCTGGGGTAGTAGACCTTCTCCATCTCCGACTCGTGAGCGGCGAGCCGTCGTTCGAGGTTCTCGACGAGACCGAGGACGTCTGCGATCGGCGCGTGCTCGTCGATCTGGGAGAGAAGGTAACGCGTCAGCTCCCGGATCTGCACATACTCGAGCTTGAGCTCGCGTTCCGGATCGCGATCCGGAAAGGACGCGCGGGCGAGCACGGGCAGGAGAACCCTTTCTTCCGCCGCGGTCCAGCGGCAAAGATGTCCGTGGAAGTCGGCCAGGGCGAGCCGGCAGGCATCGTCCTCCCGGCGGTCGAGCGCGCGGCGAAAATCGTCGAAGCGGCTTCGAAGCCCCCTCTGGACGGCGAGGAGGTCGTCCTCGGAATCCACGCTACAGGCCGGCGAGCCCCGGCTCGATCCGGGTGAAGCCCTGGTCGACCGCCCAGAGATCCATCGAGAGCGAGACGAGGTCGTCCACCTCCGGGATCGGCCGCGCGTCTTCCGAGAGATCGATCGACTTGACGTAGCGGTTGCAGGTCTCGCACGCCTCGACGCGCACTGTCGCATGCTTCTCGCTCTGAAAGGACGGAAGCTTCGCTGGATCCCCTTCGAAGCAGGCGGGGCACAGGATTCGGCCGAAGAGCCACTCGCCGCCGCAGAGCGCGCACGCGAGCATCCGGCGCGCGCCCTCCATCATCGAGGCGTCGCGGCGCGCGGAGATCCAGGGGGAGCCGCCGCAGAACGGACACTGGCCCTGCCGGTGAACGCGGTCGGGCGCCCGGTTGACCGATCTCAGGAACTCGACGTAAGGGCGCAGCATCGCCCGCGAGAGGTAGTCCTCGGAAGACGATCGGTCGCCGGCCCAGTACACCAGAAGGCGGGTGCGGGCGGTCGAGGGAAGGTCTCCCTGCCGGGCGCGGGCCTGTTCGGAAAGGAGGGGCGGGCCTTCGCGAGCGGCATATTCGATCACCGGGGAAAGCCGCGGGAGAAGGCGGTCGACATCTTCGTCCAGACGTCCCATGAGCCGCGCCTTTCCGTGGTCGGCTTCGAGCGAGGCGGCGATCCGCCCTTGGATGCGGTAGAGCCCCGCAGCGAAGCGCAGCGGACCTTCGGCTGCCGGCGCGTCGCGGAGAAGCAGCTCCGCCCGCGCCGCGCGGCGTTCGAAATCGGAAACGATCTTCGAGACGCTACCGCCGCGGGGTTTCTTCACCCCGGATGACTTCGCGGTACCAGCGGGCATGGTGCAGGCGGGCCCATTCCCGCGTCACGGTGCCGCGGATCATCGAGCCGAAAGTGCCGGGCTCGGCGGCCGTCGCGAGGTAGATGTGGAACACGATCGCGACGGCGAACAGGATGAAAGTCACGTCGTGGATCAGATACGAAAGCTCGAGAAGCAGCCTCGGAAAAGCGCGGGGGAACCAGATCAGGAGACCGGAGAGAAGAAGTCCCACGGCACCGAGCCCGGCCGCCCAGAAGAAGAGTTTCTGGCCGCCGTTGTATTTGCCCACGTCCGAGTCGTCCGTCCGAGCCATTCCCGGTCGCGCGGCTCCAGGCGCATGTCGGAGATCCAGTGTACGAACATGACCGCGGATGCGAGAGAGAACGCGATGCCGATCCAGGGATGGAGGAGCCGGCAGACCGTGAGCCCGCCGAAGAGGTGCGCCATCCAGCCGAAGACCGGGCTCCAGATCGGCATGCCCGTGAAGACGCTCACGAAGAACGTCAGTGCGACGCTCCAGTGGATCAAGCGTGAGACGAGCCGGTGCCGGACGATCTCGTTGCCGACGATGACGTCCTCTCTGTCGCGGGCAGCGACGACGGCCGTGTCGAAGGGGCGGTGGGGAGTGGCGGCGCTCATGCGGGACCCCCTTTCGGCCTATGCATCCGGCAGATTGCGGTCACGGGCGTCGGCGCCACGGACTTCTTTGGGTCCGAACTTCGTGTAGTGCGTGAACGCGCCGATCACGGCGCCGAAGATCGCGATGGCGCCGAGCGGGCGCAGGACGGACTTCCAGAACCGGACGAGGATCGGGACGTGCGGGTCGCGCGGCAGGTCGTACCACTCCGGATGGTCGCCGTGCGCGAGAACGGTCACGACTCCGGTGCCATGGACTCCCTCGGGATTGTAGAGGGTGGCATTCGCGAAGCCGGTCGTCTTCAGCTGATCGACGCGGCGAAGCCCCATCGCGACCATGTCGTCCTTCGTGCCGAACTGGAGGCAACCGGTCGGGCAGGCCTTGATGCACGCCGGCTCGAGTCCCACGGATACTCGGTCCACGCAGAGCGTGCACTTCGCCATCTTGCCGGTCGTCTGGTGGAATCGCGGAACGTCGAAGGGACAACCGGTCTCGCAGTAGCCGCAGCCGATGCACTGGTCGGGGTTCACGTCCACGATCCCGTTGGCGTACTGGACGATCGCGCCCGGCGCCGGGCAGGCCGCGAGGCATCCCGGCTCCTCGCAGTGCATGCACTGGTCCTTGCGCATCAGCCAGATGAGACCTCCGTCGAAGTCCCGCTCGTTGAAACGGATCAGGTTCCAGTATTCCGCATGCAGAGTCGGCAGCGTCTGGTACGTGCCGGTCTGCGCCGTTGCGATATGCCGCAGGTCGTTCCACTCGATGCACGCTGCCTCGCAGGCTTTGCAGCCGATGCAGGTGGTCGTGTCGATGTACTTCGCGACGGTCGGGACCGATCGCATCCCCGACAGGCTTCCCCACACGGAAGCGGAGGAGCGGCGGATCTCGAGGTTCTGTTGAACGCTCATCTCCTCCTCCTCAAGCCTTCTCGACGCGCACGAGGAAGGCCTTGTACTCCGGCGTCCAGGTGTTCGGATCCATCGCGGACGGCGTCAACGTATTGGCGAGCGGGCCGGTGTGGTTCGGATCGCCGGCGAAACCCCAGTGGATCGGGAAGCCGATCTGCCAGGCCGGTTTTCCGTCGATGTTCAACTGCTGGAGCCGCTTGGTGACCATTGCGACGCCCTGAATCTCGCCGCGGGCCGAGATGACCTTGACCTGGGAGCCGTTGGTGATCCCTTTCTCTTTCGCCAGGCCCTCGGGAAGCTCCACGAAAAACCCGGGCTGCAGCTGGTTCAAGGTCCCTTTGTGCTGGTGCTGCGTCCAGTAGTGGAAGTGCTCGGTGAGTCGGTAGGTCGTGCAGACGATCGGAAAGTCCTCCTTCTTACCGTAGACGTCCTTGTCGGAGGAGAACCTCTTCGACGCCGGGTTCGACGTCACTTTCGGATGGAGCGGGTTCGCGATTGCCGCTTCGACCGCCTCGTAGTGCTCGGGGAAGGGCCCGTCGTTCAGGGAGGGTGCATACAGGCGGCCAACCCCCTCCGGCAGCATGATGAAGGCGCCGTAGGTTCCGGGAGGCGCGTCCGGCTTCATGTCCGGCACGTCGCCCACCCATTTCTCGCCGTTCCAGACGATGCCGGGCCGCTTCGGATCCCACGGCTTGCCCTCGGCGTCGGCGGAGGCGCGGTTGTACATGATGCGGCGGTTCGCCGGCCAGGAGAACGCCCAGTTGTGGAACATACCGAGTCCCGTCGGATCGGCAGTCGAGCGGCGCTGCGCGTTGTTTCCCGCCTCCGTGTAGACGCCGGAGTGGAGCCAGTTACCGCACGAGGTCGTGCCGTCGTCCTGGAGCTGCCCGAACCCGTCGAGCTGCTGGCCGGCGGTCTTCAGAACCTTCGTCTTGTCCTTCGGGTCCGGGATGTCGGCGAGCGCCTTGCCGCTCATCTCCTTCAGGACCTCGCCGAGATCCGGGTTGACCGGGTTCGGATAAGACCAGGAAAGGTTCAGGATCGGCTCGGGCAGAGCGCCCCCCTCTTTCTTGTAGAGGTCGCGAACCGCGAGGAAAGTGCGCGCGAGGATCTCCTGGTCGGCCTTGGACTGACCGGGCGGATCGAGCGCCTTCCACTTCCACTGCAGCCAGCGCGCGGAGTTGGTGAACGTGCCGTCCTTCTCGGCAAAGCTCGCGGCGGGCAGGAGAAAGACCTCCGTCTGGATCTTCGAGGGATCGGCGCCGCCGTACTCCTTCGGCGCGTTCCAGAAGCGGGCCGTCTCGGTCTCGACATTCTCGACGACCACCATCCACTTCAGCTTCGAGAGCGCCGCGACCATCTTCTTCGAGTTCGGCCCGAGCCCGACCGGGTTCATGCCGAACGTGATGAAACCCTCGGGCCCCGGCTCCTTACCGCCGACGCGCGTCGAGCTGCCGCGGTACATGTCGTCGAAGATGTACATCCAGGAGTAGTTCCCGTCGACTTTCGGGAGCCACTCGTATCCCCAGTCGTTGTCTTTCGTCGCGGCCTTGCCCCACGCGGCCTTGAGGAGGGAGACCATGAACTTCGGGTAGTTCGTCCAGTAGTTCATCGAGGCCCAGGCCTGGCTATTCAACGTCTTCGGGACCGCGTTCTCGTAATAATCCGTCAGAGTCGCGAGCTGCCCGGCCGGGGTCTTCAGATACCCGGGCAGGATCTCGAACGTGCCCGCCGTGTCGGTCGCGCCTTGGATGTTCGAGTGACCGCGGAAGGCGTTCATGCCGCCGCCCGGCCGGCCCACGTTCCCCAGAAGGAGCTGAAGAACCGCGCCCGCGCGGATCATCTGGACTCCGGTCGAGTGCTGCGTCCAGCCGAGCGCGTACGTGATCGTCCCGGCCTTCTCCGGCACGCCCGTGGAAGTGACGATCTCCGCGACCTTCTCGAAGGTCGCCTTCGGGGTACCGCAGATCCGCTCGACCATTTCCGGCGTGTAGCGATCCACGTGCGCCTTCAGGAGCTGGAAGACGCAGCGCGGGTTCTCCATCGTCGGATCGGTCCCGTAAGCGGTCGTCTTGGGGTCCGCCTGGTAGGCCCAGCTGTCCTTGGCGTACTCGCTCTTGGCCTCGTCGAAGCCGGAGAAGAGGCCTTCGTTGAACGCGAACTTTTCCCCGACGATGTAGGGGCCGTTGGTGTGCAGCTTGACGTAGTCCTCGTGGTACCGCTTCTTGTCGATGGCGTAGCGGATGAGGCCGTTCAGGAAAGCGATGTCGGTCCCGGGCCGGATCGGAGCGTAGAGATCCGCGACCGCTGCGGTGCGCGTGAAGCGCGGATCAACGGCGACGAGCTTCGCGCCGCGGGTCTTTTTTGCCTCCAGGAACCACTTGAACCCGACGGGGTGGTTCTCCGCCGGGTTGCCGCCCATCGCGAGGATGACGTCGGCATTCTTGATGTCGACCCATCCGTTTGTCATTGCCCCCCGACCGAACGTGGCGGCCAAACTGGCCACCGTGGGGCCGTGTCAAACCCGGGCCTGGGTATCTCTGTACGGCACCCCCAGGGCCGTGATGACTTTCCATTGGAGGAAATTGAACTCGTTCGTGTCGGTGCAGCCCCCGATGATCGCCATGCCGGGGCTGCGGTTGACGACGTCCCCTTTGGCGTTCTTCGCGACGAACGTCTTGTCGCGCGTCGTCTTGATGTGGCGCGCGATCTTCGAGATCGCCTCGTCCCACGAGACGTCTTCCCACTTGTCGGATCCGGGCCGGCGGACCTTCGGCTTCATCAGCCGGTTGGCGTGCGTGATGTCGTCCTTCAACGTGATGCCCTTTGGGCAGAGCGTGCCTCGGGAGATCGGGTGGTCCGGATCTCCCTCGACGTGGACGACGGAAGCGACGGCGTTCTTCGACTTGTCGCCGAGCGTGTGGATGATGACCCCGCAGGAGACCGCGCAGTAGGGGCAGATACTTCGGGTCTCCGTGGTGCGCGAAATCTTGAACTCGCGCATCTCCGCTTTGGCCCGGGCGACGTCGAATCCGAGGGCGATCGTGCTTCCGACGGCCGTGGCTTTCAGAAATCCGCGACGGGTCAGTTCCATGGTCCCACCTCCCGCGGAAACGAAGCGTAGCCATTCCAGAACTCCCGCCGCGCTTTGTCAAGGCCTTTCTCGGGACCGGAAAAGGCAGATCGGCGAAGCCTCGGCTATGCGGAGAGAATTCGCGAGGGGTTTGCGTAGATGTTGTAACGCCTTTCCCTCAGAAAACCCACGAGCGTCAGCCCCGAAGCGTCGGCGAGCTCCACGGCGAGGCTCGAAGGCGCGGAAACGGAAGCGACGACGGGAATCCCGGCGGAATACGCCTTTTGAATGATCTCGAACCCCGCGCGGCCCGAGACCACCAGGACCGAATTCGCGAGCGGCAGCTCATCCTCCAGCAGAAACCGACCCACGAGCTTGTCGGTCGCGTTGTGGCGCCCGATGTCTTCACGCAGGGCCAGGAGGCGTCCGCCGGCGTCGAACAGACCGGCGGCGTGCAGGCCGCCGGTCGTGGAAAAGACGGACTGGCTCTCCCGGAGCTTTCCCGGCAGCGCGAAGAGGAACTCCGGGCGGATCCGAAGGTCCGAGACCAGGGGCGCAGCGTCGGAAGGGATGACGTTCTCGATCGACGTCTTTCCGCAGACTCCGCAGGCCGAGCCCATCACCGTTCCCCGTTCGAGCTTCTCGCCCCGGGCATATGCGTCCGGATCGAGAGTTGCCATGATCACGTTCGCCCGCAGCTGCGGTTCGATGCGGGGATCGACGGGCCGTTCGAGACCGAGGAGGTCGTCGCGGGACGTCAGGACGCCTTCGGCGAAGAGGAGTCCGGCCGCGAGCTCCTCGTCGTTGCCGGGGGTGCGCATGGTCGTGACGAAAGATCTCGCGGCGCCGCGATCCGCCGGGCGGATCCGGATCTCCAGGGGTTCCTCGACGGCGAGGGCGTCGTCCCTTTCGACCTGCCGCTCCCCGTCGCGCGCCACGACACGCGTCCTCTCGATCGGTTCCACAGAGAGATCCTAGCAGGCCCGGGCTGCTATCCGCCGACTGGGTCGAATACGAGCTCGGTCGTTATCGCGATCGCGGCTCGCAGCGATCGGTAAACGGGGCAGCGGTCCTTGTAGAAACCGTGAACCCGGAGGGCGGTCTCGCGCTCCGCTTCGGGTGCCTTCAGCTTCAACCGGAGGTGGATCCGCTTGATCACGAGAACTCCCTCCTCCTTCTCGATTTCGCCCACCGCCTCCCCGACGAGCCGGTCTCCCTCCGCCGAAACGTGGCGCACCTCCAGTGCGCCTGCAAAGGTGCCGGTCAGTCAACCCGCCGCGGCCGCGACGACGTAGTCGAGAGTCGTCGCGCGAGGTTCGTAGGCATCCGGCGACACCTTGTAGTGCGTGGCGACCGCGCCGTGAAGGCCGAAGATCACGGGGTCCTTCTCCGCCGGCAGGTAGGCCTTGCGGACGGGCCCTTTCACCCGCTCGATTCGCACCTGCGATCGATAGACGACCTCGGCCATTTCCCCCCTTTCCCTTTCGCAGCGCGAACCATGCTCCGGGCTGCGCGCTGCCCGCCGGATGAAGCGGGCCGCCGCCGAATCGGTGACCCGCTCCTGCTTAGGAGGACTCTACGCCAGTGCCGCGCTCTTCCGGATAAGGCGCAGATAAATCTGGTTCGACCCGGGTCCCGAGCAAGCCCCGCTTCCGCGGGGTTCTCTTCCGGGTCAAAAAGACCGGGTCAAAAAAAAGCCCCCTCCCGCGGAAGGGGCTTGAAAGTGTGCTCGATCGCAAACTAGGGGTTGAATGTCACCACGATGACGGCCTTGCCGCGGTCGGTTGTCAGCTCGGTCGCGGTCGTAATCCGCGACGCGTCGATCGCGTGGCGGTCGACGAGATACGCCTTGGCGCTCTCCGCGCGCTGGCGAGCCAGCGATTCGCGGCGCGAGGCCGCGGTTCCGTCGTCCGCATAGCCGGTGATGACGACGGTCGCGCGCGGGTTCTCACGTAGCCGGAGCGACACCGCGTCGAGACGCGCCTTCGCGATATTCGTGATCCGAGCGCTGCCCCGATCGAAGTCGATCGTGTCGGTCGTCGGAGCGGGCGGAGGTGGCGGGGCGACCACGGGCGGAGCCGGAGGCGGCATCGGAGCCGGCGGAGCCTCGGGCGGGGCCGGCCGAGGCGGCGGTGGAGCAGCAGGAGCGGGAGGAGCAGGAGGAGCAGGAGGAGCAGGAGGAGGCACGATGACGGTCGGCACCGTATAGCTGAAGTTGTAGAGAGCCGAGAGTGCGACTTGGTTTCCCTTGGTCTTTACAGGAGTAAATCGGTTGGCTCCCGATTCGAGCTTCGCGTGCAGGTATTCGAGACCGAGGGCGTACGGTCCCGTTTTCCAGCGCAGCATGCCGTTGTAGATCTGGTTCTTCTGACGCGCCGCGCTTCCCAGGGCGCGGATCGCGTCGCTGTCGTTCGGGTCGTCGAGCGCGTAGAACGCATAGACGCCCCAATTCGGCGTGAAGTCGTAGCCGATCTGAGCCCATCCGCCGGTGTCCTGGATCGGACGGGCGTCTCCCGCAGCGTTTCGCCAGACGCCGAACTGGTTGATGGCCGTGAACTGCTGGCCGGCCCCCTGGGACGTGTAGACATTGCCCTGGATAAGGAAGCCGCCCATCTGATA
>WNFV01009200.1_pt1 | contig 17506 bp, 17 predicted proteins | sample 5400101 | NCBI WGS metagenome assembly WNFV01 (sample SAMN13153361, study PRJNA577476) | soil metagenome | isolation source: 115 cm soil or saprolite under grassland replicate 1 | place: USA:California | collected 2016-06-15
GGCCGGGTCCGAATTCGCTGATCTGATAGCAGATCGACACGCGGTGTGCCGGTATATCGGGCGATACTGGAATGAGCTTGACCCTCCGCGTTTCGATCTCGTCCTGCATGACCCGAACCGGAACCAAGCCGATCGCAGTACCGTGGAGAATCGTCAACATCGTGACCGAGAGGCTGTTACAGGTGCTCACCCGCAGGGGAATTGCGCCAGCATCGGCGAACCACTTTGTGACAGTCGCATGCAATCGCGCCGTCGGCGGGCTCACGATCAAATGAAACTGGCAAAGATCCGAAGGCGAGAGAACATCCCGGGCGAGCTCGAAGTCCGAGCTGGCGAACCAGCCTAGCTTGTTCTTGCCGATTGGCTCTTGCCTGACATGCGATCCGACAGCAGGCTCGGACACGATTGCGATATCGAGTTCCTGCTCATTTAGCTTCTGACTCACGAGCCCGGTGTCACCCACGAACACCGACGTCTTTATTCCCGGATAGCGTTGTTCGAGACGGCGCAAGAGGTCGGGCAGGCAGATCAGCGCAAAGCTTTCATTAAGTCCGAGACGGAGCATCCCCTTGAGCGGGTCCCGGGTGCGAAAGCGCTCGACCATCTCGCCGGCTGCGCCAAGCAGACGGTCAGCATATTCCATGAGCGCATGCCCTTCGGCGGTGAGGCTGACGCGCGGGCCGCGCCGGATAAACAGCGGGGTCTTAAGCACGGCTTCCAGTTCCCGAATGCGCTGCGACACGCTCGGCTGACTGAGCCGCAACGCGCGTGCGGCGGCGTGAAAACTGCCGAGCCGGACAATTCGCTCAAATGCCTTCAGCTGGCTAAGGGTGACGTTCATGATAGGTATTATCTATCAAGTTGCCACATAAAAATCAACTTTTATTTACCATTGACTGCTGCTATGGTTTCCGCCGACATCGGCGACTGGTCGCACAGAAACGTACCCCGTGCACGCGGATGCAGCAAAAATCGTATTGGAGCCGCTCGGCGCCGCTGTGGCGGCCTACCCGTGGCGCGTGCCGCGATGGGTAAAGGCGATCGACAAGGCGGTCATCGTCCTGCTCAATGTCACGCTCGCCGTCGAAGTCGTTCTGATTTTCGTCAACACGATGGCGCGGACGCTATTCAACTCGTCGGCGCTGATGGGCGTCGACGAGACGTCGTCGCTGTTTCTGATCACCATAGCCTTTCTGGGCGGCGCCGTTTCCTACGGCCGCGGACAATTCATCGCAATCACCATGCTCGTAGATCGGGCCCCACGCATGTGGAGCGACTTTTTCAAGGCCTGTGCAGAATGGTTCGTCATCATCGTGTCGGTTCTGATCGGCGGCTATTCGGTTCCCCTCTTGCTCGCCAATTTCGAGGAAAAGACGATCCTGCTCGGCATTAGCTATATCTGGATGACGGCGCCTATCACGCTGGGATGCGCGTTGTTCGTCGTTCATGCCGGCCTTTCTTTGTTTAACCGGCCAAGGGTCGCGATTGTGGCCGCAACAGCGGCCGTGGGAACGGCCGTGTTGCTGTTCTTTCTTTTCAAAGCGAATCTCGGCGTCCACCCGCAGTCGCTCTACACATTGCTCGCGGTGATGTTCATAGGGCTGATCGCCGTTGGCGTTCCGGTCGGGTTCGTACTCGCCATGGTCGGCATCGTCTGCGTCCTTGCGGTCGGATCGGCCAATATGCTGGCGGTCGTCATGAACGCGCAGCGCGGATCGGGCGGATTCATCTTTCTCGCGCTTCCGTTCTTCGTCCTTGCGGGCTTCATCATGGATCGCGCCGACGTCGGGGGACGGATCGTCAATTTCATCGGCTCGCTGATTGGTCATGTGCGCGGAGGGCTTCTGCAGGTCATGATCGTCGGGGTTTACACCTCGTCCTGCATTTCGGGCTCCAAAGCCGCCGACATGGCCACGATCGGCATTCCGATGAATAGGAAGCTCGACACGCACGGCTATGAGCCGCACGAACGCGCCGCACTGCTGGCGGCTTCTGCCGCCATGGCCGAATCCGTGCCGCCGAGCATCGCGCTTATTCTGTTGGGCTCGGCAACGTCTATTTCCACCGGAGCCCTATTCGTCGCCGGTTTTGTTCCGGCAGCTACCGTCGCGGCTTGCTTGATGCTGCTCGTGCGCTTTCGCGCGACGTTTGCAGGTTGGAAGCCGACGGCAAGGGCGCCGCGCAAGGAAGTCCTGCGCTCGGGTCGCCGGGCCGTTTTGCCGCTCATGATGCCGGTCATCCTGATCGGCGGCATCGTCGGCGGCATCGGAACGCCCACCGAGGTCTCGACCTTCGCGGTCCTCTACGGACTCGCCCTCGGGATTCTGTATCGACATATCAAGCCGCGCAGCTTCTGGTCGATATTGACCAATGCGTCGCTGCTCAACGGCATGATTTTCTTTACCGTGAGCGCCGCGACGATCTTTTCCTGGGCCATGACGCTTGAAGGCGTGACGGTCGCGATCGCGACGATGGTGGCGAATCTCGGCGCTGCGGCTTTCCTGCCGATGGTGATCGTCATCACCGTGCTCATGGGCGCGCTGCTCGAGAGCTTTGTCACGATCGTCATCCTGTCTCCGCTCTTGCTGCCCGTGGCGCTGCAGCTCGGCATCAACCCGCTGCAGTACGGGATCATCATGACCGAGTCCTTCGGCATCGGCTCCATCCTGCCGCCGATCGGCATCGCGCTGTACGTCGCCTGTGCCATTTGCGGGGCGCAAGTCGAACGGGCGAGCAGGCCATTGCTGTGGTACCTGCTGGTGATGTTTGCCGGTCTGATGCTGGTGGTATGGGTGCCATGGATCACGACCGTGCTGCCGGCGTTTTTCAACGTCAAAGCCTGAGAGCCTCCAAGTCAAGACAAGGAAGGAGTAACGTCATGGACTCATCGCAACGCTCCAAGAACGATCCATTCGGAACGCCCGGCAACGGCGCTACGTCACGCAGAAACATTCTCCGCCTTGCCGGCGCATCGGCCGTGGCGGCGTCGTTGTCGCCGTTCATGTCTCGCCGTGCCGCCGCTCAGACCGCCGCCAAGCGCATCCGTTTTGCCCATGCGGCGCCGACGGCGCATGCCTGGCACCTCTGGGCCGAGCAGTTCAAGAAAACGATCGAGGAGAAGACCGGTGGCAAGATCCAGGTTCAGATCTTCCCCAATGCGCAGATGGGTAACGAACGCGACACCGCCCAGGCGGTCCGCATCGGTTCGATCGAGATGGGCGCTATCGGCGTCGGGCTGATGAACTGGGTGCCCGAGATGTCGATCACCGACGCTCCGTTCCTGTGGAAGAACCGGGCACAAGCCTACAAGGCGATCGCCGGCGCATTCGGCGACGACCTGCGCAAACGTTCGCTTGAAAAGGGTTTCATGCTGACCGGCTGGACGGACCTGGGCTTCCGCTGCATGACCAACAACAAGCACCCGATCATCTCGGTGAAGGACATGCAAAACCTGAAAATGCGGGTACCTAACTCGAAGGCGTACATCGCCATGATGCAGGCCACCGGCGCTTCCACCGTGGCCGTCGATCTCTCCGAGCTGTACCTCGCGCTGCGCCAGGGCATCGCGGATGGACAGGACACGCCGCCTTCGGTAGTCAAGTCCAACAAGTACTACGAAGTGCAGAAATACGTCTCCAAGACCGATCACATTCTCACTACAGCGTACACCGTTGCCAATCCGAAGTTTTTCGACAGCCTGTCCGCGGACGAGCAAAAGATTTTCCTGGCCGCGTGCAGCGACGCCGACGACTATTTGCGCCAATACACGCAGAAGGACGAGGCGGAAGCGTACAACTTCCTCAAGAACCAGGGGATGCAAGTCAGCCTGGACGTGGACGTCGAATCTTTCCGCACAGCTTGCGCACCCGTTATCGAGAAATTTCCCGATCTGTTTCTGCCGGAGCTCGTGAAGATGGCGCGGGCAACGCCGGCGTGAGCGCGGTGGACCCCACGGACGACAGATGAAAACCAGCAATTCGGTCAAGGAGGCCGCGGCGACGCGCCGGCAGATCCGTGGCGTGCATTTGACCTTTGCCGCGCCGGCGATCATCGAGGTCCTTGCGGCAGTCGATATCCAGTTCGTCTACATCGACGGCGAGCACGGTTGTTTCGACTGGCGCGACATCGAGATGGGTTGCATCGCGGCGGAACGCCACGACTTGACGCCGATCGCGCGCATTCCCGATACATCACAGGCCACGATCACGCGTTTTCTCGACCGCGGCGTCCGGGGCATTGTCGCACCGCACATCGAATCGCTCGACGATGCGCTGCAGGTGATTCACTGCGCGTATTTTTCGCCTCTCGGCAGCCGCTCGTTCGGCGCAGGCCGTCCCGAATACGGCCAGCGGATCGAAAGCCGGCCGGCCTACATGCAGGCATGCAATGCCGCAGTCTCGCTCTGCCTCATGATCGAGAGCGGGGCGGGTCTCGATATCGCCGGCGAGCTGGCGGCGATGCCCGGCGTGGATTACATGAGCTTCGGCATGCTGGATCTCGCGCAATCGCTGGGCCATCCGGGAGATCCAGAGCATGGCGAGGTGAAGGCGGCTGTTGCGGCTGCGTCGCGCCGCATTCGCGCCGCGGGTAAGCCCGTGCGGGAGGATTTCATGAAATTCGTCTGGATCAATGACGTGCTACTCACCGGGGCCCGCGGCCTGCTGGATTCGTGAAAAGATCATGGACCACCCGCGCTGCATGCCGGCTTGAATGCGCCGCCAAACCTGCAAAGGCAATTCGATGATCGAAAACGACGTGATCATGACTACGAAATACGGCCGCCAGCCGAGCTTCGTCGTCTGTCCGGACGAGCTGGGACAGTTTCCGGCGATCATCCTTTACATGGATGCTCCGGGCATCCGCGAGGAGCTCCGCGATCAGGCGCGACGCATCGCGAAGCACGGCTATGTCTGCCTCCTGCCCGATCTCTACTATCGGCTGGGGATGCTTCGCTTCGACATTCCGCGGCGTGACGAAGCCATGTCGGTAGTCATTCGGGGCGCGATGAAGAGCCTCAACAACGTTGCCGTGACCGACGACACCGCGGGCATGCTCGCGTTTCTGGACGCCCACGAGAAGGTGAAGCCCGGACCGGTCGGTTGTGTCGGGCATTGCATGAGCGGGCCTTTCGCGACGACCGCGGCGGCGCGGTTTCCGCGGATAAAAGCTGCCGCGTCGCTGTACGGCGTCGAGATGGTCACCGATCGGCCGGATTCACCTCATCTGCTGCTGAACCAGGTCAAGGGTGAGCTGTACCTGGCTTTTGCGGAGGTCGATCCGGGGGTCCCGGCCAACGTGATCCCCGATCTCAAAGCCGCGCTTGCCAAGGCAGGGACGAAGCACGTGCTCGAGACGATCCCCGGGACGCACCACGGCTACTGCTTTGCGGCACGTGCCGATTACCACCCTGTCGCCGCCGAGGAAACCTGGGTCAAGCTGTTCGACCTGTGGGATCGAAATCTCAAGTAGAAGCACCGTATCTCGCGATCTGAACCAGCGCCATGCCCGTGCTCGACGTCAAGGCAGGTTACATCCGGTACCAAGTCCACGGCAGCGGATATCCCGTGCTGCTGTTCGCTCCCGGTTTCTTGAGCTCTCGCATCGAGCGGTGGAGCACCAATCCGGCGCGGCGCGGCGTGGATCAGGACTGGCTGGATCCAATCGCCGAGCTGTCGTCGGAGTTTCAGCTGATCGCTCTGGATGTGCGCAACGCCGGACAGTCGCGTGCCGCGATCGGTCCGGAAGACGACTGGACGACATACACGACGGACCACCTGACGCTGCTCGACCATCTCGCGGTCACCCGCTGTCATGTCATGGGCGCCTGCATCGGCGTCTCGTTTGCGCTCGCGCTTGCCAAGGCGCGATCCGGGCTCGTCTCGGCGCTGGTGCTGCAGAACCCGATCGGCATTGCCGCGGGCAATCGCGCTGCCATCGATAGCGAGTTCGAGAAGTGGGCGGCCGAAGTTCGCAGCTGGCCCGACATCGACGCGAAGCAATTACCGGGTTTCCATCGGCGTATGTTCGGCGGCGATTTCATCTTCAGCGTATCGCGCGAGTTCGTGCGCGGCTGCGCCATCCGGATGTTGCTGATGCCCGGCGACGACGTCGTGCACCCCGCCGAGATCTCGGCGGATCTCGCGCGCGCGCCGAACGTGGAAGTGTTCGCGCCATGGAAGGGCCCGCGATATCGCAAGGCGGCCATGATCCGTGTGCACGACTTCCTTGCCGCCCATCGGCCGGCGGCGACGGCCGCCCGCCGCGCCGGCGCGCATTGAGATGCCGCAGGCAGAAACGGCGATGCAGCGGCTCCTAGCAAAAAGGACAGACTCGTGACCCGGATCGCCGTGCTTGACGATTGGCAGCGTGTTGCGCGGGTGAGCGCAGACTGGGCGCCGCTCATGGCGCGCGCCGAGGTGAGCTTCTTCGAGACGCCGTTCTCCAGCGAGGAGGCCGCCGCCCGTGAGCTTGCCGAGTTCGACGTCATCCTGGTCACGCGCGAGCGGACGCCATTCCCGCCGTCGCTCGTCGCCCGCCTGCCGCGCCTGAAAATGTTCGGCTTGACCGGCGCCCGTGCGGGGCTGATCGACATCGCCGGCATGATTTCCCGCGGCATCACCGTGTGCTACACCGGAGGAGGCCCGTCGGCAAGCTCGACCGCCGAATTGGCGCTGGCCTCATGCTCGCGGCGGCAAGACGCATTCCCGCCGGCGACGTCGCGGTCCGCGCCGGTCGATTCCAAGCGGCGAAGTCGGCGGGTGCGACGCGGGTATCGAAGGAGGAATTGCTCTCCGGCGCGGACGTGGTGAGCCTGCATCTCGTGCTGTCGGAGCGCACGCGCGGCATCCTCGGCGTCGCGGAGCTGGCGCGCATGAAGGCGGGGGCGATCCTGGTCAACACCGCGCGCGCGCCGCTGGTGGACGAGACGGCACTGGTCGGTGCCGTCCAATCGGGTCGGATCATCGCTGCGCTCGATGTGTTCTACCGCGAGCCGCTGCCGGCGGATCATCCGTTCACACGTGCAAGCAACGTCGTGTTGACGCCACATCTCGGTTACGGCGTCATCGAGGTGTACCGCGAGTATTACCAGCACAGCGTGGAGAACGCTTTGGCGTTCCTCGACGGCAAGCCGATCCGCGTCTTGCAGTCCACGACGCACTGACCCGGGCCCGCTCTTGCATCGGCAAGCACGACCCTCAACCCTGCTCTCGATCGATCCAGCAAGCACACGGAGAACTGATGGCCACCCCTTCGATGGAAGACTGGTTCGGCATAAATAATCTCTTCATTCGCTATGCCAACTCGCTCGATCGTGGCGACGTCGAGGCGGTGGTCGAGTGCTTCAGCGAAGACGCGTCATTGGAAAGTCCGTCCTTGGGCAAATTCTCCGGTCACGCGGGCGTGCGGGACTTTGCCGCGCGCACGGCGCGGCTGAAGCGGGAGCGCGGCGCGCAGTTCCGTCACGTCGTGTCGAATCTCACGGTCGACGTCGAAGGCGATCGCGCGCATGCGACCTGCTATCTCCTCGATTTCATGACCCGGGACAGCAAGACCGAGCTTCTGTCTCCCGGCGAGTACGACTGCACCCTGCGGAAGGCTGATGGCCGATGGCGGTTCGAGCGCCGCGTCGTGGCGATGGACAGGCCGTTTCGCGTGAACGATATCTGAGGAACCCAAGCCCGCGGCGTAGAGCGCCGCTCCAAGAGAGGAGCTGACAACGTGTTGAAGATCTACGGTACGAAGTCGTCAAGTAACGTCCAAAAGGTGCTCTGGTGCTGCGGCGAGCTGGGCCTGGCTTTCGAGCGCGACGAGAACATCGGCGGCCCGTCCCGTAACGATCGAACGGCCGCGTACCTCGCGCTCAATCCCAACGGGCTGATACCGACGATCGACGAAGACGGCTTCATCCTGTGGGAATCGAACGTCATCGTCCGCTACCTGTCGGCGAAGCACGGCATGGGGACGCTCTGCCCCGCCGACCTCGTGCAGCGTGCGGACTGCGAGCGATGGATGGACTGGCAGCAGACGGCCCTCCTGCCGCACATGGGCGTCGCCTTTCGTGCGCTGCTGAAGCAGCCGCCCGATGCCATTCCGGAAGAGCAACTGCAATCCGCTGTGCAAAAGGCGGCGGACACTTGGAGGATTCTCGATGCGCGCCTGGCCGATCGGCCGTTCGTGGGAGGCAACGGTCTCACCATGGGAGACATCGCGCTGGGCAACGCGGTCCATCGCTGGTTCAAGCTGCCCATCGAGCGTCCCGCCCTGCGACATCTGAAAGCGTGGCACGGCCGCCTTTGTGAGCGGCCCGCCTATCGGCAGCACATCGCCCGCGTCTGAGCGCAGCGGGTCCACGTCATGTCCGAAGTCGCCGCCGAACATGAAAGCGCCGGTGCCGCGCGCGTAGCGCGACAGTATGCGTCGCTCCCGCGGGCCTGGCGGAGCATCGATCGCGCAGTGGTGCGGGCGACCGAGGGCGGGCTGTTCGTGATCGGCGCGCTGTTCACGATCATGATCACGCTCGAAGTCGTGTCGAGATACGTGTTCAGCTTCTCGATCTTCTTCGTCAACGCCGCCGCGCGCCTTCTTCTCGTCTGGTTCTTTCTGCTCGGCGCCGGCATCGCGCTGCGGCACGGCACGCACGTGGGCTTCGAGCTCATCCTCGGTGCGATGGCGCCACGTCGACGGCGGCTCACCGTCCTGTTCGGCCAGCTCCTGGCGCTCGTCTTCTTCATCGAGATGGTCTGGGGCGGGCTGTATTCGCTCGGCCCTGCCCTGAACCAGACCGAGGCCGGGCTCGACATCAGCCTCGCCTGGGCGTTTGCCGCCATCCCGATCGGCTTCGCGCTCCTCATCTATCACATGCTTCTGCTGATGGTGGTGGAAATCCGGCAGCAGCAGGAAGGGGAGCCTCGCCGATGATGCTGACCGTCATCTCGGTGATCTTCTTCGGGACGATCTTCATCGGCGTGCCGGTCGCCTTCGGCATGGGACTCGCGGGCGCGAGCTGGATCCTCTTCTTCGAGGGCATCGAGCCGGCGATACTGGCGCGCCGCTTCTATCACGCGCTGGGCTCGTTCCCGCTGCTGGCGATTCCCCTGTTCATCATGCTCGGAGTGCTGGCCGACCGCACCCAGATGCTGCCGCAGATGGTCGTCTGGCTCCGGATGCTGCTGGGGCGGACCCGGGGCGGCATGGCGTACATCAATGTCGTCGCCGCGATGCTCTTCGCCGGCATCAGCGGAACAGCGGTCTCCGACATCGCGAGCCTCGGCCGCCTCCTCATCCAGCTCATGACCCGTGCCGGGTATCCGTTGGCCTACAGCGCCGCCTTGACCGCTGCGACCTCGATCATCGGTCCCATCATCCCGCCGAGCGTGGCGATGATCATTTACGCGCTGGCCGTTGGAAACGTCTCGATCGGCGCGATGTTCGCCGGCGGCGCCGTGCCCGGCCTGCTGTTCGGCGCCGGCTTTCTCGCCATGGCCTGGTACGCGACATGGCGCGGCAAGTACGGGCTGCTGCTCGAGTGGCCGCCGTTGCGCGAGATCGCGCGCCAGACGGTTCGCGTGATCCCGATCCTGGTGCTGCCGGTGATCATCATCGGCGGGATCCTGAGCGGCGTGTTCACGGTGACCGAATCGGCGGCGGTAGGGGTCGCCTACACGGTGCTGGTCGGATTCCTCGTGAAGCCGCGGCTCAAGGTCAAGGACATGTACGATGCGACGCTCTACAGCGCCGTGATCAGCTCAGTCGCGGGCATGCTGCTGGGCGCGGGGGCGATCCTGTCGTGGATCCTGACCTTCAACCGCGTCACGCAGAATCTTGCGGACTTCCTGGTGTCGCTCACGTCGAATCCCGATGTCTTCATGTTGTTGATCGTCCTCGCGCTCCTCGTTCTGGGCATGCTGATGGACCCGGTGCCGATCATGATCGCGCTTGCCCCGCTGCTCGCGCCCATCGCCAGACAGTACGGCATCAACGAGCTGCAGTTCGGACTGGTGTTCGTGGTGACCTGCCTGATCGGCCTCGTGACCCCACCGGTCGGGGTGATTCTATTCATGACCTCGGGTATCTCCGGCGTGAAGCTCGAGGCGATTTCGCTCGCGGTCTTTCCATTCGTCGTATGGATGATCGTGGTCGTCGGTCTGATGATCCTGTTTCCGCAAATCACGTTGTGGCTGCCCAAGCTTTTGGGCTTTTGACTTGTTGATGGAATGCACGAAGGAGGAGCAGATATGAAAAGCACTATGACCGCGAAGAGGCTCAACCCGGTGAGGCGCCGGGACTTTCTCAGATTGTCGCTCGCGACCGGAGCGGCGGCAACCCTCGGCGGGCTAAGCGCACCCGCAATCGGGCAGCAGGCGCGCACGCTCCGCTTTGGGCACATGCTGCCGCCGACCCAGATCCACGCCCGCGCGGTGCAGATGTTCGCCGACGAGCTGGCCAGGCTCTCGTCGAACAAGATCAAGGTCGAGATCTTCCCCAGCTCGCAGCTGGGCAGCATCACCGAGATGATGCAGTCGGTACAGGCGGGCTCGCTATCGATGAGCATGGCGGTGCCGGCCTGGTATTCGAACTTCATCAAGCCTCTGGACGCCTTTACGCTGCCGTACCTGGTCGGTTCGTCGGAGCGTTTACGGCCCGCGCTCGACGGCGCGATCGGCCGCGACATCGCGAAGCATTGCGACAGCGCCGGCTTCAAGGTGCTCGGCTATTGGCTGCTGGGCGCCCGGCACATTGTGAACAAGGTGCGTCCGGTCCAAAAACCCGCCGACTGCCAGGGCCTGAAGATCCGCGTCATCAACAGCCAGGTCTACATGCAGACCTTCCGCGCGCTCGGCGCCAATCCGGTGGCGATGGACCCGTCCGAGCTCTACCTCGCGCTACAGCAGGGCGTCGTGGACGGCTACGAATTTCCGTTGCCGGATCTGGTTGCGCAGAAGCTCTACGAGGTCTCGAAATTTGTGTCGCTCGATGCACACACGACCGACTTCTTCATCATCTCGACGAGCAAGAAAGTGTGGGCCAGCTTCTCTGCCGAGGAACAGGGCATGGTCAATGCAGCGATGAAGACGGCGATGGATTGGCAGTGGAAGGAACAACCGGCTGCGATTGCGGACGCGCTGGCAAAGCTCAAGACGCTGCTGCAGGTGAACGAGATCACGCCGGAGAACAAGAAGCTCTTCGTAGAGGCGACGCGGCCGGTGTACAAGCAATTCGAAGCGTCGATCGGCAAGGACTTCCTCGATCTGGCGATTCGAGAATTGGCGTGACGATTTTCGTTTTGCGCTTGCCTGCGCGGTCGCAGCCGGAGGATCGAGACGGTGACCGATGAAGCGGCGGTGAACGAGGTACTGCTCGCGGAGCGTGCGCTCTACCGGGCGATGCTCGACAAGGACTTCGCCGCGCTCGAGCGCATGCTCTCGCCGGATCTCGTTTACGGCCACTCCACGGCCGTCGCGGAGACCAGGGCCGAATACCTTGCCGGCGTCGCGAGGGGGTTGTACGAATACGAGAGCATCGTCTCGCACAATACACGCGTTCGCATCCATGCCCCGGTCGCGCTCATCGATGGAGTTTGCGACATGCGGGTCGGGGTCGCGGGAAAGCCCAAGGATCTCATCCATCTGCTGTTCGTCCTCGTGTGGGTCAAGGCCGACGGCGCATGGCGGCTGGTACATCGCCACGCGATCCGCATTCCGGCCGAATGATCGCCAGCGCAGAGCCAGCGGATCGCGAACCGAAATGACGCCCGACGCAATCGCCCAGGCGGCCGGATTGCTCGCCGACGCGCGACGGAACGGACGACGGCTCGACGCCCTTCCCGAATCCTGTCGTCCGGCGACACTAGCCGACGCTCACGCGATCCAGGAAGCGACTGCGTTGCGCCTGGGCGAAGCGATCGCTGGCTGGAAAGTCGGTGCGACGCCCGAAGGAGGGGTAGCGCGCGGAGCCCTCCTCCGCTCCTGGATATATGCGAGCGGCGCCCGCGTCCCCGCGGCGACGGTGCCCCTGCTCGGGGTCGAAGCGGAAATTGCCTTCAGACTCGACTGCGATCTGCCGGCGCGCAATCGCGAATACGATTACGCGGAAGTCGCGGCCGCCGTCACGGCGCTTCCAGCGATCGAGATCGTCGACTCGCGGTATCAGGGGTATCCGAACGCGCCGTTGCTCGACCGCATTGCCGACTTCATGTCGAACGGTGCGTTCATTGGCGGCGTCGCGCAGCCGCGATGGCGTGAGTTCGGCCTCGAGACGATCGATGTGGAACTGACGATCGACGGCCGCACGCTGGTGCGCCGATCCGGGGGGCATCCAACCGGAGACCCCGTGCTGCCCGCGGTCGCGCTGGTAAACGATCTTCGCGGCGGCTCCGGAACCCGCGCGGGACAGATCGTGACCACCGGAACGTACACCGGCCTGCAGTATGCCAAGCCCGGGCAAACGGTCGCCGTGACGTTCAAGGATTTCGGCTCGGTGGAAGTGCGGTTCGCAACATGAGCGCGATCGTCGGCAGCGGCGACTTCAGGTATCGGATCGCGGACGACTGGGCCAAGCGTCATCGCAAGTCCAATCCTGATGCCGCCAAATACCGGCGGGCCGCATCACCAACAGTTGGGTTTGAGACGATCAGCGCTCGCCGCGCGCCGGCGTCACTGGCGTGGGCGTGACGGACGGTCCACGACGCCATCCGCAAGCGCGGCGACGAAAAGACCCAGACAAACGAGAAAGGCGACCAGTCCGAACGCCGGCGCGCTCGCGGCGATCGCGGCAGCGCATGCAACGCTGCCGAGCATGAAGAGCGACGAGAACGCGAGAATGTAGCGGAACATGCAGCTTGCGCGTCAGGAAAGCCTTCACGCGCAAACGAATAGTTGATCAGCTCGCGCATGCCGACAATCGGCGGCCGACCGAATCTTTTGTAGGTCCGGCTGGATCTGGTGGTAGGAACTCGTCGGACACACTGTGCCGCCTGGCAATCGCCGGGTGGCTGTGTCGCGCGCTGCGGGAGGGCGAAGGCGCCGCGAGTGCGTCCTCGCTTGAGCGAGCGCGCCAGCGGCGCGCCGCCGCCGGTAGGATTTCCCTCGCCGTCGATCCTGCGAGGTCTTGACCGGGGCGCGCTGCGGTGCTACGGTCGCGTGCGCTCGAATTAGGCCAGGGCCCGGGATGCGAGGTCGGCACGCTTCCCGAGATTTTCCGGATTCATTGGGTTCCCTTGTGTGGAGAAGGCATGCCGCGTGGCTTGCGGCGCGCGTTGTTGCGCGTGGTTGGACGCAGTACGAATGTGCGGGTGGTGATGCAACGACTACGCTGGAACCTTGGTTTGCTGACCGTGTTGCTGGCCGCGGTCGCGATGGGCACCGTGATGGTGCGCGACAGCGGCGGCCCGAAGCGCGGGGTCGTCAATTCGGTCTTCCTCGACGCCCGCCCCGTACTCGATCCCTTCCTGATCGAGCTCCAGGAACGTACCTTCCGCTTCTTCTGGGACACCGCGAACCCGAAGAACGGCCTGATCCCGGATCGCTATCCGACACCCTCGTTTTCGAGCATCGCGGCGGTCGGCTTCGGGCTGACCACGTATCCGATCGGCGTGGAGCGCGGTTACATCACCCGCGAGGCGGCGCGGCAGCGCGTCCTCGCGACCCTGCGCTTCTTTCGCGACGCGCCACAGGGCCCGTCGGCGCGCGGCGTTTCCGGCTACAAAGGGTTCTTCTACCACTACCTCGACATGAAGAGCGGTGAGCGGTTCGAGGACAGCGAGCTTTCCACCGTCGATACCGCGATCCTGCTCGCCGGCGTGCTCTTCTGCCAGTCGTACTTCAACGGGCCGGAGCGCGAGGAGGCGGAGATCCGCGATCTCGCGGAAGAGATCTATCGCCGCGTGGATTGGCGCTGGGCGCAACCGAACGTGCCGGCGATCAGTCACGGCTGGACGCCCGAAGACGGATTCCTCGAATACGACTGGCGGGGCTACAACGAAGCGATGCTGGTCTATCTGCTGGCGCTGGGCTCGCCGACCTTCTCCGTCGGGGAGCAGGCCTGGACCGAATGGACCAGCACCTACGACAAGAGCTGGCGGAAGGTTTTCGGGCAGGAGTATCTGAGCTTCGCGCCGCTCTTCGGGCACCAGTACACGCACGTGTGGATGGATTTTCGCAAGATCCAGGACGAGTACATGCGCCGGCGGGGGCTGGACTACTTCGAGAACAGCCGCCGCGCGGTCTACGCACAGCAGGCTTACGCGATCGCCAATCCGCTGCGTTGCAACGATTACGGTGCGACCGTCTGGGGCATCACGGCCAGCGACGGCCCCGCCGATGTCGAGCTCGAGGACGCGAACGGCAAGCGCATGTATCGAGGTTACGCCGCGCGCGGTACCGACACGCACGACGATTGCACGCTCGCGCCCACGGCAACCGTCGCCTCGATCCCGTTCGCCCCCGAGCTCGCGATCCCCGCGGTGCTCGAGATGCATCGGCGCTTCGGGCAATATATCTATTCCCAGTACGGCTTCTTCGACGCCTTCAACTCGAGTTTCCATTTCGACGTGCCGCTGCGTCATGGCCGCGCTGTTGCGGGATTCGGCTGGGTAGACGTCGACTATCTCGGCATCGACCAGGGACCCATCTGCGCGATGATCGAAAACCAGCGCACGGCGCTGGTCTGGCGCGTCATGAAGAAGAATCCGCATCTCAGGCGGGGGCTGGAGCGGGCCGGTTTCTCCGGCGGCTGGCTGACTGCGGCGCAGTAACCCGGCCCGCGGCCGGCGCCGTCGAGATTAGCTAGCCCCGAGGCACACCCGAAATCTGCATTGTTGCGCAGCTGGCGAATTGGATGAACTATTCGCCATTGCGCCGGAAACGCCGCTTATGCGGTACCTGCTCAGACGTTCCCTGGCATGTCTGATCACGATTGGCTTCGTTCTTGTCGCGGCCAGCTGCAGCTTTCGTTCCGCGGACCAGACCGTGGTCCGCTTCTGGGCCATGGGTCGCGAAGGCGAGGTCGTCGCCGACCTTATCCCCGAGTTCGAGCGAACGCATCCCGGCATCCGGGTCGAGGTCCAGCAGTTGCCATGGAGCGCGGCGCACGAAAAACTTCTCACCGCATTCGCCGGCGACGCCACGCCCGACGTCTGCCAGTTGGGCAACACGTGGATACCGGAATTCGTCGCGCTGCACGCGCTCGAGCCGCTGGATGGCAAAATCGCGAGCTCGCATGCGATCGACCGCGGCGACTACTTCGCCGGGATCTGGGACACCAACGTCGTCGATGGCAAGCTCTACGGCGTGCCGTGGTACGTCGATACGCGGCTTTTGTTCTACCGCCGCGATCTGCTGGCGCAGGCCGGGTTCGCGACGCCGCCGCGGTCGTGGATCGAGTGGCAGCAGATGCTCGCCGCGATCAAGGAGCGCGCGGGTCCCGATCGCTACTCGATCCTCCTGCCGCTCAATGAGTTCGAGCCCCTGCTCGTTCTCGCGCTGCAGCAGGATGAACCGCTGCTGCGCGACGAAGGGCGCTTCGGGAATTTCGAAAGCCCCGGCTTCCGGCGTACGCTGCAGTTCTACGTCGAAATGTTTCGCCGCGGCTGGGCGCCGCCGCTGACCAATGCCGACGTGTCCAACGTTTGGAGCGAATTCGCCCGCGGCTATTTCTCTTTTTACGTCACCGGACCGTGGAACATCGGCGAGTTCAAGCGCCGGCTGCCGCCGGAAACGCAGGAGAGCTGGATGACCGCACCGCTGCCCGGACCCCAGGGTCCCGGCGCGTCGATCGCGGGCGGCTCGAGCCTCGTTGTCTTCGGCGCCTCGCGCGTCAAGGCCGCCGCGTGGCAATGGATCGAGTATCTCTCGCAACCGGAGGTCCAGCGCCGGTTCCACGAGCTGACCGGCGACCTCCCGCCGCGACGCTCGACCTGGACCGAAGGGAGGCTCGCCGAAGACGCCTATGCCCGCGCCTTCCGCGACCAGCTCGAGCGCGTGAAGCCCGCGCCCAAGGTGCCGGAATGGGAGCGCATCGCCAACGAGTTGCGCCTGGTCGCGGAACGCACGGTACACGGCGAGCTCTCGATCGATCAGGCGGCCACTGAGCTCGACGCGCGCGCCGACCGGATCCTCGAGAAGCGCCGCTGGATTCTCTCCCGCCGAGGCGGGCCGTGAGACGCAGTCGCGCCGCGTGGTGGTTCGTCGGGCCGGCGCTCGCCGTCATCGGCGTATTTTTCTTCTTCCCGGTGCTCGCCGCGCTGGCGCTCTCCATTACCGATTTCGACATCTACGCGCTGGCCGACTTGCGCAACTTGCGCCTGGTGGGCTTGCGCAACTACGTCGAGTTGCTGCAGACACCGCTTTTCTGGCACGCGCTCGGCAATACGCTCTACTTCGTCGTGGTCGGCGTCCCGCTGTCGATCGCGGCCTCGCTAGCCGCGGCGCTGTTGCTGCATTCGCCCGCTGCCCGCTTCAAGGCGTTTTTCCGCACCGCGCTGTTCGCGCCGGTCGTCACTACGCTGGTCGCGGCCGCGGTGGTCTGGCGCTATCTCTTTAACGCGCGCTACGGCTGGCTCAACTACGCGCTCGGCGGCCTCGGGATTCCGCCGATCGACTGGCTCGGCGATCCGCACTGGGCGATGCCCGCGATCATCGTCTTCGCGGTATGGAAGAATTTCGGCTACAACATGATCATCCTGTTGGCTGGATTGCAGGCCATCCCCGTGGAGCTCTACGAGGCGGCACGCATCGACGGCGCGTCGATCGGGCGCCAGTTCCGCTACGTAACGTTGCCGATGCTCTCGCCGATCCTGCTCATGGTGGGCATCCTGACCGTCGCCGGTTACTTCCAGCTCTTTGCCGAGCCGTACGTGATGACGCAGGGTGGTCCGCTGCAGAGCACGGTAAGCGTCCTCTATCTCATGTACGAGGAAGGGTTCAAGTGGTGGAACCTGGGTTCCGCGTCGGCGGTGGCGTTCGTCCTTTTCCTCCTGATCTTCGCCGTCACGGCGGTGCAGCTGCGCTGGATGCGAAGGAGTGTCGCGTGAGACGGCGCCTCGCCACGCCGCTGGTGAACGGCTTGCTGCTCGGCACGGCGCTGATCACACTGTTTCCGCTGCTCTGGATGGGCTCGGTGTCGCTGATGGCGCCCGGCGAGGCGAGCGCGATCCCGCCGCCACTCTTGCCGGCCCGCGCGAGCTTCGGCGACTATCGCGAACTCTTCGCGCATGGAGGCCTCTGGCGCTATCTCGCCAACAGCGTGTTCCTCGCCACCGCGGTGACGCTTGCATCGCTGGTGTTCAACGTCGCGGCAGGCTACGCGTTCGCCAAGCTTCGCTTCCCCGGCCGCGACCGCATCTTCCGCGTGCTGCTCGGCGCGCTGGTTATCCCCGGCCAGGTGGCGATGGTGCCGCTGTTCCTTTTGTTGAAGCAGCTCGGCCTGGTGAACAGCTACGGCGGCGTGATCGTCCCGGCACTGGCGAGCATCTTCGGCATCTTTCTCGTGCGCCAGTACGCGTTATCGA